>Ga0209081_1001444_pt1 | contig 14208 bp, 8 predicted proteins | sample GOMGulsemesocosm_4_FD_184636 | JGI IMG/M metagenome (GOLD analysis project Ga0209081, IMG submission 184636) | Methane-oxidizing microbial communities from mesocosms in the Gulf of Mexico - GOM15B Gulf of Mexico (SPAdes) (version 2) | ecosystem: Environmental > Aquatic > Marine > Cold seeps... | reverse complement strand
CGAACAAAACTTTTACTGTATGGCATTGGATAAAGTGTCGCGAATTTCTGAGCGCCCTCTAAGGAAGCCGGATAAGCACCATAACCATAAACGATACGACGACCTTTAAGCGATTCCAAGCCCTCGTACTCCCACGGGTCTTCACTACGTGTAAACAGGCACATGACCTGATAACCCAAGGGCCGAGACGGAAAAACTAAGCCTGGAGCTTCCTCTTTTGCCGGCGCTAACAAGGCTTGATATCGCCCCGCTTGGGTTTCCTGAATAGCGCGAGCCCAAGGCATGGGTGTAAAACTTAAGGTGTAAGAGGTTTCGGCAAATATCTTTTTTACGTATTCGGTCAGTACCCCAGGCTTGTCTTCACCCACGCAGATATAAGGGCACCAATCGATAGAGGCGATGGTGATGTTATTTACAGAACCGCTCTTCGAGCTCAGGCTGGAGTCTAAGGCACTTTCTGTATAGCTCAAGGGGCTTATTGCTAACAAAACCAAAGCCAAAATCGCACTGTTGGTTAGAGTCATTCAATAAGTCCCTCGTAGTGAATGGTGAGTTGAGCGTTAGCGATTCCGCGCGACCAAGCTAAGCTCTAGAGACACAGGCCCAAGCCATCGATGGAACACCCAGTAAAAGTGGGGCGGGTGTTTATAGGATAGAAGATAACAAATTCCCTGTAAATACAGGATATTATTCAGGGTACCCATACAGCGCCCTCAGCTACCCCAGGATTTGCTGAAACCAGATTTCTTTGCGTTGGGCATAAAAACCACAAGCCCAGAAGACTTGCGCTTTTTTAGCCTATAAACGACAGTATTGAAGCTCTATAGGGCGCGCACAAAGAATCGCAAGATCATTGATAAGCTATTGATATATATATTATTTTCAATAAATTGAAGTGAAAATAAACCCCGCGACGCGCAAGTTTGTCGAACTTGTCATGCAATTTGTCAGAGCTATGGCATAGCCATCAGCGATTCTTCCATGAGGAAAGTAACAAATTTCGGGGTTTAGCTTAACCTAGCCAAAAAGTGTAGGTGCTTTTCATACTGATCAAGTACATCGTTAATAAGCTGATCTCGGTTATAACCCATAACATCGTAATCTTTCCCTCCTTCTTTAAGGAACACTTCAGCTCGAAAGTGCTCACTGTCCTCGGCATTGCCGTCACTCTCGTTATGGGGGAATGCAGCGGAGTCAAGCCGGCGTGATCGAATGCAATAAACAAATTCATTTTCATCGCTGGCGCCCACGGTCAATTGCAAGAGGTCATCGCTGTGACTGAATTGAACTTCCAAACCCTGCTGCCTAAACTCTTCAGACAAAACACGTAAACTACCTACGGCTGTCTCCTGAATAAAATCTTCAACATGAGATGATTCGTGTACGTGAGACAGGTTTTTTAAGCGATCTTTCCAGCCGGTCTCGGTATTTCCGTTTACTGTGATGGGAGTGGTATTCATTGAATCTAATAAACTACTACGCTTGATATTTTCAACGTGTAAGGCCCGAGTCAAACCGTAAATTGAAAAAATCAATATAACGGAGAAAGGCAAAGCAGTTGCGATTGCCGCAGATTGCAGCGCTCCTAGCCCTCCCGCCATCAACAATATTATGGCGACAATACCCATAGTGCAGGTCCAGTAGACTCTTTGCCAGGCGGGTGTATTGTCATTGCCACCAGCCGCCAGCATATTTACAACAAGTGCGCCACTGTCCGCCGAGGTGACAAAAAATATCACGACCATAAGTACGCCAAGAAGCGACAAGAGCGTGGAGAACGGAAGGTAATTGTAAAACTCAAACAAGGCTACCGCCGTATTAGCATTGACTGCATCAGCCAACGCCTGCTGCCCCTGATTCATGATTAAATCAATGGCGCTGTTACCAAAGACTGTTAACCAAAAGAGAGTGACAGCAGTGGGCACCAGCGTTACGCCCAGACAAAATTCACGAATAGTTCTGCCTCGAGATATTCGCGCAATAAAGATGCCCACGAACGGCGACCAAGAAATCCACCAGCCCCAATAAAATATTGTCCAGCCGCCTAACCAGTCGGTAGGTTTATAGGTGTAGAGATTAAAGGTTTTACTAACAATTTCCGCTAAGTAAGCTCCCGTATTTTCAACAAGGCTTTGAATAAGGAATAAGGTGGGACCAAGAATCAGCACCAATATTGCCATAACAACGGCCAAACTCAGATTGATTTCAGAAAGTCGTTTAATGCCTTTGTCGAGGCCGGATAAAACGGATATGAGCGCGAGACCCGTCACGAAAACTATAATGAACACTTGGACATTGATTGAGTCTGTTAAACCAAATGAGTGCGCTAGCCCAGCATTAATCTGAGCAACCCCTAAGCCTAGCGAAGTGGCAACGCCAAAAACTGTACCGAGTATGGCGAAAATATCAACTGCATGGCCAATAGGGCCATATATTCTATCGCCAATCAGTGGATGCAAAGCCGAACGCAATGTCAGTGGCAAACCTTGCCGGAAACTGAAATAAGACAGTATCAGCCCAACAACGGCGTAAATTGCCCATGCATGTAAACCCCAGTGAAAAAAGGTTATTTTCATGGCTTCCCGTGCGGCCACTACCGTTGCGCCTTCTCCACTGGGTGGGTTCAGGTAGTGCATCACAGGCTCAGCAACACCAAAAAACATGATGCCTATTCCCATGCCAGCTGAAAACAACATCGCCATCCAAGAGGTATAGCTGTAGTCAGGCTCGGAGTGGTCTGGCCCTAGTTTAATATCACCATAACGACTCACCGCGAAAAATATTACACTTAAAAATACAAGTGCTACGACCGAAACGTAATACCAACTACCATATTTTAAAATCACTCCGAGTGTTTTTTTAAATAGAATATTAGCGGCTTCTGGCCATAATGCGGACACTACAACTAAGGTAAATATCAATGCTGATGCGACGAAAAACACCGGCTTATTGATACGGGCGACTTGAGTAGAACTGGATGTGCTCATAAAGTTTCCGTTACTGTACGCTTTTGGATTTATTGATTATTAGGCGTTAATTTATTATTTTTAACAGTGTTAGTAAGAGTCGAGAACTTCGCCTAAACTGTCTTTTAAGGGACCTAGGTGCGTTTCAAAATTACGCCATTGCTCTAAACCACTCGTAAATATAGGCTGGCGAACTTGTTCGGAGCTTGGTGTCTTAATATTTCGTTCAGTTTGGTGGAAATCTAAACAACTAGATTCAAAGGGCAGTTCACAAAACTCTAGAATTCGTCGCACCTGCCCTTCCAAATCCTCAACGACGTCTTCGTAGTTAACCCGCAGAACAAAATTTGGAATTACTTTGTCCCAATGATCCATTAATTCCACATATGAACGGTAGTACGCCCCAATCTCCGCAAGCCCGTAAGTAAAATCTTGCCCCTCGCCAAACAGCTGCTTAAAACCGCTAAAACAACAGCCCATGGGGTGCCGACGCGCATCAATTACTTTGGCATTAGGTAGTATTAATCGAATCAGGCCTATATGTTGAAAGTTGTTCGGCATTTTGTCGATAAAGATGGGCGCTTTTCCGCGATAAGCCTGTGTATCTTTGATAAATTTCTCGCCAAAACGACGAAAGTAGTCATCGTCGATTTCAGTGAGGTTACGCGGATAAGCAGACTCTTCGCCCGCAATCCGGCCACGCAATCTTAGTGCTAAGCTCAATATGTTATGTAATTCCATAGTGCCGTCCACTTGCGAGTGGGACGCGAGAATTTGTTCAAGTAAAGTAGAACCTGCACGGGGCAGACCCACTATAAAAATCGGGTCTGCCGCAGAGCAACCCAATTGACCGCGACGCTCAAATAATTCGGCCGTGCAATACTTAATCTGTGCTTGAATATTGGCTTCATTATTCTCGGGCTTGTAGCCGGTTTCTTTTCGTTTCAGAGCGTTACCACGTTCATAGTAGTGGAACGCATCGTCAAAATCGCGGCGATCCTCAAGGGCTTTTCCCGCCGCAAAACACAGGTGTATACGGTCTTCCACTGACACATCCTGATGGTTTTCATGATCTATAATTTGTTTAAGTTCTCGGTCATTCATTTGGTAGGTTTTAGTATTTGCCAAGCTCCAGTAAGCATCGCCGTATGAGTGCTTAATTTGATAGGATTCACGATAAGACTCGATAGATAGACTGAGATGACCAGAGGCTTTAAACGCATGCCCCAATAAAAGGTGAATCTCTGCATTTGCGGGTGTTTGTTTCAGTACCTGCTGATAGAGAGGTATGGCAAGTTCGATATCACCTAGGCCAACTAAGGCCGACGCCAAGCTAACTTTAAGGCCCGGGTTGTCTGGCTGTTGTGCGAGCAAGATCTCCGCTTGGAGTTGTGCGGCTTTAAATTTTCCCATTCGGTTCAGTAGGTGCAGGTACTCGGTGCGAGCGCGTGTATCTTCTGGCGCCAACTCAATGCAGCTTTCGAGCAAAAATTCGGCGTCATCAAATATTCTTAAGCGCTGGCCAATATCAGCCAATAAACGCATAGCGTTAATATTGTGTTTGTTGGTTTGTAAAAATTTCCTGCAAACCTGCTCGGCAATCGCCAATTTACCTTCGTAAATCAGATCTGAGGCACCTAGTAACTGGGGGGGTAGTTGTTTTAAGTAAGCAAGCTGAGTGGACGCAACGTCGGCCGCTTGTGCCTGGCCAGCTTTATTGTACAGAGCGATCAACTGCTGCCAGCTCGCCACTAGAGCAGGGTTCTCTATGGTGGCCTGATGGAACGCTTGCAAGGAATTATTCAATTGCTTTTTGGCTAAATAGAGATATCCACGCTCTTGCAGCGCTCTAGAATGATTGGGTTTGAGGGCAAGCAAAGTCGATACGCTGTCGAGCGCTTCCTCTATGTTATTTTCACAGCGTTTGGCTACACACAAAAAATAGAGTGATTCTATTCGGTCGCTTTCAATTAGGGGCTGAGTCAATAAACTCTGACAGAGCTTTATTGCGTCACTAAAAGCGCTCTTCTGTATGCAAGATTTAACGAGGCCAAGTTGATCCTGAGTGGTCTTTGATTCACCGCATTGTTTAGTAAGATCGATCTCACTCATTGGTTTTATCTCTTAGGGGCCTACCTGTCTGGGTAATCAGTGCGTACGCAAGCTGAGATTTAAGTGGCTCGAAAGACGCAGGTATAAAATATCGATACAATATACCAATATTAAATACCTGCGTATTTAGCTCATTGAGCGAGCCATGGGCGCGCTGTTTTTATCAGGCGCTACTCAAGGTCATAGGAAAAACGCAGACCAATGGTCCTGGGTCGGCTAGTCACAACCTTAGGCGTGAAGTTCTGTGTGTCAATATATAAAGTCGCCGATTCATCGGCTACATTATCAACAAACAGCTCTGCGCCCCAACCGTCTCTACTCACCCCAAAAGCCAAGTTCAGCATGCTATAACCCTCCTGAATATAACGACCGCCCGCAACCGTATTACCCTTTGAATCGGTGTAAGAGGCTCCGGCGAAATTGTCTGCCTCATGCTCGATTTTCAAGCCCGAAGCGCGACCATAAACCAGACCCGTCGTGTCTTCGGCTAGAAATGCATCCATCGACATACCCGCCAAGCTGTCGCCTTTATAAGTGACCGTTCCACTCACGTAGGCTTCTAGGCCACCAGCAAGCTCTAGCTCGAAATCATACCGAGCACTGAGGCTCGCCGAAAAGTCGGCTGAATAGGGAAGCTTGCTTCCGACCGGGGGTGCAACACCTTGCAAATCAGTGTTAAGTCGAGTGATTTCAGTGTCCAGCAGGCTAAAAGCACCGCTAAGTGTCAATGCTTCCGTTGGCAGCCAAGTGAAGTCTGCATCGAGACCTAAAATTTCAGCATCGCCAACGTTATCAATAAACCATAAAAAGCTTATGTTTGTTGGGTCAAACCGAGAGGTTTGTAGGTCTGTTATTTCTGAATAGAATGCTGTTGCGTTGAATCGCAGGCTACCGTCTAACAAATCAGATTTTATACCAATTTCATAGTTATCGAGATCATCTGTAGTTGACGCAACGGGTATTCTAAAACCCTCAAAATTATTACCTGGTGAGGAAGCTGAGGCCAAACTTCCGCCCACTCGGTTGGTTGCCGGAGGCCGGAAACCTTGCGAATAGGTACTAAAAACCAGAATTTCGTCTGAAGCTTGCCAATCGATAGACGCCTTAAGAATGATGTCATCAACCGTCAGCGAACCCTTGTTTCCCAATCCGCTCAAATCAAGTTGACCGTTTTCAATGGCACTAAAGAGCGCCGCGCCTTCAGCGTCTCCAAAAAAACCGCTTAAGGCTTCAAGACTGCCATCTCCGAAGGCCGCCAAACGCCCGGTGATATCCACGGTAGTGGTTGAACCCTTATACGTGTCCTCAATTTCGTACCAACGAGCGCCCAAGCTTGCGGTTACATTGTCACTGAGATCAAACTCCAAGTTGGCAAAAACAGCAATTTGCTCAGTTGTGCGAGTCACGTCATTAACAAAACTCACCTCAGGACCAAAGGGTCCTCCGTTTGGCGTATTAATTCCTGACGCGCTTGGGTTAGCCAATGAATAATTAAGAGGAGACGATATTTTGTCTAAACTCAGTAATTGAAATTGACCTACGGTGGCGAGCTCTTGCTCGTCTAAAAATATTCCGGCCGTCACGCGCCAGGCATTGTCGGGAGATGTATTGAAGCGGATCTCGTGAGTCTCTCGAGTGTTGGTAGTTTCTTCAATGTAAAATTTAGTAGGGTCTAAACAAGCTTCGTCAGCTGGGTTAACGGTGCCGCCATAACTACAGACATAATAAGCAGCAAACAGCCCGCCGTTGGTGTAGCCGGTGTAGTCAATAGCCGCATTAACTTCGCGATCGAGATACCCTCCGGTGTAAACAATTTCCAGCTCGTCCAAGCGCCCTTTTAGGGTCCATGTCGTTAAACCAAAATCATCTTCATTTTCGTCATTGTTAAACCTAACAGTAGAAGACTCGCCGTCAAGGGTCGGGTCGTATGACCAGACGCCTTCAGTGTCCAAAGATTGGGACGTGTGCTGTAACAATAAATCCCAATCTTCATTAATCAGAAAGGAAGCGCCAAGTCGTACGCCGGCATAAACGGCATCGTTAAAATCATCTTCGACTAGACTATTGTTCTGAGGCACAGTAACCGGCGTATTAGCCGCATCGGACAAAACGCCTCCCGAAACTCGGCTGATGACGGTGGCGCTACCATTATATCCACCCTGCGAAGGGTTATTTGCAATGTTGTCTATCCACCCCCCTTGTCGATCATTGTAGGTTGCGACACGCACTGCAAGCTTGTCGGTGAGAGGCAGATTTATGTAGGCCTCCACGGCATTGCTCATCTCTCCGCCCTTGGTGCTTTCGGCAGAAAAATCGAAGCCCGCTGAGAATTCATCATGGTTGGGTTTGTTGGTGATTAGGCGCACCGTGCCAGCTTGAGAGCTCGCCCCAAACAGTGTGCCTTGGGGGCCAGGCAATACCTCAACACGCTCCATGTCGGTGGTGTATACATCAAGGTTGCGGCCTGCCACCGCCACCGGCATTTCATCCAGGTACAGCGCAACTGATGGCTGAAGTCCGGCAGCTGAAGACAGTGTCACCACTGTTTGTGAAGTGGCGGCGCCACGAATAAATATCTCGTTTTGGCCAGGGCCTGTGCCTTGAAATGTTACATTGGGTAGTTGTTGAACGTAGTCTTGAAAGTTACCAATCGCATCCAGTTTTTCCCCTGTAAGGGCTGTGATTGCAATAGGCACTTCTTGCATAGATTCAGCGCGTTTAGTGGCGGTAACAATCACCTCTTCGATGACGGCGGCTTGCGTGAATGCAGACCCCGCTCCGACGGTAATCGTAGAGAGTATAGCGCAGTATAGTTTGCTCTTTTTAAACATGTGGTGTGCTCCTATATATTATAATTATTTTTACGCGGATACAGTCAGATCAACCAAAGACTACAAAGCTAATTTTGCGTAACTAGTCATTCAACTCTCTTCGGCTAATCATGCCAAACTACCAGCGCACGCCATTCACAAGTGTTCCATTTGCGACTATCCAATACCAATTAAGGTAGCAAGGGTTAACACCTATCAAGCGTTAAATGGGTATGGCAGGAGGCGACTTTTATCGCTACAAAGAGAATTTCTGCGCCAGCCGTCAACAAAACTATAAGCCTTAGGCAATCTGCAGTACCTGAACCCCTCAGTGTACTTCTAAAGGAATCGCACTCCCGATTCGGTGAGTGAGCGGGCAGTGGAGCCTGTGCAGGATCGCCAGGATCTGATAAATCCGGAACTACCGCAGCCCAGAACTTTTCCACCTATTGACCGCTGAGCTAAGACGATAAAGAAGGGCTTGAATTTATCCCGTACTCAAATATTTTCGTTTAAGGCCCGCTTCAGTTAAAATGCTCCCAAATTACAATCGTTACTACCTTCGGAGTTTTCCATGTCAGTTGTAGAAGCCCTCAATAATCGTCGCTCAATTCGTGCATTTAAAGAAACGCCTATCCCCGATCAAGAATTAAAGGAAATATTCAAGCAAGCTCAGCAATCACCTTCAAATTGCAATGTTCAACCGTGGCAAACTTACATAGTTTCAGGCGCAAAGAAGGACGCCTTAAAAGACGCCCTCATTGGCGAATTAATGAGCGGCCAAGGCCCTAAGCCCGATTTCAACTGGTCAGCGAAATACAGTGGCGTACACCGTGACCGCCAGTTCGGATCAGCAAGCGTGCTTTATTCAGCAATGGACATCACTCGTGAAGATAAGAGCGCGAGGCAAATGGCCATGGTGAAAAACTGGGAGTTTTTCGGTGCCCCACACGTAGCGTTTTTTACCATGGATAAATATCTCGACATCATGGGCGCTGTCGACATTGGGATCTATGCTCAGTCACTTGCACTATTGCTGCAAGAGCGTGGAATCTCTTCATGCTTTCAAGGCGCACTTGGACAGTTCCCGCAACCAGCTCGAGAGTTATTTGGTCTAAGTGAAGATCAAGGCATTTTATTTGGCATGTCTTTTGGATATGCCAATGATGAAGCCGTGGTAAATAAGGCAATAACTGAAAGAGCAGACCTTTCAGATGCGGTCACTTTTATTGCATAGTCATCGCTTAAGGCTTGTATCAGCACCTTGAATTTAGGCCGTAAATAGGTGCTGATACTAGGCAGGTTTGATTTTTATAAAAAATGCTTAGGTATGCAGGTCGCTAGGGCCTCTCAGGCTTAGCTGAAAGCTTGATAGTCCCTATTTGTGGGGTTATGCTACTCTTCTAATCAATAAATCGTCAATTTGCGCTATAACACGTTCCATTCGAGAGCTTGCACTAATAATGTTAAACAAACCGGCATTGTCTTTAATGCTCTCTTTGATGCTATTGCCTTTATCTCTACCGGCAGTACAAGCCGAGACATTAAAAATTGGGATATTAAATCTACCCCCCGCCTACATCTGCAAGGAAGGTAAGCCCGCGGGGTATTACACGGAGCTACTGGAGCAAGTTGTTGCTCGCGCAGGCTTCGAATATAGCACTCAATGCCTTCCTACTAAAAGACTGTATATGAGCCTGGCCAACGGTGAAATTGACTTGTTTATGGGGCTGAATGAAAACCAAAAGTACAATGACCGAATAGTGGCGAGCGAATACCCCATCAGAGAAATCCACCTAGGGCTCTATGCCCTATCCCAATCAGTCTTACCAAGTTCCCAAGAAGACTGGGTAGGAAAGCGATTTGTCGTTATAAATGGATATGAATACAGCGGACTTATTGTGGAACTAGAAAAGCTGGAACTTCAAGGAAAAATTACAATCCACAGGGCCAACAACCACAAAAGCGCGATGAAGATGCTTTACAGCAATCGCGCAGATTTGTTATTAGACTACGAGCTGGCGGTCAAAGGCACCTTAGATGCTTCCGACTCGCCTGAACTATTCCGCCAAAAAATAAGTGCTTTAGGGCTGCATTTTTTGGTTAGTAAAAAAACGCCTTACGCAGAAAACGTTCTTGAACGTCTGATTACCGCGCACCAAGAATTACAATGACTCGGAGTAAGGGCCCCCGCTCTGCTCACAGCATCGACAAATTAACTTCCAAATTCCAATCACCGATTAAGCAGAGACATCGCATCAGACTTGTATCGATACATCAATGTTTGGCACTTTCTTTCGACAAGCCGGATTTATAAACTTCTCTGCCAAAGCGGCGTAGCTTGTCAGGAGGCTGTGTACAAGCATTGTAGTAAGTCCATTCACCTACGCCTGGGTTCCTTATGGTTGTGGCGCAAATATTCCCTGATCGTGACACATCGCTACCATAAACGTCTGTATAAACATCCTTCCTTCCGCTTTTAGTTTGCGAGTTGATATCGGCAACGTAGGCACTTTCAAGCTTTGTTTTTAATTCTGAATCAAACACCACCGTTCCATTTTTTAGTGGAACTCCTAGAAAAATCACACTTTCTTCAGAGCGCGTATTCCCTGCAGAAAATGTTGCGCTACTGTTAAGCTCCTCAACATAGGCCTTGACTGACTGGCGATACGATAAGTTCTGCGGTGAGGAAACCTCTATTTGGGCCTTATCTACTATTGGATCACTCCTCTCAACCTTATCAAGTTCTTGTATTTTAATGATCTCATCAATAACGGACACCCCGGCAATTACTGGCATGCTTTCTAGGTCTGAATCGTCAATGACCACAGGCCGCTCCAACGATGGTTCTGTGCCTTGCTGAAATTCGACATTCTCTTTATTGGGTGAAATTGCAACACGGATTTTTGTCGCATTCATCGACGATTCTAAAGGCCACGAGGTGGTAATTAAGAATGCTGCACGCCATGAATATACGACTACCAACACTAAGAAAATAAATAAACTGCCCTGCCATAGCGCCCGTTTAGGCATTCTATTGCGCCGAGACAATTGCTCAAAAAAAACGTCCTTATTGGCGCGTATTCCCTGCACTAGCTTAGGATGATCTGGATCTTCAATAAGATCCCAATCGAATATTTCGTATACCTCGGAACCCTCAAAATTGATGTCATCCTGCCATGAAGAATCCATCAATATTCGAACCTTTACATTAAGCAGTAGGGTCGCATTAGAGGAAAATATATAAAGAAAGTTCCGAGAAAATAAAAATACAACAATTTCTAACAATTATTTCATCGAAATCAAATAGGAAAAATAAAACTGAAGTGCGAGATACGAACGAGTACCAGCCAACTATTTAGCGCCCGAAAATCATGGTGTACTGACAAGGGAGCACCAGACTTTGAGGGAAAAAATCACGCAACTCTCTGTTCTAACTCATTTAACCAAGCGACAAAACAATCTATCTCCGGTGCTGGCTCGCTATTATCAGACTCAACAACATAGTATCCCAGATCAGAACTGACGCTAAATTCTGGAAGCGCTACCAACACACCGCTATCAAGCAATTCATCAATCAGTGTTCCCCATCCCAAGCACACGCCCTGACCTGCAATAGCCGCTTGTATTAGCAGCGTATAATTATTAAAACTCATTACCGGCTCACCGAACTCCACATTGATGTCAATCGCCCTAAAAAGCTTTTTCCAATCCAGCCAGTGTTGCCCATCGTCGGCGTCTAACTTTAACAAAGGCAATTTTGCGAGCGCGGCAGCAGAGTTAATCGGGCCATGCTGTTCCAAAAACCCAGGGCTACAGACCGGAAAAGCCTGTTCCCGAAACAACAAAAAGGAACGACGGTGAGCAAATTGACCATCACCCAAAACAATTTCTACGTCGACCTCATTGCTCGTGAAATTTGATTTTCCCTGCGAGGTGAGAATGCGAATATCGATTTCCGGGTAGCGCTGACGAAACTCCGACAGGCGCGGCAATAGCCAATAGGCGGCCAATGCAAAATCGGTCGCTACATTAATACGCGGGTGAAGCTTCTGGTTTTGTAATTCGAGAATCGTCTTGCCAATCAGGTCAAAACCTTCACGCACAGCCTCAAAAAGGCGCTTGCCCGCCTCGGTTAATTCTACCCCTCGGTAGATACGGATAAACAACTGAATGCCTAGATGCTCCTCTAAGACCCGTACCTGCTGGCTAACCGCAGGTTGGGTTGAACCCATTTCAAGTGCCGCACGGGTAAAGCTGAGATGCCGAGCGGCGGATTCAAACACCAACAAACTCTTGGCCGAGGGTAGAATTTCATTAATAGACATAAGCTGAGCTTATCCATCGAATTAGTTTTTAGTCAGTTTACAGGAAAAAATGGCACTGTCATTATAGGTTTAACTGGGCCGACAACAATTAGCCATCAATATAAATAATGCTAAAGAGTAAATACCGACTAGAGGCAAGAGAACTATGAGCAATAAAAAACCCAATATTTTGTTTATTATGGCCGATCAGATGGCAGCCCCAGTGCTGCCTTTTTACAATGATTCGATTGTCAAAACGCCCCACTTATCCAAACTGGCAAAAGAAGGCGTGGTGTTCGATTCTGCTTATTGCAACAGCCCACTTTGCGCCCCTTCGCGCTATGTTTTAATGAGCGGGCAGCTGCCTACTCGCATTGGTGCCTATGACAATGCCGCTGAGTTTGCCGCCGACATTCCTACTTACCCCCACTATCTCCGTCGGGCAGGCTATCGCACAGCACTCACGGGGAAAATGCATTTTTGTGGGCCCGATCAGCTACACGGCTTTGAAGAGCGCCTAACTTCTGATGTCTACCCCGCCGACTATGGCTGGTTCCCAGATTGGGAAAACAGCGAGCCGCGGCCTACTTGGTACCACAACATGTCGTCAGTGACTCAAGCTGGCCCCTGCGTGCGCAGCAACCAACTGGACTTTGATGACGAAGTTATTTTTCAAGCCGAACGGTACTTGTATGACCATGCTCGCAGTAGCGACTCTCGACCATTTTGCCTAACGGTTTCAATGACCCACCCCCATGACCCTTACACCATCCCACAGTATTACTGGGACAAATATCGCAGCGAAGACATTAACTTACCCAGCATCGAGATTGCACCGGAAGATCAGGACCCTCATTCCCAGCGACTGCGGGGTGTATACGACATAGAAAAACAGGAGATTAGCGAACAGCAGATACGCAACGCGCGCCAAGCCTACTATGGCGCAATCAGCTATGTTGACGATCAAATTGGAAAAGTACTTAAAGTGCTGAAAGAAACCGGCCTGGAAGACAATACCATAATCGTATTCTCCGGCGATCACGGTGATATGCTCGGTGAACGTGGCCTTTGGTACAAGATGAGTTGGTTTGAGTGGTCGGCGCGCGTGCCAATGATTATTCATGCACCAAAACATTTTACCCCCCATAGAGTTAGTGAGTCCGTTTCGACAATGGATTTATTACCCACCTTTGTCGAACTGGCCAATGAGGGCCAGCCCGCGAGTTATGCCAACCCCATCGACGGTCGCAGCCTATTACCCCATTTACAAGAGAAAGGGGGACATGACGAAGTGATTGGTGAATACATGGGGGAAGGCGCTATTGCACCGCTGTTTATGATCCGCCGTGGTCACTATAAGTACGTCTGTTCACAACCAGACCCTGATCAGCTATTCAATCTACAGCAGGACCCGAATGAACTGACTAATCTAGCCAAAGATCCAGCCTACGCAGTGCAACTTGCCGAGTTTGCCAAGGAAGCTGCTGAGCGCTGGGACGTGGAAGTAATTACCGAGGATGTGCTGCTTAGCCAAAAACGCCGCCGCATGGTCGCTGACGCGCTAAAACAAGGGAAAAATACACCTTGGGATCATCAACCCTTTGTCGATGCAAGCACGCAGTATATGCGCAATACTATTGACTTGGATGACCTGGAAAAACGGGCACGGTTTCCACAAGTATCGTAGATATATATTTTATTAGTTACCTGATTTCATTATTAGCGCTTGGAGCATTAGCAGGCGAGGGTTCATGCTACGACGGTTGAACAAACGAACGTAAGGGATCTCAAGCCTGCGTGAAATTTCAATAAGCGCGAAGACGCTAGCAATGAAATCATCTAGACAAATAAATAAAGTAACAAGGGTTAAATCAGCAATGGATAATAAAAATGCTCACAATTTTGTCGCCAGTAAACCCAGCACGGATTGGTCTATCTTCTTTCCCGCCGCTATTCTCGTATCAATTGTCAGCATTGGCCTTGTTCTATTCCCTGACTCTACCGCATTAAAAG
>Ga0209081_1001443_pt1 | contig 14210 bp, 11 predicted proteins | sample GOMGulsemesocosm_4_FD_184636 | JGI IMG/M metagenome (GOLD analysis project Ga0209081, IMG submission 184636) | Methane-oxidizing microbial communities from mesocosms in the Gulf of Mexico - GOM15B Gulf of Mexico (SPAdes) (version 2) | ecosystem: Environmental > Aquatic > Marine > Cold seeps... | reverse complement strand
ACCTCGGCACTGTTTGTGTCCAGCGAAATCATGCACCCCCTGGCCAATCCAACGCGGGGAGAGCGCATCGCGGTGGTGGCTGTGGGCGGCTATGGCCGTGGCGAGATGGCACCGTCTTCGGATGTCGACCTGTTGTTTCTGACCCCGTATAAAATCACCGCCTGGGCCGAAAGCGTCATTGAATCGATGCTGTATATTCTGTGGGATCTGAAGCAGAAAGTCGGCCATGCCAGCCGCACGATTCAGGATTGTCTACGGCTGGGCCGCGAGGATTTCACCATTCGCACCGCAATGCTGGAACATCGTTTTCTGGCCGGTGATCAACCGCTAACCGACGAACTGGACCAGCGATTAAAAAATGACCTTTTCAAGGGAACTGCGCGCGAATTCATCGAGGCCAAACTGAATGAACGCGAAGCGCGTCACATCAAGTATGGCCAGCGTTACATGGTCGAACCCAATGTCAAAGAGGGCAAGGGCGGATTGCGCGACTTACAGTCAATGTACTGGATCGCCAAATACCTGTATCAGGTGCAGGACACCGCCGAGCTGGTGCCACTGGGCCTGTTCCGCCCCGAAGAGTTCGACCTGTTTGCCAAGGCCGAAAATTTTCTCTGGGCGGTGCGCTCGCATCTGCATCTGCTGACCGGGCGACCAAGTGAATCGCTGTCGTTTGACATGCAGGTCGAGGTCGCCGAGCGCATGGGCTATAAAGATGTCTCTGGGCGGCGCGCCGTAGAGATCTTTATGCAGGATTATTTCCGTCAGGCCACCATGGTCGGGGATCTGACCCGCATTTTCCTGACCAAACTTGAGGCCAGCCATCAAAAGGGCGAACCACTTCTTGAGCGGCTTTTCCGGCGTCGCCCCCGCACCAAGCCGGGGTATAAGGTGGTGAACAACCGGCTCGACATTGCCGATCCTGACACCTTTCTTGACAATAAGCTGAACCTGTTGCGCCTGTTCGAAGAAGGTCTGCGCACCGGAATGTTGATCCACCCGGACGCAATGCGGTTGGTCACGGCCAATCTGGACCTGATAGACGAAGAGTATCGCAACACGCCCGAAGCGCGGCGCATTTTCCTGGATTTGCTGCTGAAACACGGCAACCCAGAACGTGCGTTACGGCGCATGAATGAACTTGGCGTGCTGTCGGCCTTTTTGCCCGAATTCGCCCCCATCGTGGCGATGATGCAATTCAACATGTATCATTCCTATACGGTGGACGAGCATACCATTCAGGTGATCTCAAACTTTGCCGCCATTGAGCGCGAAGAGCTGGATGACGAATTGCCTCTCAGCTCGACAATCCTGCGCAAAGGATTGAACCGCAAGGTGCTGATGGTGGCGATGCTGCTGCATGACATTGGCAAGGGCAAGCCGGTTGATCACTCGATCCTGGGGGCCCAGATCGCCCGCAAAGTGGCACCGCGTCTGGGGTTGAACAAATCCGACAGCGAAACAGTCGAGTGGCTGGTGCGCTATCACCTGCTGATGTCCGACATGGCGCAAAAACGTGACGTTGCTGATCCACGCACGGTGCAGGCTTTTGCCAAGGCCGTGCAGACGGTAAAGCGGTTGGATCTGCTAACGGTTCTGACAGTCTGTGACATTCGCGGTGTTGGCCCCGACACCTGGAACAACTGGAAAGGCGCGCTGCTGCGCACGCTTTACAAACAAACACGGGCTGCGCTGGAAAACGGCATGGAAGAGCTGAACCGCGAACACCGTGGTTCAGAGGCCAAGAAGAATCTGCGTTCGGCCCTGCCCCAATGGACCAAAGCGGCGTTGAAGAAAGAAACCTCGCGCCACTACCCTCCTTATTGGCAGGGGCTGCATGTCACTGCACATGTGGATTTTGCCGAAATGCTGCGCGAGCTAGAGGCCAAAGGCGATCCGGGCGAGGTGATCATCCGTCTGCACCCGGACGAGTATCGCGATGCGACACGCGCCAATTTTGCGATGTCCGACCACCCCGGTATTTTTTCGCGCGTCGCGGGGGCGCTGGCGCTGGTCGGGGCGAATGTGGTTGATGCACGCAGCTACACCACCAAAGACGGCTATGTCACCGACGCCTTTTGGATCCAAGACGCCGATGACAGTCCCTTTGAGGCCTCGCGCCTGAGCCGTCTGAGCCAGATGATTCACAAGACCCTAAAAGGTGAAGTTGTGGCCCGCGACGCGCTAAAATCGCGCGACAAGTTAAAGAAGCGTGAGCGCGCCTTTAAGGTGCCGACCCATATCACTTTTGATAATGATGGCTCTGAGATCTACACCATCATCGAAGTTGACACCCGCGACCGTCCCGGATTGCTGTTTGATCTGGCCCGCACCCTGACCAACGCAAATGTCTATGTCGCCAATGCGGTGATTGCGACCTATGGCGCACAGGTTGTTGATACATTTTATGTCAAGGACATGTTCGGGCTGAAATACCACTCCGAGGCGAAACAGCGCATGCTGGAAGATCGGCTGCGCGCCGCAATCACTGAGGGCGTAAAGCGGGCGCAGACATGAAGCCCATAAAATTGCTGTCGGGATTCCTGACGGTCGGCTTCTGGACCCTGGCCAGCCGGGTTCTGGGCTTTGCCCGTGAAATTCTGCTGACGGCCTATGTCGGGCCGGGTCCGGTCATGGACGCCTTTGTTGCCGCGTTTCGACTGCCAAACATGTTCCGCCGCTTCTTTGCCGAGGGGGCGTTCAACGCGGCCTTTGTGCCGATGTTTGCCAAAAAGCTAGAGGCAGGCGAAGATGCGCAGGGCTTTGCCCAATCCGCGTTCAACCTGCTGTTGGTATCGGTGCTGGGGCTGGTCGGGCTGGGCATGGTGTTCATGCCGGCGCTGGTCTGGGCCACCGCCAAGGGTTTTGCTGGCGATGCGCGGTTCGATATGACCGTTGGTTTTGGCTATATCATGTTCCCCTATATCCTGTTCATGTCGCTGGCGGCGCTGTTTTCCGGGGTGCTGAATGCCACTGGCCGATTTGCCGCCGCCGCCGCCGCGCCGGTGCTGCTGAATATCTTTGCCTGTACGGCGATGGTGATCGGCGCGGTGACGGGCGGCGAAGTGATCAACTGGCTGATCTGGACCATTCCGGTGGCTGGCGTGGCGCAACTGGCGCTGGTCTGGCGCGCCACCAGTCGCGCGGGCATTCATCTGCGCCCCGGACGGCCCCGCCTGACGGCTGAGATGCGCGGGCTGGTGCGCGTGGCGGTGCCCGCGGCACTGGCGATGGGGGTGACGCAGATCAATCTGGTGGTGGGCCAGCTGGTGGCCTCGGATATTGAAAACGCCGTGAGCTGGCTGTTTGTGGCTGACCGCCTGTATCAGCTGCCGCTGGGGGTGGTTGGCATTGCTGTCGGCATCGTGCTGCTGCCCGATCTGTCGCGCCGTCTTCGCGCCGGAGATGAGACCGGTGCGCGCGATGCCCTGTCACGCGCCGGGGAATTCTCGCTGATGCTGACCATCCCCTCGACCATTGCGTTCATCGTGATGCCGCTGCCGCTGGTGTCGGTGCTGTATCAGCGCGGCGCGACCGGCCCCGAGGACGTTGCCGCCATTGCGCTGGCAGTGGCGGTTTACGGTGTTGGCCTGCCTTCGTTTGTGCTGCACAAGTTGCTGCAACCGCTGTATTTCGCCCGCGAGGACACCCGCTCGCCGTTCCGCTATGCGCTGGTGGCAATGGTGGTGAATGCAGCACTGGCCTTTGGTCTGAAACCGGTGGTGGGGTGGATCGCTCCAGCCATTGCCGCTTCGGTTGCTGGCTGGGTGATGGTGGCTCTGCTGGCATTTGGCACCCGCAGCATGGGAGAGGTGGCGCGGTTTGATGACCGATTCCGCCACCGTGCCTGGCGCATCGTGGCGGCCTCGCTGATCATGGGCGGGGTATTGCTGGCAACCGTCACAGCCTTTGACTGGATCTTTACGGTGCCCGGTTGGCGGTATCTGGCGCTATTTGGCCTGATCCTGCTGGGTGCCGCCAGCTATTTTACCGCCGGCCAAATACTTGGTGCCTTTCATCTGGGTGAATTCAAACGCGCACTGCGCCGCGGGAAACGCACCTAAGGCCCCCAGCCAAACATCCAACGACCCTAAATAGGATCTGGCGCGGCGGTTGTCCGCGCCAGCCCCAGATCAGTCCCGCCGAATAGAGTTGCGGATGCGCGCCCAACCGCCGGGCGCCAGGAAGAACGACAGACCAAAGCCGGTGGCAAAGCCCACCAGATCTGCCACCCAATCTTTTTGACCGCCGAACAACAGGCCAAACAGCAGTTGCACGCCCATCAGCATTGCAATCAACGAAAACGCCCGGCTTTGCTGTGCGCCAACCAGCGCCAGTGATCGCCACAGAAGAAAGGTAAAGGCACCGATCAGTCCGTAGACCGCCGGGAACCCACCAAATAGCGGAAAAGGCGAGCTCACCAGCAGCGCATAACCCAGAGCACCACCAACACCAGAGAGCAGGAAGATAACCACCATGGCCAGATCGCCCATCACCTCGCCCACCATTTTACCCATGGCCAGCACAAACACACAGACAAACAACGCCTGCGTAAAGGCCCCATTTACAAAGGTGTAGGACACAAAGCGGATCAGATGCTCAACCGGCCATTGGCCAGTTTCCCACATCCACCAGAAAATATCCCCAGAAAACCCATAGGTCTGTAGTGCTGCAAGACGCCAGCCCACCGCCTCGGGGCCGCCAACGATACCGCGAATGCCCAGTGAAAATGTCACCTCTATCCCCATGATGATCAGCACCAGCGCCACCACCACGGGTGGCAGCGCGTTGACTGGTGAGGGGTTGGGATTGCTGCTCATATTTGTCTCTCCTTGGCCGTTTTGACCATTCTTAACTCAGGTGCCTATTGACGACGACCGTCGTCATGGGTAATGCACCGGGACTGTTAATTCCAGACGGGAGTTATCGCTCGTGAGCGAAACCACCTTCACCCCGCGCGTGTTTTCGGGCATCCAGCCTTCGGGCAACCTGCATCTGGGCAACTACCTGGGCGCAATCAAGCGCTTTGTCGATATGCAGGCTGCGGATTTCGAAACCGTTTATTGCATGGTTGACCTGCATGCGATCACTGTCTGGCAAAATCCCCAAGATCTGATGAAATCCACCCGCGAGCTCTGTGCCGGGTTCATTGCCAGTGGTATCGACCCCGAGAAATCGATCCTGATCAATCAGAGCCAGGTCCCCGAGCACGCCCAACTGGCATGGATCTTTAATTGCGTCGCCCGCATGGGCTGGATGCAGCGGATGACCCAGTTCAAGGACAAGGCTGGTAAGAACGCCCAGAACGCCTCGCTCGGGCTGTTTGCCTACCCGGCGCTGATGGCGGCCGACATTCTGGTCTACCACGCCACCCATGTGCCGGTTGGTGACGATCAAAAGCAACACCTGGAGCTGACACGCGACATCGCCGCCAAATTCAACCATGACTATGGCGTTGATTTCTTTCCGATGACCGAACCGGTGATCGAAGGCGCAGCCACGCGGGTGATGAGCCTGCGCAATGGCTCCAATAAGATGTCGAAATCTGACGCCTCGGATGCCAGCCGCATCAATATGACCGATGATGCCGACACGCTGGCGAAAAAGATCCGTAAGGCCAAGACAGACTCCGACGCGCTACCGAGCGAGGCCAAGGGACTGGACGACCGCCCTGAGGCGCGTAATCTGATCAATATCTACGCCGCACTGAACGACCAGAGCGTCGATGCAGTGCTGGCCGAGGTTGGCGGCAAGCAGTTTGGTGAATTCAAACCGATGCTGGCCGATCTGGCAGTTTCCAAGCTGGCACCCATTGCGGCTGAAATGGATCGTTTGATGAATGATCAGACAGAGATTGACCGCATACTATCACGTGGTGCAGAACGGGCACGGAATATTACTGCGCCGATTCTGCGCAAGACATATGACATTGTGGGTATGGTTCCGCCTTCCACTTTGTAATAACTGAACGACAACAAGCCCTTGCACGTTGCTTGGGCGATATACTGGAGATAATCGGATGGCCAACGGCACCGTAAAATGGTTCAACGCAACAAAAGGCTACGGCTTCATCGAGCCCGAAAATGGCGGCAAAGACGTGTTTGTACACATTTCTGCTGTTGAGCGTTCGGGCCTGAACGGACTCAACGACAACCAAAAAGTGACTTTCGAGCTGGAAACTGGCCGTGATGGCAAAGAATCTGCTGGTTCGCTGAAACTGCTGTAAGGCAGGTTTGCAGCTTCGGCCGCAGACACTTTTGAGAAAATGAGAGCCGGATTGGCTATCAAAATGTTTAAGGCCGCCCTTTTAGGGGCGGCCTTTTTCGTTTGTACCCTCAGGTAAAAATTCCGCAGGCAAAATTTCTTACCTCAGAGCCCCCGAAGCCCGTTCAGCGTCAAATCGGCAACCATACTGGCGTAGGTTTCCCGCGCCTGTGATCCGGCACCCGAGTTCCACATGTAATACCAATTCAACATGCCAAACACCGACATGGTGGCCGCCCGCAACTTCTCCGGATCATTGGCAAAGACCTGCGGTGCGGCGCTGCTCAGGGTCTCGCTCATGAATTGGACCAATTCCCGCTGATAGCCACGTAGCAAAGCCTGCTGCGCCTTGGGCAAGGCCCCCATAGCGCTGATTTGCACCTTATGTTCATGATCAGCCCCTTGATAGGTCTGCAAGATCCCGGCGACGATCCGGTGCAGCTGTTGTTCGGGTGTCAGGTCTTGCACATCAATCCCACAGACGCTGTCCCGCAGATCGCGCAAATAGCAGTCAAGCAGGTCGAACAGGATCGCATCCTTACTATCGTAGTAGTGATAGATATTGGCCTTTGAGATACCGCATTCACGCGCCAGCTGGGTCATCGAAGCACGATCAAATCCCTGGTCCGCGAACACTTTGGCTGCGGATTTCAGGATTTGCCTGCGTTTCAGGTCATGATCTTTGGCGATCGTACGGGCCATTATTGCCTCAGCCCTTAGAACGGTTGTCGATGACCCGGACTGCCTTACCCTCAGAGCGGGCAACCGAGCCGGGCTCTCCGGTGATCACCTCGGTCGAGATGCCAACAATATCCTTGATCCGCTTGACCAGCATCCGTGCTGCCGCAGTCTTGGACAGCTCATCTGCGGCATCCGCTGTTGCCTCGACAAACACCCGCATCGCATCCATGCGGTTGGCTTTATACAGCTCAATCTGAAAATAGGGTGCCAGTCCGCCGGTTGCCATCACTTGTTCCTCGATCTGGGTGGGAAATACATTGACGCCCCGCAGTATGATCATGTCATCGCTGCGTCCAGTGATTTTCTCAATCCGTCGCATGGAACGCGCAGTACCGGGCAACAGACGGGTCAGATCACGGGTCCGGTAGCGGATCATCGGCAGGCCTTCTTTGGTCAGCGTGGTGAATACCAGTTCGCCCATCTCGCCCTCTTCAACCAGTTCGCCAGTATCAGGGTTGATTATCTCGGGATAGAAATGATCTTCCCAGACATGCAGCCCATCCTTGGTTTCAACGCATTCACAGGCCACCCCCGGCCCCATGACCTCGGACAGACCATAGATATCCACCGCGTGCATATCAAAAGCGGCCTCGACCTCTAGCCGCATGGCATTGGTCCAGGGTTCGGCGCCAAAAACCCCGACAGAGAGCGAAGAATCGCGCGGGTCCAGCCCCTGTTTATGGAATTGTTCCAGAATGTTGAGCATATAAGACGGGGTAACCATGATGCCGTCAGGGCGGAAATCATTGATCAGACCCACCTGTTTTGCGGTCTGCCCGCCGCCCATCGGAACCACAGTAGCGCCAAGCCTTTCAATGCCGTAATGGGCCCCCAAGCCGCCGGTGAACAGCCCATAGCCATAGGCGTTGTGAACCATATCGCCCGACCGCAGCCCCGAGGCCCGCAATGAGCGGGCCACCATGTCAGACCAGGTGTCGATATCCCTCTTGGTATAGCCCACCACGGTGGCCTTGCCGGTGGTGCCGGACGAGGCATGCAGACGGATGATCTGCTCACGCGGGACCGCAAACAGGCCAAAAGGATAGTTGCCGCGCAAGTCGGTTTTGTAGGTAAAGGGAAACCTGGCCAGATCAGACAAAGATTGCAGATGATCCGGGTGAACCCCGGCGTCGTCGCAGCGTTGTTTGTACACAGCAACATTGTCATAGGCATGGCGCAAAGACCATTTCAGCCGCTGCAATTGCAGGGCGCGGATTTCATCAATAGAGGCAATTTCGATTGGCTCAAGGTCAGAGGTTTTAGGGCTTAGGTCTTTCATGCGTATTCCTCACCTTGTTCTTCGAATAGCTGGCCCTTGATCGCGCGGGAAAAGCCCCGGAATTCGGCGATCTTGTGACCTTTGTGATTGGTAACTGTCACATCGTATATGCCGCTGCGCCCGGTCAGCGAGACCTCGCGGGCCTGAGCAATCAGCCGGTCACCCAACTGGCCCGGTGCGGTAAAGCTGATCATGTTATGCTGGGCCACAGTAGACTGGTTGCGGCTGTTGCAGGCAAAGGCAAAGGCGCTGTCGGCCAGCATGAATGTGACACCGCCGTGGCAAATTCCGTGGCCATTGCAATGGTGCTGCGCCACGGTCAATTCCAGCACCGCTGCGCCTTCGTCCATATGGGTGATTTCCATACCGGCCCATTTCGAGGCCTGATCATCCGCCCACATGGCAGCAGCAGATTTCTCAGCGCGCTGTTGTGGTGTCATGCTCATTTCCCCCCAAAAACAGGAGCGCGTTTCTGCAAGAAAGCCGAGACCCCCTCGGCATAATCCGCACTTTCCCCACAGGTTTTCATCGCGTCGGCCTCTAGCTCTAGCTGGTCGCTTAATGTGCTGGTGGCCGAGGCCTGAATCGTCTGTTTGGTCAGCCCCAGTCCCAGTGTTGGACCATTGGCCAGTTTTTCCGCCAGTGCCCGCGCCTCAGCCATCAAATCACTGTCAGGATAGGCCTTCCAGATCAGCCCCCAGTCTTCCGCCTTTTGCGCCGGTAGTGGTTCGGCAGTCAGTGCAAGCCCCTTGGCGCGGGCCTCACCCAGCAGGTGCGGCAGGTGCCAGCTACCGCCGGTATCGGGGATCAGGCCAACCTTGGCAAAAGACTGAATGAACTTGGCGCTTTCAGCCGCCAGCACCAGATCACAGGCCAGCGCCAGATTGGCCCCTGCCCCGGCAGCAACCCCATTGACGGCGCAGATCACCGGGAAATCCAGCGAGCGGATCAGCCGCACCAGTGGCGCGTAAAAGGTCCGCACAGTATTGCCCAGATCCGGCGGAACGTCAGACTTGGTGGGATCGCGGTCCCCCAGATCCTGCCCGGCGCAAAAACCACGCCCGGCGCCGGTCAGCAACACCGCCCGCGCCCCTGCGTCACGCGCAGCTTCAAGCGCCGAACGCAGTGCAGTATGCATCTCGTCGTTAAAGGAATTCAGCCGGTCTGGACGGTTCAGAGTAATCTCTACCCAAGTGCCGTGATCCACTGTCAGAATTGTCTCTGTCATTCGTCTATCCCCTACCATTGCATTGCGCCCAATCGGCGGTTGTAACAAATTTCTTGCATAAACCGACCGGTTGGTCAATATTTCCTACAACCTATCCAAATTCGGTTTTCAGGAGAGCACTATGAGTATTCAACAGGTTTCCAGTTTTGTCTCTGGCCAGTGGATTGCCCCCGGTGCCGGCGCGAGAAACATCGCCAGCGCCATCACCGGAGAGGTGATCGCCAGTGCTGGTAACGACGCGCTGGATGTTCAGTCGATGCTGGACTATGCGCGCAACCACGGTGGACCTGCCCTGCGCGCCCTAACCTTTCACGACCGTGCCCGGATGCTGAAAGCACTGGCCGGACATTTGAATAAGCACAAACAGGCGTTATACGACGCCTCGTTTGACACCGGCGCCACCATAAAGGATCACATGATCGACGTGGACGGCGGCATTGGCACCATGTTTGTCTTTGCTGCAAAGGGGCGGCGGGAAATGCCCGATGGGCAAGTCTATCTCGACGGCGAAGTGGAACAACTTGGCCGTACTGGCACCTTTCTGGGCCAACACATATGCACCCCGATGCAGGGCGTCGCCGTGCATATCAATGCCTTTAACTTTCCGGTCTGGGGCATGCTCGAAAAACTGGCCCCCACCCTGCTGGCCGGAGTTCCCGCGATTGTGAAACCGGCAACCAACACCTGCTATGTGACCGAACTGGCGGTCCGGCTGATGTTGGACAGTGGCATATTGCCCGCAGGTGCCTTGCAGCTGGTGTCCGGCGGTCTTGGCAACATGCTGGACCATCTGGGGATGATGGATGTGGTCAGCTTTACCGGCTCGGCCGAAACCGCGCTGAAACTGCGATCCAATCAGATGCTGCTTAAAAATTCGGTCCGGTTCATGTCCGAACAAGACAGCCTGAACGGATCTATCCTAGGGCCAGACGCTGTACCGGGCACGCCCGAATTTGATCTGTTTGTCAAAGAGGTCAGCCGTGAAATGACCGCCAAAGCGGGTCAGAAATGCACCGCCATCCGCCGCATCATTGCCCCTGAAAATCAGGTCCAGGCGGTCATCGACGCATTGTCGGCACGGCTGGCCTCTGTGGTGATCGGTGATCCACGCCTTGAAAGCACGCAGATGGGCGCGCTGGTCAGCAATGATCAGAAACGCGACGTATTGGAAAAAGCCGCACTGATCGGTCAGGAAGCCACCCGCGTCTATGGCGATCCCGAGAACTTCAGCGTGGATGGCGCCGATGCCGACAAAGGTGCCTTTGTGCCGCCAATGTTGTTCCATTGCGCCGACCCCGACAACGCCCAACGTGTGCATGACACCGAGGCCTTTGGTCCGGTCTCCACCATCATGGGTTACCGCGATGTTGATCACGCCGTGGCCCTGGCAAACAAGGGCCAGGGGTCACTTGTGGCCTCGGTGATCACACATGACCCGGATGTCGCCCGTCAGGTCGCGCTGGGAGCGGGTGCCTATCATGGGCGTTTGTATTTCAACAACCGCGACTCGATGAAAGAGAGCACAGGCCACGGCTCGCCGATGCCACACATGGTCCACGGTGGCCCCGGTCGGGCCGGCGGCGGCGAGGAACTGGGCGGCATCAGGGGGGTGATGCACTATATGCAACGGACCGCCATTCAGGGTAGCCCGGACATTCTGACTGCCATTGGCCAGACATGGATACCCGGCAGCCGTGAAATCACGGTTCCCGCGCATCCCTTCACCCGGACCTTTAACGAGCTGGTATTGGGCGAAACCCTAAACAGCGCCTCTCGCATCGTCACACTGGACGACATTGAAACCTTTGCCAATTTCACTGGCGATACGTTTTATGCCCATATGGATGACGAAGCGGCCAAACGAAACCCGTTCTTCCCTGGCCGGGTGGCACATGGCTATCTGCTGCTGTCCTTTGCTGCGGGCCTGTTTGTCGAACCAAACGAGGGTCCGGTGCTGGCCAATACCGGTCTGGAGAACCTGAAGTTCATGAAACCGGTGTCAGCAGGTGACGCCATCAAGGTCCGCCTGACGGTCAAGAAAAAGACCCCTCGCAACGCCGAATACGGCGAAGTGCGCTGGCATGTCACCCTGACCAATCAGAACGATGAACAGGTGGCAGAATATGAGTTGCAGACGATGAACGCGTTCTAAACGACCCAAGGACACAACAACGCCTTCTCTTTACACGGAAACAGGCTGGTCTCCCGTCAACGGGAGACCTACATAGGTTACATGACCTATTCCGACGACCAATGGTTTGAAACCAGTATTGGCCTGCTGAGCGACCCACTGAACCAGCGGGTCTGGTCGATTATCATTTCGTTATTTGGCGACATGGCGCAACAGCCAAAGAACCAGATCAGCGGCGCAGCCCTGACCCGAATCATCACCCCAATGGGCATCAAACCCGAAGCAATCAGGGTTGCTTTGCATCGGCTGCGTAAAGACGGCTGGATCGAAAGCGCCCGCTCGGGTCGGGCCTCGATCCACTACCTAACCGAATATGGTCGCAGCCAATGCACCGCAGTCATCCCCAGAATCTATGCCCGTGAGCCAGGCGCGCCCCAAAACTGGCACGTGTTGATTGCCACAGACGCCTGTGGTCAGGCCGCGCTGGACGAGGCTCTCTTGCTGCCGGGCTATATCGCTGTCAACCGCACGACCGCGTTGGGATCCGGACCAAAGCCCGAGAAAACTCAGGATTTGCTGGCCCTTGATGCAAGCAATCTCTCTTTGCCTGACTGGTTCAAAGCGCAACTGTTCCCGGCTGATCTATCCAGTTCCTGCGCCACCCTGCTGCGGGCGATCACCAAGATTTCCGCGCCGGCACCGGGGCTGGAGTCTGCGCAGATTGCCTCTTTGCGAACCCTGATTGTTCACCGCTGGCGCCGCGTGGTGCTGCGCCACCCGGATCTGCCAGCCAGTTTTCACCCAACAGGCTGGCCCGGTGACGCCTGCCGGGCCGGGGTCTTTTCCCTGCTTGACCAACTGCCCCGCCCCAACCTGACCGAACTCTGCGCCCCCCCCGAGCACTGATCCAGCGCCCTATTAGACCGGAACCGGACATGACCGTTTTGAATTCTCTTGCCATTGCCACTCTGGCGCTTCCGGCTGCATTTTTGGCGGCGTCACATCTGAAAACCCGCCACCTGGCCCGCAACGCCGAAACACTGGTGCCGCCTGTTGGCCAGTTGCAACCGGTACCGGGCGGCATAATCCACTATGTCGAAATGGGCCCGGTTGAGGCCCCGCCGCTGGTATTGATCCACGGATTGTCAGGTCAATTGCAACATTTCACCTATGCGCTGGCGGATCTGCTGGCCCCAGATTTTCGCGTCATAATCCTTGACCGCCCCGGCTGTGGATACTCCACCCGTGACCATGATCATCTGGCAACCCTGCCCCAACAGGCCAAGATGATCCAAGATTTTCTGGACCTCCGAAATATCAAACAACCGATCCTGTGCGGGCATTCGCTGGGTGGGGCCATTGCACTGGCCATGGCGTTGGATTTCCCACAGAAGATACGCGGGCTGGCCCTATTGGCACCGCTGACCCACCCGGACACAGAGGCGGGCAGCTTTAAGGGGCTGATCGTGCATTCGCCAATGATGCGCCGGCTGATAGCACACACGGTTGCCGTCCCTGCCGCGCAACGTACTGCGGCCGATGTACTGCGGCAGATCTTCGCCCCGACGCCCTGCCCCGAGGACTTTCTGATCCGGGCTGGTGGTGCGCTGGGTATGCGCCCAAAAAGCTTTGTTGCAGCCTCGGCTGATGCGACCCTGGCCAGTGGCGGCATCGCCGATCAGTCGACCCGTTATGCCACTGAACTAACGACCCCAGGCACCGTTCTGTTTGGAGCGGCGGACGCGGTATTGGACCCGACTATAAATGGTGCCTCAATGGTGACATACGGCCTGCATTGCCAGATTGAACCCGGCCAGGGCCATATGCTGCCCATCACTGCGCCAAGCCGATGTAACCAGTTCATCAGAGACAGTGTAGCTGACCTGCCCTGAGCAGGCTTCAACGGCGAAACACTGGCTTAGCGAACCCCGGCTTTACCTCATGGGAAAAAATCACGGCAAAGTCTCATTGCAGCGTTTTCTCTCTTGACCCCACCCCATGAACCACCTAAATCGCCACAACACACCATGGCGGTGTAGCTCAGTTGGTTAGAGCAGCGGAATCATAATCCGCGTGTCCGGGGTTCGAGTCCCTGCACCGCCACCAAAATCACCCTGAAAATCAGGCCTTTGCAGGCTATCACCAAAATCCTCCCTGCGACCTCCCTGCGAGTTTTCCGCCAGGACTGCAACCTGACCGCACAGATTCTAACCCGGCCTGAACCAATTGTCCTGCCAATACGCTCGCCCCCTGCCGATTGACGCGCAACACAAACAACGTTCACTACTGGGCTTAGCCCAAGTGTTGTCGATTTGGCGTTTGAGAATCCTGGTGTCGGTAGCTCGATACCGCCCCTCGCATCACTTTTACTAACTGAAAGCAATATGTTTGTGTGCTGGCCGATTTAGCACCTCTTTGGTTTGACACCCCGGACTGCACCGAGACTGCCATCACGCTACGCTGCATTTTCTTGAATGGCTAAATGGGCTTTGTTGCGCAAATCATTTTGTGGGATTCATGTCATGAATCCAGTGTGGTAGCTGGTATGCATGAGCAAACCCATATCG
>Ga0209081_1001442_pt1 | contig 14213 bp, 9 predicted proteins | sample GOMGulsemesocosm_4_FD_184636 | JGI IMG/M metagenome (GOLD analysis project Ga0209081, IMG submission 184636) | Methane-oxidizing microbial communities from mesocosms in the Gulf of Mexico - GOM15B Gulf of Mexico (SPAdes) (version 2) | ecosystem: Environmental > Aquatic > Marine > Cold seeps... | reverse complement strand
TAAAAATATTTTGGTGAATTGCTTAATCTGATCACCTTTTAAACCCAACTTAAATGCCAGGTCACGACCTTGGTAAGGTTGAGCACCTGTTAAAGGGTCCACCGTGGCCTTTAGAATTTTCTCTGGGGTCTCATGAGCGACTTTTTCAATTTCAACCCCACCTTCGGTGGAGGCCATGAAGACCACTTTTCGCGTAGAACGGTCGACTACCGCACCTAAGTATAATTCCTGATCAATATCAGTAAGGTCTTCTACCAATATCTTACTGACTGGCTGACCCTTTTCATCGGTTTGATAGGTAACCAGGTTTTGTCCTAACCATTTTTGAGCAAAGGCTTTTACTTCTTCGGTACTTTCAACCAGTTTAACCCCGCCCGCCTTACCTCGACCGCCGGCATGCACCTGAGCTTTCACCACCCATTTACTACCGCCTATTTTATTGGCAGCGGCTACCGCCTCCTCAGGCGTATCAACAGCGATACCACTTGAAACAGGCAAACCGTACTCAGCGAAAAGCTGCTTGCCCTGATATTCATGTAAATTCATTAGGACCTCTTGGTGCTTACATCAACAAAAATGTGCAATTACAACTTTGCTGCACAGCCATATAGATTTTTATATCAAAAACTTAAGATAAAAGACACCATCATAATAAAAACCAATGAGTATAAAGCTACCCACTTAACGGTAGATTACGCCATACGCAATAGCTGTCTTTTAATGTCTAGCCATTTTGACTTTGAAATGCAGAAAAGTAAATGCTGGTGCACTCGTGCTTTAGGATGGGGCGCAGAATTTTTTAAAGAATGGGAATACTGAGAGCTTGTACGGAGGAATGAGCAATTAAAAAAGAATTCACTGCCTTGCTATGTACAAGACAGTGAATATATTTACTCTATTTACGCTTTCGATTGGCCTTATGAATCGCGTGACCATTTACCGCCAAAGCTGCTTCATGAACCGCTTCAGACAAGGTTGGATGTGAGAACACCATCATGCCCAAATCTTCGGCGCTAGAACCAAATTCCATAGCAATTACCACTTGCTGAACCAGATCACCAGCGCTTGGGCCAATTACGCTGGCCCCCAGAATACGATCAGTTTCAGCATCTGCAATAATTTTTACAAAACCGGCAGTATCATTGGCTGCCATGGCACGACCCACAGCGGCAAATGGAAACATGCCCACGTTATACTTTTCACCAGCGGCTTTTAGTTCATCTTCATTTTTGCCCACAAAAGCAATTTCAGGATGAGTGTAGATAACCGACGGAACAACATCATAATTAACCTGAGCCTTGTGATCCGCTATGCGTTCGGCCACCATCACGCCCTCTTCAGAGGCTTTGTGCGCCAACATAGGGCCACGTACCACATCACCAATGGCATAAATGCCTGGAGCATCGGTGGCACATTGATCATTTACGAAGATGAAACCACGCTCATCCAGGTTCACACCACAATCACCGGATAACAAGTTTTCGGTATATGGGCGACGGCCTACCGCTACAATTAACTTGTCAAAAGTAACCGATTTTTCACCTTCACTGTCCGAATAATTAACCGTTACTTCCTTGCCTTTAACCTCTGTGCCGGTAACTCGTGCATTCAGCATCACTTTCATGCCTTGCTTTTTCAGCTGCTTGGCGGCTTCTTTGGCCACTTGCTGATCGACCAGACTCAGGAATTTATCCTGCGCTTCGAGTACGGTCACTTCACTGCCCAGTCGATTCCAAACGGTACCCAGCTCCAGACCAATTACGCCTGCGCCAATTACACCCAAACGCTTTGGCGCCTTATCAAATTCCAGTGCACCACTTGAATCCACAATTAGGCCATCGGTCAACGGCGCAGGTGGAATCTCAACAGGTACGGAACCTGTAGCAATTATAATATTGCTGGCGTCCAAAATTTCTGTTTTACCGGCGTGATTGGTAAATTCAACTTGCTTACCGGCCAATAATTTACCAAACCCTTCCAGCGCGGTTACGCCATTAGCTTTGAATAATCCAGCTACACCCATAGTGAGATTGCTCACTATCTTGTCTTTACGAGCCAACATAGCGCTCACATCAATCTTGACATCTTTGGCGGTAATGCCATGTACATCAAAGTGATCTTTGGCTTCTTCGTATTTATGGGTACTGTCCAATAACGCTTTGGAAGGAATACAGCCCACATTCAGACAAGTGCCACCATAAACACCCTTGCCTTCTTTGTTTAGCCACTTATCGATACACGCTGTTTTTAAACCCAGCTGCGCCGCACGAATGGCCGCAACGTATCCGCCAGGCCCACCACCAATTACAATTACATCAAACTTATCAGCCATCAGTTGTTCCTTAGTTTCAAATTTCAAACGTATTATTTATATAATCTGCCGAATAGTGAAGTTGTGTGCAAGCCAGTCCAAAGAATAGGCGCCATCTGGCCAGTAAGACCAGAAGTATAAATAACAACCTCACATATACTTTATTTGTCCATATTCTGAAATTTGACCGTGAATATCTATACCCCAAAGTGATCACAGGGCACGGCCAAACCTCTAATGAATCAACAGATTAAATGTCCAACAAGATACGAGTTGGATCTTCTAGCAGCTCTTTAATGGTCACCAGGAACTGTACGGCTTCTTTGCCATCAATCATGCGGTGATCATAGGATACTGCCAGGTACATCATAGGGCGAATTTCCACTTGGCCATCAATGGCCATGGGACGATCCTGGATTTTATGCATGCCCAGAATTGCTGTTTGTGGTGGGTTAATGATGGGTGTAGACATTAATGAGCCAAAGGTTCCACCATTGGTAATGGTGAAGGTACCACCTTGCATTTCTTCTATGCCTAACTTGCCGTCACGGGCTTTACCGGCATATTCCACAATGCCTGATTCGATATCGGCAAGGCCCATGGCATCCACGTCACGTAACACGGGAACCACTAATCCTTTTTCGGTGGACACAGCCACACCAATATCCTGGTAACCATGATAAACCATGTCATTACCATCAATGGAGGCATTCACGGCAGGGAAACGCTTCAATGCTTCGGCGGCGGCCTTCACAAAGAAAGACATGAAGCCCAAGCGAGCACCGTTGTGTTTCTTCTCAAACATGGCCTTGTATTGCTTGCGCAATGCCATGATGGCGGTCATGTCCACTTCGTTGTAGGTGGTCAGCATGGCTGCATTTTGCTGAGCCGATACCAAACGCTTGGCGATAGTGGAACGTAAGCGTGTCATGGGCACACGCTTCTCGATACGCTCACCCTGTGCAAACACAGGTACGGCCGATGCAATATTGGCAGGCGTCGGCGCACTGGCTGGAGCCGCAGCAGGGGCTGCTACAGGCGCAGCAACATCGGCCTTTGCGTGATTTAAAACATCTTCTTTGGTGATACGGCCATCTTTACCGGTGGCCTTAACATCGCCCAGATTAATATTCTTTTCTTCGGCTAGCTTGCGAGCCGCAGGGTTAACTTTTAAATCATCACTGGCAGCTGGCTCACTTTGCGCTTCAGCAGCTGGGGCAGATGCTGCTGTACCGGCTGCACCATCTTCAAAAATAGCGATCACTTCGGCACTTAAAATGGTTTCCCCTTCTGGCTTAAGGATCTCTTTAATAACGCCGTCATTTTGGGCAACCACTTCCAAAACCACTTTATCGGTCTCAATATCCACCAACAATTCATCACGACTCACAGCCTCACCTGGCTGTTTGTGCCAGGTAGCTATGGTGCCATCGGCAACTGACTCAGGGAAAACCGGTGCTTTTATTTCAGTACTCATAATTTATTTCCTAATTCCTTGAACTTGGGCTATAGACCCAGTGCGTCTATGATCAATTGCTCTTGTTGTTTCAGGTGAAGCGCCATATACCCTGCAGCAGGTGAAGCCGAGGCTTCGCGTCCCGCGTAATCCAGGTACACATTAGGATTATGACGATGCACTACTCTGCGCATGTGATGCTGCGAGCTGTACCAGGCACCCTGATTCATGGGTTCTTCCTGACACCAAAACGTTTCTTTTAGGTTTTCATATTGGGATATGACTGCAAAAAACTCTTCTTCAGGGAAGGGATATATTTGCTCCAAACGTACAATAGCAACGTGTTTCATTTCTTCTTTGCGACGACGATCGATCAGATCGTAATAAACCTTGCCGCTACAAAGAATCAGACGAGTAACATCTTTTGGATTAACGTCTTCAACTTCTGGAATAATAGTTTGGAAATGCCCATCGGCTAGCTCTTCTAGAGTACTGATGGCTTCCTTGTGACGCAGTAAACTTTTAGGTGACATAATCACCAAGGGCTTACGTAACGGTCTAATCACCTGACGGCGTAACAGGTGAAAAATTTGTGCTGGGGTAGAAGGCACACATACCTGCATGTTGTGCTCGGCACACAATTGCAAATAACGCTCTAAACGAGCCGAGCTGTGCTCTGGTCCCTGTCCTTCATAACCGTGCGGCAACAACATGGTTAATGCACATAATCGATCCCACTTGTGCTCGCCACTGGAGATAAATTGATCCATCACCACTTGTGCGCCATTGGCAAAGTCACCAAATTGCGCTTCCCAAATCACCAGCATGTCGGGTGTCGTGGTGGAGTATCCGTACTCAAACGCCAACACCGCTTCTTCTGATAGCAATGAATCATGAAGTGTATAAGTGGGCTGATCATCAGACATGTTCTTTAATGAACAATAAACCTCCCCGTCTTTTTGGTTATGCAACACTGCATGACGGTGAGAGAAGGTACCACGACCCACATCTTGCCCGGTAAGGCGAATGGGGTGGCCTTGATCCAGCAAAGTGCCATAAGCCATGGTCTCGGCAAAACCCCAGTTAATGGGCAAAGCACCGGCAGCCATCTTGCGGCGATCTTCCTGTATTTTACTTACCTGGCGCTGAACCACAAAACCTTCTGGTACATCTTGCATTTGAATGGCTAATTCCTGCAGGCGCTTCAGGTCAAAGGTGGTATCCCCTTCCGTGGTCCATTCATGGCCCAGGTATGGGCGCCAATCCACAAACATCTCTTTATTGGGTTCGGTAACCAAACTTTTAACCACGTGATTACCTTCTTCAAGGGTATCACGGTAATCATTTTCCATTTTCTTAATGGCATCCGTACCCACCACACCTTGGGCAGCCAGTGTATCGGCATACAGAGTACGAGTGGTTTTAAGACTCTTAATCACCTTATACATTAACGGCTGAGTAGCGGATGGCTCATCCGCTTCGTTGTGGCCACGACGGCGATAACATACTAAATCAATAACCACATCTTTTTTGAATTCGTTCCGATAGTCCACTGCCAACTGGGTGACAAACAAAACGGCTTCAGGGTCATCGGCATTTACGTGCAGGATTGGAGCCTGAACGATCTTGGCCACGTCGGTGCAGTACTCAGTGGAGCGTACATCTTCACGCTTGTTGGTGGTGAAGCCCACTTGGTTATTGATTACCAGATGAATGGTGCCGCCGGTTTTATAACCGCGAGTCTGTGACATCTGGAAAGTTTCCATCACCACACCCTGACCTGCAAACGCCGAGTCACCGTGGATAATAACCGGGACTACTTTCTCACCGGTGGTGTCTCCACGACGATCTTGGCGAGCACGTACAGACCCTTCTACCACGGGGGATACAATCTCCAAGTGGCTAGGGTTAAAGGCCATGGCCAGGTGCACTTCGCCACCTGGCGTTAACACATTTGACGAGAAACCCTGGTGATACTTCACATCTCCCGAGCTGTTGTATTGGGCTTTACCATCAAATTCGTCAAATAAATCCGCAGGTGCCTTACCCAGAGTATTAATCAATACGTTTAAACGACCACGGTGAGCCATACCGATTACAATTTCTTTAGCGCCATAACTACCACAACGCTGAATCAGTTCGTCCATTAATGGAATGAGGGTTTCAGCCCCTTCCAAACCAAAACGCTTCACACCCGGGTATTTGGAGCCCAGGTATTTTTCCAGGCCTTCCGCCGCGGTTAAACGTTCCAGTAGGTGTTTTTTCGCTTCATCACTGTATTCGGGTTTTGCCCGCACACTTTCGATGCGTTGTTGGAACCAGCGCTTTTCGGCGGTATCCACAATATGCATAAACTCAGAACCCACGCTCTGGCAATAGGTATTTTGAACCACGTCAAAAATCTCTCGTAGCGTGGCCTCTTCTTTACCTATAAACAATGAACCTGTTTGGAAGACACTGTCCATGTCCGCTTCGCTGAGTTCATGAAAGCGAAGATCTAAATCAGGTACCTGCTCACGTTCCATGATGCCCAATGGATCTAATTTGGCATGTTGATGACCACGGAAACGAAAAGCATTAATAAGTTGGAAAATACGCAGCTGTTTTTGATCATAACCACTGGACACCTGACTCTGTGTAGAGGCGGCACCCTTGCGTTGATTCTTGGAAATCAGTAAAAATTGTTCGCGGATTGGGCTATGGGGAATATCGTGTAGAGCGCTGCTTTCCGAGCGGGGCAAGCCATTGAAATAGCTTCTCCACTGTTCAGATACCGAATTAGGGTCGGTTAAAAATAATTCGTATAATTCTTCTATGTAAGCAACATTTCCGCCAGCTAACTGGGAAGTGCTCCATAGTTGCTCCATCGAGCTATCGTGCATGACTAAACCACCTTAATTATGTCCAGGAATCACTGATCGCTAAATTTCTCTGCTGTGGAGGCAGTTGGCCGGGTGAGGCCGAAAAATTCTTTAAACAGTACGGGGGTTACCCGCTTTCCAAATCTTGTACTTACTTAATAGCCTAGCAAATACGATGCTAGTAGAACTATTTTTTATAATTTTTAGAGCACCATGTGTCTGATGCATCTATTTTGGCACGTTTTACTAATTTTCTAACTGTACAAAGGTACCAAACAAGGAGGCCTTTATACGTTTTCCTGTGGGTTTTCTGGTATTTAACGATCAGGGTACGCCTGCATCTTTGCTCGCCAAACCTGAAAACGCTCAAAGCCTACACCAGTAAACCTCAAGATACTGCTAACTATGAACTAAACCGAAACAACAGAGTGTTCCGATCTAGACAATTAAAGCTGAACAACGCCGCTCTATGCAGGGAGCAAAAACGACCTTACGGCTTATGCATACCTCGTCAATTGCTCCTGCATTGCCAAGATACCATGCATCCCTGCATGTAAAAGGGGCTAAAAAGCCCCTTATTATCTAAACGTTACGCGACAACAACATGTTGCGAATATGTCCGATTGCTCGGGTTGGGTTCAACCCTTTAGGACATACACTTACGCAGTTCATGATTCCGCGGCAGCGGAATACACTGAACGGATCATCTAAATCCGCCAAGCGATCTTCAGTTGCGGTATCACGGCTATCTGCCAAGAAGCGATAAGCCTGTAGCAAACCAGCAGGCCCAATGAACTTATCAGGATTCCACCAGAAAGACGGGCAAGATGTTGAACAGCACGCACAAAGAATACATTCGTACAGACCATCCAATTTCTCACGTTCTTCAGGAGACTGAAGACGCTCGATGGCGGGTGCAGGTGTATTGTTCTGCAAGAAAGGCTTAATCTTTTCATATTGCTGATAAAACAAGCTCATGTCGATGACGATGTCACGGATAACTGGCAGGCCTGGTAGTGGACGCAAGACTAACTTGCCGCCTTTTACACACTCAGACAATGGTGTCACACAAGCAAGACCATTTTTACCGTTAATGTTTAAACCGTCAGAACCACACACACCTTCGCGGCATGAACGACGATACGCCAAAGACGTATCTTGTTCTTTAATCAGTGCCAAAACATCCAGCACCATCAGATCTTTTCCTTCCGGAATCTCGACCTGGAAATCCTGCATATAAGGCGCAGAGTCTGTTTCCGGGTTGTAACGATATACGCTAACTAACATATTCTCTCTCCCCTGCTCTTAGTATGTACGAATTTTTGGTGGGAACGCTGGCATGGTTTTAGGTGCAAAGTTTACCGCACGCTTACCAACGGTTTGAGTCTCAGGGAAGAACACCGAGTGACACAACCAGTTTTCATCATCACGTTCGGTGAAATCATTACGAGCATGAGCACCACGAGATTCTTTACGCTCTTCGGCTGCAATGGCAGTGGCCATAGCCACTTCAAAAAGGTTATCAAGCTCTAAAGCTTCGATACGAGCGGTGTTGTAGGCGTTAGACTTATCTTCAAGGTAAGTGTTTTTAACACGTTCACCAATCTCTTTAAGCATAACCAGGCCTTTTTGCATGGCTTCGCCTTCGCGGAATACACCAAAGTAAAGCTGCATACATTTCTGCAAATCGGCACGTACTTGCGCCACAGGCTCACCAGAAGTAGAGTTATTTAGACGGTTCAAACGGCCCATGGCACGATCAATGTCTTCATCACGAGCATCCACTGCATCAAATCCTTCACGCAGGCTCTTCTCAATTTGGATACCAGCAGCACGACCAAATACCACTAGGTCAAGTAACGAGTTACCACCTAAGCGGTTAGCACCGTGTACCGATACACAGGCGGCTTCACCACAAGCATAAAGACCGTCGATGATGAAATCTTTACCTTCGCCGTCAATACCAATGGCTTGACCGCCGATATTGGTAGGTACACCACCCATCATGTAGTGACAGGTTGGTACCACTGGAATAGGCGCTTTAACCGGATCCACGTGCGCAAAAGTACGAGACAATTCAAGTATGCCAGGCAACTTGGCATTCAGGGTTTCTTCACCCAAATGATCAAGTTTAAGCATTACGTGGTCAGCATCTGGTCCACAACCACGGCCTTCAAGGATTTCTAGAACCATTGAACGGGCTACCACGTCACGACCAGCAAGGTCTTTGGCGTTTGGTGCATAACGCTCCATGAAGCGTTCGCCGTCTTTATTGATCAGGTAACCACCTTCACCACGACAACCCTCAGTTACCAATACACCGGCACCTGCGATCCCCGTTGGGTGGAACTGCCACATTTCCATGTCTTGTGCTGGAACACCTGCACGTAAAGACATACCCATACCGTCACCAGTACAGATAAGCGCGTTAGTAGTAGATTGATAAATACGACCCGCACCGCCTGTGGCCAATACAGTGGCCTTGGCTTTAATGTAAACCGTTTCACCGGTTTCGATGCAAATGGCGATTACGCCGGCAATCACACCGTTTTCGTTTTTAACCAGGTCTACTGCATACCATTCGTTTAGGAAGGTAGTGCCGCCTTTCAGGTTACCCTGATAAAGCGCGTGTAGCAGAGCGTGACCGGTACGGTCGGCCGCGGCACAGGTACGAGACGCTTGACCACCCTTACCAAAATCTTTTGACTGGCCACCGAATGGACGCTGATAGATACGACCTTCTTCGGTACGTGAGAAAGGCAGACCCATGTGATCCAATTCAAAAACCGCTTGAGGACCAATTTTACACATGTACTCGATAGCGTCCTGGTCACCGATGTAATCGGAACCTTTAACGGTATCGTACATATGCCAGCGCCAATCATCGTTAGGATCGTTAGAGGCGATTGCACAGGTAATACCACCCTGAGCCGATACTGTGTGAGAGCGAGTTGGAAAAACCTTAGTAACACAAGCGGTCTTAATACCAGCTTCTGTCAATTGAAGTGCAGCACGCATGCCTGCACCACCACCACCGATAACGATGGCGTCATATACCATTGTGCGAATACTTGTAGCCATTATTTATAGACCCCAGATGATGTCGATGCCCCAAACCAAGAAAACAAACATGGTCAAGAAACATGTCGCTTGGAAGGCAAAACGTAGAACGGCGGGTTTGATGTAGTCAGTAGAGATGATCCACATGCCAATCCAGGCGTGTGCTACAACACTGATCAATGCCAATAAGGTAAAGATGCGAACACCGGTACATTCAAAAAATTCTTTCCACTGGCTGTAATCCAAACCAGGAGTAGACAGAATGTAACCAACAATAAAAACAGTGTATAAAGCCATTACCACGGCAGTGAAACGCTGAATCAACCAATCAGATAAACCACTGCGGCTGAAGTTAGTAATACTTACGCCCATACCCAAACTCCTGCTAGAACAATTAGCACACCGGAAATGACAACCACTAAAGATGCGGCAATTTGCGCACTCTTCAGTTCTTCACCGATTCCAAGGTCCATAACCAAATGTTTAATACCTGCCACGAAGTGATATGCCAAAGCAGACAACAAACCCCATGTGATGAAACTACCAAAACCGGTAGTCATTGAATTCTTTATTGCAGCGAAGCTTTCTGCAGACTCAAGAGAATCTTGCAAAGCGCACAATAAAAAAATTGTACCTACGAATAAAATCACACCCGCAATACGATGCGTAATGGATACTAAAGCAGGAAAAGGAAAACTGAATTTGGATAAATCCAAATTTACGGGTCTATTTTCATTCACGGTTATCTACACTCTCTCTCACGCTCCATTATGAAGCGAGCCTATGTGGGCAGCACGGTAGTTGTGCATTTCATTAGGGAAACCCCAATAAGAATGCGTACTTACGAGCTTTTTTGCGTGCCATCTAATCGCGGCGAATTATAGACACATGGCTGGTTAATTTCAAACAAGCACCTATGCTTAATGTCATCATCCTTTAGCATTACGCAATCTGTTTTAATAATAGATCAAACTTTAGACAATATGAGAATACTTACAGCTGGATGCTTGGTCAAAAATTGACATTCGTTATTTTGGCTCTATAGTTGGCCGTCTTTGCAACGGTCCAGAGTCTTACCAGACTCATGATTTTAAGGGTTTTATCCGAACCCTGGTAACAGACACAGCAGAACAGGAGGCCATTCATGGCTGACAAAAAAGCAACACTGAAAATTGATGGAATTGATGAAGCCCTGGAGCTTCCCATCTACGAAGGCACTATGGGCCCGGACGTTATTGATGTTCGTAGCCTAACCCCTAAGGGCGTTTTCACGTTCGATCCAGGTTTTGTATCCACCGCATCTTGCGAATCCAAGATCACTTACATAGATGGCGGCAAGGGTGTGTTATTACACCGCGGCTACCCTATTGAGCAATTGGCCGAGAAATCTGATTTCCTTGAAGTTTCTTTCCTATTGCTTCACGGCGAGCTACCGACAGCACAAGAAAAAGAGAAATTTGTGAGCACCATAGGCAAACACACTATGGTGAATGAGCAATTGGCTCAGTTCTTCCACGGCTTCCGCCGTGACGCTCACCCAATGGCGCTAATGTGTGGTGTTGTAGGCGCACTTTCTGCGTTCTACCATGACTCACTGGACATCACCAATGCCGATCACCGCGAAATCTGTGCCCACCGCCTGATTGCCAAGATGCCAACGTTGGCTGCCATGGTCTACAAATACAGCATTGGCCAGCCGTTCATGTATCCACGTAACGACCTTTCCTATTCGGAAAACTTCCTACACATGATGTTCAATACTCCATGTGAAGAAAAAGCAGTGAGCCCGGTATTGGCCAATGCCATGGATAAAGTATTCCTATTGCACGCCGATCACGAGCAAAACGCCTCTACCTCTACGGTACGTATGGCCGGCTCTTCTGGCGCCAACCCATTTGCCTGTATCGCCTCTGGTATCGCAGCACTATGGGGCCCTGCCCACGGCGGTGCTAACGAAGCCGTACTTAAAATGTTGAATGAGATCGGTGATGAAAGCCGCATCGAAGAATTCATGGCAAAAGCCAAAGACAAGAGCGATCCGTTCCGTCTAATGGGCTTTGGTCATCGCGTTTATAAGAGCTACGATCCTCGCGCCGTTGTAATGAAGCAGTGCTGTGATGAAGTATTGGAAGAGCTTGGTTTACAAGATGATCCATTGCTTAAGATGGCCATGAAACTTGAGAAAATTGCCCTTGAAGACGAATACTTCAAGGCTCGTGGATTGTATCCAAACGTAGATTTCTACTCAGGCATCATCCTTAAAGCTATCGGTATCCCAACTGAGTTGTTCACCGTAATCTTTGCTACTGGCCGCACGCCAGGCTGGATTGCTCACTGGAACGAGATGATTGGTGGTGAATACCGCATCGCTCGCCCACGTCAGCTTTACACGGGCCACACTAAGCGTGATTACCCAGGTTAGGTTTTATCCCAGGTAGTGACAATGGCCGCCCTGACTTATCAGCGCGGCCATTTTTTTGTCTATATTATTTTGAAGGCTATTTGCATTGAATGACTTTCAGCGCCATTAAGACTTAACGAGCCATCAAGCCCACCCCTAACCACTAATCATCACCTCTAGATTTCTTAAAATAGCCTTTTGGCCTATTACTCCCTCCTACGCCCCACCATAAACATCCGATTAACGGCTATATTAAATACTAGCGAGCCCCTTAGCTTCTTGTCACCAGGATTTTTCATGCAGCAAACGTTACTGCAAATACATGAGCTCACTCGCCAATTTAATATGGGGGACAAATCTGTTGCTGTTTTAAATAATAGCAACCTGCAGGTACAAAAAGGGGAAACCATTGCTTTGCTGGGCCGCAGTGGTTGTGGCAAATCTACCCTGCTGAATTTGCTGGCTGGCATAGATTTGCCCGATAGCGGCCACATTCTTATTCAAAATCAAAACCTAGGCCTAATGAACGAAAAAAAACGCACAGAATTTCGACGCCGACACATAGGTTTTGTTCATCAGTTTTTTAATCTAATCCCTACCTTAACTGCCGCTGAAAACATCGCCCTGCCCCTGGAATTAAACCAACATTTAAATTCCGAAATCAAAATCAAGGTAAAAAGGATGTTAAAAGAAATTCAATTGCAAGAACGAGCCCACGACTACCCCGAACAATTATCCGGTGGCGAGCAACAACGCATTGCCTTGGCCCGGGCGTTAATCCACCAGCCCATGCTGGTACTGGCCGATGAACCTACAGGAAATCTAGACGCGCAGACTGGCAAACAAGTATTAAATCTACTGCACACCCTGGTCAAACAAATGAATTGCACCCTAGTAATGGTCACTCACAGCCTGGCGGTGGCCAGAAGTGCCGATCGCATCCTTACTTTGGATTCAGGACAAGTGTCTGAGCAGCCAGGGGATTTTGCATGGTAAACAATAATGCCCACCCTGCTCATTAAAAACAGTTTGCGCCATTTAACCACGCACCTCGTGCAGACCTGGTTATGTGTGATGGGCATTATGCTCGGGGTCAGCATCATAGTGGCGGTGGACCTGGCCAATAGCAGCGCACAAAAAGCCTTTACCCTGTCACTTAATACCTTAACCGGCAATGCCAGCCACCAACTGACAGCAGGCTCCCAGGCTATAAATGAACGCCTTTATGCCAAGCTAAGACGGGAACTGGGCCTTAAAAATACCCGTGCCAGCGTCAGTGATCAGGTATCCGTTGCTGGCCACACCCTCACGCTCCTGGGCATAGATGCCATAACTGAAAGCTCGCAACCCTTACAAGGTTTCCAGATGACAACTGATACCAGCTCTCTTTTGGAATTCATATTGTCACCCAATACCGCGATATTGTCTGAACGCACCGCGCGAATGTTGAACGTGGTGCCTGGTCAATCTCTGACACTCAATCACAGATCCAAATTACACAAAATAAAAGTGGTAGGCGTATTCACCAGTGATAACCCTGCGGCAAGTGTTGGGCTCATTTTTAGCGATATAGCTAGCGCTCAGGAAATACTTGGTCGCATAGGTAGATTGGATAACATCAATTTAACATTGAGCCCAAGGCAACAGGCTGATTTAGAAAGCTGGTTAACAAATCAGGACCATCCGCAATTAAAGCTCATCAGTAGCCAACAAAAAAATGGTGCTCTCAAAAAAATGAGCCACGCCTTTCACACAAACCTCACCGCCATGAGCTTATTGGCAGTATTGGTAGGAGCGCTATTAATCTACAACTGCATGACATTTTCGGTATTGCAACGACGTCGCACCCTGGGCATTTTTCGTAACCTGGGCGTGAGCAAAACCGAAATATTTAGCCTGATCATGTTCGAAGCATTGTGTCTGGGTGCCTTGGGTACCTTGAGCGGCTTGCTGTTGGGCATCGTCATGGGACAAGGGTTACTAAAGTTAGTACTGCAAACTGTCAATGACCTGTATTTCATTTTGCACGTGAGTGAATATTTTGTCTCCTCTTGGTCATTGATTAAGGGCGCAGCAGTGGGTTTATTGGTCACCGCCCTGGCCGCGTCCATTCCAGCTTGGGAA
>Ga0209081_1001441_pt1 | contig 14226 bp, 12 predicted proteins | sample GOMGulsemesocosm_4_FD_184636 | JGI IMG/M metagenome (GOLD analysis project Ga0209081, IMG submission 184636) | Methane-oxidizing microbial communities from mesocosms in the Gulf of Mexico - GOM15B Gulf of Mexico (SPAdes) (version 2) | ecosystem: Environmental > Aquatic > Marine > Cold seeps... | reverse complement strand
CATGGGCACAGTGCCCAACGTTGGCCTCATGGCGCAAAAAGCTGAAGAGTATGGTTCTCACGACAAAACGTTCCAGTTGCCAGCAGACGGCACCGTGCGAGTTGTTACCAGCAGTGGTGAAGTTTTACTTGAGCACAAAGATCTGGAAGCCGGTGATGTTTGGCGTATGTTCCAAGCCAAAGATGCACCTATCCAAGACTGGGTGAAGCTGGCCGTTACGCGGGCCCGCGCAAGTGGTATGCCGGCTATATTCTGGCTGGATGAAAGCCGTGGTCACGATGCCGAGATGATCAAAAAAGTTGAAAAATATTTAGCGGATCACGACACAGAAGGTTTGCGTATCAGCATTCTTACCCCCGTCCGTGCAATCCGTTACACCATGGAGCGACTGAAGCAAGGTAAAGACACCATCTCTGTAACGGGTAACGTTTTACGCGATTACCTTACGGATTTATTCCCCATTCTAGAGCTTGGTACTAGTGCAAAAATGCTGTCAATCGTGCCTTTGATGGCCGGTGGCGGTTTGTTTGAAACAGGTGCAGGCGGTTCGGCTCCAAAACATGTTCAACAGTTTGTAGAAGAAGACCATTTGCGTTGGGACTCGCTGGGTGAGTTTCTTGCGATTGCCGTTTCTTTCGAAGACTTAGCCGAGAAAACCGGCAATGTTAAGGCTGCATTACTGGCAAAAACTCTCGACGAAGCGACAGGCAAGTTGCTGGAATCTGGAAAGTCGCCACAGCGCAAAGTGGGCCAGCTTGATAACCGAGGCAGCCATTTCTATCTAGCACTGTATTGGGCTCAGGCATTGGCTTCGCAAACTGAAAATGCAGAACTGCAGGCTTCGTTCAGCGGACTGGCGGTATCACTGGCCGAAAACGAAGATAAAATCATTCAAGAATTGAAAGCGTCTCAGGGTCAGCCCGTAGATATGGGTGGTTACTTCCAGCCAGACGTTGAGAAAGTACGTGAGGCCATGCGCCCAAGTGCCACCTTGAATGCTTTGGTAGATGCGGCTCTTTAAGGTTTCGGACGAACAAGTTAAGAAATAAACGAACCGGTGTAACATAAGTTGCACCGGTTTTTTTACGAATTAAAAATGAGTTTCGACCTGTCGTTTAGTCAATCAAGCTCAAGCCACTGGGGACGCTGCTTGGGACGTCACTCAATAAATCGACACTGGCAGGGTCTGTCAAAGCCGCTAGAAATTCAAGGATGTCACTCACTTCCTGCTCTGAAAGGTTGCGGGGCCTAAGCCGACGTTCATCTCTCGCTGCTTGAGCAATTTCGTTTAGCCGCTGCGAATTATCCATAACCACGAAATCTAATGCATCTAAGTCAGGCCGGGATGGCATTTGCACTTGGCTTCGATCATAGTTATTTAAAGCGTTCACGGGGTTTATGTAATGGCGAACCATCGCTTCTAAAGTTCGGTATGCGCCCGCATGGCCGTAGGGCGCGGTTAGTTCCACATTACGAAGAGATGGAGTGCGAAATTGAAAACGATTAGCTTCATTGCCCGTTACTCTTTCTCGCCCAAAATCCTCGCGCCCGTCATTAAAACCTTCTGAGTTGTCGCCTTTACCTGGGCCAATTTGTGGCATGGCAATGGCGTGAAACTGTTCGTCTGTTTGCAGATTTCCTCTGTGACAACCAGCGCATCCGTTTTCTTGAAAGGCCGCCATGCCTCGTAAAGCTGCCTCACTCATTGCGCCTGCTTCTCCAGTCATTTGTCGATCAAAAGGAGAGTTGTTGGCGGCCCAGGTAGATATTTCAAAAGTTGCAATGGCGTTCGCGGCCATGGTCAAGCTGATGTCTTCGGCACCTGCGACTTCATTAGGGTAGGCGGCTTGGAAGAGGGTGACATAAGCTGGAATATTTCTAAGCCTTTGGGCAAGTAACTCCCACACGCCCAAAGGACTTGCTAAGTCACCCGCGGAAACGGCATCGGCGATTTCATTCTCACCTGCTTGGCCTGCCATTTCTGCAGCAGAAGTGACGGGAAAAAGCGCTTGAGCGGCGATGATATTGTCTAGACCTAGGGGCAATTCATCTCCCGCGGGGCTGTTAAAGCCCGATGGCACCATTGTGTCGACACTAATGCGGCCATCATGAAAAAGGGTTAGCAAATTAGCTCGGCCAAGGTTGAATAGAGCAGGGGAGTTACGGGGAACTCGCTCAACTACGGTATTGAGGCCAAGTCCTGTGTTGCGAAGCAGGCCCAAACCTTCGCCACCTTCGCCTATAGGGAGAGATAATTCATCGCCCGTGTGAGTGCTGGGATGGTGGCAGCTTGCACAAGAGATATTTCGGTTGCCGCTGAGTTCTTTGTCAAAGAATAGGGCTTGGCCAAGTTCGATTTGCTCGGGGGCTGAAGGTTCCTGAGGCACTTGTGGTGGCGTAGGCGGGTTGTTAGGTTTCGTAGGACGGGGTGGATTGTTACGGTTGTTGTTTTGATTTCGCCCATCATTGTTGTTGGGTGGCGCAGTTCTAGTGACACCCTGATTTTCAGGTGCTTGATCATTGTTCTGAGCACGCCCACCTCCCTCGTCAACACTTTGAGGTGGCGGGGGAGTGACCTGGGCAAAAGATGGCAGAGCGATGGCGGTAAATGCCAGTGCGAATATAGCCTTTCTCGGTAAATATGTAATCATAGGATGCTACCTCAGCTTATGACGATACTAATGACGATTGAAGTATTCCCTAAGAATGAGGAAGAAATGTGCACGTAATAATGAAGTTGGATATGAATGGTTAAAGTGTGAGCAGCGTCACAATTCGAATTCCCTGTCGCGATACTTTTGCAGTGTGATGCCGGCGGATGGCTCAGTTCAGGAGGGCACTCTGGATAAGTACTAGCGTAGAACCCGAGAAACCCTTGGCACTACTGTGAGCGAGCTGAAGAGAGCTTAGTCATCGACCTTTCCTAAACAAGTGCTAAAGCCCTCTAGGAACTTCATCCACGAATGCTCAAACTCATCAGACTCAGTAGGCAGGCCTGTCACTAGTTCTGCAATTTGAGGCAGGGCGGTGGGTATGATGGTAATCGCCAAAAGAGATAGAAAAAGCTGCGGTGCAGGGAGCTCAGACGGCAATTCACCGCGATTTTGGAATTCCTCTAAAGATTCAATTTGCTTGAGGTAGTACTGCCTTCGATTTTCTGCTTCAACAGGTGTTTTCCCAGAGCCTTCGAGTGCCTCTCTTAAAATCATACGCATAAATGTGGGTTTACTCGTATTTCCTTTGTGCCACCATTGCAAAGCTTCAGCAAGGCTCTCGGGTCGCGAATGAAGCTCTTGTTCTCTTTGGCTAAATTGGTGTCGCAGGGCGGCTTCGAATAACTGTTCTCTGTTTTTAAAAAAACGATAAATTAGGCTTTTATTAAACTTCGCCCTTTTTGCAACGTGCTCCATTCGTACGCCGCTGTACCCGCTTACAGCAAACTCCTCCACTGCCGCATCGAGAATTGCGTAATATGAAGGAGGGTGCTTGTCATTTTTTTTGGTCACTAGCAAAATCCTGAAATTAGTTGACGGTTTGAAGTAGCCGGCTTTGTTTCCAATGGTAGTCCCGCACCAAGGCGCTGAGCATCGGCTTCCATCTTAGCGACAACATCCGGAAAATCTGAAGCAATTTTGCTGGCCATAATGGGCAAAAACAAGACCATAAGCAATTGCGATTTTGGTTTCATCTCCCAGATGATATCAATGGACGTTTCGTTCTCGCCCATGGGCGTTAGATGCCATGAACCCAGCATCTCAGTCATAGGAAATGGGAAGCCTTTGTCCTCACATAAGAACTTCAGTTCAAGAAATTCACCCTCGGTGCGTGTTGTGCAAACTTCTCGCCATTGCTTACCACTTGTATCTCGACAGCGTCTTATTGCACCCACTTTGTTAGCGTTCCCGTCACTTACTTCCGAGCTTTCAAGGCCCTTAACGTAGCGCGCAATTCCAGCAAGATTACTGACAATGTCCCATATATCGGTGTATTTAGCCTCGGCTCTAATCTTGAGGCAAATTCTGTATAGCCCTGGTTCTGATGCGCTTTGAAACAAGTTAAGGATACCTCTAGCTTGTAGGATTCCAAATGCTGCAACGCATACTGCTACGCCTAGAATAATCACTAAGCCCTTATCACTTAGCTCACCATGGTAAACAGCTACGACCAACACGCTCCCTAACACCCATATACCGTCTGATATTGAGGCGACAAGCGCATTTATTGCAGAAATAGATTTTGCCCCAGCCAGATAAAACAATCGGCTTGCGAAGAGGGCTAGGCCAACTCCAAGGGTTAGATAGAATGCCTTGCTGCCTAAGCCTATTAGGCTGGCGATAGCATCGCTGTTAGTTATTAGAACGGCCGCGCAAATGACAGAAAATATCGCGTTGGCCTTTAGTGAAGTTCTTAAAAGTGAGCTTTGGTCTTTCATGTGTCTTTCCTATCTAGTGAAGAATTCAGCAAACGTCCGGATAGCCGCGATATAGACAAAGTAATAGTTGCCAGGGCACGGGCATCGGTCACAGCAAAGGAATCTGGCCTAGCTTGCTGTTCGCGCCTGTAACCATAACGTTACCGTTACTCTACATAAGCTCCTTTTATCCGTCAAGCATTAATGTGTAAAAATTGTTCGATATTGGCCCGCGATGAAACTACGCTAGATAACTGGGGAGATTCTTATGGAAGCCCTGAGGGACATAGTCCCCAAATTCTATTAACACGGCTCAAAAATGGATTTTGACTCCTAACTGTAGGTTAACTCCTTCTTCTCCGTGGGCGATAAGGTCGCTGTTTTGAGTCGTGTTGTCTGGGTTTAGAATATCGTCGTCTAAGATATTACGAAGAACCGCAAACACCTCAAAATTAGACATCTGTACGGTATAGTTGAGATGAACAACACTATAGGCGTTCAGATTGTGTCGAGCGCCTATGTACGAAATACTGCCACCAACGCTCTGTAGACTCCCTATATCGATACTGCCACCCATACTAAAGCTTAGTCGAGGCGTGTTAAAAGCAGCCGGGTCTTCAGGGTTAATATTATTGCCTTCTTTTTGATAGGCCAAATTTAAAAATAATCTACTTCTTTTCCTGGCGAGCTGAAAATCAATTTCCGCGCCTTTACGTTTGAAATTCCCGTCATTAAAAAACGAGATTGTGCCGACAGAATCGCTAAATCTTCTGACAATAAAGTCTTCTGCGTCTAAAGAATAAATGTTGGCAACAAACAATACATTTGAATTTGAATATGAGTAGGCTACATCAATAGTCTTTACGACCTCGGCAGTTAAGGAATCATTTCCAACGACCGAAGCGGTTTCGCTGTATGGGCTCAGGCTAGTTTGGGAAAAATTGGGTGAGTTGAATCCTGTAGAGTAGAGCACCTTGAGTGATTGATGCTCGTCTATTTTGTATACTGCAGCGACTCTAGGAGTGTGTTTTTCACCACTTACCTCATTGTTGGTAAATCGCCCTCCCACGAGAAATCGCCAGTTTGAATAAGTAAAGTCTAGTTGAGCGTATGCGGAGAATTCGTCAGCTTTACCTTTCTCAAGCAAAGTTATTAGCGGTGTTGTTTGATTGTCGAGAAAATAAAAGCGATAAAAATCAGTTGAGCGAGTTTCCTGTTCGGCTCCAAACGCTAGACCCAGCGACTTGTTGATCTTGTAGGAAAAACTGCCGCCATACCGAAACCTGTAATCTTTTTCGCCATCACCATCTTTTACGGCAAGAGCATGAGCTCCAGATGCGAATAAATTTTCGATTTGAAATTCAAAAGTGTAATAATTGTAATCGGCAAAAAGAGTGGTGCTACTATTCTCAGTACTCCAGGCGTTCTGTAGATGAAGTAATTGACCCTTGCTGCTCGCGATAAAGGGTTGCAGGGTACTTTCGTTAATATACCCATCGTTAATTCCCACTGTAGTGTCCGAAAAAGCCTGCCATTGTAGGATAAATTCGCCTCTTGTATAGCGCAATATTCCCGACTGCCTCTCCAAATATCGCCGGACCTCATCGCTTACCATTCCAAAGCCTGGAAAGTTTTCTTCGTACCTCGTATCGTAGCCATCTTCTGATCGGTATTCTGCGGCAAGCGTAAATGCGGACCCATTTGACAATTCATTAGTATAATAAGCGCTGCCTTCATAAAGCTCATTGCTACCTATTTTAAATGATGCTGAATTATTTCCTGCATCGTTTCTCGTTATTACATTAAAGACGCCCCCCGATGCTTGGCTGCCGTAAAAAACGGCGCCAGGACCTCTTATAACCTCTACGTGTGAAATTGACTCCCAGGGTATTCCCTCCATTGGGATAATTGAATGAGAGGGTTGGTGATAAGGAACTCCATCCAGCAAGAAAAGCACTTTTTGGTTGAAGGTCTCGTCTACGCCTCGAATTTGTACTGAAGCAAAACCAGGCAAAGAATCTTGAACGATGACGCCTGGAATAAAATTAAACATTTCTCTTAAAGTTGTTATACCCATTTTTTCAAGGTCAATACGGTTGTATCGAGATACTATTGCGGGCGTTTCCACTACCGTTTCTAAACCTGTAGAAGCCACCGAAACTTTTATATTTAGCAACTCTTGCAGGGTAAAACGATAGAGTGATGTAGCGTTTTTTTCTTGGGCCGAAGCGAGGGGCAAGAAAAACAACAGCGACGAAATTACGAGGCAAGCAATTATCTGCATAAATTTCCCGATTCAATATTCATCAGTCAGTAAAAGCAAATGTATTAGGTGTTAAAATATTCATTGATAAGAATGTAGCCCCTGATTACTAGGGTAGATCTTTTGATGTCTAAATCAGATTAAAGGTAGTCTTTGAGACCTTATCCATCCTAGTCTAGACCGTAATTGCGATGTTCGTGAGGTATTACAAGTGATTTTTACGAGTTTCAACACTTGCGCAGTCGCATATTTACCAGAGCAGCTGTGTTAGCAAATTTAGGCGGGCGGGCATTTTAGAGAAGCCTTAAGAATAGCCAGTTAGAGCCGCGTTAACTTACTTACCAATTCACATTAAATATGATATGTACTTCGCTGAATTTAATATATATTTTTAGATTTTTTAAGGATTGAGAATGACTGGGAGACGGGATTTTCTCTAGCTGTTAAAATACCTTATGCAAGACATAGTACCCGTATTAATTTAGAGCTATACAGAGACATCATGACGAGAAAAACACTAAGTTTAAAGATAAAACGGCAAAAAGCCACGAAGCCAATAGAGGAAGTAGCGAAAGTAGAGGAGATCGGGTATTACGGCGACCCAGAGAAGCGTTTTATAAATGGCATAGCCATTAACCCTTCACCTTGTATTCGCCTAGAATTAGGCTCTCAACAAGCCAGTACCCGAGCCATCGATTTAATCGCGCCTATCGGCCGGGGGCAGCGAGGCTTAATAGTTGCTCCTCCTGGCTCAGGCAAGACGACGATGTTAAAACATATTTGTCAGGCAGTGGGTGAGGCTTATCCGGAGATAAAGCTTTATGCCTTACTCATTGATGAACGCCCTGAAGAGGTGACTGATTTTAAACGCAGTGTGCCAGCACAGGTGCACGCTTCTTCGTCTGACGAAAGTTATGAGCAACATGTGCGTGTGGCCAATGACCTTCTTACCGCCGCGTGCCGCGAAGCAGGTGAAGGTCATGATGTGATGATAGTTATTGACTCTCTGACAAGACTCTCCCGAGTTCATAATGCCGAACGAAAAAGCAGCGGCCGAACCATCTCTGGAGGACTAGACGCCAGAGCCCTAGAAATACCTCGGAAACTGTTTGGTGCCGCTAGAAATATCGAGAATGGTGGGTCCTTAACCATTCTAGCGACGATGTTGGTGGATACCGGAAGCCGGATGGACCAGGTGATCTTTGAGGAGTTTAAGGGCACGGGGAATATGGAAATCGTATTATCGCGAGATGTTGCGAATCAACGAATTTTTCCTGCGCTGGACATTGCCAAAAGCAGTACACGCCATGAAGAATTTCTTCTAAGCGCAAAAGACATCGCCAGCGTAAGAACGTTGAGGAGGGCACTTATTAACCTTAAGCCTGTACAAAGCGCTAAAAGGCTTCACGAATTAATTCAGAAATACCCAACGAATGCCGAACTGTTGAGTGTAATCAACGAACGTAAATTACCCGACAGCTCTTAGGCCTTGTGTTTAAAGCGCGGAGTCGTGGCTGGCTAGAAATTTTAGCACTCGCTTATGCACAAAATTTGGGTCTTCAAGATGCAGGAAGTGGCCCGCCTGTGGCATCAGTTCCAGCTCGAAAGGCCCAGTGAAGTTACTGGCCATGCCCTCGGTGATGGAGGTGCCAATGCAGCCGTCTTTACAGCCGTGAATGTGTAGAGTGGGCACACAAATAGCTTCTCCCATCTTTGCTTGCAGAGCGGCAATATCGGCGTGTTGATATTCAGGGTCTAGCGCGCAGCGGTAGTAGGTCAGTGCCGCCGCAAGCACCCCAGGCTGCGCTAATGCCTGGGTCATCCCTGCAAATTGTTCCTCAGTGAAGTTCCAGCCCGGCGACCAGTCTTGCCACAGTCGACGAAGGAACGCCATGTTGTCGTGACTTACGGCCATCTCAGCGAGAACGGTCTGGAAGAAAAACATATACCAGCTGCGGCGTTGCTGTTCTGGGTCAATGAGCAGTGCTTCAGGGAGTTTTGAGCCGTGAGGAACCGCTGCAGTAATAAGCACACGCACTTTTTCTGGTGCAAGCAGAGCGGCACCGCTCGCGATTGAAGCGCCCCAATCATGGCCGATGATTACTGCATTATCGTAACCAAGAGCGTCTATGATGTTAAGCGCATCTTGTGCCAGCTCGATGGTTTGATAGCGATTGTCAGCACTCAAAGTGTCTGGATGATAACCACGTTGATAGGGCGCTACGGCCCTATACCCAGCTGCTGCTAGAGCGCCCAGTAGACCAGTAAAAGACCCTGGGTAGTCGGGAAAGCCATGTAAGCATAGAACTAGAGGCCCTTCGCCTTCGCTCAGGCAGTGGAAACGGTAATTTCCGGCGGTAACTTCGATTTTTTGATGGCTCATAAGAGTGGTGTTGCCTGTTATATCAGGTTTCGCCGTGCGTTCTAAGATTTTTATTCTGTAGAGAAAGCAAGGCTTTGGGTAAGGGCGGAAATGCCTAGATATATTCAATCTACACCAAAAAAACTACCTTTGGCAAACGTCCTTAGCTAGGGCAGTAAGAGGCGATCTATTTCTTGTAAACTCAATTTGATACGCCAATTGAATTGAGATATGTTTGCAAGCCACATAAAGACTAGAATGCCTCAGGAAAATGGCCTGTCTTTTATTCGAGGAACCGCGTAGACAATATGCCAACACCATTATAATTACTGTTATATGTCTATTCAATAACGGAGTGTATAATCCTAGACATGTTAAAAATATTACTATTAATCTCATTTTTCGTTACAACAGGGTGTGTCCAAAATACTATGTATTTAGATAAGAGTTCAGAACTTCAAGTAGAGTCTGAAGTTAAACAAGTTTTTGAAGAGTTGGCGGTAGCAGCGCGATCTCTAAATATCGATGATTACTTAGGTTTTTTTGACAAGAAAAAATTTACTTCGTTAAACGATAATGGGAGTGTATTTCATAGTTTCAGTGATTTTGAAAATTTGTATCGGCAGCAGATTCCCGCTCTTGAAAAATACAATTCCCTTGAATTTACAAATGTAAAAATTACCGTACTTAATAACTCCACGGCTATTCTGGTTAATGAATATAGGGCTGAAGTTGTCTTAAAATCAGGTGATACGGTGTCGGCAGGAGGAGCAGGCACTCAAGTTTGGTCCAAGGGTTCCGGGGTTTGGTTGCTTGTGAGTGTATCTGGAAGCATGAAAGCAAATGGTTAAAAGAAGGGCATCATTTAATCTTTTACGCTTAGCGGAGTAGCTATCTCATTGATTCGGGAGGAATTACGGCCCCAGAGTCTGGCACGAGCAGGCAGATTAATACGCTAATAGGACGTTTTCTTTACATTAAAGCACAACACTCCTAGTCTTTTAGATGTCAGGGAGATACTAATGCTAGAAGAAGAACGCCCGCAGGAATACATCAAAAATTGGAATGAGATCAGAAGTGATCTAGCGGTCAGATTCCTATTTGGTATTGCAATATGGATGTTAATACCGCTTGCGCCTACATTTCTTGTCGCCCTTGAGCTTGGTTTTACAAGGGCTAACATTACTACGCCTTCAATAACGGTCCTGTTTATAGCGACATTATTTTATCGTAAGAAATTAACGACACGAACAATCTCCACCATTGTTGTAGCAGGAATGTCGGCGATATACCTTATCTCAGTTTACACTTTTGGAATATTGTCGTCGGCGAATGTTTGGTTCTTCCCTATAGTGTTAATGGCCAGTATTCTTTTTGGTGGCTTGGCTGCATTCATGATCGCAAGCTTATTGTTGCTTGGTTTCTCGTTGGCAGGGTACGGATTTACAACAGGTTGGCTACAATTACCTTCTGATGCCAATAGCTATTTGTCATCCAAATCTGTCTGGGTAGTACAAGTTTCTTTCGGCATCATCGTTTTAGGCTTCATTTTGTTTGTGGTGAGCAAAATGCAATCTGCATTAGTTCATCAATTTAAGATTATTAATGAAAAGAATATTCGTATTGCCCACCTTGCCAATCATGACTCACTGACGGGTCTAGCGACTTTACGGCTCGCGAAAGAGCGCTTCGAACTAGCGTTGCACATGGCCAGCCGCAGAGAACAGCTATTAGCTCTGTTATTCCTGGATCTTGATTCGTTCAAACTCGTCAACGACCGTCACGGTCATGATGCTGGTGATGCGGTTTTACAAGAAGTTGCAAAGCGCCTGCTGAATGAGATCAGAGAGAGTGACACGGCATGTCGAATTGGTGGTGATGAGTTTCTAATCATTCTCAGTGAAGTGAGTGGCAAGGCAGAAGTGGAAAGCTTGTGCCAACGCCTTATTGATAATGTGACGCGGCCGATACAATGCAGCGGAAACAACCATGTGGTGGGAGTCAGTATTGGGGCCGCGCTGTATCCAGAGTGCGGAGATAGCCTCGAGGAATTACGTAAACGTGCGGATGCTTCTATGTATGACGTGAAGAGGGCTGGGAAAAACAATTTTTCTATTGCTGAGTGATGCTCGGTGATTCCTGGTGCAAGTGAAATATTCTGTATGACGGCGGGTTTTCAAAAGCTCGCGTGGAAGTGTATGTGTTGTCACTGGTTTCTTTCCGTACTTATACAATTTAACATAATATACATTATGCGCATATATGGTTGTGCAGGGGGCGGCTGTCTACTTCGGTGGTGTTGTGGTTATTTGCACTGCACATGAGAATGTTTGCAAATTCTCATATAGGCCCTCACTCTCATGTAGGCCGTGAATTCGAGCTGAAGCCCCGTACTACGTGGTTTTACAGGCCGTGCAATAGTTCTCACTGCGTCTGTCATTCCTTTTACGACTGCATTATCTCCTGTGCGTTACTTCAGACTGGTATAGGCAATACTTAGGTCTTCAATATGAAATCGGGCTAGTGGTTAACCTTAGTTTGGTTTGTTACAGGTCCTAGATGGAATTTTGGTCTTTGAAGCTACTGCCAGTAGCCCCTTATTAGAATAACTGAGCAAGATATTGAGGCAGCAAGCTGACTCTTCGACAAGACCAGGGATTGTAGATGAGAGCTCTTCTGGTTTTATAGGAAGTCGGGCAAAGATTACTACATATTGCCTAATCAAAGCTGCACACCCGAGATCTAGTCCTGTAGCAGTCTATTTAACATAATCTGTTAAGCTTCCTGTACGCCGATTCAAGGCATTATTTTTCGTAATTCGTTTAGTCATCCGCTTGCTTTGTACGAGGCAATTTACACAGAACAGGTTGTTTTGCGCAGTAGTATTCCGGCACAAGAATTGGCACAGTTCCGTTTGAACCAGCCGTATCTCCGTTGTATGCCTGTGGTAGAAGCTTCCGGTTCTTCTAGCTCGGGATCCGATTCACCAATGGCATTCTTCAACCCAATGTAAGCCTTGACCAACAGCCATTCTTTTTCCTGTGCTTCAGTCATTCTCTAGATTCCAGAACCGTCAGGCGAATATCAAAACGATGAAACAAATACACCAACGCCCAGACACCCACATCGCCACCGGCCTGCACAACTTGCAAGACATCACTCATTCAATCACGCCTTGCTTTTTCATTTGCGAAACAATAACAGCACCTACAACCACAGCGGCCACCGACCAAAGGAATGACTTCATTGAGATAACCCCCACACCTTAGTTGATCATGGCCGCGAGGGATTCTGGCCCTTATAAATTGTCTAACAGAGAATTCAGGCGGCTGTCTGGCTGCTAACAAAAAAGGGCACCTGCATTAGGTGCCCTTTTTATCTAATATTTTGCAAGAAACTAGTTGCTACCCTACGGAATAGATCGAGCTCATAAGTTCATAGAATACATCACCGTAAGCCCATATCATCGTGCCCGTTATCATGAAAATATGCGCAGTAATCGCTAGCCGCTTGTGCATAATCTCATGTGGTACCGCCGCTGGCACGCCAAGACCTGCCACCACAACAGCCCCAGTTATATTTTTTAGCATTAGGCTCGCTAGCTGAAATTCAATGATAAGAGCATAGAGCACCATCATGGCTCCCGATCGAGCAAACCAAGCACTGGATTCGCCATCAGGTGCATAAATGGTAGATGTCGCCGACCAAACTATGGTCAGTAGTAGTGCTGCATATTCTTCGCGCAGAACTACTAGCTCCCGCCAAATCGCGGCACATTTCTTCTGAAATTCCTTCATATGTTGTACATTTCCTTATTTTCTTTGCATAAGAAAATACAATATATAGCACCTAAACTCTTATATACATCGAGAGAATTCAATTTGGCGATCAATGTAAGTTTGGGTTCCATACCCGTCTATCTGTTTTTCCTTTCTACGATGCGATCGGTAAGCCATGTAACCGCCCACCCAAACACCCAGCCAACGAGTGACCACACGTACATGAGAGTTGTTGCCAAAGTACCGATGAGCACGAGCCATGAAACGATTCGCACGGCCAAAGGGCATACCAATAAAGAATAGATAGTCATGCAGTACACACCCCGCCGCTTTCACCGGCCAAAATAATTCACCCACTAAAGTACAACCATCAGAGAGGATAAAGTAACCCGATTCATAGGCCCTGATAATTAATTTTTCGGTTCAAAGGTAACTTTGAAAAATCTTGACTTCCGTGCGGTCTTTTCAGGATTCATCTAGTGGCGCGTCACAATGCCGTCAGGGGGGGGCTGTGTGACGCCTACCCTACTTCTCCAGATACATGTTGATATCAACTACTATAAAGCCCCTGAGCCAAGCTCAATCATCATTACGGCCTACTTTCTCAATGGACCGCTGCTGAGATTACAACAGACATTATTTCGGAAAATTCAAATGGCTGATATAGACAGCTTTGTGCCATTAAGAGACTTCAGGGCAGAGCACCTAGAAGAAAAGCAGACATTAACGCCTCACATCACCGGCAACAAAACACAGAGCGAGGTACGAGCGATGCCTTTTTGCTGTCCGAGTGCATGTGATTGTTGTGTGTTTAATGGCAACACTAAAAATACTCGTGTTGGTGAAATTATCATTTTAGCTTTTTGAGCACTTGCTCAATAACCAATTTGGCACCAGCATCTGATAAATGATCATCATCTCTATAAAGTATTGTACTATCCATATGCGTGACGCATCGTTCTGGTAGAATACTGTCACATAATATTTTTTCAGGAAAGATTCTGTATAAATTTTCATTTGATCCAAGTTCATCTAAAGCATCTATTGTATTTTTATTACGCCCCCTAAAAACTTTATGACTTGTAGATGCTGTTGATTCATCAAATACGGAATCTGGATTAACCCAGTAAAATCTGCTCATATAGTCAGGGACATTCCAGCCAGCCTCTGGAACGGGATATATGAGGATAACTTTCTTTCCTCGATCCAGAAGGTACTGGATAGAATTGATGTAGGCCTTGGCGATTAATTCTCGGTGACTATAATCATCATGAAGTAAATATTGTCCATTTTCGACAATATCCAGTTGAGGCTTTCGTCCGTGTTCAACCCCACCCTCCTTATTGTCAAAACGGACGCCTTCCATTCCAAGTGTCCATCTTGCCGACAGAATCACATACTCAACTGGATA
>Ga0209081_1001438_pt1 | contig 14238 bp, 16 predicted proteins | sample GOMGulsemesocosm_4_FD_184636 | JGI IMG/M metagenome (GOLD analysis project Ga0209081, IMG submission 184636) | Methane-oxidizing microbial communities from mesocosms in the Gulf of Mexico - GOM15B Gulf of Mexico (SPAdes) (version 2) | ecosystem: Environmental > Aquatic > Marine > Cold seeps... | reverse complement strand
GGACTTACTCAACATACCATTGGTAGTTCAAATACTAGATTGGCACCAATCTTACAACTCTCCCTTGGAAACATAGGTATTGAAGGTGGTGGATGTAATATTTTACGTGGACATGATAACGTTCAAGGGGCAACTGATATGTGTTGTTTATCACATACTTTACCTGGATATTATGGACTTAGCAAAGGTTCATGGAAATACTTTGCAAAATCTTGGGGTGTTGACTATGACTGGTTAACAAAAAGATTTAAATCTGAAGATTGGATGGGTAAAAAAGGTTTTACACTATCACGTTGGTGGTCAGGAGTATTAGGTGGAAACCCTGGTGAAGATAAAATTCACAATGCAGGAACAAACATCAAAGCTCTCTTTGTTATGGGTAATGGTATCACATCAACAGCTCAAACAAAAAAAGTCAAAGAGGCATTAGACAATCTTGATATTGCAGTATTCTGTGATCCTTTTGTAAATGAGGGTGCGGTTATTACTGATAAGCAAGATGATGTTTATATTTTACCAGCAACGACTCAGTTTGAAACTTCGGGATCAGTAACTGCAACGAACAGATCAGCGCAGTGGAGAAATAAAGTAATTGAACCAATGTATGAAGCCAAAACAGATCAAGATATTATGTTTGAGATGGCTAAAAGACTTGGGTTTTATGACGAGTTAACTATGGGTATGAAAGTGAAAGAAAATAAAAAATCTTATACCTTCCCAGAAGATGCAACGGATGAAATTGCAAGAATCATTAAAACTATTGGACTTACAGGTTGGACAGCAGAGAGACTTAAAAAACACTCTGATAACTGGCATCAATTTGATCAAGTAAGTTTAAGAGGGTATGGAAATATGACTGGTGAGTACTATGGATTACCATGGCCATGTTGGACAGAAAAACATTCTGGAAGCCCAGTATTATACAATATTAATAGACCTGTTAAAGAAGGTGGTATGGGATTTAGAGCTAGATTTGGAGTTGAACATGAAGGTGTTGATATCCTAGCTGGTGCTGGAAGTGCTCCAAAAGGTTCATCAAATAAAGATGGATACCCTCAAATCACTAAAGAAAATATTGAAGAAGTTCTTGGCATCACTCTAAGCGAAGCTGAGAAAAAAGTTATGGGTAAAAACTGGAAAGTTGATACTTCAAATCTGATTGCGGAAAAATGTATGGAAGCTGGAATTGCTCCTTATGGAAATGCAAAAGCGCGTGCAAATGTGTGGACGTTCCCTGATAAAATTCCTGTACACAGAGAACCATTACATTCTCCTAGAGAAGATTTAGTTAAAGAACATCCTTCTTATGCAACTAAAGAAAATCACTATAGAGTTGATACTCAATATGTGACCAAACAAACAGAAAAACCTTGGGCAAAAGAATTCCCAATCAATCTTATTACTGGTCGATTGGTTAACTTTAATGGTGCAGGTATGGAGACCAGAGCTTCTAAATATCTTTCAGCGTTAACACCTGATATGTTTTGTGATATCAATCCTGATTTAGCAGGACGTCATGGAATTAGAGATGGTTCAATGATGTGGATTCACTCACCTGAAGGTACGAAGATTAAGGTCAAAGCTAAATATTCTCACAGTGTAACACCTGATCGAATATTTATACCTCTTCATTTTGCTGGAGTTATGGAAGGTGAAGATTTATCTCATAAGTATCCAAAAGGTACAAAACCTTATGCAATAGGTGAGAGTGCAAATACAGTTACAAACTACGGTTACGACATCATTACTCAGATCCCCGAAACAAAAGGTGGATTGTGTAGAGTAGAAAGAGCATAGGGGTAGATTATGAGTATGAACGCTAGAATGAAATTTTACTGTGACGAAAATAGATGTATCCACTGTGACGGTTGTTCCGTCGCTTGTGCTGAAGCACATGAGTTACCTGTTGGAGTTAACAGAAGAAAAGTTGTAACAATCAACGAGGGAAAAATTGGTTTAGAATATTCTTTATCAATTGCTTGTATGCATTGTACTGATGCTCCTTGTGAAGAAGTTTGTCCTGTTGATTGTTTTTACATCCGTGAAGATGGAATTGTTTTACATTCAAAAGAGAAATGTATTGGTTGTGCATATTGTTTATATGCTTGTCCTTTTGGAGCTCCACAGTTTCCAGAAGATGGCGCTTTTGGTACCAAAGGTGTTATGGACAAATGTACAATGTGTGCAGGTGGCCCTGAAGATACTAACTCAAATAAAGAAAGAGAATTGTACGGACAAAATAGAATCTCAGAAGGAAAAGTTCCTGTATGTGCTGCTATGTGTTCAACAAAAGCTCTTTTAGTTGGAGACGCTGCAAGTGTTTCTAACATCTTTAGAGAAAGAGTTTTATCTGCTGGTCATGGAGTTCAATCAGCACCATACGGTTGGGATAAGGCGTATGGAAAATAATAACAAACTTACTTTAAGTGAAATGAGACCCTATTTAATTATAGGGTTCTTATTTTTACTTTTAACCTATTGGTATTTTTGGCTTGCTACCATTGCTGATATAAACTATGTAGTTAAATTTATACTTCAAATTGTACAAGGAAATTACTCGGGACAAGTGGTGCCTTATGAGAGTTTATCTCATCATGAACAAGGAAATGTAGTTCTTTTTGGTCCAGCTTATGAAGCTATCGCGCCTGAAGTAGTACGTGCTTTTGAAGAGAGACAGCATTTACTGCCTATTGTATTTTTAGTTGAGTTTTTACTTTTTTTAACCATGTTTATTGTGGCAAAAGGGCGAAAACAAGCAAAAATTACCAATAAAGAAGACCAAGTTCTTGTGTACTCTGTGTTCCAAAGAGCAGTGATATTGTTCAATATTGTGTTTATGATTTACTTATTTATCACTGGATTTTCAATTACCTTTGGAAATATTACAGGTGGTGGTGATCTTGCTCGATTTATGAGAGCCAGTCATGAAATGGTTGGTCTTGGTTGGATTCCTATTTGGTTTCTTATCACTGTTATTGCTTTTAAAGACCATAAGTTTTTTTATAGACCCAGTTCAAAATTGTGGAAAAAGATTTTCTTAAAAGGAAAATACAAACACATGGACAGAATCAACTATTATGCTTTTGTTGCATTTAGTTTTTTATTGGTATTAAGTGGATTTGTCATTTGGTTTATCCATCCAGACTCAGCCAATCATGCTGAGGTGATACAGTTGAAAAGATTATTACTGTTTGTTCATTTTATGGGAAGTGCGATTATTTCATTTTTCACATTTGAGACAGTATATTCATATTTTATATCTGTAAAAGGTTATTTGCCAGGGGTTATTACTGGGAAGTTACCAAAAGAGTATTTAGAACAACTACGCGTAGATGTTTTAGACGAAGAAAAAATCAAGTAGGTATCTTTTAAAGATACTTACTTATTTCGTATGTATTTAAATGTGCCAATCTGGCATATTTAAATACATATATAATTTGAAAGGCCAACATGAGCGACATGAGTAATAATAAGTATTTAAAAAATATTATCATTGAGAGATTCTCAGGTGATGAAAACATAGAAATTGATGATGTTACCATCCAAGAATCACGTATCAGCGTATATTTAAATGACACAAAAGCCATCTCAATGATGTGCATTCCTAAAGATCAAGATGCCCATGCCATTGGTTTTTTGATGAGTGAAAATGTCATAGAAGGTATTGATGATATAAAAGAGTTGATTGTTAGTGAAGATGGTCTGCGAATAGATATCAGTGCAAATATAAACGAGCATTCACTTCAAAACTTATACAAAGAAAAAACACTTACAAGTGGTTGTGGTGGTGGAGTTACTGGCACAGTTGCAGGTGAGCTAAGCATTCCTTTCAATCAAACAAACTTTAAAATCAAACCTGAAACCATTTATAAAGAAGTCAAAGAGTTTTATAGGGACAGTGAATTATATAATCTAACAGGATGCGTACATAAAGCTATGATTTATTTAGAAGATGGACATACAGTAACTGCTGAAGATATCGGTCGACACAATGCCATTGATAAAGCAGTTGGAAAATGTAAACTCAACAAGATAGATACCACAAAGTCAGTTTTATTTGTAAGTGGTAGGCTGTCTTCTGAAATGGTGACAAAGGCTGTGATGCATAAAGTTCCTATTGTTATATCTCGAACCGCACCCACACATCTGGGAGTAAAAACAGCACATGAACACGGTATCACTTTAATAGGATTTGCCAGAGGGAAAAAGATGAATGTATATACACACAGTGGGAGAATCGATGCAAGAGTTTAACTTAGACGAGAGTCAAAAGAAATTACTTCTAAATAATCTTGATGAAGAGGGTAAGTTAACTTGCCTAAAAGCCTTTAAAGTGGCACGTTTAATTGGAAAAAAACCAAGTGAAATGGGCGCACTTAGCAAAGAGCTTAAAATAAAAATAACCGACTGCGAACTGGGTGTTTTTGGAAACCTAAAGTTTAATGATCCTGATTTTGCCTTGTATAAAAACATGTCAAATAAACTGAGCCTTAACAAAAAAATTGAGTGTAAATCTGCATGGAATTATGCAAAAGAATCCTCACTTAGAAATGTAGGCTCTACTACTAAAAATACAGACCTAGAAGTTACTTACTGTCAGCTTGGATGTTTTAGAGAAAGGAAAGGTCATGCGAGCAAAAGTTAAAGTTTGGATTGATGATGACAGTGATAATTTGATTTTTGGTGGTGGAAAAACTCAAATCTTAGAGTATATCGATGAGCTGGGTTCTATTTCTGAAGCTGCTAAAAAAGTGGGTATGAATTATAAAAAAGCTTGGACGCATATAAAAATATTACAAGAGTTTTTAGAAGATGAATTGGTTGTAACACAAAAAGGTGGAAAAGGTCAGGGTGGTACAGTCTTGACGCCAAAAGCCAAAGAGGTAGTCCGTACTTTTAAAACTCTACAAAATGATATCAAAATCTATACTCAACAAAGATATGAAGAACTTTTTATTGGTAAAAACGACACAATTTTGCACTCAAAGGTAGATAATGGTTAAGCTAAATTCTTTGCAATACTCAAATAGTCAAACACCCACTTTAGATGAAACTTACAGTGCAGAACCTTTAAAAAATAATGTAGAGTTTGAATCTATCAAAGTAGCTTTTAAAAAAGAATATGCTCACAAAAGTTTAAATACTTTTTCTTTTACAAAAGAGGGGTTTTTATCACTTTTTATTCAATTAGATGGAAGGATTGCTATTAGTTTGGGTGAGAGTGAAGCCATCATACTTGCAGGAGAGATGTACGAAGAACTAGGTCATGAGGTCGTATGGATTTCTTTAAATAGTAATGGAGAAATAAAATACGATAGGTGTAAAAACTTGGATGTGGATTTTTTCTTTGTGTCTTCTTATATCATGGATACTTTTGTTCAAACTTCAATTGAGAAAATAAAAACATACACTTCTGCAAAAATAGTTTCAAATTGTAGTGCTAATAAATATGCTAAAAATGCAGATTTGATTTTATTTGATGCTTATAAGTTATGTGGTTATGGAGTTTGTGGAGTGATATTGTACTCCTTGGATGAACTAGATGAACAGTACGATGGTGAAATGGATGTTCTTGGATTGAAGCTTATTTATGAAGCTTTAGAGCAACAAAAGTTTGTAAATACAAATAAGAATGATTTTATTCAAAGTCTAAAAGAAGAGTTTAAAGAAGACTTGCATTTTTTTGTGGATGCCAATAGTACTTTGCCTTATACCTTGCACTTTGGATTAAAAGATATCAAAGCAAGACAAATTATCCGAACCTTGGGTTTACATGATATTTATATCACCAATGGTGAAGGGTGCTCACTTGGTCTCTCGCGACCTTCACGTATCATTCAAGAGATGGGATATGAAGAAGATACGAGTAGATGGGCTTTAAGTTTTACTTTTGATAAAGAATACGAGCAAGATGAAATACATAAGATCGTCAAAACCATGGGACAAAAATATAGACAAATAAAGGCATTATCGTGAAACAACTAACCTATCTTTCATATGTAGAAGCAGCAAGAAAAAGTTTGGAAATTGCAGTTCCAACATCACTCAAAGAATCAGTAAGTATTCAAAATGTATTGGGTCGAGTAATTAGCAATGATATAGCTTGTATTAAAAATATGCCTTCTTTTGACAACTCAGCAATGGACGGCTTCGCGGTTCGCTTTGAAGATGCAGGAAAGGGCTTGAAAGTTAAAAAAACTATTTTAGCTGGTGAGACATCAAAGGCCTGCCTAAGTGCCAATACCTGTTATCGTATCATGACAGGAGCGCAAGTTCCCTCTGATGCTGATACCATCGTGCCCATTGAAAATATGCTTGAAGTCAATGGAGAATATGTAGTACTTCCAAAAAAACTTAAAAAAGGTAGTAATAAAAGAATCAAAGGTGAAGAACAAGCTTTTGGAAATATCTTGTTTGAAAAAGGCTCTAAAATACAAGCCACTGATATAGCAGTACTTGCCTCACAAGGCATCACAACCCTTGAAGTATATAAAAAAATCACCATAGCTGTGGTATCAACTGGAAATGAGTTAAAAGAACCCTGGCAAAATGCCAGCGAAAATGAAATCTACAATTCAAACTCTTATGCTTTAATCTCTCAACTAGAACAAAATGGTTTTGATGCTACTTATGCCGGAGTAGTTCCTGATAATCTTGAAGAAACTATTGCTTATATTGGGGGCTTGAAAAATTATGATGTGATTATTACCACAGGAGGTATTTCTTTAGGGGATGCTGATTTTATCGCGCAAGCTTATGAAGAAAATGGTTTAGATGTGGCCTTTCATGGCATCAAAGTTAAACCAGGTCGTCCAACCATGATGGGAAAAATGGGAAAAACATATGTGATGGCACTTCCTGGCAATCCACTAACAGCCATGGTAAAAGCTTCTTTATTAACCATGCCAGTGTTAAATAAAATTCAAGGAAACATTGCCTTTCATCATGATTTTATCACTGCAAAAAACTTCGAGTCTTTTAACACAAAAGAGGGACGAGTTAATGTGATATTAGGAAATCTACATCAAGGAGAATTTAGAGTAACTCAACAAAATAAATATGGTTCTGGGATGTTAACTCCTTTGGTTCAAAGTAATTGCATCGTTGTCACAGACGAGCAAAGAGCTGGTATAGATGAAGGCGATAGTGTGAAGGTGATTTTATTTGACAGTAGTTTGGTTCAAAACCAAAGTGACATTTTTAATTAAACATAAATAGGGAAGAAAAATAAATGAAATTAAAAAATTTAACAGTTACAGCATCGTTATTATTTGCTACAAATCTATTGGCACAAGATGCATTAATGATGGCTACAACTACCAGTACTGATAACACGGGATTATTGGACTACCTTGCACCTAAGTTTGAAAAAGATACTGGGACTACTCTTAAATGGATTGCAACAGGAACTGGGAAAGCACTTAAAATGGGTCAAAACTGTGATGTGGATATTTTGTTCGTGCATGCCCCAACATCCGAGAAAAAGTTTGTAGATAGTGGGTTTGGAGTAAATCGACAAGAAGTGATGTATAACGATTTTGTTTTAATTGGTCCCAAAAGTGACCCTGCACAAGTTAGTGGAATGAATCCACGAAATGCACTAAAAACCATTCAAGATACACAGACGAACTTTTTTAGTCGTGGGGATAACTCAGGAACAAATAAAAAAGAAATCTCTTTGTGGAAAGAAGCTGTGAGTACAGCTCCCGACACTGCTAAATGGTATGTGCAAACAGGCCAAGGTATGTTAAGAACCATCAATATGGCATCTGAAATGACTGGATATACCATGACTGATCGTGGAACATGGATCAAATACATGTCTCAAAAAGCACAAAATAATAGAATGAAAGTGGTAGTGCAGGGTGATAAAACTTTGTTCAATCAATATAGTGTGGTTACGATCAACAAAGCCAAGTGTTCAAATGTGAGTCCAAAGCTTGCAAGTAGTTTTACAAAGTGGATTAATACAAATGAAACGCAAGCATTTATTGCTGATTTTAGGTTACTTGGAAAATCATTGTTTATTCCAAATGCAAAAAGCAATTAGACTATAACTAGATGATAAAAAATAAGGGTGAGTAAAGTATAAAATGAATCTTTTTACAGATGGGTTTAATCAAGCATTAGAATTATTACTTTCAGGAAATGAGAGTGTGTATTCTGCAATCAGTGCAACCATAACAGTATCAACTTGGTCACTTCTGATTAGCCTTATTATTGGACTTCCACTGGGCTTTGCACTTGGATATTATAAGTTTCCAGGTAAACCAGTGGTACGAACTATTGTAGATACATTTTTAGCTTTACCAACAGTTGTCATTGGACTTATTGCATATACGATGCTCTCCCAAAGTGGACCCTTAGGTGAGTTTAATCTACTATTCTCACAAAGTGCGATCATAATAGGTCAGATTGTTCTTGGACTTCCTATTATAATTGCACTTACTGCTGCGCAAGTGGAGTCTGTAGATAAAAGATTGTATACCTCACTAAAAGGTATGGGTGCTAGACCCATACAGATTTTAAATGCCACGTTAATTGAAGCCCGCTTTGGAATCATGACAGCAGCAGTTACTGCGTATGGAAGAATCATCACTGAAATTGGTATTTCAATGATGGTGGGTGGTAATATCAAGTACCACACAAGAACAGTAACAACGGCAATTGCCTTAGAGACTGGAAAAGGTGAATTTGTAACTGGAATTGCACTGGGACTTGTACTATTTGCAGTGGCACTTATGGTAAATATTTCACTATCACTATTAAAAAGAGGATGGACACAATGAGTCAATTATATGAGTTAAATAATATAGAGCAACATTACGATGGCAAGAAAGTTCTTAGTATTGATAACCTAACCCTAAATCAAAATCAGATAATTGGTTTTTTTGGTCCCAATGGAAGTGGGAAGTCTACATTATTTAGTTTATTGTCTTTTGTGAACAAACCCAGTATGGGAGAGATTGCCTTTGATGGTATTGAAAATAAAAAGATGGATTTACAAGCGCGACAAAGTATAGTTATGGTGCCTCAAAATCCGTATCTGCTTAAAAGAACAGTGTTTGAAAATGTGGCCTATGGATTAAAACTTAGAAATCTAACAAAAAATTTAGAGCAAGATGTATATGAAGCCTTGGCATTGGTTGGATTAGAGCCATCATTTGCTCAAAGAAAATGGAGTCAACTTTCAGGTGGAGAAGCTCAAAGAGTAGCCCTTGCTGCACGACTTATTTTAAAACCAAAAGTTCTTATTCTTGATGAACCAACGGCTGGTGTTGATACCAACTCAGCACAGCTTATCAAAGAAGCAGTTTTAATGGCAAAACAAAAATGGAATACCACACTGTTTATTGCAAGTCATGACCACAACTGGCTCAATCATATCTGTGATAAAAAAGTGGCTTTGTTTCAAGGTGAGATAGTTGAATCTGGTAGTGTTAATCTTCTCTTTGCTCCATGGGAAAAAGATAGAAATGGTAACTTAGTAAAAGTGTTTTTAGACGGACAAAGATTGACTATTGAAAATTCTGAAGATAAAAAACGAGACTCTGTTGTGATGGTCAACTCTGATGCTATAAGCTTAACCTCTATGGAGTTGGACAAGACATTAGAATGCCATGCCATAACAGGGACAGTAAGCTCAATTCATCAACAACAAGAAGACTTTTTACTCATAGAGACAACAGTAGGTGGAGTGTGTTTAAATAGCAAGATATCGAGGGTGGAGATGCAGAAGCAGAAGCTGTTGCCAGGAGACCGAGTGTGTATTTCTATAGATACTTCTGGTGTGTGTTACATATAAAATAGGGGTATCTTGCCACTATTTTTATAATATTTCTGCGTTGAAGTTAATTCTTTATTCGTCACATACTACCTCGTATGCTCCTCACAAAAAAGTAAACTTCGCCTTGAACTCTCATCAAACTAGCGACAACCTATCACTATTCCAAAATTTGTAATAAGTATTATTTGAATACAATAACTTTTTATAAACTACTAGTTATAAAAATTAATATTTATATCTGTATAATCTAATGAATATTTATAAAGAAATCAATCTTAAAATGATGCTATATTCAAATGATAATACTATTAAAACGGTTGAGCCAATAGGGAAAAAGAAAATGAGTAATAGAGATAGCTTTTTGGGTAATAATAAAATTGGGTTGCTTATTTTTGGGATATTAATATTCAGTTCAAGTATATCTCTTTTATTTGAAAATATGTTATTTACTTTTTATACGAGTCATCAAGACATTTTAAATCACATGAATAATTTGCAAGTAAATCTTGAAAAATCAAAATCTTATGGATTAGAATCTTTTGCAACAGTACAATTTATAACAGGTCTTTTAGTTGTTGGTATAAATTTCTTTATCTGTCTTTATATTATTGCAAAGAGTTATCATTATAGTTTCTCAGCATCTAAACAATGTCAAATATTTTATATTAACCCAACAATTCAAGAATATGGTATTAGTCAGGAAAAATTATTCCCATTGTTATTACTCTCTACATTTGGTTTATTTGTTATCGATACGTCCTCTACAGGATATCTTTTTGAATTGGATAGCACTATGGATTCAATTAAAGATAGTTTTTTTCTAGGAACTAAGATTGGAATTTTTCTACTTAACTCTGCTTTAACAGCGTTCGCACTTGTTATCGCTTATACAATTATAGAAATTCTGGCACATGTAAAAAAGTATTTAAGCGATATGAAAATCACCATAATAGCTATATCTTTATATGTCGTTTTAATAATCATTGGTGGCTATTTTATAATGAAGGCTATTTTTAGATTCTGGGAAGTAGATCTATATATTCTAAATGGGGATATTACATCTAATGATTTATATAATATTTTAATTTATACAATATTGGGAATAGTATTTTTGAAGCTGTCAAGTTTTATCAAAAATAAATATAACATTAGGGTTAGAGACGCATGATTTAGATTAATGAGGTTGAATTTTACTTTTGGAAGTTCTGTATGTGCCTATTTGATACCTTTATAATCGAATCTCCTTTTCACTAAAGTACTTATAAAGTACTCACCAAACAATAAAGGTGTCCAATATATTTTAAGGTGGCAACTGTCCCCGGATTTTATTAATTCAAAGGCACTTGACAAAACGTACGACATAAAGTACAATAAAGAAAATTATAAAGGTATCTCATGCCAAAAATTATGTCTGTTAGTCAAGTTCGAGCCGATATTTATAATGTCATGGATGAAACAGCAAAATCACATGAACCAGTATTGATTACAGGGAAAAGAAACAACGTCGTAATGGTTTCTCAAGAAGATTGGAATGCAATAGAAGAAACTTTATATTTAAATTCAATTCCTAAAATGGTATCCTCTATCCAAACATCAAAAAGTGAAGATGACAGTGAGTTTAGTGAAGACGTAGAATGGTAGAGTACAAGGTACTCTATAGTAAGTTTGCCTTAAAGGATGCGAAAAAATTATCTAATGCAAACTTAGCTGTTAAGGCTAAAGAGTTAATTGAAGTTTTGCGTAAAGATCCTTTTCAAAATCCACCTCCATATGAAAAACTTGTTGGAAACCTTGATGGTTCATATTCTAGAAGAATTAATATCAAGCACAGGCTTGTTTATGAGGTACGAGAAAAAGATAAACTAGTTAGAGTTTTAAGAATGTGGTCTCATTATGGTGAATAAATATAGGGCTCAGTCTTTATATGTATAAAGGTGATAGGCTACTTTATTTTTATACTATCTTATTTTGAGGTTCTAATCTAAAGTTGCCTCTCCCCTTTAACCCAGAGAAAAATATTAAGAATTAAATGTACTGTTATAAACCTTAACACCATATATTTAAGTGAAATGTAATTAGATATGTACTAATATATGTACATATATCTAAGGACTCAATATGCAAACAATTACATTTTCACAAACAAGACAAGGATTAGCTACAACCATGGATAACGTTGTTAACAATCACACTCCCATAACAATCACAAGGCAAAATAAAGAACCTGTAGTAATGATTTCTTTAGAAGATTATAAATCAATGGAAGAAACAGCTTACTTAATGCAAAGCATAACAAATGCTACACGATTAAATAAAGCAATAAATCAATTAGAATCTGGTGTGGGTACTCAAAATGAGTTAATTGACGAATGATTCTTATTTGGGCAGATGAAGCATGGGAGGACTATCTTTATTGGCAAAAAACTGATAAAAAAATCCTTAAAAAAATAAATATTCTCATAAAAGAAATTAAAAGAGAGCCCTTTAAAGGAATAGGGGAACCAGAACCGTTAAAATATAATTGGACAGGATATTGGTCACGAAGAATTACTATTGAGCATCGATTAGTATATAAAATTAAAGACAATTCTGTTTTAATTGCTCAATGTAGATATCATTATTAAATAACACCCTGAATTAACACCCCTGGAATTGAATTTCTTTTTCACAAAAGTACTTATAAACTACTCGCAAATCAATCCACAAAAGTAACAGGAAATTCATAAGAAGGAGAAATACTTAAGTTCTTTTTCTCAAGTTCAGATTGACTAAAGATGAGGTATGTCTTGTATTGGGTATGTATTTTGATACGAGATGGAATGATGTTTTCTTCAAGTATTCTTTTTGCAATAATACCCATCTCTTCTCCCATAAGCTCACCTCTAATAACCATACCTCCCACTAACAAGTCTTTGCCAATTTGTTTTGTATGTATGGTAAAAGTTGGTAAGGGTGAGTGTTTAGAAATCCAAGCACTGATGATGTTTTTATCTATGTGATTATTGTTTTTATCTCTCATGGCTTGATTTCCTGCAATCATCAACATGGAATAGCCTTTTTCTTTACTGTTTTTGATTGTCTTTTTCCAATTTTCAAAACTGCCCGAAATATAGGTATCTATGTCTAGTTTTTTTGTAAAACTAGTACGTTTAAATTCTTCATTGTAAAAGGAGTGGGCAGTAGGGGAATCACCTAAAATAAGTAGGGCTTTGCCTTTTATTCTGAGTGCATTTTTGATTTGGCTGATACTTCTTTTGATCAAAGGCCGCTCTAGTACACCTGTGATATTTATTGATTCAAGTATCCATGGATAATCTTTTTTGATGTTTCCATTAATGCCTCCAAATACGAGAGGAGTGTCCTTTTCCAGTGCAAGACCCAATAGTTTTAAAGCATTGTCATCTGTTATAAATACTAAATTTGGTTTGATTTTTTTATAGTAAGCGACTGCTTCTTTTGCTTTTAAGGCGAATTTTTTTTTTGGAATTTTTTTTGTATTCATAAAAAATTGAAAGTATTCGTAATCATTACCTAGTGAATTTTTAATTCCCTTTGTTTGACTTTGCACCCAGTTGTTATCACTACTATAACTATGTATTATTAGAATTTTATCTTGGGCTTGAAGTTCTATCAGCAATAAAAAGAAAAGTGTAATCAATAGAGTTTTTTTACATAATATCATGTTTAATTACCTCATATGAATTAGTAATTATATAGAGTATTATATAACTTGATGACATAAGTTTTGCAAATAAAAAAAACTAGTAGGATTTATTAAGAAGTCCCAATGTCAATTTGTCGGTATGGACACCAGAACCATTCAAAACTCTTTTAATTTAGTTATTTGTTGATAGTGCAACTTTTAATCCAAAACCAATTAGCACACTTCCGACTATTCTTTCAATGGTTTTTTTAGATTTGTAAAACTTTTCCAATAATACTGCATGGGAAAATAGATAACTGACTGCTATAAACCAAACCAAGTGAGCACAACAGATAATCAATCCATAGACCAATTGAATCCAAATTGGGGTATCTACGGATACTAGTTGTGTGAAGATACTTAAAAAGAATATTGTTGTTTTAGGATTAAGTACATTTGTTATAAATCCAACTTTAAAGGCTTTAAAACTGGATAACTGCGTATTGCCTGTATTTCCTTCTTGAGAAACAATTGATTTTGAAGTAAAAGTTTTCCAACCAATATAAATTAAATAAGCAGCTCCCAAATACTTGATGATGGAAAACAGTATGACTGAGTTTGAAATAATAACTGCTAGACCTGCAATTGAGTAAGCAACATGAACCCAAATAGCCGCACTAATACCAATAGCAGAATAAAGGCCTGATTTTCTTCCATAAAAAATACTATTTCTCGTAACCATTACAAAGTCTGCACCAGGACTAATTGCCATAAAAATAGCTATAAAACTTAAGGTTAATAATTCATT
>Ga0209081_1001436_pt1 | contig 14250 bp, 10 predicted proteins | sample GOMGulsemesocosm_4_FD_184636 | JGI IMG/M metagenome (GOLD analysis project Ga0209081, IMG submission 184636) | Methane-oxidizing microbial communities from mesocosms in the Gulf of Mexico - GOM15B Gulf of Mexico (SPAdes) (version 2) | ecosystem: Environmental > Aquatic > Marine > Cold seeps... | reverse complement strand
CTGCAGGGGCATTTTTTATCGCCTCAGAACTCGCCAAGGGCGGCTTTGATCCGCACAACCATTAATAGGGTGATCGCTTATGTTTAGTCGACTTGTCGATTCGGCGGTTAGTAATCGCCTGCTAGTGGTCATCGCGCTGGGCGCCTTCTTGGCCGCCAGCGTGATGATGATTCCAAAATTAAATCTCGATGCTTTTCCTGACGTGACCAACGTGCAGGTGGCCATCAATACCGAGGCGCCAGGTTTGGCGTCGGAAGAAGTTGAGCAGTTGATTACCTTCCCGATTGAATCGGTGATGTACGCATTACCGGATGTGGCGGAGGTGCGCTCGATTTCAAAAACCGGCCTGTCCGGTGTGACGGTGGTATTCAAAGAGGGCGTGGATATTTATTTCGCCCGCCAGCTGGTGTTTGAGCGCTTGCAGCAAGCCAGGGAGCTGATCCCCGATGGCGTCGGTGTACCGGCCATGGGACCGAATACTTCAGGCTTAGGTCAGGTGTACTCCTACCTGTTATTGGCGGACGCCGATGCCGGTTACGACACTATGGCGCTGCGCAGTCTCAACGATTGGGTGCTGAAACTTTTGTTGATGCCGGTGGACGGTGTTACCGAAGTTTTGTCTTTCGGCGGCGAGGTTCGTCAGTACCAGGTCAACGTCGACTCCAGTCGCCTGCTCGCTTATGACCTTAGTTTGAGTGACGTCAGCGAGGCGATTGAAAACAACAACCGCAACGCCGGTGGCTGGTACATGGACCGCGGCCAGGAGCAGTTGGTGATTCGCGGGGTCGGCTGGGTCGGCAGCGGCGTGCCGGGAGAAAAGGTAAACGCGGAGCAGGGGCTGCAGGACATAGCCGCCATTCCGCTAAAAACCGTCGACGGTACCGTGGTGCGCGTACGCGATCTGGCCAAGGTTGATTTCGGTGGCGAGATTCGTCAGGGCGCGGTGAGCATGACGCGTCGCATCAATAATGATGAAACGAGCGCCGCAGCGGGTGTTGATAAAAAGGATTATGAGCAGCTGGGCGAGGTGGTTTCCGGCGTGGTACTCAAACGCATGGGCGCCAATACCAAGAGCACCATAGACGGCATCAAGTCGCGTATTCCGATGATCCAGCAGGCATTGCCAGCGGGTGTTAGCTTCGTGCCATTTTACGATCAGGCGGACCTGATTGAGCAGGCGGTACAGACCGTCATCAATGCGCTATTAATCGCCTTTGTGTTGATCGTGGTGATCATTGCGCTGTTTACCCTCAACCTGTCGGCCACCTTACTGGTGTTGTTGTCGATTCCGCTGTCGATAGGTTTGGCCTTGATGGTCATGGCCTACTTCGGCATGTCCGCCAACCTGATGTCGCTCGGCGGCCTGGCCGTGGCCATCGGCATGCTGGTGGATGGCTCGGTGGTGATGGTGGAAAACATCTTCAAACACCTGAGCGCCGAGGAGCACTCTTCCACAGATCACAGTGGTGGCGAGTGGAAGAGCATTGATGCGGAAGAATCAGCGTTGGATGTCAAAAGCGGGGGCATTGCGCTGCGCGTACAGCAGGCGGGCCGCGAGGTTGCGCGTCCGATCTTTTTCGCCGCCATGGTGATCATGGTGGTCTTCGCACCCATCTTCAGTTTCGAAGGCGTCGAGGCCAAGCTGTTCCAGCCGATGGCGATCAGTATCATGTTGGCGGTGATGGCTTCTGTTTTGGTGGCGCTGTTGGTGGTACCGGCCCTGGCGACCTATATGTTTCGCCGCGGTGTGCAGGCAAGGCGCAGTCCTATTTTAGAGCCGCTTGAACGCGCTTACCGCAAGTGGCTAGAGCTTGCGTTAAAGCATCGAAAGCGTGTGGTGATGGGGTCGGTGGGTCTGCTGTTGGCGGCGCTGACACTGGTGCCTTTTATCGGCACCGAGTTTGTACCGGAGCTTGAAGAGGGCACCATCAACCTGCGCGTGACCCTGGCGCCATCGGCCAGTTTGGATACCTCGCTAGCGGTGGCCAGCAAGGTTGAAAAGCAGCTGATGGCTTTTCCGGAGGTACAGTACGCCTTCAGTCGTGTCGGGCGCGCTGAGGTGGGTGGCGATCCCGAGCCGGTTAACAATATCGAGATTTATATCGGTCTTAAACCAGTGCCCGAGTGGACCTCTGCCGATAATCGCATCGAATTACAGCATTTGATGGAGCTGAAACTTGAGAGCCATCCCGGTCTGTTGTTTAACTTCTCCCAGCCGATTGCCAACCGTGTCGATGAGCTTTTGTCTGGGGTTAAGGCGCAGCTGGCGATCAAATTGTTCGGTCCGGATCTCGCGACCCTGGCGAGTAAGGGCGCAGATATTGAAGCCTTGGTGAAAGAAATTCCGGGCGCGGTGGATGTCGCGCTGGAACAGATCGTCGGTGAAGCGCAGTTGGTGATTCGTCCGGATCGTCAAAAACTGTCGCGTTTTGGAGTAAGCGTTGGCGAGGTGATGTCGCTGGTTGAAGACGGTATCGGCGGCCGGGTCGTCGGTCAGGTGATAGCCGGCAACGAGCGCTACGATATTTATCTGCGCTTGGAAGAGGCGCAGCGCGACAGTGTCACGGCGATTAAGAATATTCGCCTGCAAAGCGCCAGTGGCGCTTGGTTAACCCTCGGCGATCTGGCCAGCGTGGCGATTGAATCCGGTCCGCCGCAGGTGCGTCGCGACGATGTGCAGCGCCGTATCGTGATTCAGGCCAATGTGCAGGGCCGCGACATGGGCAGCGTGGTGGCGGATATTCAAGCGGTGATTGCGGAACAAGCCGAACTGCCGGTGGGCTACAGTGTGGCGATTGGTGGTCAGTTTGAAAACCAGAGGCGCGCGCAAGAACGCTTAAGTATCGTGGTGCCTATCTCCTTGGCATTGATTGCGCTACTGCTCTACTTCGCCTTTGGCTCTATCGGTCAGGCGCTGTTGATTCTGGTGAACGTACCTATGGCGTTAATCGGCGGCATAGTGGCGCTCTACGTCGGCGGCCAGTATTTGTCGGTGCCGAGTTCGGTGGGTTTTATTACCCTGTTCGGGGTGGCAGTGCTCAACGGCGTGGTGATGGTGGAAAGCATCAACCAGCGTTTGCGTTCTGTAGCTCGGTCAGAGTCACGTACCGATGCCTTGAGCGCCGCGCGGGTTGAGGGTGAGGTGCTAGAGGGCGCTGTGTCAAGGCTGCGCCCGGTACTGATGACCGCACTGACCTCAATGCTGGGCCTGATCCCGATGTTGATCAGCAGCGGTGTCGGCGCCGAGATTCAGAAACCTCTGGCGACGGTGATAGTCGGAGGTATTTTCTCTGCAACGCTCTTGACCTTGTTTGTGCTGCCCACCCTTTACAGCTACTTCTCTAAAGATGTGATCGATGAGCGTCAGTAGCGCTGCGGTTTCGTCGTCATAAGCTTAAAGAAAGTGCGTGTTTATTCTTGCGGTTTAATTCTATACTCAATGGACTGGGTCGCTGTATGGCGACCCCCATGCCTTCTGGCTGGAGGCGGCTGCTAGTTGGATATATCCTTTAATTGGAAGTGCCCTCTAGTTAAAAGCGGCGTTACGAGTCAATAGAGACAGGGATGTAGATGCTTAAACTGGACCAAAGCTTGATGTTAGAGAGGGTGTCTCCTTGACGACTCAAAGCCTTCTCGGCGGGCTAGGTTGCGCCGTCGCCCTGCTTCTGTGTTTACCCGCAGCGTCAGCAAAAGATCTGAGCATCGGCATGGGTAACTTCAAACCCTATTATATTGAGTCGGAAAACTCAGGTGTATTCACCGACGTGATCTCGGCGGTGTTTCGGGAAATGCCCGACTACGAGCCTAGCTATGTCTGGTCTTTGAGCAATAACAGTTTATGGGCCAGTTTTGAAGCCGGCCGGCTTGATGCGGTATCGAACCTGTTTGACTCTGTTGAAATGAGCGGTTGCCGTACCGACCCTGTGTTTCGATTTCGCGATGTAGCGATTACCCGTGCCGCCTCGAAGCTGCAAGTGCACAGTGTGAGCGACTTGAAAAACCAGCGCGTGGTTGCCTTTCAGGGCGCCAAAGGTTTCTTTGGCGAGGCGTTTGCGCAACAGCTCGACAGCGCAGCCTATGAAGAGGTGAGCAAACCTGAGCTGCAGGCGAAGATGTTGTGGAAGCAGCGCTATGATGTCAGCGTGGGTGATTGGTATATCTTTCTTGAAGCTTTAAAAAGCCTTGCGGCTGAAGGCGCAAGGCCCAACGACTTTGTCGTACACAATATTTTCCCGAGCATGTCCAGTCGCCTCGGTTTCCGTGATAAAGCGCTTTGCGGTGAATTTAACGCGGCACTGAAAAAAGTAAAAGCCTCGGGTGAATTTGAAGCCATTTACACTGAGTATCTAAAAAATCTGGGCTCTGGCCAGTAGATAGTGGCCGCTAGTCAGCCGATAACGATTAAGGGTGTATCGAGCTTGATGTCTAGCTCGCTTGGTTCTACTTTACCCTCTCTTGCAGTCCCCTCCGTTTAAAGTGAATTGACACTGGCGCGTGCTGGCAGCGCGCCAGCGGGCAGTTCCAGTGGCAATTGTCGAGTGTCGGCTAATGCCTCACGTGGCCCGAGTTGCTCAGCGACCCACTGCATCACCTTTTCTGCATTATCCCGATAACCCGTGAGCTTGCCGCCGTACACACTGAGCAGTCGCGGGTGACCTTTGGGACTGTGCAGTTGAACTTCACGGGGCCGTGCAAAGGCCGATGCCTTGCCTTTAGGCAGCACGCGCAGGCCGCAAAAATGACCTGCTATAACCGGGCGTAGGTCGGGGAAGTAGTGACGCAGGGTGCGCAATAGATAATTGCGTTCGCCCTCGGTCATGGCAGCATCTTCGGCGCGCCCTTGGTGCAGCAGTTCGGTGGTGCCGAGCAGGGTTTTCCCCTGCCAGGGAATCACAAACACCGCGCGCTTGTCGCAGGGAGCTTCTAAATAAAAAGCTCGCTCGCCCAGTTGGTTGTCGAGCAGCAGGTGGCTGCCCTGCACCAGATCCACCGCTAAAATTTCCAGATCTTGGCCATTACTTTCAGTGCTCTCTGCGTTGAGATCGTCATGGTTTGAGCTCTCAGTGGTACTGACGACACGCTGTAACAGCTGATTGACCCAGGGCCCCGTGGCGTTGATCACCACTCGCGCCGCAAGGTGTTGTGAACTGGCGCAGTTGTGCGCGCCGCTGAGCAGGAGCTCATACCCCGCGCTTGTCTGGGCCACCTGCTCGACCATGACAGGGCACAGCAGGTGCGCGCCGAGGCTCTCGGCGGAATACATCACCGCTTGGGTTAATAGTCGGTCATCGGTCTGAGCGTCGTTGTAGCGAAACACATGGGACAGGCCGTTGAGGTTGATGCCTCGCAGCTGAGACCACTCGCGCCGAGGTAAGGTATAACCCGAGCGCAATGGGTTTTCACCCGCGAGCAAGCGATACAGTGCTAGGCCTAGGAGCAGTTGCCAGGGGCGGCGTTGGCTGTGGGGGTAGACCGGAATAAGAAACTCGCGGCGTTTAATTAAATCCGGGGCCAAACGCAGTAAACGCTCACGCTCTAGTAGGTTGTGGCGCACCAGACCAAATTGATAACTTTCAAGATATCGCAGACCACCGTGAATCAACTTGCTTGACTGACTGGAGGTGCCAGCCGCCAAGTGGCTCTTTTCTATCAGCGTACAGCGATAACCGGCGGCGGCGCAGGCTTGGGCAATCCCCGCCCCCTGTATGCCGCCGCCAATGATGGCGATGTCGGTTTCGGTCGGTGGTTGTAGCGCTTGTGGCTGTAGTTGCTCGCGGGGCATGGCGGGGGCTGGGTCCTGAGTTGTGGGTTTTTGGTTTTGGATTCCGGCGGCGTGGCCGTGTCGTCTTTCACTATAGGCGCGCATCGGGGGAGGAGACAAGTTCGGAGAGGGCTGGCAAGGTTAATAGTTTGAATAAGACAAACGCAGTAAGGAAAAAATCTATAACTCTTTGATTTTTATAGAGGCAGATTAGGATCAAGCTAGCCATTACTGAGGGAGCAGTGAGGTCGTTAATAATGTTGTTTTAGGGGGTGACGCTTTGGATTTGGTGACGGAGGGGCGTGTAGAGATGGTTTATGTAAGTCAGGTGGAAAAGCTTAGCGAGGCAAGGGAGTGTCACCCTGCGGGCTGGACGCTATAATGCGCGCTTTTACTTTCGACGTTAAACGAGTTTCAGAATAAAAAAGTTTTAAGCCCACTAAAAAAGCAGAGCTTATGCTCTGCTTTTTTTTGTTAAGCGCTCAACAGCCCCTGCTTGTTCGCTTCATCCAGGGTGGCATCAAGTGCACGGGTGAGTTTGGTCATGATCTCGTCGATCTGCGCGCGACTGGTGATCAGCGGTGGACACAGTGCCACGCTGTTGCCGGCTACGGCCCGCACGATCAAGCCGTTGTCTTGGCTGTGCTTAACGGCCATTGCGCCGACGGCGCCGTTCTTGAACAGCTTGCCGGTTTTCTTATTGGCCACCAGCTCTGCTGCGCCCAGCAGGCCGCGGCCGCGAACATTGCCCACCAGTGGGTGCTCGCCCAGCTTGCTCAAGCAGCTCTGCATATATTCGCCTGTCTCGGCGGCGCTCTGGAAAATTTGATCACGCTTATAAATCTCCAGCACCTTGGAAGCTATGGCGCAGCCGACCGGGTGACCGCTGTAGGTATAGCCGTGACCAAACACACCTACCTCGGCACTCTGCTCAACCATGGCTTCGTACATATCGCCGCGAATCAAAGAGGCGCTGATGGGGTAGTAGGCCGATGACAACTGTTTGGCGAAGGTCATCATGTCGGGTTTTTCTATGTTCATGGTGGTTGCGCCGAAATCGTTTCCGGTGCGACCAAAGCCGGTGATAACCTCATCAGCCCAGAACAAAATGTCGTAGCGTTTTAATATGGCTTGTACTTTCTCGTAGTAACCCGCCGGCGGCACGATCACACCACTGGCGCCGGTGATGGGCTCGGCAATAAACGCGGCGATGGTTTCTGGCCCCTCGCGCAAAATCATTTGTTCGAGGTTGTCGGTAATACGATTAACAAACTCCGGCTCGGATTCGTTGTTTTGCGCGCCGTGGTAATAGTGCGTGTGGTCGGTACGCAGAATGCCCAGTGCGTCGAGCGGCGCATCAAAGTGCGCGAGGTTGGCCGGTAGGCTGGTGAGCGAGCCTGCGGCAACGGTCACGCCGTGGTAGGCGCGCTCACGGGTGATGATCTTACGCTTTTCGGGTTTGCCGATGGCGTTAAAGTAATAGCGCAACAACTTAATGTGCGTGTCGTTGGCATCCGACCCAGAGTTGCCAAAAAATACCTTGGCGTCTTGCATGGGGGCCATGTCGGCCAAGGACTCGGCCAGGTCGATGCCCGCCTGGTGTGTCTTGCCACCAAACATGTGGCTGTAGGTCAGCTTGCGCATTTGCTCTGCGGTGGTGGCAATCAGTTCTTCGTTGCCGTAACCCAAAGAGGTACACCAAAGACCGGCCATACCTTCCAGGTATTGCTTACCTTGGTTATCGTAAACATAGATGCCCTCACCGCGCTCAATTATAAGCTGCTCGATGGCTTTCAAATTTGTGGTCGGATAAATGACGGCGCTCATGTCGCTCTCCTCACGTATGGTCGTGGTTTTTATGTTGTTGTGTGCTGCGTTTAGTATTTTTGTTGATGGTTCGATTATTTGTCGAGACCACCTAAACACATGTATTTAATCTCGACGTAATCGTCCAGGCCATACTTCGAACCTTCGCGGCCATTACCTGACTCTTTAACGCCGCCAAAGGGCGCCACTTCGGTAGAAATGATACCTTCGTTAATGCCCACTATGCCGTAGTCCAAAGCCCCGGCAACACGGAAAATACGACCGATGTCGCGGCTGTAAAAATACGCGGCCAATCCAAATTCCGTGTCGTTGGCCATAGCAATGGCTTGCTCTTCGGTACTGAACTTAAAAAGAGGTGCTACAGGGCCAAAAATCTCTTCGCGGAAAACGCGCATGTCCGTGGTCACGTCGGTGAGGATGGTGGGCTCTACATAAGAACCGCCCAGCTCGGAGCGGCCGCCGGTAACGAGTGTCGCGCCCTTCTCAAGGGCGTCGTCAATAAAATCACAGACGTCGTCGGCGGCCTTGTTGCTGATCAGTGGGCCCATGGTGACACCAGCGTCGGTACCGTCGCCCAGTGTAAAAGCAGCAACCGCCTTGGCGAGTTTTTCGGCGAAGGCGTCGAACACATCTTCGTGCACCAGCATGCGGTTGGCACAGACACAGGTCTGGCCCGCGTTGCGGTACTTAGACGCCATGGCTCCGTCTAGGGCGGCATCCAGGTCGGCATCGGCAAAGACGATGAAGGGCGCGTTGCCACCCAGCTCCATCGAGGTGCGCTTAACCGTATCCGCACACTGACGCATCAAGTGTTTGCCGACCGGTGTTGAGCCGGTAAAGGTCACCTTGCGCACGATCGGGTTACTGGTGAGCTCGTCGCCTATGTCGCTGGTTTTACCCGCCAGTATGTTGATCACGCCGGCAGGTATGCCCGCGCGTTCGGCTAGCACGGCAATGGCAAAGGCCGACAGGGGCGTGTTGTTGGCCGGTTTACAGACCACGGTGCAACCGGCAGCCAAGGCCGGGGCCAGTTTGCGACCGAGCATCGCCGAGGGGAAGTTCCACGGCGTTATGCAACCCACAACACCTATGCCGCTCTTGACGACCATTAGCTGCTTATCGCTGCTCGCGGCGGGAATAGTGTCGCCGTAGAGGCGCTTGCCCTCCTCGGCAAACCACTCGATAAAGCTGGCGCTGTAGGCAATTTCGCCGCGGGCCTCGCTCAGTGGTTTGCCCTGCTCTGCGGTGAGGATCTGCGCTAGGTCTTCTTGGTTCTGCATCATCAGGTCGAACAGTTTGCGCAACAGCTGGGCGCGCTCTTTGGCGCTCTTGGCTTGCCAGCTTGGGCGCGCGGCTTCTGCCGCCTCAATGGCCCGACGTGTCTCGGCGGTACCGCAGCGGGCAATCTGAGCCACGGTTTCACCGCTGGCGGGGTTTTCAACGGCGAGGGTTTCACCGCTGTCGGCGGATACCCACTGGCCGTTGATATAGGCGTTGCCTTGCAGGAGGCTGGAATCGTTAAGGGAGAGTGCCATGCTGAGCTCCGTGTTGAGAGGTGACGAATCTAAAGGGTTATTTTAGTAAAAATAACGAATGAGTCGACTTTATCAGTTGATAAGATCACCACAATCGATATTTAATCAACGTTATGGTGACTTTAAGTAAACAGGCGGTGTCAGTATGATCCTATCTCGGCGGAATTTACCGCTTAATGCGATGCGAGCCTTCGAGGCCGCGGCGCGCCACTGTCATTTGCGCAAAGCCGCAGAGGAGCTGGGGGTCACCCACGGGGCCGTCAGTCGTCAGGTGCGTCAGCTCGAAGAAATACTCGCCATTGAGCTGTTTGATCGCAGTCACAACCGGCTCTCGCTCACCTCCGCAGGCCAGCGCTTGTTGCCGGGCGTGCGTGAAGGCTTGGATAAAATGGCCGAGAGCACGCTCTACCTCGACCCAGAATCCATGAGTGGCAGTTTGATCATTGCTTCGACGCCCTCGATCAGCGCCGGTTGGCTGGTGACCGCCATGGGTGAGTTTAGTCGTCAGTACCCCGAAGTCGAATTGCGGCTCTTGAACATCGACCCGCTGGAGCGCGAGTTGCCCACTGAGGTGGACGTCGCGATTTGTTATGGTCGACCGGAGGTCGGGCAGCGGGAGATTATTGAGCTGTTTCAGGAACGTTACTTCCCCGTTTGTCATCCTTCGTTATTGGAGGGGCAGCCGCCCATCAGCCGCCCTGAAGACCTGTTGCGCTACCCACTACTGCACGATCATCACAGCCTGTGGCCACGCTGGTTAAGCCGTGTGGGGATTGAAGGCAGGGCCCAGCAGCAGATGTATCTACAAGACAGTTACCAAGTCTTAATGGCGCTGCGTGAGGGCTTCGGCATCGGCTTGATGGATCGGGTCGACGTACACCGCGATCTCGACAGTGGCCAGTTGGTGTCTTTGTTTGATGAAACCATCGAAGCCGAGCAACGTCACTATCTGGTCGTCGAGAAAGAAGGTCGCTCGATCAAACGCGCACGTTTGTTTGCCGAGCATTTACAACGCTACTTGAATGAGTCTATGTTGGAATCATAATGCGCTGTTTGTAGCAGTGATGGCGTTGAACCTATGACCGAGGAGAAACTATGAAAACAATGACATGCAAACAGTTGGGCGGCGCATGCGATAAAACGTTTGAGGCCGAGACCTTCGAAGCGATGGCGGAGCTCAGCAAGCGACACGGTATGGCCATGCACAAAGCACAAGACGCCGCGCATCTTGAGGCGATGCAAAAAATGGGGGAGCTGATGGCCGCCCCAGCAGCCATGCAGCGATGGTTCGAAGAAAAGAAAAAGTTGTTTGCAGAGTCACCCGATATTTAGACCTTGTTTGGCGAAGCTACCCCAGCGAGGATCAGGCCGCTGGGCAATGTTAAAGGAATGAACACAGGAGAGAGGCATGGAGTTTAATTCGGCGCTTTTGGTTGGGGGTTTGGTTACGCTGGAGCCAATTAATACTCAACACCTAGAGGGGCTTCAGCTTGCGGCTTCTGCGCCTAAGCTATGGCGCTACATTCCGTTTGCATTAAACGACCCATCCATCATGGAGCTCTATGTGGGGCATGTGTCTAGCTTGCCGGAAAAAGGCGAGGGTCAAGCCTACGCCATACGACACAATGAAACCGGCCGAGTGATCGGCGGTTCTGGTTATTGGCACATAGACCATCAAAACAACAAACTTGAAATTGGTGGCAGCTGGTTAATGGAGGACTTTCAGCGCAGTGGCGTCAATACAGAAGTGAAATGCCTTCTGCTTAAGAACGCGTTTGAAGTCTTGGATTGCAACCGAGTGGGCTTTAGCATTGATACGCGCAACGAAAAGTCCTTAAGAGCAATCGAACGGATTGGTGCGACGCAAGAGGGCGTTCTTCGTTGTGACATGGCCATGCACGATGGCACCCTGCGCGACAGTGCCATCTACAGCATCGTTAAGCGTGAGTGGCCGGCGGTGCAGGAGCAGATTAAAGCACTGCAAGCGGCCTATGTTTAAGTTCATGTTTTTTTAATGCCAGCTGTAGTGGGTTGTTAAGTGTTTTGGTGGATCGCTTTAATGGTTGGGGCTTGGGGGTGAGGTGATGAGAATACAGTGCTGGCTTTTGACTGAAAGTCCAGAGGCCTGAATAAGCCTCTGGGTAATGTCGTGCTACTTCTCCAACAGTTTTAGTTTGCCTGCCGCGCCGTTCCATTCTTCCGCATCCGTGGGTGCGTCTTTCATCTCGGAGATGTTGGTCCACACCTCGGCCAACTCGGCGTTGAGTTCTAGGAACACCTGTTCACCATCCGGTAACTCATCTTCGGAGAAGATGGCTTCGGCGGGACACTCTGGCTCACACAGGGCGCAGTCGATGCACTCGTCTGGATGAATGACCAGAAAGTTGGGGCCCTCGTAAAAACAATCCACCGGGCAGACTTCTACACAGTCTGTGTGTTTACATTTAATGCAGTTTTCGCCTACTACAAACGTCATGATGTTGTCCTTGCTTGATAACGATCGGCGATAGATGGTTAAAAGCTACCGCCAAACAGGTAGATAAATTGCAGTGCGCCGATTGCGGTACCAATCACGCCGCCAGCCAGCCACAGTTTCCATTCGTCTTTCTTGAAGGTGGGGCGCAACACTTCGTTAAACTCGCCGGGGGCGAGGTCTCGCAGGTTGTCGAGAATCTGCGTGCGAATCATGTCGGTGTTGCCGGTGAAGCCCTTACTCAAATCACTCTTATTGAAATCGGTGCTGTGCAGTCGCTCCAGTATGTCGGTTTTGGCCTCACTCAGCTTGTCGGCGCCGGCCAGCATGGCCACCATTGGGTCTTCTTCATAGATGGCCATGCTCTCGTTGATCTGCTCTTCCATGATCGACACCAGACGTACACGCGAGTTACCGCTGGCCATCTGCTTGGTGATGTTGGCGCTGTTGAGTACCTCATCACAGACCACGTTGGCAAACTGTGCGGCGGCTTCAAATTGACGCTTCACAAACAGGCCTTGAATGGTGAAAGGGCCCACCTTAACCGGCTCGCTCGGTTCAAAGATCAATGTCAGTGCCATCCAGTTGGTGGCGTAGCCTACAAGAAAACCTGCAACTGGCAGCACCCAGCTGGCTGGGTAAAGCATCCAGATAAACATTTGCACTATGCCGAACAGAAAACCAAAATACAGACCGGACATCTCAATAAACTTGAATTCTGGCGAGGCAATGTCGTTGAGCACCTTGCCCATCAAACCGCGATCTTTGGTCATCTCTTCCGCCATGATGGCGTCGATATCAATCAGCTGGTCGGCGTCAGCTTTGAGCTTATCGAACATGGAATCGATAACGTTACTGATATTTTGACGAATTAAATTGGTGATGTATTGGCGAAGTTTATCGCGCGCTTTGGCCCAAGACTCGGGCGCAATGTTGGTGGCAAACTCTTCGATGACCTTGTCGGTCATCTTGTCGATGAGTTTGTCGGTCTGTTCTTTGTCGTGCTTGATCGAGGCAAACATTGCTTCGGTATCAATCAGCTTGTCGCGGATCATGGTGCTGAAGTTTTGTGACATCTCTTCGGCGTTTTTGGGGATCACGCCCTGCCAGCCGAAAATTGGCGGTATGCCGATGAACTTCACTGGATAGAGTGTGGCCTTAACCGCAATCATGTTTGTCAGCCAGCCAATAAAGGCGGCAATAAATGGAATGCAAAAAACAATTGGGTCAATGTTTTCGAACATGGAACAACCTTATTTTTATTTTTATTTCTCATTTTAAATCGCCGCAGTGTTGGCTGCGGCGTTTTAGGGGTTAGGCTTATGCGGTCAGCTCATCGGCAACGGACAAGTCCGGCTGTGCTTCACCGTTGAGTGCGGCGAGCACAACCTTGGAGCCGTTGAGGCCCGGCATACAGGTGACGCCGGGGCCTGGGTGGCATGAGGCGCCTGCCATAAACAGGTTTTCCAGTGGTGTGGTGTAGTTCGAGTGTTCCTGACGGTTGCCAAACATTTGATCTGGGTGCATCAGGCCGCTGGCAAAGTCGCCTCGGGTAACGCCGAAGTTGCGCTCGAAGTAGTGCTGGGTAAAGGTTGCCTTTTGCAAGATTAGATCGCGGAAGCCAGGCGCGGCCTTTTCAACGCGGTCAAACATACGCTCTTCCATCAGCAGCTTTTGGCTCTTGTGCTGGCCCTCAGGATTTACCGCTGGGAAGTAGTGAGCAAACATAGTGCAGGTGTGGTGGCCTTCAGGTGCGAGGCTGTCGTCAAGCTGCGAGGGGAAGTAGAAGTAGGTGGCGGGGTCTTCCGGCACTTCACTTTTCTGGTAGGTTTTCCATGACTCGTGCAGATTCTCTGGCGACGGAATGTAAGACAGCAGCCAGCTTTGAATCTTGCCGTTGATCCATTCGAGTTCACCGGCAAAGGTTGGCAGGTCTTTAAGGGCTAGATGAATCTGGATGTAACCGTGGGTGTGTGCGATGTCTTCGACGCGGCTCACGAAGTCGACTGGCAGTTGTGATTTGTCGCACTTATTCAAGAAGGTGTTCTGTGCGTCTAGGGTGGAAACTACAACTTTAGAGTAAACTTTCTCGCCGTCTTTCAGCTCTACGCCGGTGATCTTATGGCCGCTCTCAGTCGCTTCACTGATGAACTGGGTGATCGGCGACTTATACATGATGTCGACACCGTAGCGTTTGGCGACGGCTTCCAAGCAGTAGGAAAGTTGGCCGATACCGCCTTTAGGGATCTTGAAGTCGTAGGTGTCACCGGCGCCGTAGTGGTAAGCCAGTGATAAACCGCTACCCTTGCTGTGCGGCCCCATGTGGGTGCCGTCGATAGCCGAGGCGCAGAGCGAGCCGAGGATGGTGTTGTACTGGCCTTCCTCCGGGAAGAACATACGCAGCACGTCCATGGCCGAGCCGTAGTTGATCTTGGCGAACAACGCGCGCAGCTCTGGATCTTCTTCGCGGCTAATCAGTTCTTCTAACGTGGGGCATTCAACTTCTTCAACGTAACGGTCGAACACCTTCTTCCACTGAATCATAGCCTTGCTGAAATTTTGGAAGCCTGTCATGGCATCGAAGCCATGCTCCTCAACTATGTGGTTGGCCAGCTCCATCGAGTCGGTGTAGGAGACAAACTGGCCGTCACCTT
>Ga0209081_1001431_pt1 | contig 14269 bp, 7 predicted proteins | sample GOMGulsemesocosm_4_FD_184636 | JGI IMG/M metagenome (GOLD analysis project Ga0209081, IMG submission 184636) | Methane-oxidizing microbial communities from mesocosms in the Gulf of Mexico - GOM15B Gulf of Mexico (SPAdes) (version 2) | ecosystem: Environmental > Aquatic > Marine > Cold seeps... | reverse complement strand
TTCCGATGCAGATCGCACAACGCTCGATGCGGAAGTACAGCAACTGGTCTCAGAGTTGGATCGAATCTCCGAAACCACCAGTTTTAATGGCCAGCCGATTCTTGATGGCACCCAGTCGAACCTCGAATTGCACGTCGGCGCCGCGGCTGGGCAAGTTATCGAATTGAGTATTCCTGCGCTGAGTGCCGATTCATTGGGGATGACATCCTCAAGTGGCGACCTTATCGGTGCAGATCTCAATATCGGTCTTAACGGTTTACTCAACGAAGCCTTGGCTGCAGCTTCGGTCAAGGTTAATGGACAGGTACTAAAAGGTGTTGCGCAAGGGGCATCGGTACAAACATTGCTCGATCGTTTTAACGCGCTCGAGGGCATCGAGGCGACAGCTCAAATTCAAATTGAAGCCGAGATAACAGGCTCTGGCGCGCTGAGTGGTGGTGATAGTGTGACTATCTCGGCGATTTCACTCTCTGGTGAAACCCAAGCCTATAGTTTTTCAAACACAGCGTCTTTGCAAGAATTGGTAGAGAAAATCAATGATACGGCAGGAACCAATCTGCAAGCCTCAATTGGCGAAAGCGGTAAATTGACGTTAGCCAGTGATGGTTGGTCTCGATTTAGCGTGTCCGATAGCACCGGCGGGGTGGCAACGGGGTTTAACGTTACGACGATCGAAGATGCGGATATCGCCGCTACCATCAATGGTTTGCAGAGTTATTGGATCTCAGAAGCTGAGGCGCTGATAACGACTTTTTTTGGCATTTCCGGCGACGGCGTTGATTTGACGTTAGATCTCGAAGAGAGCGATGGTGTTGGCGGCAAGCTTGCAAGTGTCAGCTGGTTTGGTCCCGGCCTAGGAACAGGCCTAGAGCTCAATATCGATATGGCTGATTTCACCGATGACAACCAGCCAAACGGCGGCACTGCGCCGATTTATAACGATCGCATTATTGCCCATGAAATGGTTCACGCCGTGATGACGCGCATTACAGATATGAGTGCGCTGCCAGGCTGGTTCACCGAGGGCGCGGCTGAGTTGATTCACGGCGCTGACGAGCGTGTATTGGGAGACTTTTCGAGTCTCGATGCGGCAGATGGTTCGGAGCTGACAGTAGCCTTCAAAACAACGCCAGGCTCACCGACAACCAGCGCGGGTTACTCGGCAGCCTATCTAGCGACCAAAATGCTGCACGATGACAGTGTTGCCAACGGCGGTGGTGGTATGCCCGCAATTCTTGCGCGTTTAGAGCTTGGCGATACTTTGGATCAGGCGCTCGCCGACGGCACAGTCACTGGCGGAGGTTCCACTGCGTGGAGTGATCTGGCGACTTTTGAGGCGCATTTTCTGGCCAATGGTGTTGATTATCTTAATGAAGTTTACGTCGGCGGGACGCTCGACTTGTCCGATACCGATACAGGATCAATCGCAGGCTCAGATTATGGCAACCCCACTGAAACGGCAGAGAGCATTTTGGATAACGTCTCGGGGTTGGGGGCGCAGAACTTTAATTTGATTATCCCTGATGAATACGCGGGCACGGCAAAAGTTGCGACCGCTCAATTGGTGTTGACGTCGGTGAGCGGCGAGCCAATTACAATTGCAGTCGGTGTCAACGGCAGTGACACTGATCTGTCCAATTTAGGTTTCATAGAAATTCTTGAGCCTGGCGTAGTCACCGGTCAGGAGCTAAGCGCTGCTGATCAAGCAATGTCACTTGCGAGCGGGGATCTGTTAATCAACGGCGTCGATATCGGATCCGTAGATGGGCTAACTGGTTTGGGCGGAAAATTGGATGCAATAAATGCCGTGAGTGACGACACTGGAGTGGTCGCCCGCATGATCGCGCAACAATCTTTTAGTGTTGATGTGGGTGGTTCAACTGAATATCAGACGGGCGGTGCCCTAAGTATTGCCAACGCCGGTGTGCTTGGCATTAACGGCATCGGTATTGCCGTTGCCTCGAGTGATACGGCGCGCGATATCGCCGCCTCAATTAACATTGCCAATGCAGTCCATGGCGCCACGGCTTATGCTGATGATGCAGGGCGTTTACACGTTCAAACTGACGGGGTGTTGAATCTCGGAGTTTCAGTTCCGGCATTGGGCGTTGAGTTGGGGTTGTTAGATACCGGCGCTTCCGGTGCCGGCTCGGTCAAGCTTAATGGTACTGAGATCAGTCTATCCTCCCTAAGTGATATCGGTAGTATCGTTACTGAGCTTAATAGCGCTCAAGGCTCGACCGGGGTTAGAGCTTCAATAGATGATAACGGTGAGCTTAAGTTGGCGGGTTCATCTTCGATACAAGTCTCTCTGGGCAATAGTAATGGTCTACAAACATTACAGGCGTTAGGGGTGAGCTTTACCACCGATGCCGGTGGGCTTGGTGGTGTTCAAGAAGATCTACACGATACCGATGGCGATAAACTGCTGGGCGATGAAGTGTTTACGATAGACGCGAGAATTCAACTGGATTCTCGAAATGATCAGGCTATTTCGCTGCAGCTAACGTCAGCCGGAGCTGATGCAACCGGGCTTAGTGATCTTAATAGCTTCTCTATCGCCGGGTTCGGTGAGAGCTTATCGGGTATCAGTGTTGCGACTCAGGCGTCATCGCAGAGCGCGATCGAAGTGGTCGATGGTGCACTCGAAACGATTAGTGCAGCAAGATCTGAGTTGGGCGCTGTTAATAATCGGCTAGAGTTTACAGTCTCGAATTTGATGAGTATCTCTGAAAATACGGCAGCGGCTCGCTCGCGTATTGTCGATGCCGATTATGCACAAGAGACGGCGCGATTGAGTCGCGCGCAAGTTCTGCAGCAGGCCGCCCAGGCTATGTTAGCTCAGGCAAATTCAGCGCCGGCTCAAGTTTTACAATTGCTGCGCTAAGGTAAGTTTCAGCGTTATCGCAATTGGTTATAGGTTTTCTTATATTTAGATAGGCTGTTCTAACCTCTTGTTTTAAAAGTATTATTTTTTTTATTCTTGTCAAGATTTTTATATTCCATCCCCCTAAAGTTCCTAAGGCTTCTGCCGAAAACCTATTCAGGAATGGGAATACCTTTCCAATATCCTTAATTAGGCTAGTCATACTGGCTGGCGTCGAGACAGTACAACAATGAGCAGGAGTCTCTCATGGCTTTAGTTATTAACAGCAATATTCAGTCGCTCAACTCGCAGCGCCAGTTAGATAAATCCGGTATGGCGCAGTCCGAGGCGATGGAGCGTTTGTCGTCTGGTAAGCGAATTAACTCAGCGGCGGATGACGCGGCGGGATTGGCGATTTCCAACCGATTAACTTCACAGGTTAGAGGTCTAGATCGCGCAATTTCAAACGCGGCGGATGGTGTTTCTCTGATCCAAACGGCAGAGGGCGCACTGGACGAATCAACTAACATTCTTCAGCGTATGCGTGAACTGTCTATTCAGTCCGCTAACGGAATCTACAACGAAGGTGACCGAGCGACTCTGGACGCAGAAGTTCAGCAGCTGGTTGAAGAATTGGATCGTATTGCTGAAACCACCAGCTTCAACGGCCAAAATATTTTAGACGGCACCTTGGGCGAAACCAAGTTACAGGTAGGCTCAGAAGCGAATCAAACAATTTCTTTCTCTATTGATGCTATGGATGCAGACACCCTCGGTTTGGGTTCTACTTCATCTGATCTCAGTGGTGATCGAATCACAACTGGCGCCACTGGTGATGTTGCCGATGGTGGTGTGCAAATTAACGGCCAAGGTCTAGCTGCGATTACCAACTTGCAAGCTGGCGGTGCAACTGACACTACGTTGCAAGATGTATTGGACGATATTAATCAAAATGTCGACGGTGTTACCGCCGAAGGCTTTAATGTTGTTCAGGGCGAAACCGTAGGCAGTGGTGTTTTGGATGCCGATGACTTTTTGCGCATTACTGCTGGTAGTGCCGATGGTTCGGCTGCAGTTAATTATGACTTCACAGAACCTACTTCTAGCTTAGAAGAGCTAGTTGCAGCGATTAACGATAAGACCGGTGGTACGATTGATGCTTCAATAGACGATACTGGGAAATTGGTTTTGTCTAATACCACTGGTGGCGATATTACTGTCGCATTGGATGGTGATGGCGGTGGTACATTTACCGCGGCGGATACTGAGACATCGACCATTCTGGGCATTGCAGATGGCGCCGATGGAGAAACTTTTGCGGGTCAAATTTCACTGAAGTCTGATGATGGCAGTGCAATCAGCATCACTAAAGGTGCCGCTGGTACCGATGCTAATTTAGCAGTACTAGGCTTCCGTGAAACTAGTGGCGCTGGTGAAGTTCTAGGCAGCTCGTTGGCTTCAGCCGCGCAAGATGATGCATTAGCGGCTGGCGACTTACTCATCAATGGTGTTGATATCGGCGCTGTGTCATCTCTCGCGGGCATAGGTGGGAAAATTGACGCCATCAATGCGGTCTCTGACCAAACCGGTGTAACGGCCAGCATCGAGGCAAAGGATTCCTATACGATCAACACCAATGGCGGAGTTGAAATTGTTGCGACAAGCTTTGCGAATGCTGGTGCGACAGGTGAAGATATTATCCTTAATGGTGTATCTATTACTATTGGATCTGAAGCGACTGTTGCTCAAGTTGCTCTAGCAATCAACGCCGGATCTTCTAGTCACGGTGTAACTGCATTTATAGATGATGATGATGAGATGCACATCTTCTCCAGTTCCAACATTACGATAGCTGATACTGGTGGCGGTCGAATTGATGATATCTTTGGCGCTAATGCTACCAGTGGCAGTAGCCACGCGGTATCTGCCCCAGCGTCAGGTTCTATTTCAATCAATAACGTCGAAGTGACTATCACTGATGCTGATAATATTGATCAAGTGGTCACTGATATCAACGCAGTGCAAGGCGATACAGGGGTTCGTGCCTCTGTCGATGATAATGGCGAGTTACAGTTGCTCGGCTCTTCTGCGATCAATATCACCCTAGGTACAAGCGGTGATTCGATGAAGGTTGCTCAAGCATTAGCTTTGACACCTTTACTGACGGATACAGCCGGCACCGCCGATGTTCTGGACGAGACAGTTACTTTGAGCCCGCGCATTAAGCTCGACTCTGCCAGTGATCAACCGATCAGTCTCGAAGTTAAGGATGCTGCGACGACTACCGCCACCGGCTTTGTAGATCAAAACACCGATCTCAGCAGCACGGTAACTGGCTCCGCGCTCTCGAACATTAGTATCGCAACCCAGGCGGGCGCGAATGATGCGATTGGGGCCATCGATAATGCTCTGAAAACCATCAGTGATACGCGATCTGAGCTGGGTGCGGTGAATAACCGTCTCGACTTTACTATGAGTAACTTAGCCAACATATCTGAGAAAACAGCAGCTTCCCGTTCGCGGATTGAAGATGCCGATTTCGCCGCCGAGACAGCAAATTTATCTCGAGCGCAAGTGTTGCAACAGGCTGCTCAAGCGATGTTGGCGCAGGCCAATGCTGCACCACAACAAGTACTGTCGCTACTCCGATAGGCGTGACAGTTAACTTTTGAGGTCAATGGGTGGTCTTCGGGCCACCTGAATCGGAAAAAGTTGTGAGGTTAACCCATGAATGAAGTGAGACTTTCCCCGGCGGTAAGCACCGTTACCGGAACAGCTTCATCGGCGGGTTCTGGCGATAAACGGAAGATTGCTGTAGAAACGGAATCTGCTGCGGCTGAGGTGGCAAAAAATGCGACTCAAGTGCAGACAGATAAAGCAGCAGCCGACGAAGTGGTCATGGAGGCCGTGTCAGAGCTAAACAGTTATGTGCAGAACGAACAGCGAGAGTTGTTGTTCAACGTTGATGAGGGATCTGGTGACATGGTGGTTCGTGTCGTTGATCGAGAAAGTGGTGAGTTAATTCGTCAAATTCCAAATGAGGTCGTGCTGGACTTGGCGGCAAAGGCGAAGGCCAACGAACCGCTTCAGTTAATCAACATGCACGGCTAGGTTTTTTAGGTAGATCTTAAGCGCACTTTTGGTGCGTTTTTTTTTGCACCTAAGAAAATGCGGCAAGAGGTTGCCGGAAAGAGTGGGCATGAAATTACAATAGATAAAGATTATACCCCGTAATTGCCTAGTGCAGGGAGTGGTTCGTTTTTTGCATTACACATTGGGTGTCTTGAGATCAATCGAAGCGTTATAGATCATATTTAGTGGATTTCAAGTGTCACGGTCTTAATTATGCCGTTTTCAGATCAAAGCGATCTTGAAGAAGCGGCTTATGATGCCGATAAACCTTTGTGAAACGCACGAACCGGGTCGTAACGATGGAATCAGTTGGTAGTAGCATAATAAGTGCTTTAGGCGCTGGATCGGGTATCAACAGTGGTGCTTTGGTCAGTCAGCTCACGGAAGTTGAAAAAGCGCCACGTCAGCAGCAAATTGACTCTAAGAAAGAGACGTTAGAGTCGAAAATTTCAGATTTCGGCTTAATTCGCAGTGCGTTATCTACCCTACAAGAGCAGGCAAAGGTTCTTTCAGACTCGGAGACCTTCAACAGCAAGAGTGCCAGCTTTAGCGATAGTCAGGCATTTATCCCTGTTTCTCTCAACGAAGATGCCCCCGTAGGCAGTTATTCGTTTGAGGTGCTGGATGTGGCTCAGTCGCAATCACTTTCTTCAGGTTTGCCAGCCTTGAGTGATCCGACGAGTAACATTGGCAAAGGCACCATGACGATTGATTTCGGCGCTTGGGATCCCGCCGCTCCGCCGCTAGATTTCACCCCTAATAGCGAGAAAGATGCTCTCGTTATTACCATCGATGACGAAAATAACTCTCTCAACGGGCTGAAAGAGGCCATTAACAAAGCCGATGCCGGTGTTAACGCCAGTATCATTAACGACGGCAATGGCTATAGGTTGTTGATCACCGCTGAGTCTGGGTTGTCTAACCAACTTTCAATCAGCGTAGAAGAAGACGTAACCGCACCAGGCCTCTCCGGTTTTGAGTATAACGAAACAACTCAGAATTTAGTTGAAGCTCAAGCGGGTAAAGATGCGAGCTTGAAAGTCAATGGTCTGTTGGTATCGAGAAGCTCCAACAACATAGACGATGTTTTAGAGGGCTTTGAATTTAGCCTAGCTAAGGCCGATCCGGGTAATATCGTTAATGTCACTATTACCGAAGATAAAGCGGCAGGTGAGCAAGCGGTTAGAGATTTCGTCGAAACATTTAATGAATTTTTGAAGGCAATTGAGCCTGCCGTTGGTGTCGATAGCGAGACCGACGAGAAGGGCAGTCTTGAGCGAGATCCGACGGCTAGATCGTTGCAAGCACAGTTGCGCAACTTGATTGCCAGTGCGGTGCCTGGCGTTGACTCCGGTTTTAGCTCGCTGACCCATGTCGGTATTCGTACCGAGCTAGATGGCACCTTGTCTATTCATGAAGACGACTTTCAGGCGGCCTTTGATGACAATTACGAATTAGTCAAAGATCTGTTTAGTTTGCAGGCCAGTTCGACCAGCGACAAAATTGTGGTTAACAGTGCTCGCGAATCGGCTGTTCCGGGTACCTATGATGTCGCTATTACACAAGATCCCGAAAAAGGGCAACTGGTAGGGGCCGCGGCCTCTGGGACGCTTTTGGCCGATTTGGCGCAAGCTTCTACCATTGGCAACTATACCGGTGTTGCTTCAGCTTTCACGGGTACGGATTTGGCGACTCAGGGCGCCGTGGCGGGAGATTACGGTTTTGATATAACCGTTGATGGCGGATCATTGATCAGTATTGATTTGCCCATCGCCGATTATGCGGACGAAGCAGCAATCGCGACAGCGCTACAGACCCAATTTGATGATAACAACGTCTTGGCGGATATCATTCATAATGGTTCTGAATTTGTCGTCACTTCGCGAACGCAGGGCGCAAACTCCAGTGTTCTCATTGGTAACGTAGATCAAAATACTCCAGGAGAATTTGGGTTAGAGTTCGGTATCCCGACGGTTGGCTCAGGCCCGGCCGCTGACGAGTATGACTTCACCATTACCGTCAACGGGACTGACTCGGGCAACATTCATTTATCGCTTGGGACTTACGCGTCTCAAGACGAGTTGGCCGATCATATTCAGGCGCAAATTAATAATGACGCCACACTTAAAGCCAACGGTGGTGAGGTAGATGTGATTTGGAACACCGATCACTTCGAAATCACCTCGCGCCGATATGGCGACAATTCCAATGTAACGATTACCGCGGTTGGCGGTTCTGCAGCCGATTTAGGGTTGAGTACCGGTGTCAGTACATCGGGCAAAGATGTGGCGGGTACTTTTAACGGCGTAGTAGGTTTCGGGGTAGGCAATGTTCTACTGCCGAAACTCGATTCAGATCCCTACGGCATTAGCCTGTTGGTGCAGCCGGGCGCAACCACCTCAAGTATCAATTTCTCGCGAGGTTTTGGCTCTGAGTTAAGTCAGTTGATCGACAGTTATTTGCAGAGTAACGGCATTCTCGACACTCGAGAGGCGACGCTTAATACCGATATCAAAGGTCTAGACGAGGATCAAGAGGCTCTTGATCGCCGAATGACTGCCTACCATGCAAGGCTGTTATCACAGTTCTTGGCGATGGAGCGTATCGTTAATGGCTTTAAGAGCGCTGGCGGTGCTTTGGATGATATTGGCAATCGATTACCGTTTACTGCCAGCAACGGGTAAGTAGTACTGATAAAAGTTATTTCAAATCACCTTTTGGTATAAAGCTTGCTGTTTTGTCTATTATGTATGAGGTGGGTCAATCTATTGGCGCTGCCGTGGGCTTAATATGACTAATTCAGAAGGAGTGAGAGGTGGCACAAGAGAGAGTTCTCGTCACCGGGGCGGACGGTTTTATCGGCTCTCATTTAGTCGAGTTGCTGGTGAAAAGTGGTTATCAGGTAAGAGCGTTAACCCAATATAACTCGTTCAATTATTGGGGATGGCTAGAGGATGTCGACTGCTTAAGCGACGTGGAAGTGGTTTGTGGAGACGTTCGAGATGCACAATATTGCCGCCAAATCACCAAAGATATTGACCTTGTTTTTCATTTGGCATCTTTGATCGCGATACCCTATTCATATCAAGCTCCGGCCAGCTATGTCGACACCAATGTCCATGGCACCCTCAATATTTGCCAAGCGGCGTTAGAATGTAATGCCCGAGTTGTTCATACGTCTACCAGTGAGGTATATGGGACGGCACAATACGTACCTATAGATGAAAAGCACCCCACACAGGCTCAATCACCCTATAGCGCATCAAAGATATCAGCTGACGCGATGGCGATGAGCTTTTTCTCGGCCTTCGAGTTGCCGGTTACGGTGGTGAGACCGTTCAACACCTTTGGGCCACGGCAATCGGCTCGAGCGGTCATTCCTACAATTATCACTCAAATCGCAGCAGGCATGAAAGAAATCCAGTTGGGAGACTTAAGCCCCACTAGAGATTTCAATTTTGTCGCTGATACTTGCGCAGGTTTCCTAAATCTGGGTGATTGTAAAGCCGCTATTGGTGAGGTCGTTAACTTGGGTTCTGGTAGAGAGGTTTCAATCGCGCACACGTTGGATACCATTCGTGAAATCATGCAAAGTGATGTCACTTTTGTTAGCGACGACGTGCGATTGAGACCCGCAGGCTCCGAGGTTTTTAGGCTCTGTTGTGACAACCGCAAATACAAAGCACTGACGGGCGGCGAGCCTCAACATACCTTAGAGCAGGGTTTGATTGAAACCATTCAATGGTTCACACAGCCAGAAAATCTTAAGCGATATAAGGCAGAAATTTACAATGTCTAGCGATCGCTTTGGAGCTCTTTTTTCTTTTATTCGCGATAGTTATGGCGAAGGTTCTGTACCTCTCCACATTCCTCAATTGGGGGAGCTTGAAAAAACCAGTCTTGCCGACTGTATTGACTCGGGTTTTGTTTCTTCCGTTGGCCCTATGGTGACTGAGTTCGAAAACCAGTTGAGTGAAATTACAGGGCGACGTTATGTTGTTGCTACGGTAAATGGAACGGCGGCTTTACACCTTGGTTTGCATGCCAGCGGAGTTGATCAAGAAAGTGAAGTCATTCTTTCTCCGATGACGTTTATTGCCACTGCCAACGCAATTCGATACTGCGGTGCTAGCCCTGTATTTGTTGATGTTGAACCGACAAACCTTGGTATTTGCCCGCAGGCATTGAAGCGCTGGCTCGAGATGCATACCGTGCTCCGAAGAGACGTTAGGGTCAATGTTAGCTCTGGCCGCCGAGTGCGGGGCTGTCTATGTATGCACACATTTGGTCACCCCTCGAAAACCAAAGAGTTACTCGATGTCTGCCGGCACTATGGGATTGAGCTCTTCGAAGATGCAGCGGAGGCCCTGGGTAGTCTTTACCACGGCCAACATGTTGGTGGTGATGGGCGCTGGGCGGCATTGAGTTTCAATGGCAATAAAATACTGACTACCGGCGGGGGCGGCGCATTATTGACGGATGATGAAGAGTTTGCACAGTTGGCGAGGCATCTAGCAACTACCGCAAAAGAAATCCATCCGTGGGAATCGGCCCACGACCAAATAGGATTCAACTATCGAATGCCGAGTATTAATGCGGCGCTCGGTTGCGCCCAGCTACAGCGATTCGAGAGTATTCTAAGCGCAAAAAGAGAGCTCGCCTGTCACTATCGGCGGGTGTTGCAAGAAACACCATTGACTTGGATTGATGAGCCTGAGTTCGCGCAATCGAACTTTTGGCTCAATGCTGTGTTGTGTGACTCTTATGAGCAGCGCGAGGCATTGCTTAACGAGGCGGCCACGCAAGGCGTACAGATGCGACCAGTATGGAAACTTTTGTCTGACAATACGCCTTACAAAAACGCTGAGAATGATGGGCTGGAGCTTGCCCGAGCGCTATCACAAAAGTTGGTGAATTTACCGAGTACACCTCCAGCGATATTTATGAATACAGAGTCGAGCTAGGCTGGTACTTGGCTCGATTCTTGATGTAAATGACTTACTGCACTACGAGTAACGAAAGTGACAAATTAATGACACGCTCTGAGAGAGTTCAAGTTAGTTACTGCACTGTTTACTCCAGAACCGAGAGATGGATCCATGAAGTTTAATTGGCAAGGCGCGTTAATCGGGCCGACCGATAAAGTCGTCGATGCTTTGAGTGTGATCGATCGTGAGTTAACACGCGCCGCATTTGTCATCGATGATAAAAGCCGCTTGATTGGTTTGGTCACAGATGGCGATATTCGTCGAGGACTGCTAGCGGGTATTAGCCTAGAAGATGAAGTGAAGTCTGTTATGAACTCTTCACCGCTAACTTGTGGTGATACCGATAGCCACATTGCAGTGAGACGACTAATGGAAGCGAAAGATTTTCTGCATATGCCAATTCTTGATGCTAGTGGGCGCTTGGTTAATGTCCTGTCAATGCAAGATCACGTGGATCGAGAGCGCTACGAAAACCCGGTGTTCTTGATGGCTGGTGGCTTTGGCAGTCGCCTGCACCCGCTAACAGCCAATTGCCCTAAGCCACTACTACGTATCGGTCAAAAACCGATTATGGAGACTATTCTCGATAGTTTTATCGATGCGGGTTTCTATCGTTTCTACATCTCAACTCACTATCTGTCGGACATGGTCAAAGAGTACTTTGGCGATGGAAGTCGGTGGGGGGTCGATATCCAGTACACTCATGAAGATCAACCGCTTGGTACTGGTGGGGCGTTGGGGTTGTTGCCGGACGATTTACCTTCCGAACCCATGATCATGATGAACGGCGATATCCTCACTAAGGTCAACTTTGAGAGGTTGCTCGATTACCATCAAGAGTCTCAAGCTGACGCTACCATCTGCGTGCGTCAACATGAATATCAAGTGCCTTATGGTGTAGTGCAAGCGAACGATTTAGAAATACAGTCCATTGATGAAAAGCCTATTAGCCGCTATTACGTCAATGCGGGTATCTACGTGTTGAATCCAGATGTGGTTCGCCAAGTGAAGGAGGGTGAGGTGATCGATATGCCAAGCCTACTCAATAGCCAAATTGAAAAACAATCGAAAATAATGATGTATCCGCTCGATGAATACTGGCTTGATGTTGGTCGTATGAGTGAATTTGAGCAGGCACAGCAAGACATAGCGGGGCTCTTTCCCTAGAGTCTAATTGGTTGCTACTGAGTTTACGATTCAGTCGTGGCTCAATAATACTGGCATGTTCGGTGATGTGTTTTCACCGACTTTCCTGCGGAGAAGACACCTATGAGTCGATCAGTTCTTGTTGTTGGCGGTGGTTTTAAAGGCATGATTTCTGCCTACCTGTTACGTGAACAAGGTTTTGAAGTAACCCTGCTAGAGAAGGCGCCCTTTCTCGGCGGAATCATGCATTCGCGTAGCTGGAAAGACTACATTGTTGATAACGGCGTACATTTATTTGATTCGATACCAAAGCCCCTCGGTGAAATCATCTCGAAGGTAATGGATGGTAAGGTTTTTAATGTCGATTTTAACTACGCCAGTGCCTATCAAAAAATAACCACCCCCGGGCTGGCTATTCCTGATTTTACCGCCATTGATGATGAAAAAAAGAAACAAATATTATTCGAGTTAGCACAACAACTGACGCATACCCCAAGCGCAACCCCAGCAAGTCTCTATCAGCATTTTCAAGAGCGCTATGGCAATAGCGCGGCGAATTTGATGAACGAGTCGTTCAGTTTTATCTATCGTATATCTGCTGACGCTGTAGAGCCGAACTGTATTAACCAAACGGCATTTCATCGACTGAAATTCTTGCCTGATGATGTTGCTATCGAATTAAAGAAACATCCCGTTCTTGATGATCGGCTAGCGGCCATGCGAGTAAATCTTGGCAAAGTCGATGATCTAATTTCGATGTATCCCGGCGAGCGAGGCATGTTGGGTTTTTGCGAAAGAATGACGCTAGCGTTGTCTGAGATGGGGGTCAATATTCTAACTGGTACGGCCATTGAAACCATGGACCTGAGTCGTGACGGGGTAATCTGTACACTAACGAATGGTGACTCTCTCAAAGCAGATCACCTATGGTGGGCTGGCTTGTTTAGTCAGTTGGCGCAAACCTGGAAAGGTGATGGTAGATTGGAGGAGCTACTTCACGGCACTCCAATGGTACTTTACTACTTCGAGGTTAAGCAGCAATTTGTGCAAGACTACACCTATTTTCATCAATTCTCTGCTGGCCAACGAGTCTTTCGCCCTGCTGCGGCAGGTAGCTATGGTCAACAAGTTACATCTGATGGCGCGACGTTTATCACGGTTGAATGCCCCTGTGAAAAGGACGGGGATCTATGGGCGTCACCTGAGAGCTTCGTTGAAGAGGTTTGGCGTGAGTGTATCGATATGGGAATTCTAGCCCCCAATACACCAAATTTTCTTGATTTTCATTTCGTTAAGGCGCCGGTGACGCACCGTTATGCAAAGTGTGGCTATGAAGCGATTGCACAGAAAATTGAAGGCGAGATTGAGGCCTTGTCAGGTAGTCTAATTGTTCCTAGTCGCAATGCTTTTACGCGTCGAGAGATATTTTTGACAGTAGAAGAGAGTGTTCGTGAGTTTGTAGAAGGCAACGGATGACCGAAATTGTAGAACTTAAAGCAACGGGCGATGACGCAACTGAATGGCGTCGGCTTGTGGATTCATTTCCCTCGGCCCGACGCGACATCCATTACACGCCTCAATATCATCAAATTTATGAACAGACGTACGGCCAGCAATCTTCTCTTTTCGTTTTTCAAAGCTCGGACAATACCATAGTTCAGCCTGTGGTAAAAAAAGTAGTCCCGCATGAGCTGACGGGTGATTGTAATGAGCGTCGACTAGACCTTGAAAGTGTTTATGGGTTTGGTGGTCCCTTGGCCACGAACCCCGTCTCGCACCAGCAGGCGAGAGATTACAGTCTGGCTTTCTGCGAGTATCAGCGTTCAGTGGGCGCAGTTTCCGAATACTGCCAGTTACATCCGTTGTTACTCGAGCATCAAACACCTCTGTTATCAGAGAACTGTGAGATGTCATTGCGCAAGCAGTGTGTGTTTATTGATCTATCTCGGTCTTTGGCAGATCTTTGGTCATCTATACACGAACGTCAAAGAAAGGCGGTGGCGGTTGCCAAGAGGCGAGGCGTAAGAGTTCGTAGGCTAGAGTCCACCGACGAGCAGTTAGATCAATTTCGGGCCATGTATTCGGCCACCATGGTTCGAGTGAATGCAGCAGAGAGTTGGCATTTTCCTGATACCTA
>Ga0209081_1001430_pt1 | contig 14269 bp, 8 predicted proteins | sample GOMGulsemesocosm_4_FD_184636 | JGI IMG/M metagenome (GOLD analysis project Ga0209081, IMG submission 184636) | Methane-oxidizing microbial communities from mesocosms in the Gulf of Mexico - GOM15B Gulf of Mexico (SPAdes) (version 2) | ecosystem: Environmental > Aquatic > Marine > Cold seeps... | reverse complement strand
ATCTAAGCATCCGCGTGATTGCCGATTATGCCAAAATTGACGAAACCTGTTGTGCGGCGCTGGTTGTTAAAGACAACTTGATGGTTGCGAATGGGCTGCCCGGTTCCGATGCCCTACTCCACGCTCTAGGCGGCACAATTGTTCCGGGTGATAGCACCGACATTTTCAGCACCACACTCAACGCTCTGCCTGAGTCTTACTCAGAGGACCACGGTTTCTCCATCGATGTTAGTTGGGATCTGGGGGACTATATATTCACTTCCGTTTCCTCTTATCGTAAGTTTATCAGCACCACCGCTGGTGATGTTGATTTTAGCGATGTGGACCTTTTTAACACCAACGACGACGCAAATCTCGATTACTATTCTCAAGAACTCCGCCTCGATTACAGCACTAACAATATGAATGCAGTCATGGGCGCCTATTACTTCCAGCAAAAACTTGATCTCTCACACGCAATTGATATCGGCGATGATTTGCACGATTACATTTTGACGGGTGAGGGCTTGGATGGGTTTCAGGCGGGCCTGAATTCACTGGCTGGCTTTGGCCTAGGCGGACAGGCCTTCACCCCTGGCATGCAGGGCAATCACACAGCCCAGCAGGACTCAAAAAGCTGGGCACTTTTTGGCCAAGTGGATTACAGTATCTCCACGTCTTTAATACTAACCGCAGGCCTACGTTATACCCACGAAGACAAAGACCTTTCGACAGTATTTAGCCAAAACATAAATGGTGTTCTCCTTGAGGGTCCCGCGTATACACTGACAGACATCGCCCTGGCCGGTGCTGAATTGGCGTCACTGGGTGCTGGGGATTTCAGTAATTTTGGCACCGCTGACTTCATCACAAAGCTCACCCCCTTTGCAAACGATGGCTGGGGACAGTACTTACTTAACGACCTCACCCCACGTGCTGACCTGCATGACAAACTGCTTGATGAGCAGGTCAGCGGCACACTTAAATTAAGCTGGTTACTGTCCGAGGACATTCTGATTTACAGCTCTTACGGCACCGGCTACAAATCCGGTGGTCTCAACACTGACCGCATTCCAACAGGTGTTCCTGCTAACTTTGATGCTGAAACCTCTGAGTCCTTGGAAGTGGGGATTAAAGCCGAATTCCCTGAGCAAGCGCTTCGTGTCAATGCAGCCACTCACCTCACAACCATTGATGACTTTCAAGCCAGTTCTTATAATGGCACAAACTTTATTCTGCGTAATGCGGGAGAAAAAACGGCCTCTGGATTAGAACTTGAACTTTTCTGGCAAGCCACAGGGTTTACGGAGTTTACACTGGCCTATGCCTACTTCAATAATGAGTTTAAGCAGTATGAAAGAGCCGCTTGCTGGGTAGCAACACCTGTGCACACTGGCACGCCAGACCCTTCGGAAAATGCTGATGGATACTGTGACCGGTCGGGTGAAGGTGACCCGAGCCACTTCGCAAGCCTGGGTCTAAAACAGAAATTCACCCCAGCTGAGGGGATCGAGAGTTATATTTTTGGTGAATACTCTTACACCACGGACCTTGACCAAAGCCGTGACCCACTAAAATTGCGTCAAGGATATGGATTGTTAAACTTGCGGGCCGGTGTCAACTTTGCCGAGTACGGGATAAACCTGACCCTGTGGGGCCGCAACGTACTCAACAAAAATTATGGCGCTGCCGACACCTTCGACGCTCCAGTACAGCCTGGAAAGCTGCTCGGATTTGTAGGCGCTCCGGCCAGTTATGGCATTACTTTGAATAAAGACTTTTAAATTCAATTTCAGGCTTTTGAGAAAACCCACAAACGAAAAAAGCCTGCATAAGCAGGCTTTTTTACATCGGGCTATATTGTTTACGATATTCCAGCGGTCTCTGGCCGACTAAGCGCTTAAAGGCCCTATCGAACGCACTCGAATCCGAATAGCCTAGCCTTTGAGCCAACTCTGTAATACTAACCGAGGTCTTGGAAAGGCTCTCTTTAGCCACATTTATGACGATGCTTTCACGTAAGGTGTTAAACGTTGTACCGTTTTCACTCAGACGCCGATGTAAGGTTCGCCGACTCATACCAAACTCCGCCGCCACCGTGTCTGCCGTCACTTCCGCATTGCCCAGGTTCGAAGAAATCAGTAGGCGGATACGGTCGAGGAAAGAATCGCTCCTCAATAGCTTTGCTGCAGTTTGCAGAACTTGAGATTCCAGCAGAGTCAAAAGCTGTGGATCGAAGTCACTATTGGCATAATCCATAAGCTCTTTAGGAAAACATACGCCACTGAAAAAGTGATCGAAAATTAATTCACCCTCCAGGGGAATTTGACGCAATTCTTCAGCGGTCGGTGAGGAATGCTCAAAGTAGATCCTAAATGACTGCCAAGTATCATCATCCAAAATTGTCCGAAACAAAAGAACATATTGGGCAAGAGTCATTTCCAGTGATTGACAGCATTGCGACGCTGGGCGGTCTTTGATTTTATAGGTTAATACGCAGTGATCCTCTTCTTCCAATACGGCGATAGTCGAACCGGGAGCAACCAATGCCACATAGCGTTGCAGCAGATCTAGAGCTTTCTCCAAATTGGGCGCATTGCGCAGCATATAGCTTAGAACCCCCAGCTCACTATTTCTGCTGTCGAGCCCTAGGGCTATCCCCAAAAAACGATTGTTGCTTTTTTCTGCGGCGAGTTCCAGTAATTCGTAGTGCATCGCGGTACTGAGGCTGGCATCCTCGGCATCCATTAATTTCGGGTCAAGTCCCAAGTCAGCGTAAAGCGCTGCAGTGTCAACAGACAAACGCTGAAGACCTTGGTGAAAGCGGCGTATGTTCGGTTTTTGCAGTAAGCGTTGACGACTTCGCACAACTCATTCCTTCCCGTAGACAAATATTAAAAGACAAAAATACCGCTTGAGCCAAACCCAATAAGCAGACTAGTAAAACAGCACTAAACTCACTAGGCTCAGCCATCAATGTGACACATATTATCAATTTTTAGGCTCGGCTTGCAAAGAAACAAAATATAGACTCCCCTAAAATAGACTCTCAGTATTAGTGTTATCGATACACAAAATGACAGGCCACCCAGCGCTACACGGAAGTAGATTCTATCGAGGCGAAAGCCTACACTCTACTTTCGGACCCACGCTCGGACACATTAACTCGGGATTGCCAAACTTGATTTATCGACAATACAACATTTCCAAGGCACTAAGTGCCATAATCTGCTTGATCGCACTAATTTCCACTGCAGCCACACAAGCTAAGGAAAGATGTGAAAACACCGAAACTCAACCCGGGACAGAGCGTAAGTATTCCGAGGCTTGGGGTATTACTTACAATGGAGAGCGTCATCAAGCATCTTCAAACACCTCGATTAATGCCGATAATGCCAAGCAATTAAAACTGCAATGGGCCTATGGTTTCTCAACACAAACGCCGCGTTCCTATCCATTGGTGACAGAAGACACAATATTTATTGGCGACGGCGGTTACGGCTTAGTTGCACTGGATAAAGAAACTGGATGCACTCGCTGGGCAAATACCGACATCAAAGACATTGAATCAGCAATTGTTGCCGAAGAAGTGGATGGCAATACTGTATTAATTTTTTCCGGCAGACGATCTGGCGTATACGCGCTTGATGCAAAAACTGGCAAGCAATTGTGGTTCAATAATTCAAAAGTTCATCCAGTACCTATGTATTCCGGGAGTCCATTGGCCTATCAAGACACCGTGTTTGTTCCCATTTCTTCCATGGAAATAGCACTGTCGTTCAACCCCTTTTACGGTTGCTGTACCACCAGTGGTGGCATAGTGGCTTTAGACATTAGAACCGGTGAGCAGCTTTGGTATACACCAACCATTGAAAATCCTGGCAATATTGTTACTGGTAAGCATTTTTGGTTTGTAGAAAAGCGAGGACCTAGCGGTGCGCCCGTCTGGAGCGCGCCCACGCTCGATATAAAACGTAACTTGCTCTACTTTGGGAGTGGCGAGAACTACAGCAAACCCGCCACTTCAACCAGTGATGCAATCTTTGCAATTGACGCTGAAAATGGAAAGGTAGTTTGGGTAAAACAATACACCGCGAATGACGTTTACAACCTGGCCTGTGACCTCAGCGCGGATCATCCTAACTGCCCAAGTCAATCCGGCCCAGATTTGGATTTTGGCGCTCCACCCGTCCTAAGCACTTTGAAAAGTGGTAAAGATATAGTCATTGCAGGACAAAAATCTGGTTCAGTATTTGGTATCGACCCAGACTCTGGTGAAACCATTTGGTCCACAGGTTTCGGGCGCGGTGGTAAGTTAGGGGGTGTTCATTGGGGTATCGCTGTAGATCCAGAACTAGAGCAGGCTTACATCCCTATTAGCGACTTGCCCACAGGTCAAAATGATGTGCCTCCAGCTCCAGGCCTGTTTGCCATTAGCTCAGTCGACGGGTCGACTCATTGGTCTGCTACCTTGGACAAAAATTGTGAAGAACACAGCTGCTGGCCCGGGTTTTCAGCCGCCATTACGTCAGGGCCAAATATAGTTGTGGCGGGTACTATCGATGGGCACCTAAAAATTTATCGAGGAACAGACGGCAAACTGTTGTGGTCCTATAACACCGTGGTTGATATGGAGACGGTCAATCAAGTTCCAGCGAAAGGTGGTACATTTGATGCTCACGGTCCTATGTTAGCCGGCAATCAACTTATCGTTTCGTCAGGCTATAGCTCATTCGGGCAATGGGGAGGCAATACGCTTCTGGTATTTTCCGTTGATGAGGCTGCGACCAATGATTAATTCAAACAGGCTTGCAGGCAATTTTCGGCGCGCCATAGCCACAATTATCGACTTAATTCTAACGCCCTTGGTTGGCCTTCTCGTTATGTTGGTGACTGGATTATTTGAGTCGGCAGAAGCTTACTCAAGCTTGTCTACAATTGGTCTTCGGGCATTAACGATTGGGGTAATTGCGTACGTGGCTTTAAACGGATGGTTATTACACACACGAGGCCAGACTGTTGGCAAAGCCCTAATGGGGCTTCTTATTGTCGACAGTATCAGCGGCGACAAAGCGCCGTTGTGGAAATTATTACTGCTAAGAATGTGGTTTTTTCCTCTGCTCCTTTTGCTGGGGATAATGCCCTATGGGATAATACCCATCATTGACCAAGCCATGATCTTTACCCCATCACGACGATGTTTACACGATAGGCTATGTGGAACTACCGTTATTAATAAAGTTTTTGGAAAATAAAAAATTATGGGGATTGCCAAATTAATTTCGTTAAATCAACGGAATTAAACCACGCATCAACAGGCCGTGGCCATGCCCCACTACATCACCGTCAACCAACGGCTCTTAAGGCCCTCGGTAAAATTAGTAACACCAGCGCGATAGCTTGGGAAATAAACCTAAGGACCCCGACGTAATGATGTACCCGCTTGAAAACTAAATCTGGCTGGAAGTTAAAGCAGTACTCAAGGAAAAGGATTAGCTTAGTACGCACATAATTCGTCATGTCAAAAAGATGGTATAGGTGCCGCCAAAGATCACAATCGCGCCACAGTACAAAAGTATGTGTTCGGCCCGGTGACAACAGTTCTATCATTCCTGTGGGACTCAAGGCGAAAAACACTAACCCCACTCGAGTGTATGCTAAGAAACACTTTAGAGACCCGTGCCGATAGAACAGATTTTCCATCTTTGCCAATACACCTAAACTGGCACTTTGAGCTTCCGCATTTTAGCTCTGTCTCGTCTGAATTATCTGTATCATCTGTCGCGAAGGTGTTAGTAGCCAGCAGAAAGAACGCAAACAAGGCTAGAATTTTCATAATTAAATACCGTTCCGATTTATCTACCAAATTTATGCGCATCATTACCTACAGGAGCTGAATATGGCCTGAACAACGTCGTCAACTAGAACTGAATAAGTAATGCTGATAAATCCGCTTCTCACCCTGATTATCACCAAAACCCATCACAATCAAAGAATGTCTGTCCCCTTACTCCCCGTGAAGGGACACCAGCACCGCCGTTAAGTGTGCCGCTCGTCGCAAGGGAGACGGCGCACTCTGATTTTCCGGCCTTTTTCACACGCTAGCGTGGACAATGTTGCTATGCTTAATGATATTAAGCTTGTGACATCACTTGATGTACGGCTATTCATCAACTCCCTTGAGTCAGGCCTTACAATGAAAGAACTGGGCACCTCTATCAGGCGATATCTTCAGGCCCCAGCTTTGGCCGGTTTTATTATCCTGCTGGTCGTGCTCGTCGGCTTGAGCGTTTGGCAGGCGCGAGAGCTGGAAACCGAATTGGTCGAGGCCAATGCTCTTGAAAATGCGGCCCAGTTTGTTGTCGCCATTGAATCTTTTAGAACCCTGTATAGCTCTGAAGTGGTAAGCCGACTAAGCGACCACGGGATTACAGTAACTCATAATTACCAAGACCAGGAAGGTGCCATTCCACTGCCGGCAACCCTGAGTATGTTATTGGGAAAGCAGTTGGGGGGAAACGGAAGAGGTGGATCTGACCTATATAGCAATTACCCTTTCCCGTGGCGTGTAGATGCCGAGAAGGATTCATTTCAAAACAGTGCCATTGATGCTCTAGAACAGAATCCTGAAAAGGCTTTTTATCGTTTTGAGGTGTATCGCGGCCAACCGACCTTGCGCTACGCAAAGGCAGACATCATGCGTGAAAGTTGCATCGCTTGTCACAACGGCCACCCGGATTCACCCAAGCGAGACTGGCAAACGGGTGATGTGCGTGGGGTTCTGGAAGTTAGGCTTCCCCTTACCCGTGCGATCACCCAGACCGCCAACAGTGTCAGCCGTGTCTGGCAACTGGCTGGCTCAGGGCTGATACTAACCATGCTACTAGCGCTCTTTCTCAGCAAGCAGGTGATAACTCATGTAAGGGCCGAAGAGCGTGCGGAAGACCGACTATCCCATGAGCAGGCCCAGAGGGTGCTGCAGGAGAAACTTGCCGAAGAAGAAGCCGCCAACCAGATAAGGCAACAAGCCATTTTTGATGCGATGATCGAAGGTCATGTGCTAAGTGATGAATACGGTCATATTGTTACAGTCAATCTTGCGATAGAGACCATGTTTGGTTATACGCAAAAAGAACTCCTAGGTAAAAATATCAGCTTGTTTGCGGGAGGTGGTGAAGCAATAAAACACGACCAGTACATTACTGGCTATCGGCACACCGAGGATGCCCGTATTATCGGCAGAACGCGTGAAGTTCTGGCCCGACACCGTTGCGGTTCAGAGTTTCCTGTCGAATTGGCCGTGACTGAGCTAAGGGTGAAAAACAAACGTTATTTCAGTGCCATCGTACGTGATATTAGCGAGCGCAAACGCCAAGACCAGGCCTTGCGAGAATCCAAACTCGCAGCAGAACACGCATCTAACGCCAAGTCAGAATTTCTAGCGGCGATGAGTCATGAAATACGCACACCGATGAGCGGCGTGATTGGCATGACTGAGCTGTTGTTGGATACAGATCTCAATGAAGAGCAGAAACACTTTGGAACTATGGTGCACCAATCTGCTAATTCCTTATTAGCCATTATTAACGACATTCTCGACTTTTCCAAAATTGAGGCGGGTAAGCTAAGCATTGAAAGCAATCCCTTTAGCCTGCGCATGGTGGCTGAGAGCACGGTAGAGTTATTCAGCTATCGAGCTGCTGAAAAACACTTAGATTTACAGCTAGTGTTTGATGACGCTATCCCTGAACCATTGCTTGGGGACGATGGTCGAATTCGACAAGTGTTAGTAAACTTTTTAGGTAATGCAATTAAATTTACTGATCACGACAAGATCATCATCGCGTTGAGCCTGCTTAGCCAACGTGACGACAACTACACCATTCGTTTTGCAATTACCGATAATGGCATTGGCATCCCTGAAGAGAAGCTGGCGACGATCTTTAACAAATACACCCAAGCCGACGAAAACACGACCCGTGTTTACGGTGGTACAGGCCTTGGCCTGACAATTTCTAAACAGCTGGTTGAGCTGATGGGGGGTGAGCTGGGGGTTGAAAGTGAGGTGAACCGGGGAAGTACTTTCTGGTTTGTATTGGCACTAAAATATAATCCAAACGCCGTAGTCAGGCAGTCGGCGTACCAGCCGGAATTATTCCGACAATACCACGGGCGAGTATTGGTTGTAGAAGATAACCCCGTTAACCAAATGGTTGCCAAGGGGCTCTTGGAAAAACTGGGCTGTAATGTTGAGCTTGCCGCTGATGGTATTGAAGCACTTGAGAAGATTGCGCACTACAGTTACGACCTGATCTTTATGGACTGCAATATGCCATTGATGGATGGTTTTGAATGCACGATAAACATACGCCAGCAGGAGCTCACAGGCCCGCGTGTACCCATCGTTGCAATGACTGCCAATACGATGGTTGAATCTATGGAGCAATGTAAAAAGGTCGGCATGGATGATTATATTGCCAAGCCGATTAATCAACAGCAATTAAAAAATATATTAAGCCGATACCTGGATTCTTAATGCTGACGGGGTCACTGACGGGGTCAAGTCTTGCCTTTTGCCTACGTGCTGAGACTAGGCGGAGACCAACTGCTGACGGGGTCAAGTCTTGCCTTTTGCCTACGTGCTGAGACTGGACGGAGACCAACAGGCAAAAAGCAAGACTTGACCCCGTTCTTTAAGCGGCCTATCAAATTCATTGCAAGCTCAGTTCCATTTTAATGTATGAAACCCCGGATTTAAAAAATTCAAAGCCCTGCCTCTCCATACCAAATTTTTCATAGAACCCAGCGGCGCTAAGCCGGGCGTCGCACCAAAAAGTCTCCGCATCCAATTTTTTTAATTCAAGGATAATATGTGTTATAAGTCTTGAGCCGATGCCTTGGCCTTGAAACTCCACTAAGGTGGCAAATTTTCTTAGCCTGACAACACGCCCTTCCCTATAAACAGAAGCAACACTGACCAATTTTTCTTCAATAAAAACACCGTAGTGCATCGCCGTTTCATCGCCTTCTACCTTACAAAAGGACAAAGGCTTGCTGGGCCACAGTATTTCGTGTCGAATGGGTAAGGCATCGCCCCAATTTATGCTTCGAATATTCATACAGCTGTCTTTTTCGAGTGATTCACTATTGATTTGCTAAGTACCTCCCCATATGACTTGCTCATTGTTAGAATGAGAAAGAAGAGTATTAACGTTTTGGGTGGTGACATGAGATCTTGGCCTTTCATGTAAATAAGGTGAATCACTCTATCTTAACTGCTATAAATAACATAATAGCAATGAATGAATTTGCATAGCAGGGTCACAAATGGTGGGGTCAAGTCTTGTCTTTTGCCAATATCAATTTGGGCAGCCTTTATCTTGAATAACTTAAATATTAATTACTCAGGCAAAATGCCATAGGGAACTAAGCGGCCGCACTACCTCGAAGTAGTATCACTAATCTAGGCTTTTAATGAAATTAGCGACCACAACCTGAATTTCCCTACAGATATCTACAATATTCCGGTCGCGCGTTGTGGCTAATGGTCTGAACTATATCTTAAACAGGCTATATTAATGAGCTTCTTCTGAAAAGCCGTCATAACTTACTACACTCCAAATTTCTGAGGTTGTGCGCATTCCTTGTTATGAGCTATAACTTATTAAGTTATTGGGAAGTAAACCTTAAGAGGCTGTTATTAATATACTAAAAAGTGCGGTGCTATGGGCAAGCGGTGGGGGGAAAGCAGAACAGATTATATTTGCTCAATTTAACGAGCTGTTAACAAAGGTACCCTTACTGTATTTTATTTTATTTGCCAACTCGGTGGCTGTGGCTTATACCCACTACGGCACAGCGCCTGATTATCTGACTGTATACGTGATGGGCTTTTTGAGCGTGGCGTGCTTGTTGCGTGCTTTAAAGTGGCACAGCTTTAGAACTAAAAATTTCGACCTCGAACAGGCTAAATACCAGATAAAAATGACGGTGTTATTTTCTGTTTTAATGGGAATTGGATTTTCAATCTGGAGCTTTGCCCTTTATAAATATGGGGATATCGCGTTAAGATCCCACGTTGCTTTCTATATGTCAGTGACCGTGATTGGCATCATTGTCTGCTTAATTCATCTGCCAGCGGCAGTATGGTCAACCACAATCACCGTGGGCATACCCTTTGTCCTGTTTTTTAGCACAAGTGGCGAGCCAGTTTTTGTTGCTATAGCGATTAATTTCTCTATGGTTGCGAGCTTATTGGTGTTGATAGCCTTGAGTTATTATCGAGCCTTTTCCAGCGTTATTGAGGCCAAACTAGACTTGCAGCTACAGCATGAACAGACACAGAAACTCAACATACAAAATGAATTTTTAGCAAATCAGGATGGACTGACGAAACTAGCCAACCGACGTAGCTTTTCGAAATACCTTCAGAAAAAACTCAACGAGCACGAGATTAGTCGCAGCTTTATCGTCGGATTTGTTGATTTAGACGGCTTTAAGCCTGTCAATGACATTCATGGTCATGCGGCGGGTGATCGTGTGTTGGTGGAAGTTAGTAGACGCCTAACCAGAGTATTGACTAGCGATTGTATGCTAGCTCGAATTGGAGGCGATGAATTTGCATTAGTCATTGATCACAGCACCAGCGAAAGCAAAATCAAAGAGCTAGGAAATGAAATAACACAAGCGTTACAAATACCTTTCACCATGCGTACGGGCTTAGTGCAGATATCAGCTTCGTGCGGCTTTGCCATTTATCCTGAAGCTGGCAACACAGTTGATGAACTAATGGACAGAGCAGACTTTGCGCTCTACCAAGCTAAAGCGGAAGCTAGAGGAAGCTCAGTTATTTTCTCCCAAAAACATAGACGCCTCATTAAACAAAAATCTAAAATTGAACTGGCACTTAACCAAAGCGTTAAAAACACCGAATTAAGCATTAACTATCAGCCTATAGTTAATGGCAAAACCGGTGAAATAAAAGGACTAGAAGCGCTCGCCAGATGGCACAACCCGAAGCTTGGCCAAGTTTCACCAAGCGACTTTATTACCGTAGCCGAAAAGACCGGAACAATAGGCGATATCACTTTACATCTATTTGAGAAAGCCGTTTGCGATCTAAAGCAATGGCCACCCAACCTTTATTTATCATTCAACCTCTCAACACATGACGTAATGAACGATAACACCCTACAAGAACTAAAGCGTATTATAGATAATCATGGAGTGGCCAGCGGGCGAATTCAATTCGAAATTACGGAGACCACTATGATGAACGACTTGGATCATTCATCAAAAATCACCAAGACCTTGCGAGAGCAGGGATTTATGATTGCTTTGGATGATTTTGGTTCCGGATATTCAAGCTTGAGTTACATTCATAAGTTGGCTTTTGACAATTTAAAAATTGATCGCAGCTTTGTTGATAATTTACTGCAAGATCAACGCAGCCAAGGGGTGCTAAAAACCATTCTAGAGCTATGTTCCAATTTCGAAGTAAGCTGCACTGTAGAAGGAGTTGAAACCGTAGAGCAAAAAGACTTATTGCTGACCCTTGGCTGCACACAAATGCAAGGTTACTATTTTTGTCGCCCTGCCCCAATTGAACAAATAAGCCTTGCGGAGAATAATGAGAGTGCAGCCCTGATCGACAGCACGCCATAGACAACGCGGCTTGCCATTGATCTTCACAAAGACTTCGTCGAAGTAGACAAAGAATCTGCGCGCTTTACGCAAATCGCTGCCACATATAACTCTAAAAGACTCTCTTCGTTGACTCAATAATACTGTCCAATATAGGAGGGTAATCTGAAAGTTTAACCGGCTTAAGCAGCTTTCCATTCATGCCGGCGTCTAGACAGAGCTTAGTATTTCCATCTAAAACATGAGCGGTAAGAGCAAAGATTGGGATAGCGCTAACATTGTGGGCGCTTTCCCAATCTCTGATTTTTCTTGAGGCTTCATAACCATTCATATTTGGCATTTCACAGTCCATCAATATCAGGTCATATTGATCAGCATGCTCACAGTACTCGCGCAGAGCTTGTTCTCCATCATCAACAATCGTTAAATAAAGCCCTAGTTTGTTTAATTGGCCTTTAGCAACGAGCTGATTAACTTTATTATCTTCTGCCAATAGAACTTTCAGATCGCTGTAATTTTGGCTAATCAGAGGCTCCTTTTCTTCTGCGGGTGGCGCACCAATATTTATAGGAAGTGTAAAGCTAAAATTCGTACCACTACCTTTCTCGCTTACAAGCTCAATATCGCCGCCCATAATGTTGACCAAGCGTTTACAAATTGGGAGACCTAAACCTGTGCCTCCATAATTCCTAAAGGTGGAACTATCTTCTTGTGTGAACGGGTCAAATATTTTTGCCATATTTTCTGGACTTATTCCTATTCCAGAGTCAATAACAGAAAACTTTACAACGGCCATTTTCTCTCGTTTTTCAACACATTCAACAATAAGCTTTATCTCACCTTGCTTGGTGAATTTATGGGCATTACTTAAGAGGTTACTGAGGATTTGGTGAAGACGAGCCACATCACCATTGAGGTATGATGGTAGGTGCTTATCAATAACTAACGAGAATTTGGCAGCACTAGGACTGTGTATTTGGAAAGGCTGACTAATGATAGAGAGCCAATTTTTTGGTGAGAAATCTATTGCCTCTAGCTCTATATCTCCAGCCGATAATTTTGAAAAGTCTAAAATATCGTTAATAACAGTCATCATCGTCTCACCGGCTTGATTAAGAGACTGAAGATAACTCTGTTGTTCTTCATTCAACTGCGTTGACTGTAAAAGTTCAGCCATTCCAAGCACACCATTCATGGGTGTTCGAATCTCATGGGACATGGTGGCAAGAAAATTATCTTTAACTCCATTGGCCACTTCTGCTCTGTCTTTTGCCAATTTGAGTTCTTGTGTTCTCTCCTCTACCCGCCTCTCCAGCTGAACTTGATACTGGTTAAGTTCTTTGACTTTATCTTCTAATAATTGGGCTTGTTTAACATTCTCCATTTCGGCAGAAATTCGACCCGAAAAGAATTGAAATATCGAACTTACCCAATCTGTATCAAGAATCGCTTGTTCATATAGTGCAACTACAATACCAAAAACATCTCCCTCTTTCGAATGCAGAGGTGCCCCAATATAGCCTTCTATTCCCATATCAACGAGGAGTTGGTCATCGGGAAAAAGATGACAAACTTGCGAAGGGTAAATGCAAACACTACTGTCAGTTACCATCTGACAAGGAGTTCCATCAAGCCCATACTCAAAATTATCGATTATCTGGTCGCCCTTACATAAGGATATTGTCTCTGAAGAAGCGGTTTCAGGATTTAGCCGAGCAATAAAGGTGTAGTCAGCATTGATTGCCGATGACAGGCCAAGGGTTATGGCCTGGAAATACTCATCTCCTCGCTTATTACCAACACTTTCAATAACTTGAGGAATTATTCTCTTAAAATCATCCATTCCCAGCAAGACCCAACAATACATAGAAGGTATTAATTATAGTCGAATATAAGGGGCTGGGAAGGAGACAAGGCCCCTATGAGTATAAGAAGTGACTGTAGAAAAACGGGAATACTCATATTACTTAAAATAAGCCTTGATAACTGACATACATGCAAGTAAGGTGCGCCCATGAAAGACGCAATACTACAACTTGCTGAACAACAGCTCATGGTCGGAGGCTTTGACAAGCTAAATTTCGCGACTCTTGCGAAAGAGCTCGGTACCACGCGCGCCAATATTCACTACCACTTTAAAAATAAAGAATCCCTCGCCATTGAAGTTACTCGGCTATATGGGGCTAGGTATTGTGATGAATTCAAGGCGCTCAGGGAGGTATTCAGAGGCAACTTTGTAGGATTTTTTGAGACCGTTAATAACTACTTTTGGCCGCAGCCTGAAGACTCCTGTGATCAAGAAACGAATGCCTGTACAACGCTTGCGAGCGACCCAGAATTACCCGAGTCAATCGTCAAATTGACTCGAGAGTCCTACAGGAATATTGAGCAAATTCTTGCCGATGTAATTCAAGACGGCATCGACAACAAAGAAGTGAGAAGCGATATTGATGCTAAAAAAGAAGCGACACGTTGCCATGTCATCATGATGGGAATTGGGGCTTGCGGGCAACACTTATCAAGCACCAAGGAAGCAAAAGAGCAGCTGGGTGGCATCCTAGTGGATTGGGCAAATAGCCTTAAATAGGCTATTTTTTTGATTAACAACACTTACTTCCATGCAAGTAAGTAAGTATCAAAGCTTCAT
>Ga0209081_1001427_pt1 | contig 14297 bp, 16 predicted proteins | sample GOMGulsemesocosm_4_FD_184636 | JGI IMG/M metagenome (GOLD analysis project Ga0209081, IMG submission 184636) | Methane-oxidizing microbial communities from mesocosms in the Gulf of Mexico - GOM15B Gulf of Mexico (SPAdes) (version 2) | ecosystem: Environmental > Aquatic > Marine > Cold seeps... | reverse complement strand
ATTTGCAAAAAGTTCAAATAAAATTAATTTTTTTATCTGTGATTATAAAACAGTGCGAAAAGTATTTTTTTACCTTGGCTATAAGCCATAAACAGCTTGCTTCTTAATTTCACCTAAAACTGCTGATAATTATTCGCAATGATTGGACAATTAGATAAGTTGTGCCACATAATTACATCAGAACTGCCAGTCATTATCGTCAAACACTGTCACCTAATAACATTTAATGTGACCACTGAATAACATTAGGTTTACCAATAATAAAAGTGATCTATTTGTGTGCTATATAGCTACGAGTGGCTTTAAAAAGAAATTGAAATTTATTGCATTTTAGAACAGGTATTAGCGAAAATTAAAAAAGATGTTACAAAGTAATTTAATTACCGCAATACTGCCTTTTAATATTTGTATATTGTAATGATTCTGAGCTAGTTAAACTCATCCTGTATGTCTTGTACACCCTTATAAATCGACTAATGTATTGGCATTTATTTTTAGGTGGCAACCAATGATTCAATCCTTTGTCCCCTTTTTGGCGATTCAAGCTTGCTTCAACACTTAATAAATTAGCGGGATCATTGGCAAACTTTACTCTCATACTTTTTGACCATGAGTTAGCTCCATGCTTCCAAGCCCATGAAAGAGGAACAACATGGTCAATATCTATATCTGAAGCTTTATATAAAGTATTGCCAGTGAATGTTGATATCCACTTACCTGACTTTACTTTGCACTGTTTAGATGTTTTATATTGAATCTGGCCTACAGATTGAGAAATGAGTGTTTCCATCCTTGAGTTTTGACAATCTTTATTTGAATCCGCCCAACCGCTACCGAAATGACTTCGGGAATAATTTGAAATTATGTTTTGAGGTTCTTTTGAGAGTAAGTGACTATTAACTTTATTATTTTTTACTGAATTACCCTTATAATTTTTTGGTAAACGCCCTCCTGAATCTAAGCAACTAGTGAGGGTGTTAAATGATTTAAAATTTTTCGTTCTATCATAGTAGGAGCTGTATTTATCATGGCAGATGTCTGATTTTGACTTTTTAACAATATCCGCAAAAGAAGATGGGGATAATGCGACTAGGCAAAAAAATAATACTGTAATAAATGTATTGTTAATCAACGGAAAACACACCTTTTTTGATTATAACTTTCATTTTAAGTAAACAAAAATCGCTTACGAACCACTTAAATAATCGACATATATTACTTAGTTAAACTATCAATATCCAATTCACTTGGGACTTTCAATGGCATTATGTCCTCAATATTATTTTTAGCATTATCTTCAAGAGCTTTTAAAAAATTTATAATATGTTGGACTTCTGAAATTAATAATTTTTTTTTAAAATATAAATCTTTATTTACAATATTCTGCTGACATAATTCTATTACTCCTAATACATCTTCGCAATTTTCATAATGCCTAAAGATAGCATTTTCAATTGTTTCTACAGAGCCATCATGCATATAAGGTGCTGTTAAGGTGACGTTTCTCAATAAGGGCGTACGAAACTTAAACATATCTGACTCTAAAGTGGTGACTTCCCCTCTTCCTTTGTCTAAAAGTGAGTCACTTTTAAAGCTTACAACCCCTAACGAATAAAAATTAAAATCGCTAAATACTTGACCATTATGACAATTCGAACAACCAGCTTCCCCAAAAAATAATTTAGCCCCTATTTTTTGAGAAACAGTCAAAGCATCATGTTGCCCTCTTATATACTTATCCCATTGCGCATTTCTTGTAGCAAAAGCAACTTCTTCAAAATGTGCTATTGCATTGCCAATATGACCAAAATCTATGTTTTCAATTGCAATATCTTCATATGCTTTATCAAATAAATTTCTATATCTCATTTGAGTTTTGTTTAAATGCTTATTTGTTCTAATACCAAGTAATCTATCTATCATCACGGAATGATAAGTTGATATCCATGATGGCCTGTCAACAACTGTTAGTAAACTAGCTAACTTTTTGCAAACGTCCTGCTCTTTCCCTTTCAACTGACAATCTTTAGTGTACATCTCCCCTTCATTAACAACAGGAAATAGGGCTTGAACCGCAAGAGCATTCTCAATACTATGAGGAAGTAACTTTTTTAAAGGGCTTCTATAGATATCATTAATAGGATCCAAAACCTCAATTCGACCATCCCAAAACAAGTTTTTTGCAGCATTATTATCTAAGTTCCACAATGCTTGAGAATTTCGTGAATGATCAATTTCTCCCGCTTTCTTAATTCGTTGATCACCAAGATTAATTCCTCCTGTACCTATAGATTTTTTTAATTTATCACTTGTCCCCTCTGAAAAAAGATGACAAGTAGCGCAGGAGATATTTTTATTAGTGCTTAGGATTGGGTCGAAGAATAAAGCTTGTCCTAAATAATACTTATTATTTAGGACAAAAGGCTCACTTCTAAGAGGTTTAACTTCATTATCATCAATATATTTTAATAACCAAGCATCGTTATATTTATCATCAAATATAACGTCTTCAGCTAAAGAGATGAAGCTAACCAATAGAAAAGAATAAAAAATCAAAGAGTAACAGGATTTACCGAACATAAATCTATTACAAAGTTTCTAAAAAAGAGAGTAAGTGATTAAAGTCTTCTTCTGTTAAAACGTCTATATAAGATAACATATCAGATCTTGAAGATAGTACTCTTCCGTAATTAAAATAGTCCTTTTTAGACCATTTTTTATCTTTAAAAAATGGTATCGGATTTAAATGAAATAAAACCACATCATCTAATTGCTCAAATACGCCATTATGTGCATAAGGTTTTGTTTTAGAAATTTTTAATAATGATGGTGTTTTAAATTTAAATCGATCTTCGTCCTTTAGCGATATTTCAGAGCGCCCTAAATCTTGACCATATATGCTTACACCTACATCACCTTGAGGAACACCAATTGAGTGAAATTTAAAGTCGCTTAAAAGATCACCACTATGACATGATGCACAACGCCCTTTTCCATAAAAAACATAAGCTCCTTCTTTTTCTGTTTCACTCAAAGCATCATGATCACCTTGAATATATTTACTCCACTGATTTTTAATACAACTTTCTTTTTCGATTAAAAAAGAAGCAATAGCATTGCCGATATTAGATAATTCAAGTTTATTTAAATCCAACTTACTCTCAATAAACTTGGCTCTAAGTTCATCCCAGCTTTTTCCATTTGTCTCTAGTATTCTTTTTTGTAATGCTTTAGACGCTGTTTGATAGCGCATTTCATAATACGAACTATCAATACTTTCCATACCATTATTTTTACTTTCAGATAATAAACCTAGAAATTCATCTCGAGCTAAAATAGGTAAAACGGCTGCAACAGATAGTGGAGAGTGGAACCCCTCAGATTCACCATCTCCAATTATTGATACTAATCGATTTGCCTCATTCTGAACTTTTCCATCCCAAAAGTAGGTAGAGTAATCTTTGTGCCCTCTGCCAAGCAAAGTAAAAGAGTTTCGAGGGACGATTATGCCGTTACCCTCCATTAATCTTTCAATGCCTTCACCACTTCCCCCAACACCTATTGAAACAGATAGCCCATCAACTCTAGTTAGATCTTTTAAGTGGCAGGTAGAACAAGAAGTATCATTACCTCCACTCAATAGTTTACTTTCAAACAGCATTTCCCCTAGAGAGGACAAAGAAGGATCACTTTCTTGAACAGCCTTACAATCAAAGCCTTGTAATCCATATATTTCAATTACTTTTTGTAATTTAAAGTCAATATCGCTAGCTGATACGTAATTTGAAAAAACAATTAATATTATTAAAATAATTCGCATTATCTTTCTCTAAACTTGTGAGGTGCTGCTAATTGCTCCGCAGGTTTTTGGTTAATTTCTAAGGCAACTAATCCCAAGCCAGATAAACGATACTCAGAAATACCATCATCTAACATCTGTTTTCTGAGTTTGTCATAATCATGACAATCGAGTAGTTGTATTTCACTTGATTTTTTCAAATCAGAATGTGATTGCTGCTCAATATACCAATTGCTATCCATAGCAAAACCACAAGCGAGTGTAAGCTTCATATACTCATCTTTATTACTTTGAAAAGAAACTTCAGGTATCAAGAACTCTTTAGAAATGTAAGTGAACGCTATGAGAATTATACTGACTTTAAAAACCAGATTTAAAAACTTCATTGAATTAAAATTCCCAAAGAATTAAGAACTTTAATATCTAATTTTTCTTTAACTTGTTGTCCAATATTCATTCTATACACATTTACAGCATTTCTAGTTGCTTTTCCCATAATGCCATCAAGTACACCATCATATAAATTCAAAGCCGACAATGTTAATTGAACTCTTAAAATAATATTTTTACGTTTTTCCATATCCGACATTACAGTTTTAAAATTTAATTCTTCTGTTGTTGGAATTGTCGATTTAGGTCTCGATGGCTGACCTAACGGATCCGAATACACAGGTGGAGAAGGCACACTACGAGGTTTCGGCTTTGAGGGAGCTGTATATCCACCACCAGCAGATGAACGATGTGAAGCGTGACTTGCATGACTTCGATGGGCAGCTAAATAAATAGGCAAATCACCTGTATTCAAAGGAGCAGTTTCAACCTCATCTAAAAAATCAAACTTAGTGCTATTATCTCCAACTTTAACATCATCGCTCGCACTTACCCCTAAAGCCGTAAAACCAGTAAAAAGTTTGACTAAATTAGTAAATTTTTTCATATTATCCTCTCTTTCGGATTAATCCATTTATCTTTAATTGAAGTAAAAAAGCCACCGCATTCAGGTTTCAAAACACAAAAATCACACTTATCTTCGAAAGCATTTTTCCAATCACTAATCGATTTTCTAGCGTACTTGTGAATTCTGTCTGGGATATGGCATAAAGGATAATTGAATAAAGAAATATCAATTCCAAACCTTTTCCCCATTTCACAAGATTTTACTAATTCATCTTGATAATATCTCGGTTCAATATATAGTTCAGACCAATTTTTCTTTGCCCACCCCATTTGTTCTAAATTCATGATTGATATTCGAGTTATATGATTACAACATGTTAAAACCAGTTCAACAATAGATGAAATTTCTTTATAATTAAGTTGTGTTGGAATAATCCTTATTTCAATTTCAATTCCTTGATTACCAGCGTTAATTAAACCAGCAATAGTTTCACTCCAAGCACCTTTACTACTAACTAATATGTCATGCGATTGGCTATTTGTACCATAAACAGGTACACCAACTAACACTCGTCTATCCTTGTTTAGCCTGTAAAAATTATCAACAAAGTCCTTATCTTTAAATGCTCTACCATTACTTAATATATGAAGTGGTGTTTTATTCTTAAATTGATTTAAATTTTTAAAAAAATTGAGAATATGATTTTTTTTAAGTAATGGCTCCCCACCTGAAATTCCAATCATTTTATCTGAATTAAATGCAATAATAGACTGAGCAGCATAAGAAAATAATATTTCATCATTTATGTTTTTTGGTGGCTGAGAACAAAATAAACATAAATTGTCACATTGTTCAGTAACTAAAAGAGTATTAGCATTTGCTAACTGGCTTAATACTATCCTAATTTTACCTTTTCCATCTGCGTAACCTACATCACCGTGCTTAGACCATCGTTCGATATTTGCATCATTTAAATGGTGAGATCCAACTTTTGTATCTGTAGCGCAATTTAAATATAATTTTGGCAACAAAGGATGAATACTTTGATCAAGTCTCTTTATTAGTTGAACTGGACCAAATATTCCTATCAAACTTTCGTTATAAAAAGAATCTTTTCTTAAAGGTTCATTCATTCATCCATCCTTCAAGTACCAAACGATTACTATCATCTTTTAATAGTTCAATGACAAAATCAAATACACTTTTATGTAATTGGCAAAAACGAGAAAAAGCCTTATTACCTATAGGCTCTCCAAATTCTTGAATATGATATATAGGATCAGAGCCACAACTCCCTTGATATACACAATCAGCACAGCCAGGGATATCAAAATTAAATGATTGGGAAAGTATCTCCTCTGAAAAACCTGTATCCAACGTCATATTGTGATCATTGATATTTCCAAGTACGAGATTATCAAATCCATATTTACGATAAACCATCCTAGCTTCGTCACTGCCAAAGATATTCCCTGTATAGTCGATAAGGACGCTATTTTTGGCATAACCTGCTGGTGCCATTAAATCGACATACATTCCGTCTTTGGCATTCATTAATCTTTTGTAATGAATAAATAAAAAGTGTTCAACAATAGGAATTCCCTTTTTATTATCCTCAAAAACACGCAAAATAAGATTTCGATAGAACACCATAAACTCAGCAATAGTGATATCTTTAGCTTGCTTGGGAATAGCGAAACCATAGGAGCTTACAGGTCTTACAAACATTTCAGATAACCCTAACTCTAAATGGGTATCAACTAACTCATTCCATCCAGACAATCCTTGATGAGTTACTGTTGTTACAGTCCCGACCTTACCTTTGCCCAATTTTTTTTCAATAGCCTTAATCCCTTTTTGGGTTAATTCAAAAGAGTTCTTAGTAATAAGCTTTCGATGCCTGTTATGAGCTTTTATTCCTGCATCTATACTGGTAGAAAAATTTATAGGCTTCCCACGACACCAATTGAGTATTTCATCATTCAATAAAGACAAACTCGTAGCTATAATAATAGTGAAATCATCGCGCTCTACTTCTAAAAGCATTTGATTATAGAACTCTTGAATAAATTCGAAGGCCAAAAGAGGCTCACCTCCTTGAAACTCAATTTTATACGGTGGTGATTCTATTTTTTTAATAAAGTTTATCAAGGCAGGAATAGAAGATAGCGGCAAATCAAATCCACTTAGATCTTGATTGACACGACTCACTTGACAATATGAGCAATGATGATCACATCTAAGCGTTGGTACAATCATTATTAGTCTAGGGCTAGATAAATCCTTGTTAATTCTCTTTGTAAAGGCCGATGCGGTTAATTGCACTTTTGTTTCAAAGTCATCTTGAGAATATAAAAATAGTTTTTGTTCTAATTTACTTATAACGTCATCATTTAAGCTTCCAATATCTTTAATCAGATTCTCTAAATCAGCTTTAGCTGGTAAAACATGATACATATTGGCAAGGTTTGAAATTAAAACCTCATTGTCAGGTAACAATCTAAAATTAAAAGGTAAAAGGGAATAATTAGTCATTATAAGCTCAAATCTTTTAACGATTTTTTGATAATAGCTAGTTTTAAATCACTCGTTTTACTATCTAGATTTTCTCTCAATATATAATCATTTATTAGAACTTCAAACTTCTGTTTTATAGCAATTTCATTTTCATCACATTCAAAGCAAACTTTCCAATGTTCTCCTTCAATTTCAATAGTCCATGAAACAAGACCTGACATCCAGTAAAGCGCTTTTCTAATAGATAACTCAGATAGTTGGGTTTGTTTATAGTGTAAAATCAACTTTTTGGCTCCGTCCATGAACTAAGACTACCTTGATAAAACCATAATTTGCTGGCTGATCGCCCTTTAGTGTAATACCAAGAAGTCGAGTTTGTAGAAACATCTATATCTAATGGTTCACCTAAAATATTCCTTACTTGGGAGAAAGACAACCCCTTTGTCAATTTCCGCCAAGTAACTTTTGAATTAGAAATATTAACAGTTTTAATCTTTACTAGGTTTTCAAGTTCTTTTACTCTCTTTTCTAGATTAACGATATGTGAGTTCAAACTCATAATTAGATTCTTAATATCATCGTTTTCTGAAGCTTGTACAGGTAATTGCATAATCACAAAAAGTGAGATTAATATTACTTTTTTCATTTAAAATACTCCTTTATATTAAACACGATTTTAGTTTTTCATCAGACATAGCCTTCGCCCATTTGGGTTTACGTCCTCTACCAGTCCATAGCCACTCTTTATTATCGTCATCAACATAACGATATTTATCTTTTACCTGTGTTCTCCCGTCATTAGCTTTACTCGGCTGTAGGTCTTCTTTACTTAAATCTACCCCTTTAGATTTAGCAAAATCTATAATATCTTGTAGCTTTTGTTCATCTTCTGATTTTTGTTCTATTAAGTCAGTTACAGCCTTTTTAAGCTTATTTAAGTCATCAAGCGAAAAATCGGTTATATAAGCAAGAGCCTCATCAACGTTTTTCATTATAGTTTTCCATTTATCAGCATTATTTATTTTTTATTAGTCCAGTTTATTCTATTTTAAAGTAAAATACACTCGGTATTAATAACAGTATTCTTTGTTTTTAAGCCCTGAATAAATTGACAAGCTCTCACTTGGATAATTGTATTTAACTCCCGCACCCCTCTAATATTAGTAGAGCTTAAACATGAATTATAAAGTACATTTACAATTTTATCTTTTAGTTTATTTTCATTTAAACTGTTTGATTTATAAAAATAAAAATTAATAACACCGATCGATATACCTACAATTCTTGTTGCTATTTCATCATATTTATTTTTATATTTTTCTTTTAGATATAAATCATGCCCTGTATCTTGAACTTTTCTGATAGCTATTAGAAAATCAGTAAAAGCTCTGGGATCGTCAGTTTTGCCTATTATTGCTGTTTGCGCTTTGTACATACACGATAATACTTTAGAGCCTAAACGGTTCTCTATGGAAGCTTTAATTACTTCTTTATCTGTTACTTGCTCTCGTCTAAGGCTTCCGTTATAAAATTGCGTATAAAACTTTCTCAATTGTCGCCATTTTGTTGTACCACTTAATATGCCTAACTTTTGAAAACCGCGAATACGTGTAGCACTGCGCCACGCCTCTATTTTTTCAAAGGCATGAATGTCATTCTCTATTTGCTCACCATTACTTTTAACTTCGCCTATGAACTGCTTAGCGCCAACATACTTAATTAAGTATTTACACATATATGAAGTCGGCGCTGCTGCATTAACATCCTCATCCTTCGAACGTATTTCATCTATTTTTAGTGCATTTTCTGAGTGAGCAAAGTATTTAGTGGCGAGTTTCTTAATCGTATCTATGTTTTTAGGTTGTAAGTACAAAAGCACATGCCAGTGAGGAGTACCGTCTTGATGAGGTTCAACAACCCTAAAACCAAACACATCTCCTTCACTAAAGTATATTTGATGAGTTTTATTAGCTAATGTTTTACAAAATGCCGCCCACCTTCGCTTAATAAAGTCATGAGCTTCATGGGCATGTGTTTTGTTCCAATTGCCATTTCCTTTGGTCGGATTTGAATGATATTCCGCAGGCGCCGTTATGGTTAAGAATAACGCTTTGTATTTTAAATCAGCCGCCAATTCTTGCATGCCTAATGACATGACATATAGCTCGTTAAAACGTTTTGTAGAATCCATACTCAAATCATGGAGTCCTCTTATGCCAGTTGGTGTTTGAACTTTTGTTCGCATTAAAAACGCTACACTTTCAGCCAATGATTTTTTTCTAAGTGCTAATGTGTTATCGCCAGTAAAACATTTATTAGATTTACCACCTATTTCTTTTTTTATTTGCTCACTATACAAACTCTCTCTAAGAACAAGCTGAAACAGTCGCCTTCTAACGTACTTCCAGTTTTCTAGCCGTGGCATAACTTTTTTCTTTCTTTCAGGAAGAAAGCTTGGCAACCAACGGCCAAAAATACCTTTAAGATTGGACTCTTCTGTATTTGAAACTTCGCATGCTAATTTTATTGCTACACTTTTAAAAAAATTCATGTCTTTCATGAAATATCCATGAAGACTGTCTGGCAGAGTAAAGTCTGCCTTGTGCTCATTTGACGTACTACTCATTATCAAAACCTTATATATTCACTTAGAATATAAATAAAAAAAACCAAACTATCAATATAAATTTGACAAATAACATTATAAATGCAAATATATACTAAAATAATAATAAAAAAGGTAACAAACTTATGCAATCTCAAAAACTCACTGTTTATTCAGTTTTAAATCGCTTTGGCAAATCAAACAAAAGTGGCAAAGATTATAATTTCTATCAAGCACTCATAGAGAGCAAACAAAAAAGCTTTAGCAATTGTGAAGCTGTAGGGATAAAACTTGATGATGTTTTCATACCTGTAGAGGAATTTGAAAAACTAAAAAAGCACGATGTATTCCCTATCGAGTGTGAAGCTAAATTCGAAGCCAACTTCTCAACAGGAAGATTATCAATCAGTCAATTAACCCCTTTATCTAAATAATTAACTTTAAAGGCAAAGCTTGCTTTGCCTTTAAAATCAACTTAGTAAACACAAGAATTATCTATCCACTTTCTTATAGTATTTAATTTGTTTTTATTTAAATATTTATAGGCGTTAATTAGATCAAACCTCGTCAAATCCCCACCTAGCCATATACTTAAGGCGAAATCCAATAGAACATCATCTTCGTCAGTACTTACCTCACAATAGTTGACCATTTTTTCAGGTCTATATTCATTTTTTTCAAAGTTCCACAAATTTATTAGATCTGGATTCAACTCATTTAATAATTCATAGAACTCTGTATATTCGCTATCCACTTTGATTTCTTCAGTCATGTTCTCACCTTTGTTTAAAAAACTACGAATATTAAACCATAATAAAACACAATATAAAAATAGATCTCTAGTATATCTTTACTGTATAACAAAATAAATTGACTTTATTTAATATTTATACTAAAATTTTAATAAATTGAAGTTGGATGCCGTATTTCTTTTGCAGAGCAAAAGCCGCAATTTCGCAGAAATCGTAGTCGGTTGCGTAGCATCTAACTTCTAAGGTAATAATCAAATGAAGTCACAGTTTTTTAAAGTTGCTGCATATTCATCAAAAAGTAAAAACGGCAAACGAAGTGCACAACAAATAGTAAATGAAGCGATGCGAATCGCTGGGTTCTGTAATCATGTTTCAAAACCCAAAACACCTAAAATTCTATATGGTGAATCACCAATAGATGCTGTATATAAATTTGAAAGTGTTAAAAGTAAATATGTAGATAAAGCCGCAAGAAAATTAAGAAAGGACGGGATTTTTTTGTTAAGTGGTGTAATTAGCTTTCCAACACTAAAAGTTGAAGGAAAATTAATAAATGACTGTATTACCTTTTTAAAGGAGCACTATGGTTCTTCTTTAAAGTCAGTTATTGCTCATGATGATGAAAGTGAGCATTTTCATCTACATTTTTACTGCATCCCTAGTGCTGATGAGCAGAGTGTTTTTAGTATTGAATCGGTTCACCCCGGCATATTTGCAAAAAATCATTGTAAGGGAACAAGAAATCAAAAAGATGTTGCATACAAAAGAGCAATGCAACAGCAAAATGAGGTCTTTTATAACAAAGTGAGTATTAAGCATGGTTTTTTACTTAAATCAGTTTGTAGAGAGCGAATAAGCGATAGAAATGAGTATTTTCAACATCAGCGCCAGATTAAAGCTATAAAAAAAGAAACTAAGCGGTTAAAGGAAAAATCTACGCAATTAATAGAAGATCATGTTGATAATAGAATTGAAAATGTACATTTAGTTAATCAACAACATTATTTAAAACAAAATGAACAAGAATTACGTGAAAAGAATATTGTGCTAGATAATCGAGAACTAAAGCTACAAGTAAAAGAACACAAAAATGAAAAACTAGAGATAATTAGAGCAAAACAAATAACTAAACTTCGAAACCTATTTACTGAGTATATAAATAAAATAACAACAAACCCGATATCAGTAAAAGACAAAATAATAATAAAATTAAAAAAAGAGAGTAATAGACTAATGAAACTTATAAGTGAACATGTAACATCAAACGAAAACCTAAAATCTGCGTTACTGAAGAAAACACGTAAAAATGACGAATTAACACATAAGCTAGAAAAAACTGAAAAAGAAAATGAAAAATTGAAAACTGATTATTTCCATTTTAAAGATAGCTTATCTGAGTTACGTACTAATCGACTTAATGTATTAAAGCTATTAAAAGCAGATAAAATAAAAGAAGCCATCAACCATTTAACTCATAATAAATACATCAAAGAAGAACATGATGAAACTGGTTATGCGGGGCATACGCCTACATTAGGAAAAGACCTTTGTAATTAGGATTTATAGTAATGGAATCAGTAATACCAACACTTTACCTTTATTCACGTGTATCGACAGAAAAACAAACTGTCGATGGTAAATATGGGCTTAAACGGCAACAAGATAGCCCTGATGTAATTAAAACGAAAGAGCGCTACTCCAATCTACCTGTTGTTGAATTGGAAGATCCTGGACTCAGCGCATATAAGGGTATCCATTTAAGTAAAGGTGAACTAGGCAAACTTGTTAAATGTATAGATGATGGTGAGGTTGCCAAAGGTTCGATTATTGCTGTTGAAAAAATAGATAGGATTAGTCGATTAAATTTAACTAAAGCGCAATCGATAATATCTAGAATACTTGAATCTGGCGTTAGAATTTATACATGGACGGATAAAGAAGAGTATTGTGAAGATGATTTACCTCAAGCAATAAAGATGTTGTTGCTATTGGAAGGTGCCAAAGAGTATTCAAAAAATATCAGCTTAAATGTTGTAGGTACTGCTTTAACAAAAATTAAAGAGTTTTATGAAGGTAAAACAGATGACAATGGAAATACTATAGCAATCAATGGTCTAGGAAGTAATGCATGGTGGGTGGATACGACAACAGGTTATGTAAAAAAACACGATTATTACTGGCCGATTGCTAGAGAAATAGTAGGATGGATTCTTGAAGGTTTTGGGCAACAGCGAATTGCTGAAAAGCTTCATGAGAGTGGTTATACGCCACCAAGAAAGAAAGATAAATGGGGCATTAACCTTATCACCCGCTTCCACTTGAATGAAGCTATTTTAGGCCATAAAACTATTAAATTAAAAGGAGAGATATATAATGGCGCAGAGTATCGATTAGAAAACTATTACCCCAAAATAGTGACACCTGAAGAATATGAACAAATTTTAGAAATTAAAAAACGGAATAGATCTGGCCGCAATGGTAAAAAATCTAGAGTTGGTCTTTTTGTTGGGTTTAAAAAGCTTAGGTGTGGCAATTGTGGGAGAACAATAAACACTTTCATTAGTAAATCTAAACAAGTTGCAGAGACTCAACGCTATAAATGTGCAGGTAAAGATGATGCAACTATTAAGTGCCAAACAGCTACTGTAGAAGGTAAAATATTTGAAACGGCTTTAATTAAACTAGTAGGAACAATAGCGTCCCTTCCTACTAAAAAAGATACAAGAGCAGAAGCTTTGATGTTAGAACATAAAATCAAAAAACTTGATGATGATATTGTTGATATTGAAAACAGGCTATTTGACGCTCACCCATCGATTAGAGATAGCATAATGAAAAGGCTTAATGGTCTAGCTGAGGATAAATTATCATTCCTAAGTGAACTTAATAAGCTAAAAACCGTTCCCGTTACAGATCCGCTTACAATAAACAATATTCCAAACAATGTGATTGATTACACTCAAACAGAAGCAAGGATGGAGTGGCGTGAAAACTTCTACAGCCATATACAATCAATAACAACTAAGATTTCTAACAAGTATATTGATCTAGACATTGAACTTTATAATGGAAATAGAATTAAGGCTGGCATCCTACAGAACAAATATATTTTATTTTATGACGATTCAAATTTTGAAACTTTTCACAATAAGAAACATGAGTCATTTGGTGGCGTTCAAGCGAATCAAGCATCAAACAACTGGTTTGGAATAGATAGAAGAAAAAACATTGTTCAATTAACTAACCTAGATGATGTTTTTGTGAGTGAGTCTAGAGAGTGGTTACCTCATTTTATAAAAATGATTGAGCGAGTGAATAAGGGGGAAGATATATTTTTAGAACCTCAAAAAAGCCTACCTTCACTAGCAATAACTTTTAAGAAATTTGAAAAATTCTATGGATTTAAAGAATGATACATAAATTTTGAAACGAGTCTTATGTGTAAACCCTTGGTATGACTACCCATCCAAGAGGGTTGGTGTTATTCTTTTGCTCAGCCAAGACTGACAAATCCAACACGCGGGGAGATATTCTCGACTTTAGCGCCTGCTTTTTGCACGTTTTCGGCTTGCTCTACTGCCTGTTGTGCAATTATTTTGCTTGGTGTTTCAAGCGTAGTGGTTTGCTTTGGGTCGAATTGTTCTACTGTCATAGGTGCCTTGGCATATCAGGGTCTAAAATTGCGGCGAATTATACAGGTTATTCGTATTAATGTCTGCTCTATAA
>Ga0209081_1001426_pt1 | contig 14299 bp, 14 predicted proteins | sample GOMGulsemesocosm_4_FD_184636 | JGI IMG/M metagenome (GOLD analysis project Ga0209081, IMG submission 184636) | Methane-oxidizing microbial communities from mesocosms in the Gulf of Mexico - GOM15B Gulf of Mexico (SPAdes) (version 2) | ecosystem: Environmental > Aquatic > Marine > Cold seeps... | reverse complement strand
GAACCTAATATGGGTTGCCGTTGTCCCTAAATACTTAGCTTTAGGTTGAGACTTTATTAATAGTTGGACTCCTTTCCCCCAAGTATCGGCTCCTGCTCGGTGGAACTCATCCATTACAATAAACTGAACATTAAGCAGTTGCCATTGTTTGAGAGTGAAGTTAGCTGCTTTTGCATAGGTCATATAGATAACATTATCAAGCCAAGGAAGTAGCCTTGCTTGTTGTTGTAATATATAAGTACTTGGGGCTAAAACTAGGCATTGTTTAGAGATATTATCAATTAAACATTGTCCTATTAGATAGCTTTTACCCGTTCCTGTAGCTTGGATGACAGCAACTTTGTTTGAATTTTTGAATGAATGAATAATCTTGGAGTGAGTAAGTTTATTATGGGCTACAAGCTCTAAACTGGGTAATGTAGGTGATTCTTTGTAATTTAATATTAATTTTTCTATCTCTGCCCATCTATAAAGCCCCATACCAAAAGTTTCTAATTTTTTTGCATTTTCAACAAATCCATTGATAGAAATTAACTTGTAATTATTACATTGATATTTTGCTTTAGCCTGCTCTTCAAATTTAATGAGTTCAATTTTTGTATCATCAAAGGTTAGCGGTGATTTATGGTTTTTAGCCTGAATGATAAATGAGACTTTGGTTGGCGTGCTAGGGTGGTATAGTAACAGATCAGCACCTGCGTCAGAACGACCTCCCACTAGACTTATTAACCAGCCATTACCCGCATACAAAAACTCTAAAAACTGTTCGAATATTAATCCTTTAGTTTGAGTGTCTGCCTGTTGCAAGCAACTTTTAATTGATGATGATTTTTTATCTAAAACGAGTTTTTTTATTGTTTCAATGCAACTAGTAACCATATACTTTACTTCTGCTTTAATGATTATGGATTGTTTATATATGACAATATAAACAAAATTAATTTTTTGTATGTATTCTTTTGCTTACTTAATACTTTCAGTGTTCTTTTATTATACCTCATAATAGCCCGCTATTCTCAACAGAGAGACTCCGCTTGGTTTAACTTAGGAAAAAAATGTGGCTTTTAAAAAAGTAAATTTAAGTCACTTTCTTCATAGCATGTGACAGTTGAACACGAAGAATGACCAAGCAATTTACTTATTAATTTGCAAAACCATCGCAAGGGTATATGGGTATACATATATGACAGTACTTTTTATTTGTTAGTAATTAACGTTCTTTTAGATCCCAAATGATTCTATCGCTTGGTTGATAAATTAAACCTTTACCTTCTATTCTTAGGGCACCTTTAAAGCCCCCTGTTTTATCTGATGTACCAGAGCCAAGTAAATGAAAGTATAAATGCGGGCACTGAGGTTTTATTGTTTCCAACCCTGATCTTATCGTTTTCCATAGTGCGTTAGGCTCTTTTTTTTCTTCTTCAGTGGAGTTCACTTGTGACTCTACTGTTTCATAAGGTAGAACCACATCAAGTATTCCCTTCAACTTATCTTGTATTTCATCCTCGTCCTCACATTCTCGCTCAAGGTCGACTTTATAATTGAATAACTCTTTAATATTTAATTTGTATGACACATCATTAGAATAGCTGCTTAATATATTGGCCAATTTTTTAATTTCACCTTCTAATTTCAAGATTTGTTCAATACTCAAGTCTATTTCATTCCAATATGACATTAATTTTTTACGTGTTTGACTTATAACACTTTTGGCTTTGGTTATAGGATTATTAGTTTCCGGTATCAGGTGATTTGATTCATCAGCTGGATCGTTCTTTGAGTGTCTAGACAGCGCCTCTTCTTCTTTATTATTTGAGATTATTCCTCTGATGAAAACTGCATCAATTGAGCTTGGTTGTTTTAAGTTTTGATTAGTATGTAGAAAAATAACTTTTAACGCATGCAATGCAAGGTTCTGTTTTACTTCTACATTTTTTTCTTCACCAAAATTAATAATATATTTATTACCCGATCTATTCAGCCCAGCTTTGTTTGGTACAGGAAAATGCCTATAGGTTAATGGCATTATGTATTCTTCAAAGCTTTCAACTTCAATTTGAACATTACCTAACCAGAACTGATAATAAGGTGGTATTTCTTCTTTGCCAATAGAGTAATCTGACATGACATGTTTTGAAAAATAAAGTTTATGTGAATCACCAAAATGGATTGCGCTGTAGTCATAGTGCGGTAGCAGCCTATTACGCCAGTACGCTTTACTAATAACTTGCGGAAGTTGAGTCGCTTTTTCTTTTATTTTTAGTTCACCTTTAAACTTGATAATAGCCGGAAAGTAATAAGTATTAAAAGTACCTGACTGTAGTAAATCCAGCATATTATAGTGTGATTTAGCCACTAACTTGTCATGATTTGTTATTTCGATTTTAGGAATAATTCCTTGATCCTTTCTTGATAAACGATGCTTTTTTTGTTCTTGAATTTTCTTCGAAGCATTTGGATCGTTTAAATATTTTAAAAAATCAGTATCAGCTTCTGATATACCTTTTTCAACTTGCTTTGATTTAAGTGGTGGTGTGAAAATTTCATCTTTGGGATAAATATCAGTATGTGCTAATCGAGATATTTGACTGTCAGCTTCATAACTTAGCCATGCTTCAACACCTTCACCTAATGAATCACCTTTACTTTTACATATTAATTCATTCTCAGATGTTAAGAGTATTCCCCCATCAACTGCATTCGTTAAGTTAATAGAATCAGAAATCCCTTGGTATAACGAACCATCAAAATAATCATGACCTAGTGTATTTACAAGCCTTGCGTAATTAATTGGTTTCAATGGTGTTTTAAGATCATAAAAATTCCAAGCGCCTAACATTTCTTTTTTAGGAACCTTTTGCTCTTTTTCAAGCAGCCATAACATTGTACTAAAAGCTTTACCAAGTGGGATAGTTTTCATTAATTAACGACTTCCTAACTAATTGATATAACTGAATGTATCACTTTTTTCACTAAATTTCACCCATGACCTTTAGGTATCCACTAAAGGTTATAAATATTATGTACGAGGTAGTTAAATTTTCAAATACGCTGATTAATAAGCGAGAGTTTATTGATAAAGAAGTTTTATTAAAAGATACAGAGGTTCCTGGGTTAACCTGTCGTATAGGTAAGCAGAGTAAGACTTTTTACTTGCGCTATTCAATTAAAGGTAAAATGAAAAGTAAAAAGATGGGTAATGCACTACTGCATTCAGTTCCGCAAATTAGAAAGAAAGCATTGAAGCAGTTACTGCGAAATGAAGATGGATTTGGTGCTGATTTTGAAACCATTAACGACATTATTGATGGTCCATACTTAACCGATGCTCGTATCAACAGGAAGAATATCAAGCCAGATTTGTCTAGGTTAAACAACCATATACGCCCATTTTTCGGTCATTTAAAGTATGAACAAATTAACCCACCGTTGATTAATCAATTTATTGAAAAAAAGCTTGAGACATTAAGTCATTCAACGGTTGATAGATTAAGTGCTATAGCGCGTAAAATTGGACGGTTTGCTGTTGAATCGGGTGCTCACCCTGTTAATATTTTTATTTCATGGAAGCAGTTTAATAAAGACAATACCAGAACGCAGACTATGCGACGAGAGCAATTAAAGCCTTTTATTGCTTGTTGCCTACAAGATAAAAATGAAGTTCATCGTGACGTTCTTATGCTTTGCGCAACGGCTGGCGGTCGTATTGGTGAAGTAAAGCGTATTAAAGTTCAAGATGTAAATTTTGATAATAACACTATCGTTATGCCAAAAACTAAGTCAGGTAAAAGCCAAACATTAATTTTGAACTCATTCTCATTAGAAGTAATTAAACGCCGTGTTGCTGCCACATCAAATGAATGGTTATTTCCATCAAACCGGAAAATAGGTTTTCATATTCACTACCCACGCTGCTGTTGGGCGCGCGTACAGGCCAGAATGTTAGCGCTAGGTTATGATATTAGTGACTTACGAAACCATGATTTAAGGCGTGTTTTTGGTTCACTTGCTGCACAACATAGCGATGTTTTAACTACCTCTAAGTTACTCCATCATGGGTCTGTCGGCGTTACAATGCGCTATATTTCATACCAAGATGAAGAGTTACGAGAGACTTCTGAAGCTGTTGCTCGAGCATACCGTTAATGTTTTATTGGTCGTCTGCGTAGCAGATGACCTTTCCTCGGTTTATCCGAGGGCACAATTTTTATTTTTATTTTTATTTTTATTTTTATTTTTATTTTTATTTTTATTTTTATTTTTATTTTTTAAATATTATCAGACAGTTATAACAAGCCACATCGTTATATTCTAAATATTTCAAATTAACATCCTAAATCTTCACTAAATTTCACTCAATAGTTATAAGGGCAATAAAGCCCTTAATAACTGACCTAATAATTAGGTTTTATTTAATCGTAATGGCGGTGGCACATTGCAACCGAGCTACATGCTCGAACATATATTAAGGTGAATAACATGGCTAAGAAAATATATTTTCCAAATGGTGATTTCGCAAGAGATTCGATGATTGGCGTTGGTACACTTACTTCTAAAGGAGTAATGATTAAAGACAATAATTCATCGATGCTAAGTAACATTATTGAACCGGATGAAGTAAAGCGATTTATTATTCGAGAAGAGATAGAAAAAATCGTTGATGCGTGTGATGCAGGTAGGTTTTACCAGCCTAATTGGGATGAACTACTTAAAGATGAAGATGAATAAGTACCCTAAATAATGAAATGCCCTAGCCGCCACCGCTAGGGCTTTTTTCGTTTAACCCTGAAATTTTCCAATAGAATTAAATGAGTAAATAATTATGTCAAAATTAGTAGTAAGCCCTAAATTTCATCAGCAAGAAGCTTTTGATGAATCTTATATTTCAGACTTGGATGTTCTTCGTCTTACAACGCAAGAAATTAACGACGCTGACGGTTCGTTAGATGATGTTGTATCAGCAGAAGGTGGCATCTTATATATCGGTATTGATAGTGAATGGCAACGGATCCGAGATAGAGATGCTAATCACATTCTTTGCTACACAGCAGCGGTGTATACCAAAGATAAAGACGGAGAGCCGCGTGAACGTTTATATATCATTGATACCGAAGGTTCAAGACGATCGCAGCGCTTATCACTTGATAAATTCTTAGGTCATGTTGTTCATCAAGCAAAAGACGATAAGATGATAACCGTATGGCCTAAGAAAATAGTAGTGTTTTGTCATTTCATGCGAGCTGATATCGTTAATTTCAGTGACTTTTGGAATACAGATAATAAACATAGTGTTGAAGGTTTGCGTAACACTGTAGCAAGCTTAGGTTTACCTAAAAGTATCGTTAAGGAAGCGAACATTGGTCAAGATACTGATATTATGTTTATTGGGTCTAACCAGCGAGTAAAACGTAGTGCTTTAATACTTAAAGATAAAAACAGAAAGCCTCGTCTAGCCCAAGTGAAATTTATTGATACTTTATTGCTGTCACCACTTGCTAGCGGCTCGTTAGAAAATATTGCTAAGCTGATTGGTTTCGACAAGCTTGAGCTACCTCCGGGTCATAGCATTGATAATATGCTTAAGCTAAAGGATGATAAGCCTGAGATATTTGAAGCATACGCTTTACGTGATGCACAAATTTCGCTTCGTTTTGGCTTGCATATGATGAAAACTATCAAGCAAGAATTTAATCAAGATACCCTCCCTACAACACTAGGAAGCCTTGGTGTAAAACTGGTTAAACAAAGCTTTGATGATGAAAAACATTTTCAAAGTGTTTTTGGTTTATCTCATCATAAATCTTCTTATTTCAATCATAAAAATAAAAGAGTACAAACGCGCGACGAAGTGCTTATCGACCCTGTCGTTGATACATTTTATAAGCTAGCAACTCATTCTTTTAAAGGTGCCCACAATGTCGCCTATTCAATAGGAGCTACTGAAAATGAAGTGGCTACAGACCTTGATTTAACAGGTGCCTATTCAATGGGGCTTTTAGACTTATGTGAGCCTGATTATGACAATGCCAAACACACTACAAACACTGATGATTTCAAAGGACATGTTTTAGGTTTTGCTTATGCTGAAGTTGAGTTTCCGGAAAGCGTTCGGTATCCGACAATTGCTTTTAGAGCTGGCACTAACGGTTTATATTTTACGCGAAAAGGTACCGATTATGTCACTGCTGCTGAGATAGATTTAGCTTTACGTTTAGGTGCCAGCGTTAAAATCTTAACGGGTTGTGTCCTTCCTTGGAAAAATGACAAACGCTTTTTTGAACCTGTTATCAAAGACCTTCGAACTAAGCGCCAACAATTCCCTAAAAAGTCGACTGAAAATGAAATGTATAAACTGATCATGAACAGTATCTACGGCAAAACAGGGCAAGGATTATCAGGTGCTACAGGATTCAATACCTCTTCTGGTGAAAGTAAGAAAATTCCACCTAGCGATATCACTAACCCTTTCTTTGCAAGTCATATAACAGGTTTAATAAGAGCTGTAGTGGGAGAGTTGCTTAACAACTTACCTAATGACGTAAAATTGATAAATGCCATAACTGACGGCTTTTTATCAACCATCGAGATAAAAGATCCTAATAATATCCAACCTCATGAAGTTGATACATCAGGCGAGTTATGCCAACGTTTTCAAGCATTGGTTCACCGAGTTGACCCTGGTGCGCATATGCTAGAAGTAAAAAGTAAATCAAACCAGTTAATCTGTGGTAGAACGCGACTCCACTTTACTACTGAGCCTCATCCTGAGTGGTCTGAAACCAAGAGCCAAGTATTAGCTAAGGGTAGTATCAGCTTACCTAAAGAGCATTTATCAAAGCCACATAAGTTTATGGCAGAGACTTATCTAAACCGGACAGCACAACAGAAAATTACCAACACGCATCTAATTTCTACTAGGCAGCAATGGCTAACAGAAAGTGATTTGATTGCTTATAAACGCGAAATAACATTAAACATGGAGTTTGATTTCAAACGCAAACCCCATATTAATCCAAGAATGATAAATACACCATACGGTAACTGTTTAACATTTGATACTGAGACTTGGGATTCGGTCGACCAAGGTCTTATAGCTAGAGGTATCTTCGACCAGTGGCGACAAAGCAACTGTTTAACTACGGTTGAAAAATTCCATGAATTTGATGATTACTATCAGTTACAACTTGCTAAGAAAAATACCGGTTTGAGAAGATTATCTTCTGAAAGTTGTGGTGATCTTTTCATTAAGCTATTTATTAGAGCCTACAAGCAAGGAAAGTTTGGTTTAACTAAGGCTGGAACAGATAAATCAATCAGCGAATGGTTGATAAATAACGGTTATTCCAGTTGCGTAAGTAGCTTTTCAAATGCTAAAAAGGGTAAGTTTTTTGAGTATTGTTTGCCTTATACCCATAGTGTGATGGAAGCGGTAAAACTTGTAAAAACTAAATTTCCTGAGTTACCTCTAGCGCCATTCTTTACGGTTGAGGCATTAAAGAATGTACTTCAAGATTTAGCTAAAACCGAATAAAGGGCTGTTTTAATAACTTATCACTACTGAAATAAAACTTTTTTCAATTATATATAAAGAATATGAAGAACGAACTTTAACCCCTTGGTATATCAACCCTTTAAAGGCTATCCATTAATTTGGATAGCCTTTTTTCATTTAGGAATTAAGACATGCAATTAATAAATTATTTTCCTGACGATAATGAACTACAACTGCCATTAGCGGTAGCTAAACGTGCGATTGAATTATTTATTGAACCTTTCGGTACGCAAGAAGAGGCACAACTTTATTGGCAAAGTGGGCAAACGAAATTGTTAATAATAAACAACAGTAATGCTGTGGATCTATTACCTACATCATTAACCCCCGAGTTATTCCAACAAGTAGATGATGCCATTAACAACCCTGAATTTGTTGAAGCATTATCTGATGATTATGCGCTATCCCTCACTATCCATAGTGCTGACGGAAATGGTTTATATGTGATCCGCCCACTTGATATTGAGTTTATTAACCCAACACAGGTTCAATCATGAACTGTGAGCAACTACTTCAAATCATTTGTAATGCCGATATACCGTTAGCGCTTCGGGTTGATGCACAGACATTACTTCATTTTATTAACCCCTTATTTATAACTAACCTTGAGAGATAATTATTATGACTGCACTAAAAACAAAAGCGATAAAGCAAGCAAACACTACTACAAAACCTGAGTTATCAGTAATTGATGATAAGGTTGATATTCAATATTTAACATTAAAAACAGGCTCTGCCGCTAAACTATCAACAAAATCTTCTGGAGAAATTGGTTTTGAAATAGCTCAACTCAGAGAAAGTAAAGAAATCTATTTAAGATTAACGACTAACTCAAGTGGTGGCCTTTTTAGCAAGGAATGGATATTAGTTTCAGATATTGTTGGACTGCTTAATAAACATAAAGATTCAAAGCCTTTTAAGTCATCCTTATTCAAGGCAATTATTACAGGCAGTTCAAGCAACAATATTTCCTTCATCGCTGCGATTTTACGCTCAGACTCTATAGGATTTATTAAGCCTTCTGAGAAGAATTTATTCTTACATACGGTTGGTGATGATTTAGATAAACGTGCTGCTGATATAGCTCAATTAAAGCCAATAGCTTCAAGTAATTCCTCTTCTGATAAAAAACCAAAGTAACTTTTCACCCAATTAGCATATAGCGAGATAATAATGAAATTGATGTTCGATCAACATCAGTGTTTTGTTATGCCTGAAGCACTTTACGGCATTATAAATACTGAGATAGCAAATGTGAGTGTGCAACCCCAAGTAAGTGCTATTACACTGAATTTTAGAGATAAAACATATTCAGCTGATAATGGTGGTTTCCATCCTGTCGAGGTACGGATAACGAAATCCAATAAAATTTGGCAGTTCAACTATGTGACAGATTTTGTTTATCACGGATGTCCTTACCCAGAATTAGTTAAAGAAATTGATATTTGCTTCAGCAGTAAACGGGTTTATCACTTATATGGCGGCTGGCTTAATAAGCAAGCAGGCTCTGAGCTTATTCAATTATTTATCGGTAACTTTATTGAATACCATCATATGGGAGTTTATGTCGTTGAAATCAGCACAGAGTAGTTCAACTAGCAGTAATGATAAGCAACGAGACGACGAGGATAGTTCACCTTCAAATAAAGCAATAAAAGGGGCAATTACTGGTGGTTATATCGGCGCTAGGTTTCCGCCCTACGGAATTTTTGTCGGAATCACACTTGGAGCAATTGTTGGCTTTATCGTTGATGAAGTAAATGGTTAGTAAGTGCTCATTGTTAAAAAAAAAAATAAAAATCAATTGAGTGATACACCCGATTGTTTTTTTTTAGTTTTCCTGATTATTTATGCCCCCTAAAAACCCCTGTTTTATCCCCATTCTTCCTGAACTAATAATTATAAAAAATCAACTAAGGAAAAAAATTATGAAAGCATTATTCGCTTCACTCAAAGGTGGTACGGGCAAAAGCTCAATATCTACTAACTTTTCAACCTATATCAATGCACCTTGCGTTACTAATGACATCGTCATATCTGATAAATCAAACGCTTATCAAATACCTCACTCATTAAAACGAGTACCTTTTGAATACCGACATTTAAAGCATGTTGTATTTGATTTCGGTGCCATGAGTACTAATATCGACCCTAAAGTTTCACATGCCGTTACTTTCTGCGATGTGTGTATCATTCCTACCTTAACAGATGCTCGTAGTTTAAAAGCAACAATTGAAACCTATAAACTGATTGAACCCAGTGGAATACCTATCGTCATTATTATTAATAACTTTACCAAGCAAAAGAAACACGATGATGCTTATAAGTATTTAAACGAGAAATTAAATAATCCTCCTATTTATTCAATACGAACAACCACCTTATTTGAGCGAGTAGCGACTCATGGTGAGCAGTGGTATCAGGAAGTCCATAATGATATGGGAGAATATCAACTAAACAAATCGCGATTAGCTCATGAACTGGTTTATGACGCAATTATTGCTGATGGTGGTTTTTTATGAAAATACAAACGTTAAAAGAAATTGAACATTCAATAGGTGGTAGAACTAAATCTGATAATAGGAAGGTCAGATTAACGTTCTACTTGAACCCTAGCGAAGCTAGAATTCTTAAAGATTATGCTAGTAGTAATGACCAATCTATCAGCGAGATTATAAGGCAATTATTAAAAAAACATATCAATAAATAAAATCAAATGAATGAAGTAGCTTTTGCTACTTCATTTTTATTTACTTATCTTTTTCTTTTAAAAAAAACGGGATGATAGATGTGAACTGTTGCCGCATTCTAGACCTTTTTTTAACACGCTAAATCCGCACTAAAATGGTCTTCTCTGATACGTTAGCTGATGTTCCCCACAGATATAAATATACATTGTTTGACTATAAATATTACCAATCCGTCGAATATTCTAACTGGCAAAAATGCCAACAAAGCGGTCATTCAACAGGTGTTTTTGTTAAAAAAAAACAAATTATAATCAAGTAGTGGTAATCACCAGAAGTCTTTATTAATCAAAACTAACAAAGGATACTTAATTATTTGTTATAATCATTACCTGTGATATTGTTAATGTAGTATTTCTTATTAAATATAAAAAAAAAGGATTGAAAAAATGTCAACATACTCCAAACTTATAATAACTGTAATTACTTCATTTATCCTAGTTTTCAATATAAATGCTGAAGAAGTAAAAACACAGATTAGGGGTAAAGAGGTTATAGCCACTAAATTAACAATGGATATCGCTTTAAAATTAGCTAATTCATCACCTGAAAAATCTAAATTTGAATCTTATGATGACCTTTTAATAAGATATAAGAAAGAATTACCTAAAAACTGGTATTATTTGGACTTCAATTTCGACAAGGTTAAATATAACATCAGTAAAAAAAGGTTTGAATGGGCATATGGCTTGTTAGTTCATATCGAGAAGGGAACACCTCTGGGTAAATTTTATGGACAAAATTCTTATGGCGCTAAAGCAAATGTTGAAAGCAAGCTTATTAAAATAGTCAACCTCAGTCTTAGTATGAATATAGCTGAAAAAATTAGTAACATAGATAAAAGAATGGAAAAACAGATGGGGATTGAATCATATGCTTCCAGTAAGTATAAATCAGTAGCAAATTATCTTTTAACAAAAGGGTTTGCACCCCGTGAACCAATTGTTTTTGAAATATCACCACAGATAGCTGAAAAAATAAAATCAGTAAGGGTGTTTTTTAAAATTAACACACTAGGTTCAGATTCGCATATAAAAGAAGCCACAGTAAAAGAACCAGTTCAAAAGATTTTACAGATTGCTAATTTAGGGATTTCTAAAGATTCTGTATTAACGATAAATGGTACAAATTATTCATTTTTTGAATCAGATATTGAGTGGAGATATTCAACGAAAAAAGGAATGAAAATTAAAGCGGTCAACTAATGAACGACTTATCAAATTTTCAAACAATATTAACATCACTTGTAATAGCAATATTAACATCTTTTATTTCGGTTAATATTGCCTTAAGAAAATATAAAAGTGAAAAATGGTGGGATATTAAAACGACTTGCTATGTTACTATTATTGAGGCATTAAATAACATGATCATGTATTGTGATTTATGGATGGACGTAGAGTTAGATGATAAACTTGTTTGTAAAAAAACTTTAGAAAATTATCACAGTGAATTTAACTGTAGTAAGTTATTATTAGATAAACAAATGAATATTGGTAATTTACTATTATCAGATGAAGCATATAACGTTTTGTTAAATCTCACATATTCACTTTCAAAATCAGAGAATATGACAGATATAACACAAAGTATTGCATTTATAAGGTGTGAGGTTGAAGAATGTTTACATTTGTTAATTCCCTGTGCAAAAAAAGATTTAAAAATAACTAATAGCTTTCTTGATAAGTGACTCTTTAAATTACAGATTTAGTAGTGTTATCGATTAAAATCCAGTGGTATTAATTATTCTATTCACACGCTGCAATACCGCTACAGATCAGTGTATTCAATAATTTTTTACCACCTAGCAACTGACTTGTACTCATTTGGCTTTATATATCGTCAGCCTGTATTACTATAGACTCAACTTGTTGATCTTAATAAATAACACCTCTCGCTTTATAATAATTAAATTAGCATAAAATATGATAATAAGATGAAATTTTGCATACTAACGGAATTTTATCCGTTGTTAGCGAATTTGAACTAAATTTTTTGCACTTAATCCTGTGAGGGATGCTTTATCCCTCGTGATTTGTTAAAACAAAAAAATAAAAATCCCATTACACCTTAATTTAACTGGTGTAATGGGATGATTAATTTAATGCTAGATTTTTACTTTATCTTTCCTGTCCATAGACGAGACTTTACGTTCAAGTTTCAGTTTGAGTGTAAATTAAATGGAAATTAAATCACTCACCGATTGCCCTACCATTCTTTGACGTTGCTCAGTAACCTTAGAATAGCGTTGGGCACTAGCAATATTTGCATGGCCCAACTGGATCATGACGTCATACAAATCTTTACCGCTGGCTACTAACGCAGTCGCCACTGAATGCCTACACGTATGAAAACAAACGTCGTTGACATTAATACCTGATTTTTTAAGGACTACCGAATAAGCCCAACGTGGCTCGGCAATATGTTTTCCTGTGATTAGACTTGAAAATATATAAGGGTTGTTGGGCCTTTTAGGTAACGCACATATAATCTTCATCATGTCATCACTTAGGTAGACCTCCCTACTCTTTCCGTTCTTTGTCATCGGCACATGCAATTTACGTTTAGCTTTATCTAGGTTCTGCCATTTTGCGGTTAGTAGTTCCATTTTTCTAACCCCTGTATACATTAGCAAGGCAATAAAGCTGCCCGCATATTGATTAGGGTATTTAAGCGCTTGTTTAATTATTTTCTGCATTTCATTGAGAGTGAAATAGCGTGTTCTTGTATTATCCTCTTTTAATAGTTTAATTTTATTCGCTTGGTTAATTTCAATAATCCCCCAAGCAACGGCTTGCTGTCCCATGGTTTTAAGCAGTGCTAGTGTCCTATTACACGTTGCCGGAGCATAGGCTTTAGTGAATCCTTCACCTGATAACATATCCATCTGTAATCGTTGTATGTTAATCGCTTTAACTTCATCATATGGAGTACTGCCAAAACGTTTACTCACATAATCAGTGTATCGCTGGACATCATGTTTAAATGAGCGCTTCTTTTGTTTAATAAAAGGAAAATAACTCTCATTAAAGAATTGGTCTAGCGTTGGCATTTGCTTTTGATTTTCACGTTCTTGTTTTGGATCTACCCCTGAGGCTATCAAGGTAATGTGTTTTCGTGCAATTTTACGTGCATCACTTACGTCAATCTCTGGAAATTTACCGATAGTAATTGAACGTTTTTTAGAATTAATGGAATATCTGAGCAGATAACGCTTTTGGCCTGACTTGCCTACTAGAAGCTTCAAGTTTGATATTTCTTTATCACTGTATTCTTTATCAGTTGAACGCGCGTTACTGTCATTTGGTGGAAGTGCTTTTAGGCTTGCTTGAGTAAATTTAAAACGGGTTTGATGGGTTGTCATAAATAATGTCTCCTCGCTTATTATTTAAATGAAGGATGAAAACACCTTCAGATCATTAATATATGCTTGGGTAGAGACTATTTGCGGTTATAACTTTGTACGTGCCGGATATGAACAATAAATAATTGGGATTAACTTATTGCTTATGTTTACTTAAAAGTACATTCAGCGAATAAAAATCAACTGACAATTCCCATGTATGGACCGGAAGCGCAGCTACAGCAGGAGATGAACCGTACGAGGACAGGAGAATCTTTGTTCGTTATGAGGTTCATAAAACTAAATAAGCGTAAATTCAGGCAAAGTTATGACCGTTTCTAGGCGTATAAAATACGTAACACAAGGGATTTAATTAATTGGTGTTTAATCGGTTTTTACAGAAAACTGATGATTTAGAAAAGAATTATTTTAGAACGGTAAAAATATTATTCCAATGTAACTGATTGATTATTAGATATAAAAGAACTTTTATTTTATGACAATTTAACTTTTATCTTCTTGGAAAGAAGATGGTACCCGGAGCCGGACTTGAACCGGCACGCTTTTCGGCGAGGGATTTTAAATCCCTTGTGTCTACCAATTCCACCACCCGGGCATTATAAGGGGAGTATTTTTATAGTAAGTATTGGTACCTAC
>Ga0209081_1001424_pt1 | contig 14313 bp, 13 predicted proteins | sample GOMGulsemesocosm_4_FD_184636 | JGI IMG/M metagenome (GOLD analysis project Ga0209081, IMG submission 184636) | Methane-oxidizing microbial communities from mesocosms in the Gulf of Mexico - GOM15B Gulf of Mexico (SPAdes) (version 2) | ecosystem: Environmental > Aquatic > Marine > Cold seeps... | reverse complement strand
TCCGAGGTCGAGGCCTGATAGAACCGCGTCTTTTTCTCTAGCCCCAGAAACCGGATCGCCTCGAGCAATCTGAGCGTGCCCATGGCATCGACGTCCGCTGTGTATTCGGGGGCCTCGAAACTGACAGCAACGTGGGACTGCGCGCCCAGATTATACACCTCGTCTGGCTGCACCTCTTGCAGGATGCGGGTCAGGTTGGAACTGTCGCTCAGATCGCCATAATGCAGCTTGAATTTGGCATGATCGGTGTGCGGATCCTGATAGATGTGATCCACCCGCTGGGTGTTGAATGAGGAGGCCCGGCGTTTGATGCCATGTACCTCGTATCCCTTTTCCAGCAAAAACTCAGCCAGATATGAACCATCCTGACCGGTAACGCCGGTGATAAGAGCTGTCTTGATTTTCAATTCCGTAATCCTGCATGTGGCACCCTCAATCGAGCGCAGCAAGCCTGTGCCTGAAGTGGCATTCTAGCGTATCATATAGGACGAAAACCCAACCACATCAAATGTAATATTCCCCCTGAAAGCTCTGTTCTTCGCCTGGAAATCGGCTGAATTACCTTGGTTTTAATGGGTTGCACGTTTCCCAATGGCGCCATCCGCTGCAAGCCGCGTGCCACGCAGGACTGAACACGTCTCCGCTCCATATTTCGCAATATCACCAGGCATGCGCCGCCGGAAACTGTAGCGCACAGGCTCAACCGCTCAATCAGCCTATGTGTGATCGTGTGGTGTCTGGATCACTTTGACTTGACGCTTAATGATTTAGCGAACAATAGTCGCCCGAGATTCACTCCCCATAGGGGCGGGGCTTGTAGTTACTCCGAGCATCAATGACAGGAAACATCGTGCTGGCCTCCAATGATACGGTTGTTATCGAACAGATGAAGCGCGTCTTGCAGATCGAGGCAGATGCGCTGCACCAGATGGGCGAGATGATCGGGGATTCTCATAGCAAAGCAATCGACATGCTGTTCGCCGCTGAGGGCCGCATTATTGTGAGCGGCGTCGGCAAGTCCGGTCACATCGGACGTAAGATCGCGGCAACTTTCGCCTCTACCGGGGCGCCGGCCCAATTCATCCACCCGACCGAGGCCAGCCACGGCGATCTTGGAATGATCACCAAGAAAGACGTCTGCATCGTTTTGTCCAACTCGGGTGAAACCTCAGAGCTGGCGGATCTTGTGACCTTTACACGTCGCTTTGGTATCGCGCTGATTGGCATCACTGGTGGCAAGGACAGCACACTTGAGATGCAGTCAGACGTGACGCTATTGTTGCCCGACGCGCCAGAGGCCTGCGTGATAGGCGTTGCCCCCACCACATCAACCACCGCGACGCTGGCCTTGGGGGATGCGCTGGCTGTCGCGCTGATGCACCGGCGTGGTTTCAAGCGCAAAGACTTTCAGATCTTCCACCCCGGCGGTAAGCTGGGGGCGCAACTGATGAAGGTGGATGCGCTGATGCACATTGGCGAGGCGGTGCCACTTGTTGCGCCTGAAACCGCTATGGGCGAAACGCTGTTGACCATGACCTCCAAGGGTTTTGGCATCGCCGGTGTGGTTGAGAACAACCGGCTTACGGGCGCCATCACCGACGGCGACCTGCGCCGCAATTTGGAAACGCTGATGAGCTGTAACGCGGGCGAGGTGGCGACCGGTCAGCCAAAGACAGTGCTGACAAGCAGCCTTGCCTCGGAGGCCCTGAAGATCATGAATGACGCCAAGATCAGTGCGCTTTTCGTGGTTGATGACGATGGGACGGTGGCGGGCATCCTGCACATCCACGATTGTCTGCGGGCAGGTGTGGCATGATTACAATCCTGATCCCGGCCCGTTACGCCTCTACGCGCTATCCCGGCAAGCCGCTGGTTAAGCTGACCGGCCCCGACGGCAGCAAGACACTGATCCAGCGTTCCTGGGAGGCGGCGATTTCTGTGCCCGAGGCGGATGCCGTCTATGTCGCCACAGACGACGACCGCATCGCGGATGCCGCACGCGGGTTCGGCGCAGAGGTCATCATGACCGACGAAAGCTGTCGCAACGGCACCGAGCGCTGCGCCGATGCGCTGGCAAAGACCGGCATGAACCCGGAAATTGTGGTCAACCTGCAGGGCGACGCCCCTTTGACCCCGCCGTGGTTCCTGTCGGACCTGATCGCCGCGATGCAGGCGGATGCGACGTTGGACGCCGCCACCCCGGTTTTGCGCTGCACGCCTGAAACGCTGGAGATGTTCCACGAAGACCGGCGCGCAGGCCGTGTGGGCGGCACCACCGCCGTCTTTGATAACGACCGCTGCGCGCTCTACTTCTCAAAGGAAGTGATCCCCTATACCGACGGCAAAAGCTTTGCCGCAGGCGAGGTGCCTGTCTTTCACCATGTGGGCGTCTATGCCTACCGCGCCGCCGCCCTGACCCGCTACATGGGCTGGCCCGAGGGCCCACTAGAGACGCTTGAGGGGCTGGAACAGCTGCGCTTTCTTGCCAACGGTGCGCGTATGAAATGCGTAGAAGTCGACGACCGTGGCCGTGCCTTCTGGGAGCTGAACAACCCCGAGGACGTCGCCCGCATCGAACAGGTTCTAAGCCGCGAGGACGCAGCACAATAACCGTCAACGTCGGAGATTCTGGGTAAATTTGAAATGGCTCGTCGACCCTGCGGCGACCGTTTCAGGCCCTTGGCGCAGTCCAAATTTACCGCTTGTGAAACAATACGTGGCTTTGGCTTCTTTTGGTGACGGATTCTGCGCGAAACGATTGAAATTTACCAATTGTACTAGGAAGTTTTGCCTGACCTTCGGGCGAATGGTATCAATTTTACTAAATTGAAAACCGTATTTCTGAAGGAGGCCAAGTATGGCAAATCTGTATCTTGGAAATCTGAACGGGACGTCTTCCCTTCATGATCTTTTTGCTTTCGATGGCTTTGACATCCAGTTGGCTACAGAAAGGACCGGTTCGTCGATTGAAGTCGCGGCTGGTATTGGTTCTGTTCTTGTTCTGACAGGTGATTTTTCCAGCCTGGACCAATCTGAATGGGAGATTTTCTCAATCTCCCTTACCCAGGATGGTGTTTCCGTCGTGTCGGTTTCGGATATCACTCTGTCCATTGCTCAATTTGAGACATTGTCCGGCACGGAGCTGGCACAGAATTTGTTGGCTGGAAATGATGAGGTCACAAGCATTTTGGACGAAGATCTGACAGTCATTACATATTCGGGCAACGATCTGGTTTCCTTGGGTGATGGTCATAATACGGTCTTTGCCGGTACGGGGAGCGATACCGTGCTGGGGGGCAACGGCCAGGACAGCTTGTATGGTGGGTCTGGGAATGACCGGTTGCTTGGAAATCTGGGACATGACACCCTGTTGGGCGGCGATGGGAATGACACCCTGAACGGCGGCGACGGTAACGATTTCATCTCGGGCGGTGAGAGTGCGGCTGATCTGCGCGACGTGATCTATGGCGGTGCCGGTCACGACAGCATCGACGGTGGTTATGGCAATGATCTGATCTATGGTCAGGATGGCAATGACATCATTAACGGCGGCGTTGGCGCCGACGAACTACTGGGTCAGGATGGTGATGACGTGATCAACGGTGCAGCCTATGCCGATCTGATCTTTGGCGGTGCGGGCAATGATTTTATCAACGGCGGCTTTGGCCACGACCGTATCAATGGCGGTGCCGGTGCCGATCAGTTCTTCCACGTCGGCGTTGAGGGCCACGGATCGGATTGGGTGCAGGATTACAATGCTGCCGAGGGCGATGTGCTGCAGTTTGGCGATGCCAGCGCCACAGCGGATGATTTCCAGGTCAATCTGGCTCATACCGCGAGTGACGCAGGTGAGCGCGCGGGGGATGATGATGTGGCTGAGGCCTTTGTGATCTACACACCCACCGGCCAAATCATGTGGGCGCTGGTGGATGGCGCGGGTCAGGATCAGATCAACCTGCAGATCAATGGCGATGTGTTCGACCTGCTAGCCTAGGTGTTACTGTGACCGAACGGGCGGGTTCCTTCGTCAGGGATCTCCCGTTCGGTGACCAGAAAAGGCGGCCCAAACCTCACTACGTGAGACAGGCCGCCCGGCATGGATCAGAACAGATCAAAGGTCACCACGTCGCCGGCAATGGTGGGATCAGCGATCGGCAAACGCAGGATGATCTGGTCGATAGCCTCGGGATTGTCAAAGGTGAACAGGGTGTGTCCATCCAGCTCCAGATACAAATTAAGGTTTTCTACGTTGCCTTCGCTATCTAGTGTGCTTAGCCGCCGCAGCGTGAACTGATCCCGGGTGGCAAATTCGCCCTGATAGACCAGTCGATCCCCCTCGGCCGCATTGTAATCGGTGATATGCAGCTTGTCGCCTCCCTCCTCGGAAACAAAGAAATAATCCGCGCCTTCACCGCCAGTGGCGGTGTCATTGTGCAGCCCGCCAAAGATGAAATCATCACCGTCGCCACCAAATAGACTATCGAAACCGTAGCCGCCCACCAGCAGATCGTTGCCCGCATCGCCGTAGAGATCGTCATTCCCGCCGCCGCCAATCAGCACGTCGTCGCCATCGCCGCCATGTAGCGAGTCGTGATAGATGACATCCTTGTTGTCATCCCCCAACAGCGTGTCATTGCCAGCACCGCCACCTAAGAAGTCGTGGCCATCATTTCCCATCAGCAGGTCATTGCCGTCCTGGCCGCCAATCGTGTCATCGTGCAGCCCGCCCTCTAGGGTGTCGTTGCCGGTCATCCCGTTCAGTTCATCTGCACCTGCACCGCCCATGATGCTGTCATTGTCGCCACCACCGTTGACCAGATCGTTGCCAAGACCGCCATCCAGCGTATCATCACCTTCACCGCCGCCCATCGAGTCATCACCATCATCACCTGACATCAGATCAAAGCCTAGGCCACCTTCCAGCAGATCGTCAGAGGCGCCACCTGTGATCGTGTCATCATCGTTGAACCCCCTAAGCGTATCGGGGCCTGCCAGCCCTTCGAGCAGATCAGCGCCTGCTGTCCCATCAATAGTCAGTCCACCAACAACATGTAAGGTTGTGAATGTTTGTACGCTTTGGCCATCGTTTTCGGTGCCGGTGATGCGCAAAGCGTAGCTGCCGATCAGCCCCTCATCCACTGCGGCGTCGTCAAAGCTGATGGTGCGGCTGTTTGCGTCCCATTGCAGCCAGGCCGGAAGCGCCGCCCCATCTGCCAAAGTCACATCGTAACGAATATAGCCTCCCGATAGATCGGTGATCAGGTCGCGGTCGATCTGATAAGAGAAATCATCGCTATGATAGCCACTTAATCCATCCAGTGTGCCGCTCACCACCGGATCACCATCGGGGCCTGCAACATTGGTGGCTACGGTGCCCGTCGATTCGCCGCCAAACCCATCGGAAAGGGTATAGGTAAAACTGTCGTTCTGCGCGACGTCCTCGGCCTGCGCCTGCAACGCGGCAACGCCGGTTGGATCATAGGTGATCGTGCCGTCATCGTTCAGCGTCACAGTTGCGCCAAGCGCGCTGGTCGCGGCAACGGCAGTAATGCTAAGCGCATCACTGTCCGGGTCGCTGTCATTGCGCAGCAGGTCGGCGACGTCTAGTGTCGCTACCCTGTTGGCGTTGACCGTGCCGCCACCGGATGCGGCATGGGCAAAGTTCAGCAGCGCCGCGTTATAAGCCCCAAAAGGCCCATCACCGGTGTTGCCCCAGCTTTGCGTCCATGGACCCTCGGTGTCCCCGTTGGAAACATAGGCGATTTCACCGCTGCCCAACTGCCGCAAAGTCCACGAAGCCCCACCGTCACGGGAGCCGCTCTCTACCACAACTTGAGTGTTGGTGCCGCCGGTTGGGTCGAGAAAAAGCGTATCAGTATCGGAGTATACACCCGCGGGCCGCACACCGACAATGTCGCGAAAGCCTGTGGTCAGGCTGTTGGCCCCGATGACATTTGACCCAACACCACCAAAATCGTCGCTGGAAATGCCACCCAAAAATTGGATCAATGACGGGTCATACGGGCTTGCCACAGAATCGTAGCCAGTGACAAAGACATTGCCACCATTGCTGACGTAGCTGTTGAGGTTTTCAAACAGCGCCGGGTTGTTGTGCTGAGACCCATACTCACGTCCGGAGGCAACCCAATAAACCGCTGAATACTCGGACAAATCACCACTGAGGGTCGGATTGGTGTCGCCCTGGAAATCATTCAGCGCACGTTCGACTGTATAACCTTCAACTTCCAGCGCATCTGCGATGCCAGTGTTGGAAGTGCTGTCAGAGACAAAAAGGATAGGACCTCCGCCGCCAAATTCATCGTCGGTTGCAATTGGGGACTGGTTTGTTGGGCCTGCAGGCATGGGTGTGTCCAATTCTTAGGTCGGTGCCAAAAATAGAAGTTTAAATATTTAGTATTATCCTAATGGAATACTATCCTTTTTGCGTACCGCAGTATTAAGACCTAAACAAGATTTTCTTACCGCCTATACGGGACTGCCCAGCCAATGATCGCCCAAGGGTGATCTGCGCGGTATGAGGCAAAGCCAGCAGCCAAGTGGCCCATCAGCGCCTCAACATGCAGCAAGTCGGCCCAAATCGCCCCTTAGGGCGGCTACGTCTACAGGGGCGGCTATTGCGCCGCCCCCATCAATTCCCGGTCTCGATCAGACGTGATCGAAATCAACCGTCAGTTTCTCAGTGCTGGGGCGGGCCTGGCAGGTCAGGGTGAAATTCTCTTTCAACTCCCACGGCTCGAGCGAGTAATTCAGCGCCATTTCAGCATCACCCTCGACGATCTTGGCACGGCAGGTCGAACACATGCCGCCTTTGCAGGAAAACGGCAACTCAATGCCGCTTGCGGCGGCGGCGTCGACAATGCTGGCGTGTTCTGACGTCATCACAAAACTACGCGCGGTTCCATCAAGGATCGCTGTGACCTCGACGCCCTCCCCATTGGCCGTTGCAACCGACAATGGGCGTGGCGCGACAACGGCGGTGCCGCCACCAGCCGGAGTGAACAGCTCTTCGTGGATCCGTTCACCCGGCACCCCAAGCGCTTCCAGTTCCTCGTGCAGACCGGCAATCATCTCGGCTGGGCCACACAAAAAGGCGTCATCAATCTCGGACGGCGTAAACAATGCCCGCGAAAATTTGCGCAGCTTTTCCACATCAAGACGGCCAGAGTAAAGCGGCACATCGGTGCCTTCGCGGGTCAGCGTGTGGAACAGTGAAAAGCGTTCGGGGTAGATATCTTTTAGATCATTCAGCTCGTCACGGAAAATGATCGAGGCCAGGGTCCGGTTACCGTAAAACAGAATGAAATTCGATTGCGGTTCGCTGGCCAACACGTTGCGGATGATTGAAATGACCGGAGTGATGCCACTGCCCGCAACCAGTGCCAGATAGGTCCGCGACCCACCCTGTTGTTTGTGGGCGCCAAAATGACCTTCGGGGGTCATCACGTCCAGCTCCATTCCGGCGGTCAGGTCCGCATGTACGAACGAGGAAAACTCCCCGCCTTCAAGCCGTTTGACAACCACCCGCAATTCACCGTCATCCGGGGCGGAGCTGATGGAATAGCAGCGCCTTATCCCATTTGTATCATCACAACGACGCAGGGTCAGGTGTTGGCCCGGCGTGAATGTATAGGCATCGGCCAGATCGGCAGGCACCGCAAAGGCAAGCGATACTGCGTCAGGTGTTTCGTGACGGACGTCAGAGACAGTCAGCCGATGAAACCGCGGTGGACGCCGGGTTGCCGGGGCATTGGAGGATAGGGCTTGGGTCGCAGATGTCATCATATTTTCCTTGGATTCAGCGCTGGGTTCCAGCCTTTTCACAGGGTATTGTTGGGCGTTATTGGGGTATCTCGGCTCAAAACCCGCCGAGATACCCATTCGCCATCAGATACATTTGAAATAGTCGTAAGGTTCCAGGCAGCTTTTGCAGCGGTAAAGCGCCTTACAGGCGGTCGAGCCGAATTCGCTAATCCGTTCGGTCTCGCTTGAGCCGCATTTGGGGCAGGCAATCACTTCGGTCGAGAACAGCGCCCGTTTGGAATTGCTGCCCTTTTTTGGCGGTGCAATGCCGTAGGCACGCAGTTTTTCCCGCGCGTCATCGGGAATCCAGTCGGTGGTCCAGGCCGGAGACTGGCGCAGGCTGACGCGATGCGCGTCAATCCCGGCCTTGGCCAGTGCCAGCTCCACCTCGATGGCGATCATGCCCATTGCGGGACAGCCCGAATAGGTCGGGGTAATGATCACCTCGATGGTGCCATCCTCGTCCTGTTGCACATCGCGCAGGATGCCGATGTCGCGGATCGTCAGAACCGGGATCTCCGGATCACACACCTGATCCAGCGCAACGCGGGCGCGCGCCAGAACGTCACCGTCAGTAGGCTGGAGTGGTGTCTGATCTACCATTTTTGCCCCGGATAGGCCCGCTGAAGAAACTGCATTTGCGCCAGCAGATGCCCCAGATGTTCGGTGTGTTTACCACTGCGCCCACCTTTGAGCATCCAGCATTTCTCGGGATAATCCAGTGTGGCCTCGGTTAGCACTTCGCGGATCGTTGCCTCCCATTGCTGACGCACAACGGTCATGTCAAAACCCTGCCCCGCGTTGAGCGCGGCACTGTCGATATCGTCGGATTCGAACATGTCATCAGTGTACATCCACAGCGCATCAATGGCGTTCTGTGTCCGCTCGTGGCTTTCTTCGGTGCCGTCGCCCAACCGCAGAACCCATTCCGTTGCATGGCGCAGGTGGTACTGTGATTCCTTGGCGGCCCGCCCGGCGATACCGGCAACTTCGGTGTCTGTTGAATTCAACAGCGCCTCCCAGACGGGAACGGCGAAGGCCGAGAAGAACAGCTGGCGCACCATCGTATGGGCGAAATCGCCATTCTCTTTTTCGACCAACAGAAGGTTGGTATATTCATGTGCATCGCGCAGGAACACCAGATCATCCGCGTCGCGGCTGTCTTGCTCGCCAACCACATCCAGAGCATGAACGTACAGCGCGCGGGCCTGACCGATCAGATCAAGACCGATGTTGGTCAGGGCCAGTTCCTCTTCCAGGATCGGCGCGTTGCCGATCCATTCGGACATCCGATGGCCAAGGATCATGCTGGAATCGGCCAGCCTTACCAGATGATCAAACTGTTTTTTACTATCAAAAGCCGACATTACATGTTCTCAACTTCTTTTGGGAGCACATAAAACGTCGGGTGACGATAGGGCTTGTGATCTGGGTCGGACGGGTCGAACGTTGACTCTTTGTCCTCGGGAATGCTGGCAATCAGGTTGGAACTGCGCATGATCCAAATCGAATCCGCCTCGCCGCGGCGGGTATAAAGATCACGGGCGTTTTGCATGGCCATAGTGTCATCCGCAGCGTGCAGGCTCCCCACATGGCGGTGCGACAGGCCGTTGCGCGGACGCAGGAATACTTCATACAGCGGTGTGTCTTTTTCTCTCATTGAAACGTCTTGCCCTCTTTGGCTGAATTGATCGCGGGATTGCGGCGCGGACGCCGTAAATCCCTGATTTTATACTTGTACCCGCCCATAGTTGGGCGGGCTGGATCAGGCCGCGCTGGCGGATTCACTAGCGGCCCGTTTTGCGGCATAGGCCTCGGAAGCGGCCAGAACCCAGGCCCCTTCAGTGTGGGCCTTGTTGCGCGCTGCCAGGCGTTCGCGGTTACATGGACCCTGACCTTTGACGACGCTCCAGAATTCTTCCCAGTCGATCGGGCCATGTTCCCAATTGCCAGTTTCCTCATTGAAATGAAGATCGGGGTCAGGGATGGTCAGGCCAATCAGGTGTGCCTGAGGAATAGTGGCGTTCAGGAATTTCTGGCGCAGCTCATCATTGGTGAAATTCTTGATCTTCCATTTCACGCTATCCTCTGTGTGCTCGGAATCGCCGTCGTGCGGGCCAAACATCATCATGATAGGCCACCACCAACGGTTGACAGAATCCTGTGCCATTGCACGTTGTTCCGGTGATCCTTCCATCAGTGCCACCATTGCCTCATAGCCTTGACGCTGGTGAAAGCTTTCTTCCTTGCAGACCAGAACCATCGCCCGCGCATAGGGGCCATAGGAACAGCGACACAGTGGGATCTGGTTCATGATCGCCGCGCCGTCGCCCAGCCAGCCAATCGAGGCCATATCAGCCCAGTTCAGGGTCGGATAATTGAACACGCTGGCATATTTCGCCTTGCCGGACAGCAACTGGCCAATAAGGTCTTGGCGCGACACCCCAAGGGTTTCAGTGGCGGAATAAATATAAAGCCCGTGGCCCATTTCGTCCTGAATTTTCGCCATCGCCTGCAGCTTGCGGCGCAGGCTAGGGGCGCGACCGATCCAGTTTGCCTCCGGGTAGGCTCCGACGATTTCGGAATGGGCGTGCTGGGACATCTGACGGATCAGGGTCTTACGATAGGCTTCGGGCATCTCGTCACGCGGCTCTATCCGCTCGCCTGCGTCAATGCGGGCCTGAAACCGCGCCAGCATTTCCGGGCTTTCATCCGACTTTTCCTTAACACCCATCAATCCTTGCGAATACATGCGTTTTCCCTTCAAATCTCTGCGCCGCACCGACAATGCAGGCCCGCGCTCTATGGCTTTACTTCTGGCAGAGGGGGAATTGTCCCAACTGCGAGTCAAGTAGGGCGATGTCATTACCGCTCTACCTTATAGTTCAAAACTTGGTAAGTAAACCAAATTTTGTAGTATAATACCACCTGCCAATGACTGGAAGGTGGTTGGAATTTATAGACCCAGATAGGCCTCACGCACCTTTGGATTGGCGGCGATATCCTTGGCCAGCCCTTCCAGAACCACGGTTCCGGTCTCCATCACATAGGCCCGATCAACAAACGACAGGGCAGCGTTTGCGTTCTGTTCGACCAGAAGGATCGTCATGCCCTGACGCTTAAGTTCCTGCAGCGTTTCGAAAATTTGTTGCATAAGCAGCGGCGACAACCCCATGCTGGGTTCGTCCAGCAACAACAGGCGCGGACGCACCATCATCGCCCGACCAATGGCCAGCATCTGCTGCTGACCGCCCGACAGGCTACCGGCGATTATGTGGCGTTTTTCTTTCAGGATTGGAAAGGCGTCATAGGTCCATTCCAGACGGCTGGCGTCTGACCGCTCACCCGATCCCAGCGACCAGCCGCCGACCAGCAGATTATCCTCAACCGAAAGCGGGCCAAAGATGTGCCGCCCCTCGGGCACCTGAGCAATGCCCAGATTGATACGCTTATGCGCCGGCACCTTGTCCAGTGGCTTGCCGTCAAATGTCATGGTGCCGCCAGATATCCGCTGCACCCCCGAAATGGCGCGCATCATGGTGGTCTTACCGGCCCCATTGGCGCCGATCACCGCGACCACCTCGCCTTCGGCGATTTCCAGCGAGACACCATGCAGTGCCTCGATCCGGCCATAGCGCGATTTTACGTCAGTCAGAGACAGCACCGGGTGCTCCTTCACTTTCATCGATCCCAAGGTAGGCCTCGACCACATGCGGGTCGGCGGCGATTGTCGCAGCGTCGCCCTCGGCCAGCTTCCTGCCAAAGTTAAGCACAAGGATGTGGTTCGAGATTTTCATCACCAGCCGCATATCGTGTTCGACAAGAACAACCGCCATGCCATCGGCAGCGACCTGGCTGATGATGTTATCGATCTCTTCGGTTTCGCTGGGGTTACAGCCAGCTGCCGGTTCGTCCAGCAACAATACCGATGGGTCCAGCGCCAGTGCGCGGGCAATTTCCAACCGCTTTAGCGCACCGTATGACAAGGACGCCGCCGACTGATCAGCGACATCTGCCATGCCAACACGGTCAAGACATTTCAGCGCCCGCGCACGGCTTTCCTCGCGTTGGCGACGCACCGAAGGCAGCGCCAGAAGATGGGCGAGTACGTTGCGCCCTTCATGCAGGTGGCACCCGACCATCACGTTTTCCAGCGCGGTCATGTTTTGAAACACCTGAAGGTTCTGGAACGTCCGGGTCAGGCCCTTGGCCGCCAGCTTGTCCGACGACAAGCCGGTTACCTCCTGCCCGTTCAAAAAGACCCGCCCTGACCGAGGCGTATAGACCCCCGAGATCAGGTTAAAGAGCGTCGTTTTACCCGCGCCGTTTGGGCCAATCACCGATAGGATTTCACCGGGGCGCACCGCCAGTGTTACATCGTCTACTGCCTTTAGCCCGCCAAAGGCGATGCCTAGACCTTTGGTTTCAAGAATTGCCGTCATGTCGTGCCCCCCTGATCGCATTGCTGATGGTTGGCACAATGCCCGAGCGCATGAAGATCATTGTCAGGATCATGATCAGTCCCAGCAGGGCATGTTCATATTGATGCAGCGCCGTCAGGAACTGCGGCAAGATGATAATCAGGGCCGCGCCGACCAGTGATCCAGCCACCGATCCCATGCCACCCAAAACCACCATTGTGACCAGTTGTACCGAGACCAGGAAATCCGCCAAGCCGGGTGTTACGTGACCGTTGTACAGCGCCAGAAACCCACCCGCTGCGCCGGCAAAACAAGCCGAGATCACAAACACGATCACCTTGTATTTCGCCACATCCACACCCAGTACCGATGCCGCGACCTCGCTGTCGTGGATGGCACGCAGGGCCAGCCCGGTTGGGCTGTTCATCAGGTTAAGCGCCAGCCAGACGCCGAACACCAAAGCTGCGCCGATGATCCAGTACCATGTACCAGTGCCGCGAATTTTCCAGCCCATGATAACCATGCGCTCTACGCCCATGCCATCCGGGCCGCCGGTCACATCGACTTCGTTGCTCAGGACCATGAACACCAACATGCCCAGACCCAGCGTCGCGACCGCCAGATAATGCCCCTTTAGCTTGAGAATGGGACGACCAACCACAAAGGCGACCAGCCCACAGGCCAAGATCCCCAACGGCAGGCTTGCGCCCGAAGGTATCCCCAGAAACGTTGGCCCCAAAGCCACCGAATAGGCCCCCATAGCAAAGAACCCCGCATGGCCCAGGCTGACCTGCCCGGCAAAGCCCATCAACAGGTTCAGCCCGATTGCCGCCAGTGCATAAACCCAGACCACCACCGCAATCCGCATTTGAAAACTAGAGGTCAGCAGCAAGGGCAGCACCAACACCAGCGCGGCAATCAGCACCAGGCTAAGATGGCTTTTCAGCACCTCTTGCAAACGATTAGACGCGCTCATGTTGTGGTCTCCCAAGTAGGCCATTGGGGAAGGCAAAAAGCACGACCAGAATGATAACAAAGGCCGCAGCGTCCTTGTAATCGGTCGAGATATAGCCAGCCGTCATCGCCTCGCCCAAGCCGACAAGAATGCCGCCAAGCAGCGCGCCGACAGGGTTGCCAATACCGCCCAGCATCACCGCCGCAAAACCTTTGAGCGCCAGTAGAACGCCGATGTCATAACTGGTCAGCGCAATAGGCGTTATCAGAATGCCAGCCACCGCCGCAAGAACCGCCGAAATGACAAAACTAAGTCTAACGATCATGCGGACATTGATCCCGACCAGTTGCGCTGCGACCAGATCCGCCGAGGCGGCGATCAGCGCTTTGCCAATCATCGTGCGGCGCATCAGAATAACCAACAGCCCCATCATGGCCAAAGTGCCCACCACGACCACGATGCTTTGCGGCAGTACCACGGCACCACCGACATGGATTGGAAAATCTCCGGCCAGTGACGGCAGCGAGAAAAAGCTGGTACCAAAATAAACCTGCGCCAGCCCGCGGATCATTATCGACGCACCGATGGTGATAATGATCAACGCAAACACCGGAGCATTGCGCGCCGGACGGATAGCAAATTCATATAGCAACACGCTGACCAGCGCGGTTGCGCCAATCGCCAGCAGCGCAGCCAGAGGATAAGGCAGCCCGACCGAGATGCCCAATACGGTAAACATACCACCCAGCATGACAAATTCGCCCTGGGCGAAATTCACCACATGCGAGGCGTTGTAAATAACCGTAAAGCCAAGGGCCACAGCCCCATAGATGAATCCGGCGGTCAGGCCAGAGAATAGGAATTGCAAGAATTCAGAAAGTGCCATGATGATCCCTTGTGGTCTGATCGGCGGTGTTGGCGGTGTCCGGCACTGTGAAATTAGCTGTCACTGTGCGGTTTGCTGTTTGGATAAATGGCACGAGTTCACACCCCAGCTTAGGCAGGGCGCGCAATGTTGTGTCGCACAAAGGCGGGCCGTGACACGCACAGCCCGCCTCTGCTTCTTTACAGTTTACTCTAGAACCCACTCGCCGTTCTTGACGGTGACGATGTAAA
>Ga0209081_1001423_pt1 | contig 14320 bp, 10 predicted proteins | sample GOMGulsemesocosm_4_FD_184636 | JGI IMG/M metagenome (GOLD analysis project Ga0209081, IMG submission 184636) | Methane-oxidizing microbial communities from mesocosms in the Gulf of Mexico - GOM15B Gulf of Mexico (SPAdes) (version 2) | ecosystem: Environmental > Aquatic > Marine > Cold seeps... | reverse complement strand
TTGGTCTTCATAAATATGAGCGTTAACAATTTTATGATAAGCAGTACCTGCTTTAAGCCCTGTAATTTGCGCCATAATAGCTAAAAAGAAAAACACCTGCACTTGATTGAAGTTTAAACCGAGCGGCTTTGCAACCCCTAATTTGTGCATAATACGTTATTATTCAATGCATACAGTGTTATTTTTCGTGCTGTGCATTGATTTTTATGCACAGTCAGAGTATATATGAAAATACTAACTACTCAATGTTTATATGTTTGCCTTTACTTAATTATGTATAAATATATTTTAATTTTTCCCTTTTTGGCTAAGTAAGTTTTAATCCTAATTACAACGCCACTGAAGTTGATTAAAAATTAACTCGGTATTTCGACTCCACTTTCAGATGAAATCATATTTAAACACCCTACAAATCCGAATTAACCATTTGATATATATCATTATATAATAAAAACAAAAAAGACAAGTTATTTATACTTTGGTTATAGATTTTTGGTGAAAATAGGATATAACTATTTTAGTGAAGACTATTTTGGCATCCTAAAATTAGAGCAATAACAGCAAAAATTGATAAAAGTTGCAAAACAGGCTTCCTTTAACAAAAAGGAATAATATTAATGAATAAAAATATAAAAGAGGTAGCAAGCCTACAAAAACAAGGCTTTATAATTAAAACAAAAGAAAATGGTAATGACGTTATTACTGTATGTAACTCAAATATTTATTTGAAAAACTTTATTCATAAAGTACATAAAGATAATTTACCAGATGATTTTATCTATAAAACCATCTACAACTGTATTGAATCTGTCGCCAATGGAAACTTTGAAATATCTTCCATTCTTGAAGATGTCACGGCTGATATACACACACATGACTTGATTCGATGGGCATCATCAAATTTTGATCGTACTTCATATATTGATGATATTTTATCTGAGTATATGATTGAAGATTTTAATGAGCTATTACAGCTTGCTCAATCTAAAGAAATTAATGAAATATGTTATGCAACACTTCAGTTTTTAGAAGACAGGATTAATAACAAGTATTTCTACTTTCACATAACATGAGAAATTTTGGTTAATAGTTCATGTGTCTGGAATACGGTCAAAAACAGAGTTATTTACATATTAAGCAATAGGTACTTAACTTTATTATATTATAATATAACCACAAAAACGAGAGTTATTGGAAAAGATTAAAAAAATTTTACTTTATTTATCAATTAACTAAAACCTTTCAAATATATAATAGTACTGTATATGGGATCAAAAAAACAAGGAAAAATGATCATTACTATGAAGGAGATATTCGAATGCCATTTTTAAAAATTTGATTCCACAATATCCCCATATAATACGGGTTATATAATTATAATAGAGTAGAAATAATGAATAATTAGTACTCAAAAAGATCAAATACTACTCAGTAATGTAATAGGTTAAGTATTTATCATGCCACATATAATTAGTTTTTAATTAATTTGCTATTTCTATCATATCCCAATTGATGTTGCTGAGTGAGATCATACCCTAATTTACTTTGAAGCCATTGCATATCTTGTTCTGAAGTTTTAAACATATGTAATCTGTTCATTACAAGTACATCTAGTACTTTTTTAGCCACATTATTTTCTTCACACTTAAAAGCTACATCTTCAATTTTTTTTCTACTTATAGGTTTATGATTATCCAAAGAGATAGCTACCTCCATTAGTTCAAATGCTAAAGTTTGATTGGCATTTATAACGGTTGGAATATCTGGCATTAATGCCTGTGAATTGACTATTTGAGCCGTTTTTAAAACAAATAAACTAGAAGCTCCCTGAATAATTCTAGAGACAGTTAATCTAGCAATATTCTCTCTATCTTCTTTCGGGATATTTTTTGATTTTTCAGATAGTTCGTTGTGAATTGCTTCAATTAAAGCTTTAGGATGTGCTTCTAAAAAGTTATAGAAGTCTTGTAAAGCTCTCAATGGGGCTAAAAATACAGATTGAATGATCTCTACCTTTTTAGGTCTAGCAAACTTTGTTGGATTTGATTTTATAATTTGACTTAAAATATCTATGGTTTTAAATAACATAGTAAGCTTAGTACCTAAATCTAAACTAACAGGATCTTCTTCTTTTTCTTTAAAGAAACCATTAGGCTTATTAGTTTCTGCTAACTCTTTCTGCTCACTTAATGTCTTCCTATTTTCTTGAGGTGTTTTGCAATTAAACTCTAGTTTTGGTGCATCTTGAATCAACTCATGAGCAACATTACAACCCCCATTAAAATCCGCAGCTATATTTTCTTTAAAAAGATTATCCGCGGCTGTTTTCATCATAACTAATATATTATCTGAGGATGAGTGATGAGCTAAAAATAAAATGATATTTGCATTTTTCTTAACATATAAATGTTCGATGCAATGTTCTATGTCTTTATTAATGGCAGCATCAAGAATATTTTGGCTAAAATACATCCCTAACAAATAATAATAATTATAATGATATCTAAATTCATAATCGCCACCATTTTTTACAAGTACTTTAGCTTTTAATAATTTTGATTCTTGACTGGTAAAATCAGATTCCTGCCATGTATCAGAGAAATACTGATTAAACTCTTTAAAATCTTCAATGGAAATAGAAATAGTATTTCTTTTATAATAGAACCACGCAAGATGCATACAGTAGTCAATTTCTGCTCCTAACGAATCATTTCCGACTCCAACATCTAGAAAACTTTCGGTTAATAAGTAATTATAATAATGACCTAAAGCACTGTCACTTAACTGTTCTGATTGCCCTGACTCAATACTTTGAAGGAAAGTCAGTAAAAATATAGGATGCGGTGAAATTAAACTTTTATCCATCACAGTATCCATTAACTTTTCAGCTACATTACACTTACCCACAATTTCAGCTTCTGATTCATGGTCTTGTTGACCAACCGAATACCACTTGTTAATCAATTCACTTCTCTTCACAAAACCAAACGGTTGAATTTTGTAATGCTCAAATGAATCAGTAGTCGTATTATCTTCCAAACTCGTTAATTGACTAACCTCATACATACTGCTTACTGTTAGAATAACCTTTCCAAACTTCCCCATAAGATAATTCAGAATTTCATTGATAGCATTTTCTGATTTTATTTTAGTCGAATCAAAATCATCTATTAGGAGTATTTTTTTATCAGTATCTTCCTGATTGAACTTATTTAAAATGTTTTTAGATTCAAACTGATTATCTAATGCTCTTTGTATTTGTAAATCAATGTTACTTGAGGTTTTTTGCCTTATGTCGCTACCATTGAGCAAAATTGGTATGTAACCTGAGGACGCATACTCTGTTATTAAAGAATATACTAAGCTTGTACTCCCTATATTTTCTTCTCCACTCAATATAACCCCTTTGGAGAATTTTTTTACTGAAAGGAGTTTATTTGATGAAAAGTCTAAGTTTTTACTTTTATTAACTTTTTCTTTTTTTAAATTAGGGTACACGAATATATCAGATAACTTTAAATTTGTTGTATTACTATGTTTAAAGTAAGCACCACAATCATCTAGTTTTTCTTTAAAACTTCTTTTAAAAGAAAAACATTTTGTGTTGCTTTCACTAATTTCTAATAATAACTTTTCTTCTTTAGGGGTATAAATATTATTTTCTGAACAATACTCATATGTAAAGTATTTATTTTTAGCTTGATCTAAATCTAACGTAACGACTCCAAAAGTAGAGTTTTCAATAGTCTTTTCTTGTAAAACTCCACCTTCTATTACTATGGTCTTACCAGACTCAATATCATCATGATTAACTGCATTACTTAAATGCTCATGACCTGTAAATACAAAATTTGAAATAGATCTAAGATTATGCCTAAAGTCACGATAAGAGGATTGACCTAGCCAATTTAAAGGATGATGCATAAGAGAAATTCGAATGTCAGCACCTAGTTTGGATTTATTTGTATAGACGGAAAATGGGAATAATAACTTACCTTGTTCTTCTCTAAATTTTGATGCCCAAGCGAGGTTCACTGATTCAAAAACTATACTTTTTCCGCCAACAGTAAACTTTTGTGTAACCCATAGCTTATCAGTTTCAACCTGATTTTCTTCAAATTGATCTCTAAATTCGAAGTATCCATTTTGATGAGTAGTACAACTTTCGAATATTGTTTTATCTATTTTCTCTATATCTTGAGATAAGACACTATCTAGTAGAAAAGATCTCAATTTATCGTTATCAAAATCACAATCATGATTTCCAGAACACATAACAAAATCGACATTAATATTTCTTTCCTGTCTCAGGTGACGTTTTATACTATTTAAAAAGATAGTTGCCCACCCATACTGATTTTTTGTCCCCGAATAAACTATATCACCTGAGACCAAAATAAAAACATGTGAAGTATCTACTAGGTGACTATATATTGCTCTGGCGATATTTTCTGCTTGAGTAAGAATCGGATCAGATTCTGTTTTTATATGAATATCACTTAAATGTAGTATTACAGCCTTCATTGAAATCCTTTTTATAATTATGTCGATTTAATATATACAAGGATATCTTGTGTAATTACAATAAAATAGTAAAAATTTTTTATTACTCAAATTAATTGTCCTAGTTTATTTTTATCAATAATTAACTAGGACAATCTAATGCTCTGTAAACAGTGCTTCTTGAGCATTTAAGGGATTTGGCTATCAAATTTTTATTCATTCCCTCTTTAAATAGTTCATTAATTTTTTTGTGTAATATTACATCTTTGACTCTGCCTAAATTCTTGCCTGCTGCTTTTGCTCTCGAACGCCCTTCATTACAACGATTTAAGATTCGTTTCCGTTCCATCTCTGCAAAAGCACTAATCGTTGTATAAATTACACGTCCAACATCTGAGTTAATGTTAATTTCACCTAAATCATGAAAAATGATACCAACATCTTTAGTTTGAAACTGATCTGCTATTTTTAATGCATCGACAGTATTTCTGGCTATTCGATCAACTTTAGTAACATGAACAATATCGCCTTCTCTTACATAATTTATCATCTCGTTTAATTGAATTCGGTTTGACGAAGATTTTCCACTAACTTGATCCATATAAATTTTTTCACAACCTACCTTATTTAAAAATTCAATTTGTGATTCAAGTGATTGCTGGTCACTAGATACTCTGGCGTAGCCAATTTTCATAAAATGTGTTCCTTAAGTTCTAATTACTTAATTAATACATATATCTTTGAAAACACAAGACTTAAGAAATAAATAATTGTCAGCAGGAATAAGTGTCGTTGATTAGAAGATCTGACACACAAATTATTCTAAAATAATTATCGGCTTAGGGTTAACATCATTTTTATAATATTTCAGTTCAACGGATATTGATTCAAAATCTTGAGTTATTATTTTTCGAATATTTTCTGGTGGCAATAAATCATAACTATACGTGCCTCTGGCTACTTTGGTTATCAAGTGACTATCAACAAGAGCTTTAATTTGATTAGTAATAACCTGTGGTGAGGTATCAATTAACACGGCTAATTCAGTTCTTGAATTAGCATTAATTATAAATTTATTATTTGAATCTAATTTATAGATCAATGCTGCTAATAATTGTCCTGCTCTTTCTTGTAATGATAATGAAAAAGCTATATTTCTCATCACAGACAATAGACTTGAATCAATTTCAATAAACTTTAAAAGTTTACATTGTAAACTTATTGAGTTATCAGGGGCTTTTTTGATTACAGTATTTTGATGGTAAGTATAATGGGGTTTTAACTTTGAAAAATAACCTGTGCCAATAAATAATATTTCGGTGTGAAATAATATTCCGTCATCCTCAAAAACATCGAGCGGTAGCGTTACTATGCTTTGCACTTTCAGCGATGATAGAAACAATAATCGTTTAGATCCTTTCCTAACATTTTGTCTAAAGCCAGCAGGAACGATCATTACAATTGGGGTATTAGCAGGAACAACTTCGATTATTTTTCTTAAAAACTATTCAGGTAAAAAAGTTTTTTTATGTTTAACTTCATTATTAAATGGTGGGTTAACCAGAACAAGATCAACGTCAGTACAATCTTCTTTTCTAGCATCAAAAAAATCTTTACCTAACTTCTTCTCATAACTGATCACATTCGCATCAGGAAAATAGTGAGTTAAACGCTTTTCTAAGCCAGCACAAGGGTCAAGAATAGTACTAATTTTATCTTTAGGAATAACAGAGCAAACAAAATCAGATATAAACTTCACCAATTCAAGTGGTGTAGATATATCTGATTTTGCGGGTATTTTAGATTTTAATGCTGTATTTTGCATACAGATAAGTACTCCAAACTCCGATTGTTTCTAAACTGATAATTATCAGCAATTAAATTTAACGTCACATTAGCTAATTAAAAATAATTTTTATTTAGATTTTTTATTCAAACTATTTTTGGCTTGAGCTAAAAAACCTTCATCTTGAGTAACCCTTTTTACAATCTCATTCACAGCGTCATATGAAAATATGTGCTGATTAGCTATCGACTGATAATAGTGATAGTCATTATTATCTCTTTTCCATTTAAGCTTATTAATGCATGCTTGAAAGCAATTTTGGTTAAATATGGGCTTTCCTGTGTTTTTACACTTGGCAACTAAACACCTTTTTAATTTTTCAGCATCATATTTAGCAATAAAATTTTTATTAATTTCTTTTATGGCAATTGCCTGAGTCAATGGATAAGAATCTTCTGGATTCACAGTTTTATGAATAATAAGAGCATTTTTCAAATTCTGTAAATCTTCTGTTTTACCACTTGCCATTGCTATAATGGTTTCACCATCTTTTGCGTATACTAAAGAAACATTAATTGGTATAGCGAATTCAATATCATTAGAGCTTTCAATTTCTTCTTCTACAGTTTTTGCCAGTTCTAATATTTCAGTGGCAGCATCACCATAAAGTGTTTTTAATAATGATATAGGTGGCAATTTAAAATCACCAACAAGTGACAACATACCGCTGTGTTGAGCATTTAAGAAAGGACTTTCACAAAATCGTTCAAACTGTGACGAATAATTTAGCACTCCTGATTGAAAAACTCGTGATGCTAAACCCTGCAATTCGGGCATTAACAAGTGAACCGCGTTATCACGCCAATCAGCTATACGCTCAATGTTTAGTCTCACTTGATCTTTATCCTTAAATTGTTTTGCCAAACAATCTCTAAGAGAAATAGTTTCTTTAAAGCCTTTCTTTCTTGCTGACTTATAAATACTATTTTCACCCTCGGTTTCAATAATAATTGATTTTAATAACTGCTCCCAAGAAGTGGAAAATAACATAACAAAACCATCAAGTTTATTTTCTAAAGAAGGACGGTTATATAATTCAAGGGCAAGCATCATATTGTCACGAGATTTTTTTAATAATGCTTTTGCCAAGTTCGACTTGCATTTATGCCCTAATTCTTGGTAATGCTTGCTTTGAGATAAACGTTTTTTAAATTCAACAAAATTAATTTCAAGTGTATTATTTGCTTCATAAACATCTTCATTTATCTTTGTAACAAATTGGGTAATCTGCCCTTTACCAAAATAAGTTTTAAACGTAGCTGGTTTCCAACCAGTGGCATTAATGACATCTTTTTTACAAAAAGTTTTTGCCAATTTTTGCTTGGTTTGTAAAAAATCAAAAAACTTTAACTGTGCATTTCCTTTTTTCAAAATTTATTCCTTTAAAGTAATGAGTTTAAATGGCAAAATTTTTAATTAATTATTATCATTTTTCATAACAGATCATAAATGCTCTTTTATCAAATCATAAACAAGATCATTAGCAAACTGCGTTTTAAAATTCACCTGAACCTCTTTACTGATCTGATTAAACAATGCTTCTGCGTGTTTAATTTTACGTTCTTCTTCAATACGTAAACTATCAGGTCTATCAACATTTTTTGTTTCAACAACAAAATTTAAAATTTGGTTATTTTTAGTTTTAACAACATAAGCAAAATCAGGTGAGTAAGTAAAACCACCAGCAACAGGTATTTTTATTGAGTTCTTAGGTATCTTAGTAAACACCGTTACATGCTCTATTTCATCAATAATATTTTGTTTTTCTAGCTCAGAATCATAAAATACATCCTCAAACAAATATGACTCATGAGAAGGTACAGTATCATCACTATGAACACCTAAATCACTTGATAATACATCAAGTAATGGCTTCCCTTTATCATCGGTAAATTTACTAGGGTGAACTGTATTAGAGATAACTTCATAACCTAATTGAAATTTACTGAAAGCATTACCGAGTAAAAACAAACTAAAGCCAGATTTAATCTTACGAATAGTCTGAATGTTTAAATATTCTGTGATATCAACTTTATCTTTCAACTCAACAAACGCTTTATGCAATGTTGAAATTTTAATGAAAGCCAATTGTGATAATCGCTCAAGAAACTCTCGATAATTCATGGTACTGAATTTAGCAAAATCATCATCTTCTTTGTAAATATCACGAGACATAGCTATTTCATTGTGAATATATACTTGTTCAATGCGTGTTCTAACCCCTGTTTTCTTAAAGCTATCTGACTCTTTATCTAAATATTCTTTAAATAGGTTAAGAAATTGGCTTTCATCATCAATTTTATATTCAAGAACAGCTTTATGGTTGATAAGCTCCCATAACTCTTTAAGTTCTTTATATTGACCAACACGCATAGGCGTGCGCTTTTTGGTTCCATCAGCTTTTTTAATTTTATTGGCTTTTAAACCCGTTGGGAATGCTTTGGGATATTTGGCTTTTAAACGTTGATAACCATCACTACCAACAAAATTATCATCATCTTCATCTATAATTTTTTCATCATATAAATCATTCATCAATTTTCTAGATTTAATATCAGGATAATTGTCAATAATTTTATCTTTAAGTTCTTGCGTAAATTTAGATGGAATAATTTCTTTAAAAGATGATTTATTAACTTCATTGATCAATGAATTAACAAAATCTTTTTCTGTAAAATCAACATAATAATTTAAACTAAAAGTTTTGTCTTTTACTCGCGCCATATACTCATTTACAGGTAAACGTAATCCGCGACCAACTTCTTGAAGTTTTGATGTTGTACTACCACTAGAGCGTAACTTACAAATTTGAAACACATTAGGGTTATCCCACCCCTCTCTTAATGTCCACTTAGAAAAAATAAAACGTCTTGGATTATCAAGCGAAAGTAACAGTTCTTTATCATGCAATATTTCAATTATTTCTTGCTCAATTTTTTCATCTTTGTCGCTATTATCTTTAGAGAAATACCCTCCATGAACCAAAGATACATCCTTAATGGTTTTTTCAAGGTAATCACGATAAAAAGCATCTTTTTCTGTTTCTAAACATTTTTTTGCTTCGGCAACTACCCATTCTTCAAATTTTTTCTTTAAACTTCCAGAAAGGTTATTTCCGTCACGATATCCTGCAATATCATCAATGAAAAACAATGTTAATGGTTTAATACGAGGTTTTTGCGTTAATAATTCACGTTCAAGATTAAAATGCTCCTTGATCGCTTTTCGCATCATATTATCTTCAAGCGTTTGAGCATATGAGTATGGATTGATCGACTCACCTACTTTTAACGAAACACCATTACTAAAAACAACCGTTGATTTATTCATTCCATCAATAAAAAGATCTTGAATTTCAGTATGTGCTTTTGCTAAGGACTCACCTCTAACCAAAGAGATAGAGCTTTTATTACCACTTTCATTAAGCTCAAATATTGCTTCATTACCGTCTGTACGCTTTAATTTCAAATTAGCACTATCATCACCAATAACATCTTCAATATAAGCATTAATTCCTTTTACAAGGTCATTATTGAACGCATCAACAGCAGTTAAACGATAAACAAGGTTTTTATAATCATCATTAAAAGTCGCTCCATAGCGAATGATATATTGAGCCTCTATACTTTCAATATTTCTCCATGTTTTGCCATTATCCGTAGGAAACTTATGTGGTTCATCTACAATAATAACAGCCTTAACGGCCTTCAATGCATCAATTGGACGGTCAATTTTATTGTCAAATAAACCAGTATCATATTTTTTAAATAGTGCAGTGTTATCTCTCAGCATTCCTGAATTGATAATCAGAACATGGATATGCTTTTTATTTACACTATTGGCATTAACAAAATCATGAATAGATTGTGGCATATAGGATTTGGCATTCTTTTTAGAGCTTTTTTGACTCTCAACTACATAAGTTTTAATTTCTCGCTCGTAGTCATCTCTAAAATGTTCTTTTAAGGCAGCACTTTTAAGAAAATTTACCGTACCTGCTTTGATAGATAACGTTGGAACTATGACAATAAACTTATTTAAACCAAACGACTTGTTCAAGTCATACATAGTTTTGGTGTAGGTGTATGTTTTACCTGTACCCGTTTCCATTGAAATATCAATGATATGACTACAGTCGTAAAAATCTTTGCTGTGCTCAATACCGTTATAATCTTGAACCGCTTTGATATTGGCATAGTATTGCGGATCTGAAATTTGTAATTCAGGGTTAGCCAATAACCTAGTAGTTGTGTCGCTTGAAACTACAGGCTCTGCTCCGACAAACAAACTTAAAACAGCACTTATTCCTGCCTCTTGGTGAGGCAAGTTTTTTTCAAATGTAAAACCTGACATCTAGTACCTCGCCACGATTTCAATTTCTAAAGATTTTTTATTAGCATAACTTTTCAAAGCTTCGTGTAGCTCCATTTGTTTTGCACTTTCAAAGTTATTACCATAAAAAACAATTTTATGTGGTTCAAAAGCTTTATCATCATCAAGTTTTATCAATAATGCTTTAAGTGCATCAGTAGAGAAACTAGGGGCAATTAGGTATAAGCGACCATCACAATAATGAGCTTGGTAGTCAGCTAATTGGATAGTCTTAATATTTGTTGTCAGTAAACTACCATCATATAAAAACCATGTTGTTAATAACGTGTGGTATTGTTCATTTGTTAAAACATCATCATCGAACATCGTTAGATTCGTTAATGTTAACTCTTCATCCGTTGTGATACGAAAATCATCAATTGTTCCATAAATTTTGAAACCTAAATCACCATTGAAGTTTGGGGTTTCTCGTTTGATTTTTTTTGCCGATTTTTCAATACGTGATTTCGTTATATCAAATATTGTTTCATATCCAGCTTTGTAAGCTTCGCTATTAGGAATATTTTCTTCAGGTAATTGTATAGAAATAAACTTGCGAGTTCCTTTATCTTGATTATTCAGTTCCATAACAGCATGAGCTGTTGTACCAGAACCTGAAAAGAAATCTAAAACGATGATATTCTTATCTAACATAACAGATATTAAATGGCGTATTAGTGATAATGGTTTAGGAAATGAAAAAGGAATTGAAAAATCCTTACTCAACTGCGCGCCCATGCTTTGTGTATTCCCCATATTCATCAATACGCTTACAACATGGCTTTGAATACCTCTTACTTTGACACTTTCAATTGCACCATTTTTTGTTAATCGGTAATCGGTTAATTGCCCTTTAGTATCAATCGTAGGTTGTAAGTTGTTGCCTAAATATAACTCTAGATTTCTTTTAGAACTCCATCCACTTTCAACAAAAACTTCATTAACTAGAACACCATCCTTAACAATTGCATCTTCGTGAAAGTGAGGATATGCATTTGTTCTTTTAGCAATGACACCATTATCAAAGTTTGCTTTAAAGCCAGAGGGAAGAAGAATTTTACTAACAGGGTTCTTAGTGCCGTTTTTTACAATAGTATTTATTATTTCACTTTTGAAAAGTTTACTACTTTCGTCAACATTCGGATCGGTTAAATCAGGAAAATTGAATAATCCAGACTGCTTGGCATAACAGATAATATACTCATGATTAACTTTAACTTTAGCTTGGTTATCAAAATTACCATCCGTTCGCCAAGTAAATTGACAAAGCAAATTTTCTTCACCAAAAATTTCATCACAAATTAATTTCAATTGTGCTTGTTCATTATCATCAATAGATATGAAAATAATTCCATCATCTGCTAATAGCTCTCTCGCTATATAAAGGCGAGGATACATAAAAGTTAACCAAGCACTATGACTACTTGACCCTTTATCAGTAAATTCTAAAATTCTCTCTGCTTCATCTAAATCAATACCTGCAAGTTCACTAAGCTGCTCCTTAGTAAATTTACGATCATCGTTATAAGCAAAATCATCTCCGCCAGTGTTATAAGGAGGATCTATATAAATCATCTTCACTTTTTCAGAATAAGCATTAACCATGTGCTTAAGTACTTCAAGGTTATCGCCTTTGATGAGCAGGTTATTACTATTTTTATTCTGTTCTTGTTGGTTATGTTCAATATCTTCATTGATCAATGTTTTAGGTGGTAAATTCGTGAGTAATCGAGCATAAGATTTACCAAGCCAATTCAAACTATATGACTCTTTTGATAATTCCACTTCATTGCCTTCAATTACCTCAAGCATTTTTTCTTGAATGAAATTACCTTTTTTGTCAAAACATTGAGGGAAATGTTTTTTTAAGGTTGCGATCTGTTTACTGTTAACCGTTTCAATATTTGAATGAAGTGTTTCTTTTTGGATTGTCATTTTTTAAAGGCCTAAATTTTAATTTTTTTATGATTAATATCAGTAAATATTTTTATTAGTTTTTATTAGTTTTTATTAGTTTTTATTACTAATTATTATTTATCACTTTCTATAGTTTTTACTGAAACTTCGTTTATGCCAATTCGGGCGAGTTCAGCAATTGCTCCATCTAAGCTTTTAAAAACCCTTGGTTCGTATGGTTGTCTTGAACTACTAAGAACAATTGGTTTTCCTTTCCACTCTGCGGCAGAACCATAAAAAACCACTTGATAGTCACCTTTAGTGCCAACGACCTGAGCTTTATCAATCATATTACTTTCAACTCTGACCTTTGCCATAGAGCTTAAAATACAATTACCACCATCAATTCCTGACATCATAATGAATCTCTTTATGAAAACTTAATATTGATACAATATCAAATATCGTTTCAATATCAAACAATGTTTTATTTAATTATTAAATAAAATTCATAATTTAAATCTACAAAAAATTAACGTGTGTTTTTTATACAAAAAGGGTTGAAAAGCATGCTGTATGCCCAAACAGTATATAACAGTATATATATACATAAAAGGAGGTGAATCAGTATGTTGCAAAACTGACCTTAATTGCATAACGACTTTAATTTATTTGAATATAGGAAACAAAATTATGGCTAAAGGTAGTAGTATTAACGGTAATGGTGGTGGTAAAAATGGTGGCAATACCAGCTATACCGTTACAGGCAGAGGTGACGTAAGTCGCTCTAAACTTGTTAAAGAAGTTAAACAGGGTAATCACCCTGACACTCATGTGTATAAACGCAATGGTGTCGAGTATGCCCGTAATAATCCAAACCACGATCAACCTGATAATATAAACGAGTAGTAAAAAATATAGCGAGTATGGAAACTCGCTAAAAATTTAAGTTAATGGTGTATTCTTAGGTTGAAATATATGCCCTAATTCACCTTTTGAATTACAACACGTTCCTGCATATTTAAAATGCGGTAAATCTCTAAGATTTAATTGTGTAAATGTTTTATAGCCATCAGGACGATCTGACATTCCATAATCTTTATATTTTCTTTTATGACCCTTTTTTGGCAACAATTTACTTTTTAATTTATTAACTTTTTCTTTATATTTTTTAGCTTTTTCACATTTACTTTCTCTTAGTTCTTCAATCGGTCTTAGGCGATTAATAATATCTAATAATAATCGTCTTGTGATTTCACAATCTGCGTATGCTCTATGTGTTGTTAGGTCTGAGATATCAATGAATTGCTGTGCGGCTGCATTAGATAGTGATTGCCATACGTTTTCATTATAATATCTGTGTCGTTGTTTAAAAATATCAGCATATTCCTGCATGACACAATGAAAATGAAATTGTATGTCATATTCATCTTCAATATACGTATCATAAGGATCATAACAACCAATAAGAAAACGTAATCCATATTTTTTTGATGTCTGATTTATCATTTTGATGTCAAAAGATTTATTATAAATATTAACCTCTTTGTTTTTTATAATATTTATAAAATCTTGATAAACTTCACTCCATAAAGGTGCGTTTTCAACGTCTTTATCATAAATACCGTGAATTGAACTCGCTGACTCTGGTATTGATATTGTCGGTTTTATTAATGTATTTAATAAAATATTTCCATCTAAATC
>Ga0209081_1001422_pt1 | contig 14321 bp, 10 predicted proteins | sample GOMGulsemesocosm_4_FD_184636 | JGI IMG/M metagenome (GOLD analysis project Ga0209081, IMG submission 184636) | Methane-oxidizing microbial communities from mesocosms in the Gulf of Mexico - GOM15B Gulf of Mexico (SPAdes) (version 2) | ecosystem: Environmental > Aquatic > Marine > Cold seeps... | reverse complement strand
TTTTTCTTTGGGAAGACTTAATATTAGGCGCTTAGTAAAGCGGCAATACTTTTCCGCGCAAGCGGTTGTTATAACTGGTTTCCTTCTCATTATATTTAAAATACAGCTGTTTTCAAAGAGTTATTATCACGGCATAAATATTGCTTTACAGTAAAGCATTGCAACCATGGAGGTGAGTTTTGATCACTAATTTAACACACACGCAAAACTATACACAGCAAACAACTCTACAACAGCTGTCAAACTCCAGTAGATCGCCAGCGGAAGGTAATGGCGAAACGAAAGAAAGTAGTTTTGGGACGACTCTTACGTTAACCGAAAGGGGGAAAGCTGCTGCTGAATCAAAAGCACCTGAAAAGGCAACTCCGTCAGCAATTGCAGAAATGGTAACGGATAAGGGGAATATAAATATTGACCTTGATAGTTACTTCTCAAACACCCCATCCACGACTGGCTTCTTAAATATAAACGATCTCCCTCCTTTACTGATGCCTTCGGAACAAAACATTAGCGCTCTAACAGAGCATGTTTCTGAACGCTTTAAACAATTATTGGAAGACTATAATATCCCATTGGCTCCTGACAAAATCACCTTTGATAACGAAGGTAAAATGCAAATTCCTATTGATTACCCTTACGCTAATGAATTAAACGAAGCCTTAGAAGAAAATACGGGGATTGGCCGAGAGTTACGGTCTTTAAACGCAATCAGTAGTCACGCTGCTGCGATACAAGAGCGTATGCCATTTATCAAAGAAATGGGGGAAGCTTCTTCAAAAGTAGAAACCGATAGAATAATTGCAAAATATAGTCACTTATTACATGACAACCATAGCTATAAAAGTATGGCTTTAATGTTTTCGGATCAAGGCGATGTGAGTGTTACAGCTGATGGTAAGCCGATTAAATTTACCTAGATGCTACTTTCAGTGGAAACATAACGTTTAACTTCAGCTGACGTAAAAAAGTGATGCTTTTTACGCGTCAGATGGAAGTTTTGTTAAGGCTTGGTTGGGATAAACATTGCCGGCAAAAAAGACATGCTGGCAAGAATTTTCCTGTTGAAATAAGGACAGTTGTTGCTAGCACAAGCCTATAAGCAATATTATGAAATGGCCTGTTTTTTGCTTTATATTCAATATTGTTTACTTTACAGGTCATTTTTATGCACATCAACAATAATAGCCAAGCAAACCATGTACAAAATAGAACACCCAATATTTCGAATAATTTAAGTACGCCCACACCAAATAAGAGTGAAAGAGATACTGTGAGCATTAGTAATGCGGGGTTAAATGCCACAGCTAACTGGCAAAAAATTGCAAATAATTATGACGTTACAAATATATCGCAAAATGAAATGGCTAATATGGTTTCGAGTTTAACTGACAGTAAATTAGTATCATCTACTGATGGTTTGTATTTAATGGCACCTCGAAGTATGAATTTAGACCCTGAAATGAAATTTGATCTTTTAGCAACGACAGAAAAATCCTTGAGTTTTGCAAAAGAAAACGGAGGGTCAGTTGACAGCATTAAGAACCAAGAAAGAGCTCTTGATATTTTAAAGAACCTTCAAGAATTATTCAGCAAGACATAGGCTGATTGAGAGCTCTAACATCTCAACTAAGCCGTAGCAATTAACGACTCAACTCGCTCGGGCGAAATACCCCGTAAACAATCAAGATGCTCCAAGGGGCACTCACGTTTAAAACAAGGCGAACACTCAAGGTTCAAACTAATCAGTTCTGCATCGGGGTGTAACGGTGGGGTAAAGTTTGGATCGGATGAGCCGTATAGCGCAATCGTTTTAATATTAAGCGCCGCTGCAACGTGCATTAAACCCGAATCATTACTCACCACCACATCGCATAAAGACATTAGGTCTAGCGCTTCGGTTAAGCTGGTTTTACCTGCAAAATCTTGGCATAAACCACCCGCTAGCTGGTTAATTTTCTCGCTAACGGGTATATCCTTGGCTGAACCAAATAAATACACCTGCCAACCTTTTGCCAATGCATTTTTAGCCACCGCTGCATAGTGCTCTTCAGGCCAACGTTTAGCTGGGCCATATTCAGCACCGGGGCATAAACCCAGCACTTTAGCGGAGTGATCGGCAATAGAAAACTTTGTTTTCACGGTTGCCACACTAGCAGGATCAATCAATAAACGTGGCTGAGGAATAACGGGTAATTCTGTGCTCGGTTCAAATGCTAAGGCAACAAAACGCTGAACAGTTTTAGTAAGAAATAACTTATCCAATTTTCTAGCGTTATTTAATAAGCCCCAACGCATTTCGCCTAAATACCCCGTACGCTTTTTAACATTCGCGAAATAAGGCGTTAATGCCGACTTCCACGAATTAGGCAGCACGATAGACTCATCATAGCCCTCACCAATTAAGCTTTTACCCAAGGCTTTACGGCCTTTAAAGTCAAACTGTCCATGCCCTAACGGCATAACAATGGCTTTGCGTACTTCTGGCATTCGCTCAAGGATCGCCAGCGACCACTTAGGCGCCAACACATCAATCGAGCAGTTCTTATGCCGCTGTTTTAGCGCCATAAATAAGCTTTGTGCCATCACCATATCGCCGACCCATGAAGGGCCAACGATCAGTATGCGGTACGCTGTCGAGGTCAATTAAAATTAAACCTGTGTTAGCCAATCACTGTGCTCAGGCGAGCGACCATGAACGGCATCAAAATAAAGTGTTTGTAAGCGCTCAGTAATCGGCCCACGACCACCATTACCAATGGTACGGTCATCCACTTCACGAATAGGCGTTACTTCTGCGGCAGTACCGGTAAAGAATGCTTCATCAGCCACGTACACTTCATCACGCGTGATTCTTTTTTCAACAACTTCTAAATTACATTCTTCAGCCAGTTGGAAAATCGTTTCGCGAGTAATACCTTCTAATGCCGACGTTAAGTCTGGAGTAATTAACTTGCCATTACGTACAATAAAGATATTTTCGCCACTGCCTTCAGCCACAAAACCTTCATGATCTAATAGCATCGCTTCATCATAACCACATGAAATGGCTTCTTGCAGCGCCAAAATAGAGTTCATGTAGTTACCATTTGCTTTGGCTTTGCACATCACGCTGTTGACGTGATTACGAGTATAAGACGATGTACGAATACGAATGCCTTTTTCAATACCGTCTTCACCAAGGTATTTACCCCATTCCCAGGCAGCGACCATCACGTGAACTTTTAAACTATCGGCACGAATACCCATGCCTTCTGATCCGTAAAAACACATTGGGCGTAGATACGCTGACTTTAAATTGTTTTTAGATACGGCATCACATTGTGCTTGGTTCAAGGTTTCCTTATCGAAAGGAACCTTCATATTTAAAATATGCGCTGATCTAAATAAGCGGTCGGTATGATCTTGCAAACGGAAAATTGCTGGCCCTTCACTGGTTTCATAAGCGCGAGTTCCCTCAAACACACCCATACCATAATGCAAGGTATGTGTTAATACGTGAACTTTGGCTTCACGCCACTCCACCCACTCACCATCTAACCAGATAACGCCATCTCTGTCGTCCATTCCCATATTTGACTCCTCGTTGTTCATATTAAGCCCTAAGAGGCTTAACAATTATTTAGTTAAAATTATTTCGTTCCATATCGAGCTAACACCATCAACATGTGATGCAACCTTTTCCGTTGCAACCAAGGTTGAACGCTCTGCCAATGAGGCATGGTGAGACGCTTCTCGATAGGTTTTATAAGCAAGGCTAAGCACGCTTTGTTGCGAGTCAGATAAGAAACCAATCTTATTCAACTCGAGCAACAAACGAATATTATCGGTATACACTAATAGTGCGGCATACTTACTCGCATTAGCCAATACCCCGAATTGTACAATAAACTCAATATCGACAATACCACCAACACCATGTTTTAAGTCGAAACAACCCGTCTTTGATTTCGACAAGGCTGTTCGCATCTTTTCGCGCATTTCAACAATATCACTTTTTAGCGTATCAACCGCCCTTGGTTTTGCCAAAATATTATCTCGAATACGCTTAAAAGCAAGAGCCATATCCTCACAACCTGCAACAAAACGTGCGCGAATCAATGCTTGGTGCTCCCATGTCCACGCTTTTTCTTGTTGATACGTCGCAAAAGCAGACTCACTGCTTACCAACAAACCTGAATCCCCGTTAGGCCTAAGCCTTAGGTCTATTTCATACAACGGGCCAGAGAATGTTCGAGTTGTTAGCAAGCTAATCAATTTACGGGTTAAACGGGTATAGAATTCTGCCAAAGAAATCTCACGCCCACCGGTGGTCATTTCATCAAGCGACACGTCTTTATGCAAAAGCACTACATCAAGGTCTGAGCTAAAGCCCAGCTCTAAACCACCCATTTTCCCATAACCGATAACAGCAAAGCCACTCACTACATCAGCACAGGCATTATTGGGTGCGCCATACGTTGCACACACGGAGCGCCAAGCTAGATTGACCGATTTTTCAACAATCACTTCTGAAATGGCGGTTAATTTATCACTCACGATCATTAAGGGAATAACGCCCGTTAAATCGGCAGCAGCAACACGCAACACATTCACTTGCTTAAATATCCTAAGCGCTTCCATTTGCCCTTCAACATCACCCGCATCAACAGCATCCAATGCCATATCCAACTCAACAATCAGTTCTTCTTTTGACAATGGGTTATACAAACTAACAGGGTCAATTAACTCATCTAACAAAATAGGCGAACGCGTCACTTGAGTAATAATCCAAGGGCTTAGCTTTGCCAAGCGCAACAGTTGCTCAAACACCAATTTGTTTTCGACTAATAAAACCAAGTAAACGGTTCTATTACAAATTTTCTCCAGCATTTGCAAAAATGCCGACAAGGTTCGCTCATGGCTTTCTTTTACCAACAAAGCATCCAGCAGCATTGGCATTAACTGCATGAAGTATTGCCGCCCTTTCTCTTGTAGCTGCCGCACGGGGTAACTTTGGCAAAAGTGAATAATATCGACTAAAACCGATTCGCTAACCGCTGTATTTTCTGCTTGTAAATACTGAGTTAATTCAGCATGATCCAATTCAATCCAGTTAAATTCATTCGTTGTTTCCAGCGCAGGTGCGAAATCAATAAGCGTGTCAAAATAGCCATGCACACGCGCCATCACCTTTTTAGTTTGCTCTACCAACACATCCCAACTGGCAACCCTCATTGCCAATACCAAACGCTCTTGATCTATCGCTGTATTCGGTAGCAAGTGTGTTTGCTTATCATCAATTTGTTGAATATGATTTTCTAAACGACGCAAATAATCATAATCCTGTTTAAGCTCATCAGCCGCCTGTTCAGGAATGCAGTTCCGCTCACCCAACAAACCAAGGATGCTCAAGATACCTCGTTCTTGCAAAGGCTTATCACGGCCACCTCTAATTAACTGAAAAGCTTGCCCAATAAATTCAATTTCTCGAATACCACCGGGGCCCAACTTAACGTTATCCTCCACCCCTTTTTGCTTAAGCTGCGCCTCAATTTGCCGCTTCATCACCCGAATAGAATCAAACACGCCATAATCTAAATAACGCCGGTACACAAACGAGGCGAGAATAGAGTTCAAATACGCAGTATCTTCTTCATCACCCGTAATCAACCGCGCTTTTACCATCGCATAGCGCTCCCACTCACGCGCATGGCTTTGATAATAAATTTCCATCGCATCATGGTTTAGCACCAATGCACCACTATCGCCATAAGGTCTTAAACGTGTATCAACACGAAATACAAAACCGTCCATTGTTTGCTTATCTAATAAGCGCACCAAGGTTTGGCAAACACGGGTAAAAAACTCCCCGTTTGTGGTTGAACGCCTGCCATCTGTTTCACCGGCTGATGGATAACAAAAGATAAGATCAATATCAGATGAAAAGTTAAGCTCATACGCACCGAGTTTGCCCATTCCAATCACAATCAGTTTTTGTTCACGGCCTTCTTCATCTCGTGGCACACCCCAACGTTTAACAGCCGCCTGAGTTGCCCAAGCGACGGCACTTTGAATAAGCACATCCGCCAGTGTTGATAGTCGCTTTAAAATAAGAGTCAGTTCTGCGCCCACCAAATCATGCCATGCTAGCAACATCATTTTTTGATTTCTAAATTGGCGCAACAAGCGCATAACTGCAGCCTCATCATCAAGCGCTAGCACTTGCCCCTTTAGGCTATCAAGCTGCTCAGCCGAATCCCAATGAACCTTATCAACACCTAACGTTAACGTATCAGCCACTAACTCTGGAAAACGCAGCGCTTGGCGCTGAACAAAAGTGCTACAGGCCAATACGGGAATAAAGTTCTGATAAGCCGTGGAATCAACAATTATTTTCTGACTTTCAAAAAGAGTCAATAAATCAGTACTCGTATTATTAACTTCACTCAGCAGTTCCGCAGAACCCACGGGTAAAACCTCAGTTATATTTAGCATTTTTCCACCACTTATTAAGGCCAATAACTTATAGCTTGGTATGTTTTAAACGCAGCGCATTCCCAATAACTGAAACAGAGCTTAAGCTCATTGCCGCTGCTGCCAACATAGGGGATAACAATAAGCCAAAGAAAGGGTATAAAACACCCGCGGCTACCGGCACACCTAAACTGTTATAGAGAAAGGCAAAAACAAGGTTTTGCCTAATATTACTCATGGTTGCCTGACTCAGTTTTTTCGCTCGAATAATACCGCGCAAATCACCTTTAACCAAAACAACACTGGTGCTTTCAATCGCCACATCCGAGCCATTACCCATTGCAATTCCAACATCGGCTTGCGCTAAAGCAGGCGCATCATTAACCCCATCACCCGCCATTGCAACAACGTGCCCTGCGGCTTGTAATTCCTTAACAAATTCTGCTTTTTCTGCGGGTAAAACACCGGCTCTAAAATCATCAATACCCAGTTGCTTGGCAACTTGTTCTGCCGCACCTTGCTGATCACCCGTTAGCATCACAACGTTAATTCCATTCTCACGCAACTGCGTAATTGCATCAGCAGTGGTGGGTTTAACCTCGTCTTTCAGTAAGAAAACACCGGCGGCTTGCCCATCCACTGCCATGTAAAGCGGTGTTTCCACGCCTGAACACAGATTAATTAAGTCCGTCACATCAATGTTATTTTCTTCTAAGAAGCGCTGGTTCCCCAATAAGATAATTTGTTTATTAACCAAACCAGAGACGCCTTTACCCGGCGTTGCTGCAAAATCTGTCACATCAAACAAGGTTTTACCCTCCGCTGCACGAACAACCGCTTCAGCCAAGGGATGCTCACTTACTTTTTCTAAGCTAGCAGCCAAAATTAATGCCGATTCTTCACTAATAGCACCCCGTGTTTTAATCGATACAACACTTGGCTTGCCTTCTGTTAACGTGCCTGTTTTATCAACCACTAAGGTATCTATTTTTTCCATCACCTCTAATACAGCCGCATCTTTAATCAACACGCCCATACTGGCTCCACGCCCCATACCCACCATAATTGACATGGGTGTTGCCAAGCCAAGCGCACAAGGGCAAGCAATAATAAGCACCGCAACGGCATTAACCACCGCCAAACCCAAGGCGTATTCTGTTGCTAAAAAATACCATGCAAAAAAGGTAATAATTGAAACACTCACCACAATCGGCACAAACCAAGAAGCCACTACGTCGGCAACGCGCTGAATAGGCGCACGACTACGTTGTGCCTCACTCACCATTTGAATAATTTGCGCCAATAAGGTTTCACCGCCCACACGTTGCGCTTTAAAAACAAATGTCCCCGTACCATTCACCGTTCCGCCAACAACACGGTCACCCGCAAGCTTTTCAACAGGAATAGGCTCACCCGTCACCATCGACTCATCAATAGCGCTATTGCCTTCCACTATGTCACCATCAACGGGGACTTTTTCACCCGGTCTTACGCGCAGTAAATCACCCACCATAACGTCATCCAACGCCACGTCTTCCTCTTTACCGCAATGGCTAACTCGCCTTGCCGTATTCGGTGACAAACCGACCAATAAATGAATCGCTTTATTGGTTTGACCACGCGCTTTTAACTCAAGCACCTGCCCCAATAAAACAAGGGTAATAATAACGGCAGCGGCTTCAAAATAAACCGCAACGACACCTTCTTCATTAAGCATGGTTTCTGGAAATATGGTTGGCATAATCACCGCCACTAAGCTATAAATCCACGCCACCGTTACCCCTAAACCAATCAGGGTAAACATGTTTAAGTTCCAGCTTTTTACCGATTGCACCGCACGTTCAAAAAAGGGAAAACCAGCCCATAAAACAACGGGAGCTGCTAACACTAATTGAATCCATTGCGCCGCTGAGGCAGAAGCCAAGCCAAATAAACTTTGGCCCATTAGCATGTCGGACATGGCTATAACAAAGAGTGGCAGAGTGAAAAACAGGCTAATGTTAAAGCGCCGTTTCATATCATCAAGCTCTGGATTTTCCTCCTCGAGCACCACCGTTCTTTCTTCTAACGCCAAGCCACAACTGGGGCAGTTACCTGGCTGCTCTTCAACCACTTCGGGGTGCATTGGGCAAACATAATCGGTCTGCGTCTGCGGAGGGATAAAAGCCTCTGGCTCTAACGCCATACCACATTTAGAGCAAATATCAGGGCCTTCACTTTCAATGCCGGGGCACATTGGGCATATGTATTTAGCACCCTCAACGACAACTGGCTCTGGACGAGGCTTACCTGATAAATAAACCTCAGGATCTTTGCTAAACTTTTTTAAACAGCCTTCACAACAAAAGCCGTACCACTGCTCCTTATACATCGTATGATGTTTAGCTTCTGCGGTAACACTCATTCCACAGACAGGGTCTTTTAATTCACTCGTAACCGTATTTGACGAACCACAACAACTCATTTTCTCACCCTTAATCTAATACCAAAAACAATATAAGCACAGCGACCACTTAGCCGAAAGCACTCACTTAATACTTAAGAATACTACGTTAAGCAAGGCTTTACTAGGTGGCAAAAGCACCCTAAACACAGGCCAGTCAAGCGCCTATAAGCCGCCCATAAAATTTACATGAGACCTCAGCATAACTACTGCGCTAGACAATACGGCGTTGCCTAAAGCACCTACTGTTGGTGTCTTATCGTCGCTCGCTACGTTATGCAGAAGTCTCTATATGTCCATTTTAGTCAGAATCAAGTTGCCTTTATCATCAACCTTGCAACACCAATCTGCCGCGAGATAAGTCGTCGCGACCTTTTCAACAATCAGCCCCTCGCCTTCGATGGTATCACCTGCCAATAAATGCTCTCGTTGGTAGATTTTTAAGCCACCCTTTGATTCAGCAAATAACGGTTCACCACTATCACGTAACCGTTTTTTATCCAGCGATGGCTTTGGCATACCGGCCGATAAGGTCACCCGCAAATTCACTAACTCAATCTCCAGTTCCAAGCGATGCCCATAGCGTACTTTATGCAGTTGATGAAAGGCTTCAGTCAGTTTATCTATTGCTCCCCAAGCAATCGGCAAGGTATAGGATTGACCTAAATACCTTAAATCAACCCAGTAGTGAGCCTTTATTTTCTCTAACGGGACACCTTCTGCCTGAAGCTGCTCCTGTCCTTGCTTGACCATATCAGCAAATGCCTCTTCTAATTTGGCTATCGAAACATCCTTAAGCGGGGTAACAAAACTCCGCGAAAGTTCACGCGAGCGTGGTGCAGCCAGCATACCGAATGCCGACAAAACGCCTGAGTGAACGGGTACGATTGCCTTTTTCATTCCCAAAGCATCCGCTAGGGCACAAACATGTAAGCTACCCGCGCCACCAAACGTCATCAACGCGTAAGGTCTTGGATCAATCCCTCGCTGAATAGAAATAACTCGTAATGCACGCGCCATATGTTCATTAGCCAGTTTAATAACACCAGCAGCGGCCTGCTCCGCGGTACAAGAAAGCTCTCTCGCTAGTTGCTCCATTGCTCGTGTACAAGCTGGCATATCCAGCGCCATATCTCCGCCTAAAAAGTATGCTGGACTAATTCGTCCAAGGTACAAATTGGCATCGGTCACGGTCACCTTCGTTCCCCCTTGTCCGTAACAAGCAGGCCCCGGTGAAGCCCCGGCTGACTCTGGGCCAACGCATAGCAAACCACCCGCATCAACACTGGCAATAGAACCACCGCCTGCGCCGATGGTATGCATATCCACCATGGGCACAGCCACAGGGTAGCCTGCCACTTTACCTTCATTGGTTAAGGCTATTGCTCCATCTAACAAAGCAACATCGGTGGATGTACCTCCCATATCCAAGGTTAGCAAACGTTCATAACCTGCAATTTTCCCTATATGTAAGGCCGCCATTAAGCCGCCTGCAGGGCCCGACAATAACATTCGAACGGCTTGCGAGCCGGCTTGATCCGCAGCAATTGTGCCTGCGGAGCTTTGCATGACCGACACGGCTTTTGCTTTTACTGAATGACATAAGCGCTCCAAATAACCCTCAACCAAGGGCCCTACATACGCATTTAGCCATGTTGCCATACCGCGTTCATACTCTTTATATTCAGCCAGAACATTCGATGAGCGCGAGACAAAAACATCACTCGGCATCGCGGCTTCAAGCCGTTTTTCAGCCTCATCGTTTAAAAATGAAAACAACAAATTAATGGCCACCGAACGAGGGGCTAGCAGCTTAATTTGCTTTACTAAGTCATCAACTTGCGCATCGGTTAACGGCTCTATTAGCTCACCACTCGCCGATACTCGACCCCCAGTTTCCAAGCATAACTCGGCCTCAACAGGCGGTTCTTCTGGCTTTGGGTTTAAGTTATAAAGCTCTTTGCGAGCTTGCCGACCAATGGTTAACATATCAGCCAAGCCATGATTCGTTACAAAACAGCAGCGCACACCTTTCTTTTCTAGCACCGCATTGGTTGCCACGGTAGAACCATGCACAATCAGCAAGCTTTCATTGTCTACACCTAGCTCGGCAATACCTTGCAAAATGGCTTGCTCAGGTGCTTGCGGCGTTGACAGTACTTTATGAATTTGAATACCCTTGTCGCAAATATAAACAAAGTCAGTAAATGTGCCGCCCGTATCTACGCCTAGTAACATGTTGTTTCTCGATTTTTTTTATATAGCGACATTTTCACATGTAGCATGCATCATCAGCAATTATTTATCCCTACCATCGGTTGCCAGTCCCTATTAGGATAGAATCCCTATCCTAGCCACTGAACAATCAAAAAAATCAGATATACTCGCCCTATGAGCAGATTAATCGAAGTGAATAACTTAACCCGCCAGTTTGGCGAGCATTGCGCCGTTGATAACTTAAGTTTTTCACTGGATAAGGGCGAAGTTCTTGGTTTTTTAGGCCCTAACGGTGCGGGGAAATCTACCACCATGAAAATGATTTGTGGCAACTTAGCCCCAACTCTTGGTGAGATTAAAATTGGTGGCTACGATATTATTGATCAGCCCAAGCTGGCTAAAGCCGAATTGGGGTTTTTACCCGAAACACCCCCGCTTTACCCCGATTTAACGGTCGATGAATTCCTGAGCTATTGCGCAAAATTACATGGGTTGCGCAAAGCTGCTATTAAAAAAGCCGTCACTCACAGTAAAGAAAAATGCGGCTTAACGGAAATGGGGAAGCGTTTAATCAACAACCTATCAAAAGGTTACCAGCAGCGTATTGGCATTGCCCAAGCTATTTTGCATAACCCTTCCGTTATTATTTTAGATGAACCAACGGTCGGCTTAGACCCGATTCAAATTTTGGAAATTCGCCAGCTTATTCGTGAATTGGGTCAGCAACATAGTGTTATTTTATCGACCCATATTTTGCCCGAAGTACAACAGTCTTGTAGCCGAGTACAAATTATTCATCATGGCAAGTTGGTGCTTAATGAAAGCATTGAAGGCTTATCGCGACAAATGAGCTCATCGAGTCTTTTGCTACGCACCGCTCAAGCAACTGATTTGCTCGCCTTAAAATCTATTAGCCATATTCACACCATTGATGAGCTTGCCGATAACTATTACCGCATTCATCACGATCAAGGTGTAAACCTTGCCGAAACCCTCGCTAAGTTGGTTGTAAACAATAACTGGGGCTTGCTTGAGTTAACACCTGAAAAACACGATATGGAACATATTTTCCTTTCTATTACCCAATCATCAGACAACCATGAATAGTTTTATTATTGCTGGGCGAGAATTACGTAGCCTATTTTTGTCACCTCTCGCTTGGACGATGCTGGGGGTTACTCAGCTAATTCTCGCGTATATGTTTTTAACCCAAATTGACTATTATTTAAGCATTCAACCCAAACTCATCGGCATAAAAGATGCACCCGGCATTACCGATCTGGTTGTTGCGCCGCTATTTGGCAATGCAGCGGTTATTTTATTGCTGATAACGCCCCTATTAACCATGCGTGTTATCAGCGATGAACGCCGCAATAAAACCATTAGCCTATTATTTTCTGCACCCATTAGTATGAGCGAAATTGTACTGGGAAAATTTATGGGTATTTTTGCCTTTTTGCTGATCATCCTAGCCTTAATCGCGTTAATGCCTCTGTCATTACTCACGGTTGCTAACTTAGATAGCGGTAAATTTTTAGCCTGCATCTTAGCGTTAGCACTCCTGATGGCATCATTCAGCGCCTTAGGTTTATACATGTCTGCCATTGCATCGCAGCCCACGGTTGCCGCTGTTGCCAGCTTTGGTGCTTTATTGCTGCTCTGGATTATTGATTGGGCGGGCAGTAATAGTGGTAACAGTAGCGAGTTGTTCGCTTATATTTCTATCATGCGACATTATGAAAATTTATTACGTGGCTTGGTTAAAAGCAGCGACTTAATTTATTTTGCTCTATTTATCGGCAGTTTTTTAATTCTCAGCATTCGTCGGCTGGATAATGATCGGCTTCAAAAATGAAGATTACCTCTAAAACACATTTACTTATTCGCTTACAAAACATTGTTTTCACCCTATTGTTTCTGGGTATCATCGGTATTATTGCTTGGCTTAGCACGGTTTATACAGTGCAATCGGACTGGACTTCGAATGCCAGAAATTCATTATCTGCACCGAGCATTCAATTATTAGGAAAACTCGAACAGCCGATAGAAATAACCGCCTTTGCTTCTGAAAACGATATTCTGCGTCGACAAATAGCTGAGTTAGTTGCAAAATATAAGCACCATAAAGCCGATATAACGCTTAATATCATCAACCCCGACCTACGCCCAGACCAAGCCCGTGAAGAAGGCATTAGTAGCGATGGCGAGTTGGTTATTTATTATGATGCTCGGCGTGAATCCATACATCGTTTAGATGAGCAATCCCTGAGCAATGCGCTGCAACGTCTCGCTAACAGTGAGCAACGTTGGGTGGTATTTCTTAGCGGCCATGGTGAGCGCGACCCCGCAGGAATCGCAAATTTTGACTTTTCACTGTTTACTGAAGAACTCAATAACAAAGGCATTAACAGCCAAACCCTTAACCTGATTGATAACCCAATCATTCCTAGCAATACCTCTTTGTTGGTTATCGCGGACCCAAAAACTGATTTACTCGACGGCGAAGTCAATATCATCAAAAACTATCTGGACACAGGCAAACCCTTATTATTGCTCAGCGAACCGGAGCAAGCCACGCCCGTAAAAGCGATAACCGAGCTACTAGGCATAACCATACTGCCCGGCACAGTGGTTGATGCCAGCACCCAGTTATTTGGTATTGATGATCCAACGTTTGCGCTAGTAACAAAGTACCCCAACCATATCAGCACTCAACACCTGCAAGCGATGAGCCTATTTCCCGGCGCGGCGGGGCTTGCTTTCAAAGCCACATCATCTTTCAAAGGTGAAGCCATTTTATCAACGATGGAACGCTCTTGGACTGAAACGGGCAGTATTGAGGGCAACATTCATTTTGACCCCGGCACTGAAGAACAACGCGGCCCTATTGATATTGCATACGCCTTAACCAAACCACGCAGCGATAAAAACTTTCAGCAACAGCGTATTGCGGTGGTGGCAGATGCTGATTTTCTTTCCAATTCATTCCTTGGTAACGGTGCAAACTTAGACCTTGGTTTAAGCCTTATTCAGTGGTTAAACCACGATGACACCCTAATTGATATTCCAGCAAAAACAGCCAACGATACTCAGTTAGATATTAATAATAACTGGTCAATTATTTTTGGCTTAGGTTTCTTATTGCTACTACCGCTGCTATTTATTGTTACCGGCATTGTTATCTGGTTAAAAAGAAAAAAACTTTAAG
>Ga0209081_1001421_pt1 | contig 14337 bp, 7 predicted proteins | sample GOMGulsemesocosm_4_FD_184636 | JGI IMG/M metagenome (GOLD analysis project Ga0209081, IMG submission 184636) | Methane-oxidizing microbial communities from mesocosms in the Gulf of Mexico - GOM15B Gulf of Mexico (SPAdes) (version 2) | ecosystem: Environmental > Aquatic > Marine > Cold seeps... | reverse complement strand
CTCAACAACAAGGTGGTTATGCTTCTCAAGGTCAACAACAAAGTGGTTTTTCTCAACAAGGGCAGCAGCAACAAGCGCCTAAAGTAAACCCTCAAGAGCCATCAATAGATTTTGATGACGATATACCGTTTTAAATGATATAAGAGTACTTTTGTTAAGTTAATATGATAAATAAATGATAGTTTATCCTTATTAATTAATACTATAAGTTAAATCTAAAGCCTCTATTTAATGTTAAGTTAATAGAGGCTTTTTTGTGTAATTGGAAAAATGTAAGGATAAAAGTTCGTATAAAAAAATATTGTAAAGTTAAGGCGTTGTGTTTATTCTAATGTTTTATAAGGGGATGAGATGAAAGTAGAAATTATTCAGCATGAATCTGGGGAGCTATTGCCATTAATATTGGATAACGATGGTTTGCCAAACCCCTCATTAAATGAATTTATAATCAGCCGTAGAGGAAAAGGTTTCGGTACGATGGTACGGAATAGTAGAGAGCTGATTATATTTAATACTTGGTTAGAAAAACACAATATAGATTTAAATGGTCGAATAGAAAATAATCACTACTTTACTGAGGCAGAGATTAAAGGAAGCCTTGTAGAGTTTTTAAGGTTAAATCACGAAAAGCGAACCAAAGTAAAAAAGCTTGTTGTTAAACCTGACACTTTCAATCAAAGATTAATTACAGTGCGTCAATACTTGTCCTGGTACTTTAATATCCTCATCGGTTGCATTCCACGAAAGTCTGGTAGTTATTCTTTTTTAACTGAAAATAAAAATAGAACCTTAGATTTGCTTGAAGGCTCTTTTATTAACTCTCCTCCCACAAATAAGTCTGTAAGAAAAGCGTTAAATTTGAAGGAAGTAGATTTTCTTATTTCTGTTTTAAATCCTGAAAATAGCAATACGTTTGGCAGAGATCCTAACGTTCGTTATAGGAACTATATTTCTACAATGATCATGCTCTATTATGGCCTTAGGCCCGGTGAGTTACTCTGTTTAAGAGTAAGCGATATCGAAATAGGGGCTATATCTTCTATTCGAGTGGAGCGTAGACCGCCAGATACTATGGATACTCGAAAGCCAAGGCCCCATATCAAACGAAATGGCCGCATATTGCCGATAGAAGATCCATTATTTGCTAAAAGCTTGGATATTTATATAACTGAGTATCGAGATTTACTCGAAGATGCATCAGATAGTGAATCTGACTACCTTATTCTAAGTGATGACGGAATCCCATTGTCTCAGTCTTCTATCACTCAGTTCTTTCAACTGGTTAGAGCAAAATATAAAGGTGATCTTCCTGCGCACTTAACTGCAAAAGCCTTAAGGCATACGTTTTCTATTGAGATGGAGAGGATATTACGTAACTCAGGTATGGGTGAAGACAAACGCAAGCAAGCATTAGCACTTTTACGTGGGGATAGTAGCCTTTCTTCACAGGATGCTTACCTAGGGCAAGAAGTTGAAGAGCAAGCCAATAAAGCGCTGAAAAAATATCAGCAAGATCTGATTATGGAGGATATCCCTTGGTAGATAACACCGAAGTGAAGAATTTAGTTATTTCTGAAGGGTGGCTTGATATACCTGAAGCTATTTTAAGTAGGGAGGGTAAAAGTTTTGATTCATCCACTGATATTTGGAATTTACCCTATGCAACGAGAGGGAATGCTACATTAGATTTTTCAAAAATTACCGTTGATGAAATTAGATGGTGTTTGAAATCTTACACAGCAGATCGTATTAAACGAGTATCAACTCATGCAGGTTATGCTGCTTTTCAAGATGTTTGGAGAGAATTTTTACGTAAGGAATGGCTTGTTGAGCCAATTAGTACAGAAGAATTGAAGAAAAAACTTATATCTTTAATAGAGCGCTCGATATCGGAAGCAAGGGAAAATCATAGGTTATGGGCACTTTATAGACCTATACAGTGGTATATATATTGTGCAGAAAACTACCCAGAACTTGGTTTTTGTCCTGCATACTCTATGGAACTTGAAGGGATGAGCATCCCTGGGAATCCCAAAGGAGAGGCCATTAGAATGGAGGACCCTGATAAAGGGCCATTACATCGTTCACTGGAGTTACCTTTACTGATTAAAGCAATGAAAAATGATACAAGCAATGAGTTTGAGCATTTACAACAAAAGGCGGCTGTTTCATTATCAATTGCTTTTGGAAGAAATCCAGCAAACTTAACTTACTTGCGAGAAGAAGACTTTTTAGACTTAACTCCAGACTCTATTGATCGGTGTTATGTCATAAAAATTCCAAGAATTAAAAAAAGACAGCTTAGTCCTAGAGATGATTTTCTTGAGGAATACTTAGACCCACTATATGCCAATTGCATAATTGATTTAATAAATAAAAATTCTACATTAAAAATAGAGTTATTAGTAAATGATTGTGTAATTCCAAATCCACGGCCATTATTCCTTAACCAAAATGGGAACAATGCAGCAATAGCTTCGGAAGATTTTGAAAATGCATATAATGCAACAAGTGCGGATATAACATCGCTGTTGAAAGCTTTTGTAGCAAGACACAAGGTAATATCTCCTATTACAAATAACCTCCTACAAATAAATACAAGGCGTTTAAGATATACACTTGCAGTTGGATTAGCATCAGAAGGAATTAGTAAAAAAGAGCTTGCTAGAATATTAGATCATACAGACACTCAACATGTCTTAGTATATTTTGAAATGGCAGGTAGAATTGTTGAACATCTCGATAAAGCTGCGGCAAAAGGGCTATCCCGTTATTTAAAATATTTTAAAGGGAATATTATTGAAACCGATGCAGAGGCCATTAATGGTGACCGATCGGATAAACATGTTTCATTTGTTGATGAAGAAAATCCAGCAGACCAAGAAGAAATAGGAGTCTGCGGAGAATCTAGTATATGTCATTTAGATCCACCATATTCATGTTATATATGCCCTAAATTTCAACCATACAAACATGCTGACCATGAACATGTTCTTGATTGTTTGTTGCAAAACAGAGTACACAGACTTGAAAAATATGAGAATGCGAGGTTAGGAGTGCAACTGGATGATGTAATTACTGCTGTAGCTCAAGTAGCTGAGCTATGTTCGGAGGGATACAATGGCTGATGGGCGTTCTAAGAGAAAAAATAAAGTTATTCCATTTTTAGATAAGCTTTCCCTTGACCGAAATGACAATTTTAGTCTGTTATTGGAAAAAGCAAAAATGATGGAATTAAAAGGCTTTGAGTCTATTGATTGGGCTGAGTCCACATGGAAAATAACGGCAGGGAGACTTGTAAAACTAACAGGGAAAAATACCAAGTCGTCATCATTTAATTTTATGTACTCCCCAAAGCTTGGTGAAAGCCCATTGAATGGAAAATGGGACGAGTTAGCGAAAGCACTATTTATATTGAGATTTCATAGGAAGAATCAAGCCTCACCTAATCAAAGAAACTTTATAACAGCATTGGGATATGTCGCCTATGCTGCAAACTCTCTAAGTCAACGACTAGAACAATTAACGTTAGAGTCTTTGGATGTAGCTTGTCAACTTATCAGTCAGCATTATAGCGAATCGACAGCTTATAACCTCCATAAAGCTGTTGCTGAATTTGCAGGGCATTGTGATGGTAATAGCTTATGCCTAGTTAACTTTGATTATAAGTACAATAAGATGAAGCGCCCTGAAGGGACAGGAGGAATAGAACACAAAAGACTAGATGATCCAAATGCATTAGAAACCAAAGCAGACAAGATGATAGAGCCTAAAGTTTTTGAGGTGTTAGGAGAGTTATATCAAAAAGTTCCCAAAGATCATAAGTATCGATTTTATGTTTTGTTATTAACATTTATCGCATGGATTGGAAGGCGTTTCAGTGAAATATCGCTAATACCACATCAAAATATTAAAACCGATAGTGACGGCAGAGAGTACATAGAATATTTTCCTCGAAAGATGTCGCAAGGTGATACGTTTACGCCACTACGTAAGTTATTTATGCCCAGTAACGTGTTGCCAATAATTCGTGAAGTTATTGATGAATTGTCTCAGCTCTGTGTTAATGCCCGTGAAACTGCTTCTGAAATGCTGCGCACTAAAAGTGCAGATCTTAGGTTTTTAGCTGATGTAGATTTAATGCGTTTGTATAAAGAAGACCTTGAAGAGCTGAACATTCCCTCATCAACATTAAATAGTGGTGGGTGGATAAGGAAAAATGGTTACACATTTGCAGATAATGAAAAGCTAACTAAGCAAGGTAAAAAATCTCCTAAACCTATCTATTATACAAATAAAAAAGGAGTCAGTGATTATTGCAATAAAGATTTTTCTACTGGCCTAATTGCTAAAATTCATATTGATCAATTTGGGAAACAATATTTTTTAAATGACTTGATGTTAGTTAGGCATATAGGTCTTTCTAGCGGCACATACTCTCATTGGCTTGCTACCCAATGTACTCATTCAATGTTGACCACCTTTTTAAGATATTTTCCTGATTTAGCACATAGCTATGCTTCGTCAAGTATTGAAGTCGATTTTACGAGTCATCACTTTAGGCATACCTTAAACACCCTGCTGGATGAAGGTGGCTTAAGCGACCTTCTTCAAACCGAATGGTTTGGCCGTTCAAACCCCAAAGATACAAAAGCTTATCAGCATACTAGTCGTGAAAAAAGAGCATTAATGCTAAGAGAAGATATTAAAAAAGGCCGTGTAGGGGGAAAGCTTGTTGAGCAAGTAAAGGCTGTTCCCATTAATATTCAGGATGCTGTACTTAAAGCACGAATTCAGGCTGTGCATGATGTTGGTTCTGGAATATGCGTTCACAATTTCTCTCAAACGCCTTGTGAACGTCATTTACAGTGTTCAGCAGTCTGTGATGACTATGTGTGGGCTAAAGATGATAAAGGTCGTATAGAAGAGCAAAAAAGACAGTTAGCGTTAACGTCACTGGCCCGTGATACGGCAGAAGAACGAACAAAGCATAAAAAGCCTAAAAAAAGTAGTGACTGGTTGATTCATAATGAGAAAAAAATTAATACTCTAAAAAATCAACTTAATGACAATGGAGTTGTTGATTTTGACCCTAAAAAGTACCTTGAGGAGCTAACCCATGACTAAGCGATATACAAGAATTACTGCTTCGGACATAACAAATATTGTTGCTGAGTTAGATCGATGGGCTTTAGGACGCCTAGGTTCAAAGTTAACATGGGCAATATTGGAAGGTAATTTTGGTTTTTCTAGGCAATCACTACAAGATAAGTCAGAAATAAAAGCAGCTTATGATAACGCCAAGGATGCCTTATCCGGTGGTTTAATAAAAACACAAAGTGCGACTAACAAAGAAAATGAAGATTTAATTTGTGAAATTGACCGATTAAATAAAGAGATTGAAGGGTACAAGCGTAAAGAATTGCTTTGGAAAAGCCGTTGGCAACGAATTGCTTATTATATAAGACAAAAAGGAATGCAAGTTCACGTTATTGACCGAGAAATACCACAGGGTGCTGATACACCATCTAAAACAGAAACGTCAAATATATTAAGACCATTTGACAAGGAAATACCACCATCAGGGAGAGTGTAAAATGAGTTTAGAATTAAAGAAGCAAAGTAATCCATTTTCAACTGGGGGTGGCGGGGTCAATTTTGAAACTAGAGTTCAAGCCGCTTTTGCTCTTTCATTATTAACCAAGTCTTGTGTGCCTTGTTTATCACAAAATATGAAAGGCAAAGAGCTGAAGTTTCAGAACAAATATGCTGGTGTAAATACTGATGATTTTGTTCTAGTTGCAGCAGATAAAAATAATAACGAAAGTAAACTTTACGCACAAATCAAACATGAAGTAACTATAAGTGAATCCATTGATTCAATGTTCGCGGAAGTTATTAACAGTGCATGGAAAGATTTTAATAGCCCTGATTTTAGTATTGAAAATGATTCGATAGCACTGATTACAGGAGTGTTACCTAAGTTAGATGTTAATAATACCCTTCCAATACTGGAGTGGGCCAAATATTCATCAAATTCTGCTGACTTTATTAAAAAATCAAAAACTAAAGGCTTTACTAGTGAAGCAAAGATTAAAAGGTTAAATATATTCAGGACGCAATTAACGAATGCGAATGAAGGAAATGAGGTTACAGATGATGAATTATGGCGTTTCTTAAAGGTTTTTCAGTTAATTTCTTTTGACTTAGATGCCAAATATTCAGTAGTTGCAAACTTGCTGTGCTCTTTGATTGAATGTTACTCGGATGAATCACCATCTCTTGTTTTGTCTAAATTAGTGACTTGTGTTCAAGAATTTAACCAGAATGCAGGAACTTTAACTCAAGATAATGCACCTAAAGAAGTTAAATTATTATTTGAGTCGTCAAATAAAGTAAATTTTGAAAACGATTTTTTAAAGCTTAAAGAACGTGGCGACCATATATTTGAAGGAATATCGAACACTATTAACGGTTTTCATGTCAATAGGGCTGAGCAGCTAGCAAAAATATCTGAACTGTATGGTGCAAATGACTTTCTTTTTGTTACTGGTGCTAGAGGTGTTGGCAAATCAGGAGTTGTAAAAGACTTTATCTCAACGAAAGGTAAAGATGTTCCTGTTTTCTATTTAAGAGCTGAAGATTTAGATAAAAGTCATCTTAATGATGTGTTTACATCTATCGGAATGAATTCCACGTTAGGGCAGATTGAAGGGTACTTCTCGTTACTCAAAGAAAAAATACTTGTTATTGAATCTCTAGAAAAAGTTTTAGAATTAAATTATCAAGATGCTTTTGTGGATTTACTTCAATTCATAAAAAAACAAGCGGGTTGGACCATTATTGCTACGGGCCGTGATTATGCATACCAACAACTTACTTTTAATTATCTTCAACCAAGTGGTATTCAGTTTGACAGTGTAAATATAGAAGGGCTTACTAAGGATCAAGTTGAACAAGTTTGTGAGCATATTCCGGAACTAACAGGGTTAATATCTAATGATTCATTAGCTGAATTGCTAAAAGTACCATTTTTCATCGAGATTGCAGTAAGAGCCATTGGTAATGGGGCACAATTTAAATCTGGTGATACTGAAGTCGATTTTCGAAATACTGTTTGGGCGACAGTGATTTCTAAAGAAACAGATAGAAAATCAGGAATGCCGGATAAACGAAGAACAACTTTCATTAATATTGCAAAACAGCGTGCGAAAAAAATGCTGTTTGGTATCAGAGCTAGTGAGTTTGATCCTGAAGTCGTTGCCAAATTGGAAGAGGATCATTTAATTCACCGTGATCAGAGGACGGCCACTATCAGCCCAATGCACGATGTGTTTGAGGATTGGGCATTAGAGGAATACATTGAGAGCGCGTACGTTGAAAATTCACATGATTTAGTTAATTTTTTATTAACTATTGGTAACGAACCAGCAATCAGTAGAGCCTTTAGGTTATGGCTATACAGGAAATTAAAATTTGATGATGCAACTAATGAATTTGTTGAAGAGGTATTAACTACTGATGGTATAGAAAGTTATTGGAAGGACGAGGCTATTGCAGCGATTATGCAACATGGCTCGCCAGAAGGCTTTCTCTATTCTCTAAAATCTCAGCTTTTAAAGGATGATTGCGCACTATTGATACGGTTTTGTTTTATTCTCAGAATAACCTGTCAAAGACCAAACTCACTATATAACGATTTACTAATTAAAGATGAAAAATCAGGGATGTTAAAGTCTTTGTTCTTACAACCCTATGGTAATGGTTGGGAAGCACTGTTTAATTTTATCTATGAAATTAAACACGATTTGAGTAACTCAATGCATACTCAAGCTGTTGAGGTAATAAATGAATGGTGTGGTCTTATTAATATATATGATGATCTGCCAAAAGCTTCAGAAAAGGTTGGCTTGTTGAGTTTATGGCTGCTTGAACCAGTTAAAGATTCTTATCGTGATGAGGGGCGAAGAAAAAAAATACTTAATGCTCTATTAAAGGTTTCAACAGCAATTAAAGAAAAATTTGATGAATTAATGGAACAGGATGTTTTCATCTCTAAAGTAAAGCCTAGAAGATTAAGCTATGTTGACGAATTGACTAGTTTAGCCCTTGTAGGCGCTAATGTACCTATGTTGTGTAAACGTAATCCTGACTTTGTTGTTAAGCTTTCATTACACGAATGGCTATTGCAAAAACCGGAAGAAGATGAGTTTGGCTATAGTTCTTATGAACGAATAGATGTTGAAGAATCTTTTGGTTTAGATAGAGAGCGAGACTTTTTTCCTGCAAGTGGTGCAAAAGGACCCTTCAAATATCTTCTTCAGTCAAATCCAAGGCTAGCGTTAGATTTTATTATTAAACTATGTAATCTAACGGCACAAAAATATTCGGAATCTGAGTTTGCTCAACCTTATGATAATGAAGAAAATACTATTTGTGCGTATGAGGCAGTCGTAAAGCAAATAGAAATAACACTCAATGACGACACTATAGTTAAACAATATGCGTCACCTCACCTGTGGAAAGGCTATCGAGGGAATTCTACGTTACCTTATTTACTACAGTGTGCGCTTATGGCGTTAGAAAATTGGTTAGTTGAATATATAGATAAGCGTGGCGAGAATAATGAAATAGATTGGATTTACGATTACTTACTACGATCTAGTAACTCAGTAATGCCCACATCTGTTTTAGCATCAGTGGCGATCGGTTTTCCTAGCAAAGTTGGAACAGCAGCATATCCAATATTAAAGGCTTCTGGCTTATATGATTTAGACTTGGTTCGAATGACGACTGAAATGGGAGGAGATGAAATGCATTTCTTTGGTCTTGATAGAGATGCATTGTCGAAAATTTACATAGAAGAAAGAAGAGAAGCTGCGCTTAGACCTTGGAGGAAAGAATCATTAGAAACCTTATTAACAAGGCTTCAGTTTGTGAATGAGCTAAGGGATGATGTTTTAATAATTCTTGATGAATTGATAAATGAAGCATCAATTCAAAATGAAAAAAACTTGCGATATATGGTACATCGAGCTGATACACGGACTTGGGAAGCCGTTGAAGACAAAGATAACGATCGAATATTGCTACAAAGCTCTTCTGAACTTCCAGCAGATTTAAAACAAGATCAACAAGAATTTAATGAAAAGCATGCGATTGACAATACCGTAACTAGTTTACACTTATGGGCAAGGAAATTATTCAAAGATAAATTATTTGAAGATAAATATTTTTCGTCGTATCAAAATGCGTTAATAGCAGCAAAAAAATTACTCAGCTCACTTCAAAACAATGAAATTCATAATTTTGCAGAAATGGCTGTTGGCACAATAACAACAGTTGCTGCTGTTTGTGTTCGTGATGATCTTTTGAACTTAAGTGATGAAGATAAAGAGTGGTGCCTAGGAGTCATCCTAGAGTCAATATTTATGCACGCAGATATTATGGATGGGACAACAGCTCATGATAAGACCGATTATTATGGATCCGGTGCATGTGCATTTGTCTTACCTAAGTTATTTGATTTAAAGCTTGATTCAGAACAAGAAGAGCATTTGAAGTTTGCTTTGGCTACAGCGTTAACACATGAAAACCTAAATATTAATGCTTATGCTGCCAAAGGAGTAAGAGAGTTTCTTTGGTCAAGAGACGCTGAATTAGCATCTCGTTGTATAAGCGGAATGGTCGAGTATGCCAGATTCCGAAGGGAAGATAGTATGGCGCGAAGGTTCTATCATTTACAAGGAGAGGAGTTGAAAGCAGCTCGCGAAAACTGGAATAGTCTTATAACAACATTTCGCAATGAGTTACTTGAAGGAAGTTTTAAGCTATCGGTTAACGATATTTCTTTGGAAAGCCACTCCTCATGGTTTCTTCATTTACCAATGTTAATGGTTCCACATAGCACTACGGATGATAGTCAGATTCAGTTAGTTAGCAAGTTAGTGAATTTTGTGTTTGATACTGAATATCAAAATCATCGCTCAAGTGGTGATGAAAAAATAAATCATGACATAAAAAAACAGATGCAAGATTGCCTTTCAGAGCATATTATTTATTCAAGAAACAATAATTTTATGCCCTTTAAAGATCTATTGGTCTTGGGATGCTCAAAAGCACCGAGCTTTATTTATTCGTTAACATTGTCATATCATGTCGCTGTGGAAAAAGAAGATGATTACGATGCTATATGGACACTTTGGAGCTTGTTAGCACCAGAGGCACATAAAATAGCTTTGAACGATATAAATGACAGATATACGGGTTTGCAGAGTGATTTAAACCAGTTATTACGTGGAATGATGTATGCGGATTGTCCTTGGCAAGGTCACGAGAATGAAGAAAGTGACATGAAGCGTGGAGCACACTATTTATTGGGGTTTGCAAATGAATCTGCTAGCAATAGCCATGTATTTGAAGCATTAGCATCATTAATGTATCAATTTCATGAAGTGTTCTTTGATAAAGGAGTTCATTTGTTAGCTTCAAAATTTTCAGTTAATTCAGACCTTATCGGTAAGCAAATTAATACAGCTTATTACTTGGAGATGGCTGTAGGTAGATATTTACAGATAGAAAATAGAGGTACATTAACTCGAAAAATGTATAACTCATGCCTTGAGTTACTTAATGGAATTGTAGAGACTGGTTCTGCTAGGGCTTATTACCTTCGAGAACACATGATTCGGTCAAGAAAAATATCAGCCTAAAATTAATTAACTATAAAAGTGATGAAATAATTTAATGTCAGAAATTTGTACCTATTATTTTCTATTAAATGACGAGCAAAAAAACAATAACGAGTTTTATAAAGCTATTTGGTTAGGTCATGAAAGATCAGAGTCTATTTCTGAAGCTTTGATCCCTAAATATGTAGAAGATGGCCCTGTCGTTTCTTTTGTAAAAGTCTTTGATAATCACCAGTGTAAACGTTGGAAAGTTTTATTGGTTGATCGAGATGCCAAGAATGTGTACGTATACCTGACGCACCGAAGCGGTTCTTTTAAAGAAGAATACTTATCTAATACTCATAAAAGTAATCGTTCGGTTACGAGTAGGCTCCAGTTGGGAACATTAGTGGAGGTTGATTTTGGGCATATTCCTGAGGTCTATTGCAGCAATGGTCACAGTAAACAAAACTGGTACTATTTTGATTCAATTCATCCGGGTGAGATGCATAAGAGGCGATTATGCGCAGTAATAAAGGCTCAAGCAGGCTCTGTTCAAGTAGTACCTATTACTTCAAAAGAGCCTAAATCATTGAGTGATAAGTCTATTGTAGAGATTGGCTTTGATTCACTAAGCTCACTTTCAGGATATAATGATCCTAAAATCAGAAGTTATGCCATATGTAATATGGTTATGACTGTTGCATCTTCTAGGGTACTTCCTCCCAACGCATCTCATAATAGTCCTCGTGCTTTTCGAGATATTAAATACCCGTCAAAGCTATTGTCTATAGACAAAAGGAACCTAACTGAGTCACTATGTCATTCTATTGGTTTCGGTGATTATTTGTCAGTAAAAGATAAAGTTAGCACATATTTTATTGAGAATAGAGACTTGGCAAGTGAAAATGTTCGCTTACAAAGCCAATGTAATACTCAAGAGTTGGACAACCAAAGATTATCTGAAGTAGAGAGTAAATATAATGCTCTATTTGAGATAATGGTAGACTGGAAAAGGAGTTTAAAAAATTGCTCCGCTGAGGAAGCTGCTGCGGAAATAAATGGTGACATTGAAGACTACCGAACGATCCTTGAACAGTAAATGGTGATTGACAAAACATGAATTCATAGCTAGAATTCATTATAACAGGTAAGGGGACTGGAACGGCTTCCAGCCTTACGACGCTGTAAAAAGCTCAGCCGACTAATTCAAATTAGATAAGATAACCGCTTTTGGCGGTTTTTTTATGCCTAAAATATTCTATACAGTTACATACCACGAATGGTGGTATGTAACTGTCTATTAAGCTTTAAAATGACTGGCGCTCATATTGAGTCATTCGTGAACTATTTATAAAGCTTAGTGGGTTAGATAAAAAATCTTCAGGTAATTCAAAAGAGTTCAGCATACTTGATTCGTCTTCAGGAAGTTTCTTTAATCTTTTAAGAATACTTTGATCAAAACTCTCGATTTGACCGAAGAACCCTAAATCTACATGATTTATTAATCCGTTTTTCATTGATTGAATCAATTTACTCTTACCTATTAGGCTAATAATATTTATGAGGCAGGGGGATACGGTAATAAATAAAGTGACTGCATCATTATTTCGTTGGCTAGAAATACCTGTAGTCAAATTGATATGTTTTTCTGAATTATTTGATTTTACTTCTAAAGACAATGAAAGGTGAATACTTTCAGTTGATTGAGTTTTTATTTTACAAATAATTTCGTCATGAGCAAATTTGGATTGATGAATAAATAGATCCAAATTAGATATTTTATTTAGAATAATCTCTGCAAGTTTTGAGTTTTCAACTTTCAAAAGCCAACTTTCTTTATCTGAATCAATATGCGGCTTTAACTCTAAATCCCATCTCATTCGTTCAATATCCGCTGGTTTAAAAAACATTAATTGATAATCGTTCTCTTGTTTATTTAATGTTTTGGTAAATCCATCTTGAGATGTGAGAAGGTTTTTAATTGACTGAAAATGCTCAATATACTCGCCATCATGCTCAAAAGTCTGAGGGTTAGTAGATATCCATTCAACTGATACAGGATGATTATCAATTAAAACAATTTGTGAGTCGTTCATAAGGCATTTTTCAGGAGATATCATCCAATTTTGGTTATTAGGTGAAGAGTTTACTTCCGAAACGGGATAGCCGAATATTAAATACTTATCTAATTTCATATCATCACCTTCGAAAGTAAAAGGTATGGGAGAATCATCACTACTTGCCCAATCACCTACACCAACAACTTCAAGAAGTTCCTGTATTGATATTTCTGCTTTTTTCTCTTGTTTAGTAAGACTTTGAACGGGAGCCTTAAACTCAATGTATTCGTCAGAAGTATCATCTGTAATAGAAACAATATAATCGTAAACTGAACGAGTCCATTGTTGTTTGCTGCCAGAAAAAATTCGAAATTCATTTGGTGTTGTGGGAGCTAATCCTTGGGCAATATCACAATACTGCTCCTCTTTAAACGGCCAGTGTTGAGGCATAAACATATTTACTGCTAATAATCGATATAAAACACCATTAAGCTTTATATGACTTTCAAGTATTGATTTAGTAGTTGGTGATATCTGAGGCAGTGGCTTCCAACCATTAGTGGTAAAACTAGGAAAAAGCATATTGAAACTATCTTCACATTTAGAAAAATCAAATATTTTATATATTAGATCTATCATACCCTGTCTATTTGTATTGCATAATAACCGTGAGCTTAACCTATCAACTAAAACAGGTATAACATTAGTGAATGTTGAAAAGTCACTAGCGGGAGAGTCCTTTGTTATTTTTGCTAGTTCAAACCACCTTGATTTAATACTTACATTGTCAAGTCGGCTTCTTAAATCTTGATAGTTGGGGCAATGATAAAAGGCCCAAGAAATGATCTCATATGCTTCACTCAATTGTATTTTTTGAATTCTAGCCAGTCGATTAGATTGAGCTTTGATGTTCTCTAGAGGGGTATTAATAGGCATTTTTATCTCCAATAAATAGCTATACTCAACGTAGAAATCCACCCGATCTTCGTTGAAAAAATTTATTAAAGAAATATTAATTAGTGTCTAATTTTAAGGGAATGTTTTGTCGGATATCTGTGGACACAAGTAGTCCCGTACTACTTAAGAATTTAGTTTAAAGCGTAAAAAATTAAATATCAACGATTATTTTTTAGTGAAAACTGTAAAGATAGAGATAGATTATTTAGACGAAAAAACGACTTTTACAGCCACTAACTTTACATAAATTGAATAACTAGTATGTAGCCCTTTATTTATAGTGTTTGTTGTGTTTTTATGTGAACTACCGTTTTAGCACACAGTTAATCTTAAAGTGTCAATTTAAACACTAGAACTCAATCAAACCCAACGTAACTGTTGGGTTTTTTATTTTTACGAGTGTATATCTGCCACAGTCAACAACTGCAGTAAATATTTTTTGCTATCTTGTGCCAAAAGACACTGTTCAGCTAGTATATCTTGTAAGTTTTCTTTACTTGTTAACGGGTTAGCTAATACGACTCTAAAAACAGTAACTTTTTCATCGTTATAACGCCCTACTTTAATACGAGTACGAGAAACAAAAGAATGTCCTGCTTCTCGTTGTCGTTTTTGGATAAATTTTGTTAATTTATCCAATAATATAT
>Ga0209081_1001420_pt1 | contig 14347 bp, 11 predicted proteins | sample GOMGulsemesocosm_4_FD_184636 | JGI IMG/M metagenome (GOLD analysis project Ga0209081, IMG submission 184636) | Methane-oxidizing microbial communities from mesocosms in the Gulf of Mexico - GOM15B Gulf of Mexico (SPAdes) (version 2) | ecosystem: Environmental > Aquatic > Marine > Cold seeps... | reverse complement strand
TAGATATAAACCACCTCAGCATCACGAACGGCATCTCGGCCCTGCTGATTAGTCCATTCCAGCAGAGTCTTTGCGGTAACCGCCATACCATTAACTTTTTGAAGAATAGAATTTCTATTATCCAGCCCCTGTGAAGATTGACCATCCACATACACAGCGCCACCCTTCTCTGGCTGATAAGATAAGCCAGAATGTGGCAATAAAGATGCCATCCCAAGCTGCGTATAGCTAGGCAACACTCCCAATTGACTACCAAGAGTCGTCTCAAATCGCTTCTCTTGACCAATCATAGTTTTTAACTCATGAGCCACTTCAAAGCGCATGGCGTCAGAAATGATTACAAAAACACGCTTAGTCCCTTGTTTAGCTAATCGCTTCTTAACTTCAGTCGCATAAAATTCATACTGATTATTAACCGTAGGTAAATGCCAATTTTCTAGTAAGGCCTCTTTCTCAATATGCCCATCCCACGCAAGACCTAGCTCATGCAAGTACCAATTGGTATAAAGGCTCTCCAAGTTCTCGTCCAGCTGGCGGAACATCTCGGCCCCTTTACTAAACAAGCCGTGCACGTGCTCATTAAACAACCGGTATGCTAAATCAAACTGATACAACTCATTAACATACCAGTCATACATCGCACTGGCAGACTCATAATAAAAGCCATCTGTATATTGCTGACGCAAGTGCATCAACAGTTCTGCATTACGCAAAGCTTCATAAGCCGCCACGTAATGCTCATTCGTCAAACACCAATGGCTTTCTAAGCGACGCGACAGAATGAGGCTAAAATGCGCCCTATCGACCATCTCAGACGTATCTAACAAGCTATTAACTAAACCACGAATAATAGCCTGCTCAACAACCTCAAATGTTTCGCATTCCAATAAAGCACTAGGGTTAAAATCACCACAGCGCACACCAACCTCCAACTGTTCAGCAAACATATTGGAAACAACATCATGGCTTTGCGCATAACTCCTGCTATCACGCCAATTAGCCATAAATGATAAGGCAACCGCCTTTGCTGACGATGCATTAAATACCTTGTTCAACAGCCAATCTTTATCATTGTTACTTACATCAATTTGGCTCCACAGTTCAGTGCAAAACAGTCTCAGCACGAAGTCTAATATAGATGGTTCATCGCTGCTATAACCATAACAACGACCTAACTCACTCCAAAAGGATTCAGCCAGATTGAATTTCTCCAATAACCCTACTAAACCGGGTTCTAAGTCTGACGTTAGGCTCTCCGCATAATCAGCCACTAAACGAAGAAGAATATCATTCAGCGAAGATGACTCGGCTTTAACCAAAACCGCCATCATTTTTCGGTCCAAACTTATCTCATCTTCATTTTCAGTAACAAAACGTTTTAAAGCAGCAAAGCGCTGCTTATTAGCAAAGAAGCTTTTCCGTTGTCGTAAATGCTCTCTAAGGGATAATTGAGATATGCCCAGCTCATTCAATAGTATTGAGCTAGCATCAGCAAAAAACTGTTCGCTGTACAAACGAATATCTAACAACCAATCTCGTTCAGCCACCGGTTCTTCGTAAGGAAAGTACAATAAAAACCGAGATGTTGGCTCATCCAGCTCAATGCGTTTCTTCGTCTCAAAAATTGATGCCGCCGACATATCCAGAACCGTCACCTTATCAATAGTAAGGTTTACTATTTCATCACTAAAGCTCTGCTCCGAGTCGTACCAAAACACCAAACGGCTTTTATTAAATTTGGCTTCAATACCTTGTGTTAGCTGTTCTATTTGCATAATTATTATTTTATTTATGTGTTTTCATTACCAGCTTCAGCTTAGCTCAAGTTCAGCCTCAAATTATCACGCACCGTGCATAATAATTCGTTACTGACAGCCAGCTTTTTCGCCTGTGCTTCAAATTGCTGAAAAGCCGCCGTTGTCCGCTCAATTATTACACCTGCTTTTCTCTCATTAAGATGACAGTATTCAGCAAACTTCAATAAATCCTCTCTAACAAAATCCGTTTGTTTTCCCGACAGCTTTATCTGATGCGTACTCGTCCACATACCCTGAGGATCAAATGCGTACGTTAAATCAAATGCCGGCGCTAAAGACCACTCCCCCGCCTTATTCATTAAAAAGCCAAAGTTCTTTGTATGGTCATCTTGATTGCAGCCAACAATATTAAAAACCGCGCGCTTAAATATTTCGGTTAACACCGACTGCCCTAAGCCCAACTGCTTTGCCGTCATAACCAACTGTTCATACCCATACGCGCCTGTAGCATCTCGATGTGCATGGTTAATGCCACACCATGAAGCGTAATGAAGCTTCTCCAATCGACCGTTATTATTGATTAAGTCAAAGCGCTCGATTAAATAATGAAAGTCATCCCCATCGATAATATAGTCCGTCTCAGGCATATCAATCTGACATTCACGAGCAATTTTTGAATAAATATACTCTACCCGCGTCATTCCTTTTGGATCACGGTGATCTCTATCCTGATTGTTTTCACTATCAAATTTCAATAAATAGTAGCGATGATCCACCCCATGATCTTCAGTGCCATCTTTAACAACACCAGAAGGCGAGTATGCAACCAATGCCTTTGAGCGTGCACCACCAGCACTTGAGCCAATACGAACAAGTCGTAATGCTTGAGAACGATTATCCACGCTCAATAATTGGTCGCGTTTTTTAGAATCTCGTGAGACCACACAAGCCGCTAATTCAGCCAACGTATGCACATCTAGAGCAAGGTCTTTATAACCCTCATCAGAGAATGACTCCTCAGGGTGATACTCTAAAGCCCCCATTCCCCTAGAGCCGATATATAGCAACCGATCCAATGCAGTGATGGAATCCGGTGCAATATTCTTTTCCGCCATAAAAAGATCAATCAACTGATTACCAAACTTATCAGGCAAGCTATCCGCCACAACACCCGGTAAGCCTTTAAATGTTCGCTGGCTAATATCAGGAAAACTATGGATCATCGCAGGAGCAAGCATTTGCAAGGGTGACACTTGAATGCCAGATTCAGCAAACTCAGCCGTATATTCAAAGGTAGCCACTTCTGTTTGTCCGGGTGCATAACCAAGGTAACCAATGGTCGTGCCCCATAATCTTACCTCCACCACCTGAGTCACTGATCATTACCCCATTTAAACGTAGGTTTCACATTTTTAGGCTTGCGCACCCGTTCAGGTAAAACTTTCTTTTGTTGTGTCGGGCTATATTGCTCAGGAATAGGCAACAAGGACTCTAGTTTATCCAACTCACCGACAGCTCTCATTAACTTAACGAACGTCTCAAGCGTAATATTCCCTTTCCCACCGCGAAACTTAGCCAACACCGATGAGCTTGTACCACTCGTTGCCAATATCTCTTTGTCTTGTAATTGTTTGTGTCGCCTTAGCTGGTCATACTGCCGGCCCAAGGCTATAACAATGTCACGGTCAGTCATAAGTTCAAAGTCCACACGCTCTCCTTATTTGCGTTAACAAATATTAACATGGCATTACACCAGCATTATTCACTTTCACGAATAATATAGAGTAATTACTCGGCTTTTGCAATTATTCACGATCAAGAATATTAACGGGGGCTCATCAAGGTATTATTCACTAACGCGAATAGTATTCCGCTCACGCAGAAATAACGCGCGTAAACATCACTACCCATATAGGCTCTTTTTCACACTTTTATGCGCATTCAAATGTCGATCTATTACACTTTTCCGCACATAAAAACATCACCCCGCCACAAAAGCATTGTTCAATAGCATCGGCCACAATGGCCACTACTGTTTATTTATTAAAACCAGCAGTCAATTTATACTTCTGTAACCGACTATTCGGTTTATCGGGAATCGTGTATTCAATTAAACCTTGCTCTAGCAGTGACTTAATCAACCTTTTAAATGCACCTGTTTTTGTTTTAAGACCTAACGAAAGAATAAGCTCACTGGATGACATGGGTGATTCTTTTAATGCTCGAAGAATAAGATCCGACTGGGCCTCCGACTGGGCCTCCGACTGTTTAACCTTAAATTGTCCATGTATTGGCAGTGTCGTTAAAAAATAAACACTGTCATTATCAGTTTCAAATATAGGTTCAGGCGAATCATTCTTTGCCATAAAACGGCGAATCTTCGGCAGCCCTGTTCCCCGTCCCTCAGTCAAGTTCAGCTCTTTTAAGAAATCGCCCGAACAACTGTTCATACTGTTTACAACTGCATATCAGGGCACGAGGGAATGTAAGAACAAATCAAGCTCGCCAACTTCATGTTTTTTAGGTTTTATTTTCTTGGATCAAGTCAATTTCACCTTTCATCCAATCATGTATTTCCTGAGTATAGCTAGACCATGAGTCAGTAGTAGCAACCAAATCTATTATTTTGGATATTCCAGTTACACTGTCCCAACCCAGCCTCTCTAAAACATCATAAATGTATTTATGGTCATCATTCACAACTATAACCTCTTTGGCAACATCAATAATTTCATTAAACTCCTGGTTGTCTGACTCAGGCAGAGCCACTATGAGTGAGTGAAGATATTTCTCTGGGTTTAAATTTTGAGGAAGGTTTAACTGAAAAATTTTAGCCAATGCATCAACTCGATAATTAATAGCTTTCTCATCATTTCCTGTTATTACTTTATTTAGGCGGTCACATTTTTCTTCCCGTGTCTTATAGACATCCCCATCAAGTAAAAACGCCGTACTATCACAGCTATCACCACTGAATAGTAAACCACCTACTACGGTAAAACAATTTATTGCAGCCCCATACCTTTGAATTGATACGTATTTTGCACCTCTTAATTGGCTTGATAGCTTCCTTATAATTGCTCCAGCCAAATCATCTTCCACAAATATTTCAATTGGCCTAGGCTGCATGCCAGTAAGCCTGTTTATAGCATCCGGTTTCGTTTCATTAAAGCATAAGGATTTCTCTGATGTGCACAAAATATGTCTAATATTAATTTCATCCTCCAACTCTAAAATGCTTTCTCTATGAGTTGTAAATATGATTTGAAGGCTCATCTGTTTAGCCCTCTCTTGAATCACTTCAACTAGAAGCCTCATGGCTCGGTCATGTAAAAGCAAGTCCAATTCATCAATCAATATGAGCGTGTTCTTCTTTGATTTGAATACCTTCTCAAGTATGTAGAATACTTTCTGCTCTCCTGCACTCATACTCAGAGCTGAATACCTAAGGCCATCCATCTCAACGCCTATAAATTTTTTCCCAGGTGACGTATGCACGTTATAAGCTGAATAACGCCTATTTAAAACCAAAGAAGCTTTCTCCAAAATTATTGTGATTATTGCTTCATTGAGTGACTGAGTTGAATAATTAATTCTTGAGTTACGTTTTTCAGACTCAATCATTGGTACGCATTTATCAATACCTATATATATAACATCTCGTTTAGGTCGATTTGCATATCTTGGTGTCCAGCGAATGTCTGTTTTTTTATATTTTCTTATAATGCTCCGATGCTGTGCTTGACCATCACGATAACTATGCACAACCTCCATCTCACTACCATTCCAAAGCGCATCTGTGTTTGGCAAGAAGAATGAGCTAAATTTGTAATTCTCTCCATCTTCATTGGGTTCAAAAGCACAAGCTAAAGCATGGAGTACCGTAGATTTTCCATTTCCATTGGGCCCAAGTATTGCAGTTACTGGAGAACCGTCGAATGACATTTCTAAATCAATAAGGTTTTTAAGAACCTTAATGTTAAGAGAGTGAATTATTTGCTGAGTTATAGCCATTTTACTTTCCTTGCAGATTGCACCTTATTTATAGGGTGAAACAATGACCATTTCCCCACAGGTTGCACCATTCATTAAAAGTCATGATATTAAACTTGATATTTCTGACCACCATCGTACACACGAACCAGCCACTGCAATTAGTGCACTTACAATTATACCGGCCTGTTTAATAAAAAAGATCGTTTGCTGCCACCGGTTTGTTGCAGGAACAAGTATTTCAGTTAGACCTTCAGACGCAAGGGGGCCGTGAGTCAAAAAAGGTAAATCAGTAGTTGGTATCGTCCACCCACCTTTTAGCTCATGCTTATTGGGGAACCCTTTTAACGGCGTAGGGTCGCCGGATATTTGATCCGGGTATGCCATAGCATCTGGCTCTGCCTGCCGATGTCTCAGCCAAACATAAAGCTGCCAAATAGTATGGCGTTTTTTCCAGAAAAACTGTTTAACGGCTGCAAAGCCTGTTTGAGATTTTCTTCTAATCTCTTTAGTTGAAAAATCAAGGTACCAATATTCCCCCACTGATTTTAAAGCCGCATCACGTTTTCGGATAAATTCTGGAGTCATCTGATTGGCCACTTCACTTCTTCCCCGTAACAACCCTAACACCCACCAACAAATTACCAAATTGATAGGATCGCTTAGCGACCACTGCCATAAAGCCTACTCTAGCTTTAGGTGCATATTCCTTGATGTTGTTAGTATTCATTTAGCTCTGCTCCTTAAAGCAGTTATTAATCTTCATCATTTCCCCAAATCCTCAAACCATTCATCAAGCATTTTTATCGCGAAATTTCGCTCTCTTGCCTGACCTAAACGAATGGAATCAACCAGTGCTAGCAATGCATAAAAGTCGGAATCTCTTCTAATCGCATAAGAAACTGACTTGAATAACGGTTCGACTGCTAAACCTTTAATTTTACCCTCGGGGTCAGACCAGACTGGCACAGAATCACCGGCACTCAGTAATTCCCCATCAAAAATGGGAGCTGCTAGAGTTGTTCTAATTCCACGAGTCATTGAACCTAACTTTACGGGGAACATATAACGCACGCCGTAAACAATAAGGTTTCTGAGTTCATTCACATTTACACGAGGCGGGCCTGCATCGCGGCCACGCTTTGCCAAGCCGATTTCAAAGCAACGCTGTAATGCCAAATTAACCTGCGATTTACTAATACCAGTAGATTCGGCTAAAGCACGGACGCTGTATTGATTTGCCTGTTTATCTAAGACGTAATATTCACCATCATCAAGAAAACTTTGTTGATGCTCCCAATCGCTTATATCAGCACCAAAACGTGATAACACTCCTTTCTCTTGCTTGTGCAAGCAAATGAGTTTTAGCAATAAACCTATGTCTTGTCCTTTCATGGTGATACCCTTAATTGCTCAACGTCCCGCGTCCTAGGACTGGGGACAAGTATTGCATTATTATTGAAAAGGGTCAACTACGATTATCGAGGGCAGAATGAATAAACACTAACACCTAATTTTTTTCTACTTCTGGGAATGATTAAATTCAACCCACCTTCCCTGCCATTGAAATTAGTCACCGAAAATTGGGTAATTAATCTTCATTTTTCCTCGCAAGGACTAACGCTTTGAATTCTTGTCCACTGAGGCTATTTATTAGCTAATTTGTACGCTTTAATTACATCCTTAGGTATGAATATATATTTTAGGACTTCATCTAGTATTTCGGGGTGAAGAGAAAGCGGAGCATTTACACCATGAAAATGAGCGGGAGAATTTACAGATCTCCGAGTTTTACTTGTAAAAAAACCATTTTGCCATATGAGCGCAGGCCGAGCGATATTTTCTTTTTTATCAAGTATCTTTTCAAGCGCCCCACCTATTATGCGAAATTTGTGAGGTGATTGAGTAGTACTGTTTTCAATTTTTTCTATTTCTAGGTCAAGCATATTTTTCATACCGCCACCCGGTAATTGAAGTTCATAATTCAGAACTCTACAGTAGCGTCGTATTTCCCAAACAGCCCTATCTAATTGGACAAGCTTCGGGCCATGAGTGGAATACGACGTTTCTAAATAGCGAAACTTACCAAAATTATCAATATGCTTAATAAATTCTATAGTAGATAGACTTAGATTTAATTTAAATGCCAGCTTATCAGTATGCTTTAATCCTTCAGCTAAATCATGACCTATGTTTTTAGCCTTTATCCTGTTATATAAAAGGATGGCTTTTAGATATTTCTCAAGTGATTGCAACGCTTGCCAATGAAATTGAGGTATCAAACCGTGCCTATATGATAAACGCGCAGCAATATAATCTTGATCAGCTACATCTCGAAAACTCCGTGTTGCGAAATCATTCAATAGCACCTCAATATCCATCATTTTCTCAAGCTCCACCTTGTTCAACAACTATTTATTATTTTACTTAAGCACCTTATTTATACTTTCAATTAGTTTTTTCCATTGCTCTTGTTCGCCCTGAAGTAAATCGCTAGCTCCATTTTCTCTTGTCCATCGAATATAAGATTTTGCTAACCGGTATTTTGAGAAACCCTCTATTTCACTTGAGAACAATTCAATAATGGGACGATCTCTCTGCTCTTTAGAAATTCCTGAAGTATCAACCCCAAACTCATGGTGCGCCACCTTAACTAAAGTTCCTCTAAGGAGATCTTCTATTTCGGCTTTTGGTACTTCACAGAAATCCTTAGTTCTAAGAATTTTTTTGTTTCCAAGAGTGTGTACCAAGTTTTCCTGCTGTGCTGCTTGATCTCCTGCGGCATCTGAATCAAGTAATGCTGCAACTTTCAGTTTGTGTGCATGTAATATGGTTGCGTAATAGACCACCTTCCCTGCAGTATTGGCAAAGACGAGCGCAATTTTCTCATCTAAATTAGATATTCCCTCATCTCTTAACATTGCAGCTGTTGCTTCAATGTACCAATAATCAGTTATCCCCTCTAAGATTAAATTTCGTTGTTGAGAAAATAAACTATTGGCAAGGTCATATCCTAATGCTTCCTGAAGAGGTAATAAACCCGCCGGATCTTGCGACGATATAGTTAAGTGAACCTTAGTCCCCTCTTCCCTATTTTTCATTTCTACTACTTTAACTATATCCAATTCATCAGGCCCTACAAGAAATGGGGAATGAGTGGTAAAAATAGTTTGATTATTTCTCGAAAGGCGAGATATTGTTTCCCTAAAATCTCTTTGCTTAAGAGCATGCAAACTCATTCCTGGCTCATCAAGTAAAAGAATCGCGTTTTCATGTTTATCCATTGTTTCTGAAAAGAACACTACAAAAAAAGATACCAGCCATTGGAACCCCTCCGACCTTTGATCAAGCTCAATATCCACACCGAGGTCGTCTTCAACAACAACTTTTAAATATTGGCCATCTGCTGTTACTTTTAGCTTGTCAGCTTCTGCTCTATCAGGATTAGGCATCCAAACAGATCGAATTTCTTTTGTAAGCCTGACACTTGCGGAATTTAACTGATAACTTCTGCTATCTAACGTATCTCGATATTTTCTTAGAGCGTCAGAATCATTTATATCAGGGTTTGGTGTGCTTCCTAAATCAGCTAACTCTCTCGCTGTAAATCCAAGCAATTTTAGCAAGCATAAATTGCCATAGTCATAATACTCATCATCGAGTATATTTTGCTCTACCCGTTGAGCAAGATGCTCCAAATGTATTGATGGCTTAACCTTAAAATAATTATTAAACAGAATAAATACTGGAGTTCTTTCACCTAGAGTTTTTAAAACCTCATCTCGTTTTTCATTAGATTTTATAGACTCAATAAGTCCTGAATGCCTTGCTTCCTCTTGCTCATTACCTTCTTCGACAAACTTGTAATTATCAACTAACCAACCATTTAATGATTTGGCTTCATCTTTAGATATTCTCTTATCCTCTTTCCATCCTTCTGTCATCTCCCCAAACAAAACTGATGGCTTTTTAACTTCTTCATCAGGTTCAGGTTTAGAAAACTGCTTATCCATATGCGATGCCATTCTCAAAAATAACTTACTAACATCCTTGAAGGTCACTGCTTCTGGCGCATCAACCAAGCTATGGTGCCCTTTGTTATCTAAGTTACGGTAAAGCTTGTATTTACAATCATGAAATTCCTCGGGTATAAACTCTTTATCACTGGTTTCAAGTTCAAAGTACCCCGTAACTACAGTCACATCTTTTGGATCAACTTTTCCCGTTGTAATATCGTTGTACTTTGACCTTGGGTAATCCCTAAGTGCTTCAAAACCACTAATGTCACTTGGCTTACTAAGCTGCTGTAGCGCCTTAAGCAATACAGTTTTACCTGCCTCATTCGGGCCAACTAAGATAGTTTTCAATGATTCAACTTCGAATTCTCCAGAGTCGATAATACTTCGATAATTTTGAACTCTCGCTTTTATTAATCTCACCATTGACTCCTGTTTATAGTTTTACCACTTACCATGTTACGCATAACATTAGACCACACCAAAAACACGATGCGACACATAATATTCCCCATCACTTCTTCCCCGTCACACCCTTAACATCCACTAACAAATCACCAAACTTGCCGTAGTTGACCTTTACGCCATCGTCTAAATCTAGGGTGATTTGCATGTCGGCGTGGTGTTTTAATTTGTCGTCGAATTCGCGGAGTTCGGCTTGTTTCTTTTCTAATGCGGTGAGGCTTTTTGCTAGCCGGTTGGATTCGGCGGTGCTGCTGGCTTGTTCTATCTGCTGGCTGAGGGTATCGGCTGTGGCGTCGTATTTACCTAATAGTGGTGTGACGTATTCAGTGCGCATACGGGCTAATGTGCCGGCATTGTAGCGGTGTAGGTAGACCAGGCATTCAAAGGCTTTTTGTTTGCCTGAGCTGAAGAGCCAGTATATTGGGCGTTTTTTATAGGCTTTCAGATGGTCTTTGAAAAACTTCGTGCAGAGGTAACGACGGATGGTATCGCGACTCGACTCGTTTTTCTTAGGTGATAGGTTGCTGGCAAGAAACATCAGGTTCTCGTCTAAGTGCTGTTTATCCCAGGCAACGGAAATAAATTCGACAACGCGATGACAAGCATCATCAACAAACCACTCAATATCAGTCAATGGGATAATACCGTCGTCGTCTGCCGGAAAGCTGCTGTAGCTGCTGGGGTCGAAGCCTTCGTTACCGCTGTGGGCGTAGATCAAGCCCGGTTCGTCCAGACTGTAGCGGCCCATCATGCAGCCGATGGCGTAGGAGACCAGTTCTTGCATGCTGTCCTCGCGGAAGCGGGTCCACAGTTCATCTTCGGTGAGCTTACCGCCGTAGCGGTAAGCGGGGTTTACCGTGAGGGTGATCTGCTCGATGGGGACGTCGGGGGTGAGCTCATCCGCCAGACCGTAGGCATCGATAAATAGACGGTTGTTCTCCTCTTCGAGGCGCTTCATCTCCGCGATGGTGTCACGGTTCTGGGTGATCCAGATGTTATAACTGGATTTGAAGGTGGGTGAGGGCTCAGTGGAGGCCGTCAGAATTGGGAGGGATTGGAAGTCCCAAGAGCGTTCGTAGGCGTCCCAGTCCCGTTTTGAAATCGTAACGGCTGCTTTCCCAATTTCCTCTGCCCTAACGCGATTTTCTGAATCAATGCTGGGCAATGACTCTATGTAACCGGGGTGTAAATTCAAGGTGGGGTTGATAGCATCGAGGAGAATTCGGACGAGACTGGTATTCAAATACGCCAATAATGCCCACGATGAACACAATGAGCCTGGCTTCTTTTGAATAACACCCGCCGCTGCATCGAACAGGTGACCTTGGGGAACGAAACGGAACGATGACGCTCCCGATGTAACTACCGTCCAACTCGTGCCTTCAACAAAGATCCTATCCAGATTAAAATTTGTAGCCCTTACCCTATTTCCATCGGCCGTCAAGGTGGTTTGAATTGCTTCACCATCCTGCGCCCAATTCACAACGGCTTCAAGATTACCGGCCCACTTTCGGAACTTGCCTCCTTTTGCATACGGAAACCACTTTTTTTCTGAGGTTTTAGCTTCTTCACGCGAAGCAAACCCAAGACCGATGGTTTCAGTGGAAACCTCCCATCGCTCACGAACAAAAGAGTTGTTGTCTGCTGTCACAAGCCCTTTCGCAGCTCGTGCTACTTTACCTAATGGTGGTCTCTCGCCGAAGGCAGAGAAAACAGGGGTTGGAAGCCAATATGCGAAAGGACTGCCTGGGATCCTTTTGAATTCGTCGGGCCTCGACATGAAAAACCAACTGCAACATGGATTCTCAATTGCCTCCAAGGTTCTCGGTGCTTGGTTTTGATGTCCCTTGAACTCGGAAAGCTTTATATATGACCCGAGAAAACTCGGAACATGACAACGCATCAGAGTGAAGGTGGCGACAGGGATGCAGGCTGGTTCGAAGGCATTGTACTCAAGCTGAATCAGGCTCGTAAGGCTGGAGTCATCGATGAGTTTGGTTCGAAACCGCTCATACGACGAGATGAACATCCAGACATATGGTGCAACGATTCCAATTCTGCCTTGCTGCCTGGTCAGTTCTATTGCACGCTCAATAAAGCAAGCAAACAGATCACTCTTCGCGTCTGGGAAATTGTCACTGCTGAAATTCTTCACCAGCGCGTTCATACCCTTACCACCCATATACGGCGGATTGGCCACCACCGCATCGTACTGCGCTGCAAGCAGCTCGACCTGCTGCACGAGCGGCATCAGCTGCTTAAGCGCATCCGATACAAACATATCCCGACTGCTGATCTCACTTAACTCTTTCAGCGCTGGCAGCTTTTTCGCCAGTTCATCTGACACCTGAATCAACGAGCCAAACGTCGTCGCGTGCTCGAATAAATCCTTCAGCGAACTAAGGTTCCCCGGTTGAAGCCCATAGTCCGAGAGTTCCATTCCTTGCGTCAGCGCATCAGCATCGAATCCTTCACTATCCACTAGCGCCATCACATTCAGCTTCACTCCCCGCTCAAACAGTCGCCGGTCATCCGCCCGCCCCTTCATCATCAGTGCAAAACCGGTGAGCTGGGCGGCTCGCTCGTCGATGTCGAGGCCGAAGAGGTTCTTCTCCAAAATCAGCTGGGCGATGTCTCTTTGCCGATAACCGCGCTCTAAATAGATAGCTTTAAACAGATCATAGGCTTCCACCAGTATGTGGCCGGAGCCACTGGCGGGGTCGATAAGGGTCAGTTCTTCCGGGTTGAGGGTTTCTGGGGTGATGGCTTTGAGTTTTGCATTAACTTCATCGGTCTGCTCGGCCGGCTCGATGTAGTAGTCCATCTGTGCTTTCAGGGGGGAGTCGGGATAGGTGGCCAGCCACTGTGCCCCCAGTGAGTTCTGCACCATGTATTTGACGATCCAGTTGGGCGTAAATAGCTGGGTTGCCGCTGGAATATCTTCGGACTTCACCACTTTGCCGATGACTTCATCTTTCTTTTCTGAGATGTAGAACTGGTAGAGCCAGCCGATGATTTCCACTTGCTCCCAGTCTTCAACGGGAATGTCATTAACCAAGCCTCGCAATAGTGAGTCCGTGCGGGTTAGGTTGTCTGGCAGTAATAGTTCTGTTGCATCATCAAGGACTTCAAATAGGAATGGCATGGCTTGATGAAGTTTGTGGCACTGCGCTATGAGTAGTTCACGGTACAGTTTCTCATCTTGATTGCCTGCCAGTTTGAGTTCAACAATGTGATCGCGTTTTAGGCCTAAATCTTCGGCGACATCTTGGGCGTGGTCGAGTATTTCAAAGCCGCTGTCTTTATCTGGGTGTGAGAGTACGCGTAACCCATGTTCTAAGTAGTCGTGCAGTTCCATGTATCGAATAGCACAAAAGCGGTTAAACCACGTGTAAGCGGTATGCTCTACAAACTGGTTAAAGCCTTGTTGCTTGGCTTTTTTTGCTAGGTTATTGCGCGATGCGCTTAATGTGGCATCAAAACTGTTGCCATCTATTTGCATAACTGAGCCGGATATTTGCGGCTCGCTTATCGTTACCTCCCCTGCTTTGCCGGCATAGATGCCGAATTGGTTAAGTCGCTTAGCGACCGCTGCCATAAAGTCTGCTCGGGCTTTGGGGGCGTATGTCTTGATGTTGCTGGTGTTCATATTGATTCCGTTTAAGCTATTATTTTTATGCTGCTACCACTTCTGGAGCTGGTTACTTCTATTCGTTGGGCCATTTGTTCTTTTAGTTCGGACACGTGGGAGATAATGCCAATACTGCGGCCGGTTGCTTGCAGATCAACCAAGATATTGATGGCTAGTTGTAGGGTTTCTTGATCTAAGGAGCCAAAGCCTTCATCAACAAATAGGGTGTCTAGCTGAATACCGCCCGAACGTTCTTGCACTACATCTGACAGGGCTAACGCTAACGCCAGTGATGCCATAAAAGATTCCCCACCCGGCTTAGTACCCTTACTTAATTCTTATTCTCTTCCCTGCTTTAACTGACACTAGCATTTCATCGCGCAGCTTGTTTAGGTAGGCATCCACATCTTCTTCCGTTTCGATAAAACCTGCCCCTGCTGCATTGGCTGGGCTAAAGCTTATAATCTGTTTTACATAAATAGGTG
>Ga0209081_1001419_pt1 | contig 14355 bp, 11 predicted proteins | sample GOMGulsemesocosm_4_FD_184636 | JGI IMG/M metagenome (GOLD analysis project Ga0209081, IMG submission 184636) | Methane-oxidizing microbial communities from mesocosms in the Gulf of Mexico - GOM15B Gulf of Mexico (SPAdes) (version 2) | ecosystem: Environmental > Aquatic > Marine > Cold seeps... | reverse complement strand
ACGTTGATTACACCGTTAAATGATAGTTTTGTGGACTTGGATCTGTTGGGCGAGGTTGAAGCCGAAACCTTTGCAGTTAAAAAGCTAAGTTGCTATACCGAGATGGTATGGGAGAGCCGTAAATTTCGTTCAGCTAGTGGTAAGCCACCAATGGACTGGGTTGTTGTGCGTACACGCTTAGCATCATTAGATTCACGCAATAATAAGCGCGTGCATGATGCCTTAGATGCCTTGCAAAAAAGAATTATGTTCCGCTATGTTCCAGGGCTTTATGAGCGCGTTATTTACCGAGAATTATTCCCGAATGGTTTAACCGTTCTGGATATGAAAAAAGTAACTAATTTATCGCATGTGTCCGCACGGCAAGAAGTACGCAGCTTAATTGATAGCCTAAATTTGCCAGAGTAATGAGTTACGCGCTAGATAAGCATCAGCGTGATTTAGTGGTTCGGCAAACAAATAAATATATTCAGCAGGCATCTATTTTATTTGATAGAAAAATCCCAATCATCCCAATTAAGTTTGATTTAACAGGCCGTACCATCGGTATGTACAAAGTGGTGCGCCGAAAAGGTGCGATTCGCTACAATGATGCAGTCTTTGCTAAGTACTTTGCTGATAATTTAGCCAATACGGTTCCACACGAAGTTGCTCATTATGTTGTTGATAAAATATATGTACAACGTGGCATAAGACCGCATGGGCTGGAGTGGGCTAATGTTATGGCAGAGTTTGGTGCAAAGCCTGAACGATTAGCGAACTATAATTTAGATGGTATTGCTAAGCGAGCCTATCGAACAATACCTTATCAGTGTAATTGCCGACAGCATGCTTTGGGGATACGTCGGCATAATAAAGTGACTAAAAGCCGTGCGCGCTATCACTGCCGTCAATGTAACACTGTGCTGACACAATGCTAAACTGGTTTGTATATATTATCGAAGCCAGTGACAATACGTACTACACAGGCATTACGACAGATCTTGAGAGGCGGTTTCAGCAGCACTTAACCGGTAAAGGGGCAAAGTTTTTTAGAGGAAGAAAGCCCGTTAAGTTTGTCTATACCGAAAATAATCACGATAGAAGCAGTGCAAGCTCTCGAGAATCGCAGATAAAAGCCCTGACACGTAAAGAAAAAGAAAAACTCTTTTAATTTTCAACATAAAAACATTCATTACCTTTAATAGCAGGGCATGGTAATTGCTGTACTTTTGTCTTATAGGCGGGTATCCAAAAAATTGATACGCCTTAATCAGAGTTCCCTCAATCAAACCGACAGCTATTGTCAGAGTATATTGATAAATTTATGAAAGAAAAATTAGTTCTAATTGGTAATGGCATGGCGGGGATGAGAACCGTAGATGAATTATTAAAGCTATCACCTGATAAATTCGAAATTACCGTTTTTGGTGCCGAGCCACATGGTAACTATAACCGTATTATGCTGTCTCCGGTATTGGCTGGTGATAAAACCTTAAGTGAAATTATTATCAATGATTTACAGTGGTATGAGGATAATGATATTACCCTGCATATTGGTAAAACAGTTTCAAAAATAGATCGACTAAATCGCAAGGTCATTGCTTCAGATGGGACGACAGCAGGATATGACCGGCTCATTCTAGCGACGGGTTCGTTACCGGTGCTACTAGATATTCCCGGGAAATCACTTGAAGGCGTCATCAGTTTTCGTGATATTAATGATGTAAATGTCATGATTGAAACAGCTAAAAATCATAAAAAAGCAGTAGTTATTGGTGGCGGTTTATTGGGGCTAGAAGCGGCTAATGGTCTGATCCTACAAGGAATGGAAGTCACCGTTGTTCAGCGTGGAAAAACCTTGATGAGCCAACAGCTTGATCAAGAGGCTGCGGATATGATGCGGGTCGAGCTGGAGCAATCCGGTATGCGGTTTTTAATGGAGCATGACACAGAAGCCCTTATTGGAAATGATCGCGTTGAAAAAATTCGTTTCAAAAATGGTTTGGAGATTGAAGCAGATCTCGTTGTGATGGCGATTGGGGTGCGGCCAAATATAGAACTAGCAAAAGTATCTGGCTTGCAATGTGACCGTGGAATTCTTGTCGATGATACGTTGCAAACTTATACACCGAGTATTTATGCCGTTGGTGAATGTGTGCAGCACCGGAAACAAACCTTCGGTCTTGTTGCGCCGTTATTTGAACAAGCAAAAGTATGTGCAAACCATTTGTTTGGAATGGGTATTGCTCGCTATGTGAGCACGGCAACAGCAACTAAATTGAAGGTGACGGGGATTGAGCTTTTTTCAGCTGGTCAATTTATTGCCGATGAAGATTCAGAATCAATTGTTTATCAAGATCCAGCAAGACATATATATAAAAAGTTGGTGATAAAAAATAATAAAATTATAGGCATTGTGCTTTATGGGGCGACGTTCGACGGTAATTGGTATTTCTCATTGTTGACAGATAAAAAAGATATTTCCGCCATCCGAGCAGATATTTTGTTTGGTCAGCATCAAGTTGAAGAAGAGGTTCTAAATGGGTAACTCAGCAACAGTTCTAACAACCTGCCCCTATTGTGGCGTTGGCTGTGGAGTAGCAGTCAACCTAGAAAAGGAACAACAGATTACCGTTAAAGGTGACTCTGAGCACCCGTCTAATTTTGGTCGCTTATGCTCAAAAGGTGCAGCGCTTGCCGATACCATAGGTTTGGAAGATCGTTTACTTCACCCCCATGTTAATGGCCAGCAAGTTTCCTGGGATCATGCGCTAGATTCTGTTGCAAAAGGCTTAGCCTCTGTTATAGAAAAGCATGGCATTGAAGCAATCGCCTTTTATGTTTCAGGGCAATTATTAACAGAAGATTATTATGTTGCCAATAAACTGATGAAGGGCTTTATTGGTAGCGCAAATATCGACACTAATTCTCGGCTTTGTATGTCATCTGCGGTAGCAGGTTATAAACGAGCCTTTGGCAGTGATTCGGTGCCTTGCTGCTACGAAGATCTTGAGCAAGCCGATTTGATTGTTTTAGAAGGCTCTAATACAGCCTGGTGTCACCCCGTTGTTTACCAAAGAATTGTAAAGGCGAAGAAGCTGCGTCCAGCGCTTAAAATTATTGTTATTGACCCTCGCAAAACAGCAACAACGGATATTGCCGACCTTCATTTAGCTATTAAACCAGGTGCGGATGCTACTTTGTTTAATGGCCTTTTAAACTATTTAGACCAGACTGGCAGCGTTGATGAAGACTTTATTGAACATCATACTGATGGCTTTAAAGATGCCCTACAGGCTGCCGAAAACTCATCTTCGTCAATTGACATTATTGCCAAGGAATGTGATCTTTCAGAACGATCAATAAAAGAGTTTTACGAGCTATTCTCAAGCACAGAAAAAGTAGTCACGCTCTATTCACAGGGTATTAACCAATCTTCTTCTGGTACGGATAAATCAAACAGTGTGATCAATTGCCATCTAGCCACGGGGCGAATTGGTAAAGCAGGCATGGGGCCGTTTTCGATTACCGGGCAACCAAATGCAATGGGTGGTCGAGAAGTAGGGGCATTAAGTAACCAGTTGACGGCTCATATGGAGTTAGATAACCCTCTTCATCATGATTTGGTGTCGCGTTTTTGGAATACAGATAAGCTAAGTTCAGAGGCAGGATTAAAAGCAGTGGATATGTTTGAAGCCGTTGCGGAAGGGAAAATAAAAGCCATATGGATTATGGCGACCAACCCTGTTGTTACTTTGCCGAATGCCGATAAAGTGCGTAAAGCGATTGAGGCCTGTGATTTGGTGATCGTGTCTGAATGTGAGTTGAACACAGGTACTGTTGCGCGTGCTGATATTACCTTACCTGCCTTAGCATGGGGTGAACGCGGTGGAATAGTGACTAATTCTGAGCGCCGTTTATCTCATCAACGAAGTTTCTTAAAACATCCAGGAGAGGCAAAAGCTGACTGGTGGATAATCTCTGAAGTGGCGAAAAAAATGGGTTATCAGGATAGCTTTAATTTTTCATCTTCAGCCGATGTATTTAGGGAATATGCAGCACTGACAGGGTTCGAAAATAATGGCCAACGAGATTTTGATATCAGTGGTTTAGCTGATCTTAGTGACCAAGAATATAATGATTTTGCCCCGGTACAATGGCCTGTTACCAAAGCTAAGCCACAAGGAACAAAGCGACTTTTTGAAGATAAACGCTATTTCACCGCCAATGGCAGAGCGCAATTAATTGCAATAGAGCCACGCCAACCAAAATATCCAGTAAGCTCAGAATACCCATTTAGATTGAATACGGGTAGAGTCAGAGATCAATGGCATACCATGACCAGAACATCACGTTCGGCACGGTTAAATAATCATGTGCCTGAACCTATGGTTCAAATTCACCCTGAAGACGCAGCTAAATTTTATCTGGAAAATGGCAGCCTTGCGCGGCTAGATAGTCGTTGGGGAGATATGCTGGCTAGAGTTGACATCACAGAAACACAGCGCGAGGGCAATCTTTTTGTACCGATGCACTGGAACGATTTTATTGCCTCGAAAGGCCGCGTCAATGCTCTAGTAAATCCAGTGGTTTGCCCAATATCCGGGCAGCCTGAGTCAAAACATACCCCTGTTGCCATTAGAGCTTATCAGCCCGCCTTCTATGGTTTTATATTATCCAAAAAACCATTACAAATGAGTGGGGTTGAATACTGGGTAAAAATAAAAGGAGAGCACTTCTGGCGATACGAAATTGCTGGCGAACAAGCAGTCGAGTATTCTCTTGAATGGGCCAAGCAGCAGTTAGGGAAAGCTGGGGAATGGCTGGAATTTTCTGATGAAGCTACAGGGCAGTTTCGGGCAGCTAAAATAATTGACGATAATTTAGACAGTGTGATTTTCCTGTCAGCAGACCATCACTTACCTTCTAGAGCATGGTTAACTCAATTATTCACAGAACAAACAATAACGGATGAAATACGTTTAAGTCTATTAGCGGGTAAAGCAGGTGCTGGTATCCCAGATGTGGGAGCGATTGTTTGTGCCTGCTTTGGTGTGGGTGAAAATACTATTAAAGAAGCACTAATAGAGGGTGAGGCAAAAACAGTTGAAGATATTGGACAGTTGCTAAAAGCGGGTACCAATTGTGGGTCATGTATTCCTGAGCTAAAAAAACTTATAGATGGTTGATAGGGCGAGGGTACAGGGTTGCTTTGTATAGATTGGAACCACCAGCTTAATGCTGGCGGTTAGATATGTTTTTGCTTCCCTGGCTAAATAATTGTCCGATATCAATGAGGTCGAATTGATAATGTTTATTACAAAAATCACAATCTACTTCAACGAGCCCTTTTTCTTGAAGCAGTTCAGCTAAGTCTTCATAACCTAAGGTTATCAGGCTAGCTTCTACCTTTTCTTTTGAACAATCACATTTGAACTCAATGTCCTGTGGATCATAAAGCCGAATAAGTTCTTCATGGAAAAGGCGATGAATGACATCTTCAGGGGGTAATTCTAATAGTTCTTTTGATGTAACCGTATCGGCAAGCATTTCAATGCGTTGCCAATCGGCAGGCTCACCTTGGTGGGCTGGTAATTCTTGTAATAAAATAGCAACGGCACGTTGTTCATTAACCGCAAACCAAAGTCGAGTTTTGAGCTGTTCAGACTGCTTGAAATAAGCTTCAAGTGAGTCAGCAAGAGATTCACCTTCTAAAGCAACAATGCCTTGATAGGCTTTACCTTTATTTGGCTTAATCGTTAGGGTTAGTCGACCATCTCCAAAAAGGGAGGTTAAATTATCTGTTTTAATCTCACCATCCCAATGCGCTAAACCTCTAACCGTTTGTTGGTTATTGGATTGAGCAACTAACATACTAATAGGCCCATCACCTTGAATTTGAATAATTAATGAGCCGTCAAATTTTAAAGTAGCGGATAGTAATATTGAAGATGCCAGCATTTGACCTAACTGCTCGGCTACTACTGTGGGGTAATTATGCAATGCTAGGGCATCTTGAAAGCTGTTATCTAGGGATACAATTTCTCCGCGTACACCTAAGTCTTCAAAAAGAAACCGAGTTAACTTATCTTTATAATCTGTTGTCAAAATACTATTTTAATGAAATAAATGAGCATTGTATTACAGGTGCAACTACAGGGGTATCAGGGTTTCTGTAAGATAGTAATAATTTCCTTAGTTTTCACTCAAAGAAGCCATGATTTCATCTGCCCATGAACAGGCTTTAAGGTAATCATTAGTACTAAAACAAGGTTTTTTGTTGATAGGATCGTGTAGTGATATTTTTTCGTAATCAATGATTTCTTGAATGATGCTTCCTAACTCCCCTTTCTTTTCAATTAAGGCAATTTTAATAGCCTTTTCTAAAGGCATCGACGATAAAATTTCAGACATGTCGGTATCTAGCATGGCATCAAGCGTGGAAAACAACCCTGCTAGGAAAAAAGAACTTGGTGAGTTTACATCTTTATTGCCCGCAATAACTTCAGCAAGGCGTGCCCTTATTAAAGAAACTCGAGTTAGTTCTGTGGGTTTGTTCGCTAAGCCACGTAAACAAAGCAGTGTTGCCCATTTTTTAATACCTTGGATCCCAAGCATAATGACGGCTTGGTGAATGCTTTCAATAGGATTTTTAAAAGCAAAGTGGGCAGAATTTAAGTATTTAAGCAGCTTATACGTTAATGATGGATCCTGTTGAATAAGTTCGCTAATTTTGTCAGAAGAATTATCAGGATTATTAATCTCGGCTAATAGTTGGGTTTTAGCTAAGGAGCTGGATGTTAATGATCTCCCTGTTAATTTTTCAGGTTTACAAAGAAAATAACCTTGGAAATAATCACAGCCCATTTCTTTGAAAAGTTGGAACTCTTCATATGTTTCAACTTTTTCGGCTAGAAACTTAATCCCTCGATTTTTTAATTTCTGGATTATTTCGTGGTTTTTATCATTAGAAAGTACCGTTAAATCAAGTTTAATAATACTTGCCAGATCGATTAATGGTTCCCACTCAGGGGAGTAAATGAAATCATCAAGAGCGATAATGAAGCCTTGTTCAGCAAGTTCTTTAACTCGTTTAACTAGGGCATCATCAACTTTGATATCTTCAAGTAGTTCAAGAACCAAGTTACTCGTTGGTAGGGAATCAACCGTAGCAGACATAATGTCTTGATATGACATATTAACAAAGGCAAGGTTGTCACTAACGAGGGTTTTAAGCCCAATATCAAATATTGCAGTTGCAAGCACCTCGGAGGTTAGTGATATTTCTTTAGATTTATCTTTATGGCCTCTGAATAGGAGTTCATAGGCATATAACTGTAGAGTGCTATCCAATATTGGTTGTCTAGCAAGTGAAAATTCAGTCATGTTTCAGGCATTAAGTTAGTCAGCTTAAAAGTATAGTCACAGATACAATTTATATAGAAAATGACTACGTTATAATGAATATAAATTTAACGTTCAAAACTTAGTGTATAAAATAAATGCTATTCGATAAAAGAAAATTACCCACCGATGAACAAGCGTTGATGGGGCGAGATGAGCTTGTGCCCGTTGAAGTGTTCCATTATGTGCATAATAACCATCACTTAAGAGGCCCCTTTCCAGAAGGGTTAAAAAAAGCTATTTTTGGTTTAGGCTGTTTTTGGGGCGCAGAGCGTAAATTCTGGCAACTAAACGGTGTTTATTCAACTGCCGTTGGGTATGCCGCAGGTATTACAGCTAACCCTCATTATGAAGAAGTCTGCTCAGGTCAGACAGGGCACAATGAAGTCGTACTGGTTGTTTATGATCCCGCTATTATTACTTATGCTGAGTTATTGAAAGTATTTTGGGAGTCTCATAATCCGACTCAAGGTATGCAACAGGGCAATGATGTGGGTACCCAGTATCGTTCAGGTATTTATTTTTTCGATGCTAATGAGCAGCAACTCGCTGAGCAAACACATAATGCTTATCAGCAGACTCTAACAAAGATGGGGTATGGGCTGATCACCACTGAAATACTCGAGCAACCGATATTTTACTATGCCGAAGCCTATCACCAACAGTATTTGGCTAAAAATCCAAATGGTTATTGTGGCCTAGGTGGAACCGGCGCTACAGTGGACTTGCCAGCTTAGGCAGAGCCCAATGAATAGCTTTTTCACCATGCTGTTCAAGATATTGATTGGTTTTACTAAAGTGCTTGCAGCCTAAAAAGCCACGATAAGCAGATAAGGGTGAAGGGTGTGGGGCCTTTAAAACAAGGTGTTTTTGGGTATTGATAAAGTTGCCTTTTTTTTGTGCATAACTTCCCCATAATAAAAAAACCACATGCTCATTTTGTGCGGCAACTGTTTCAATGATTTTATCAGTAAAGGTTTCCCAGCCCTTTCCTTGGTGTGCGTTCGGCTTATTATATTCAACCGTTAATACACTGTTTAGTAATAATACGCCTTGTTTAGCCCAGCTTTCTAGGCAGCCATGTAACGGCCGTGAGATGCCTAAATCATCTTCCAGTTCTTTAAAAATATTCAGCAATGATGGTGGGATTTTCACTTCAGGTTGTACTGAAAAACACAGGCCATTGGCTTGGTGAGGTTGGTGGTAAGGGTCTTGTCCTAGAATGACTACTTTCACGTCGTGTATGGGAGTAGCTTGCAGGGCATGAAACCAGTTGGAAGAATGGGGGTAGATAACTTTGCCATCATTTTTTTCTAAACGTAAAAACTCCTTTAGCGTCAGCATATAAGCGCTATTTAGCTCATCATCTAAAAAAGGTTTCCAACTTCTTGCGTTTGATAAAGCCATGTTCTTATTAAACTCCCGAAATAGATTCAGCTAGTTGTTGAGCGCGTTTTAGCAATAATGCAGAATCTTCTAGGCCATCAATAAGGTGCTGTGGAATACCTTGAATGCCAACTTGAGCACCGACTAATGCGCCGGTTAACATAGCGCGAGCCATGTTTTGACCTCCGCCATTAATGGCGTGTAGGACCGCAGACTCAAAATCATTTGAGTAGCGTGCTGCTAAGTAATAACAGGCAGGAAACTGATGGTAAACAGCACAGGGCATACCGTAAACAATAGACACCTTCCATGCTGGCTTAATTAAATCTTGTTGGGCAGCACGAGCAATGTCAGATGGTGTAATTAAAGCATCGGGTGAAGCAAAAGTGCCCGCTCCGGAGGGTGAGCTATCGGCCAAGGTCATTGCATGAAACGGTAAGACTCGGTCGGCGACTAATTTCATTAATTTGCCCGATAAGTTTTCATCAAGTGGGTGGCCTTGAATCAACATGCCTAACACAGCCCCGTAAGCGACCGTCATTGCATTAATGGTTTCATCACATTGGGTTAGGCGGGTATTACTAGAAATATTCTTAGCAAGCAACGTTGGGTTATTGGCATAGCGAACGGCTAAGGCCAATGTTCGTTCGGCGGCCTCAGTATTGTCGGTGTAGCCTGCAACTTCACCCCAAGGTTTGTTATGCTGGGTACGCAGCGCCCAAGCCTCACGGATGGACTGGCTGGTAAAACCACCTGGCCCTGTGTTTGGTGTGCCATCAAGAAGGGGGAATAAATCATCATCTAAGCGTTGGCAAAAATCAGCTTCTTTATAATCACCTTGCTGAATTAGCGAGTCTATTAATAGCGATAAAATAATGCCAGATTGAGATGATTGCCCTGCTTTCATTCCCGAATGATAATGGCCAGTTTTAGGCTCGGTATAGTCGTCTATCCAGTTACCATAGTTTTTATGTAACTGTTCCAAGTCGTAGTACCAATGTGGCCCTAAACCTAAAGCATCACCAATATAAGCGCCCATAATGGCACCAATAGCACGTTCTTGTAAGCTGATGTTTGACATACGGTTTTCTCCAAATGATTATTGTCTTTATATCACTTTGTTAGATAATGTGCATCTTACTCTTCTGTTAAAATGGCCGAATGACATCAATAGAAAAAACTAAACTACGCTTTAACAAGCTACAAAAGCGTTTAAGACGTGAAATGGGGCAGGCAATTGCCGATTACAATATGGTCGAAGATGGTGATCGTATTATGGTGTGTTTGTCAGGTGGCAAAGACTCCTACACCATGTTGGATATACTGCTAAGTCTTAAAAAAAGTGCGCCAATTAGTTTTGATATTATCGCGGTCAATTTAGATCAAAAACAGCCTGACTTTCCAGAACATATTCTGCCGGATTATTTGGAATCAATAGGTGTGAAATTTCATGTGATTGAGCAAGATACTTACAGTGTGGTTAAGCGAGTAATTCCAGAAGGTAAGACAACCTGTGGTTTATGTTCAAGAATGCGCCGTGGTGCTTTATATGCTTATGCTGAAGAACATGGCTACAATAAAATTGCCTTGGGTCATCACCGTGATGATATGGTTGAAACATTCTTTTTAAATATGTTTCATGGCGGCCAACTTAAAGCGATGCCTGCAAAACTCAAAAGTGATAATGGCAAACATATTGTGATTCGTCCTTTGGCCTATTCACGCGAGAAAGATATTATTGAATTTGCAGAACTAAAAGAATATCCGGTTATTCCTTGTAATCTATGTGGGAGCCAAGAAGGTTTGCAAAGGGTGCAAATGAAAGCGATGTTAAATCAATGGGATAGAGAGTTCCCTGGCCGAATTGAAACTATTTTTAATAGCATGAAAAATATCAAACCATCTCAATTGTTGGATAAATCATTGTTTGATTTTGAAAGCCTCAGCCAATCAGCAGAAACGGTTGAATTATCAACAGCGGAGCCAATAATATTTAATCCTAAACGAGTAAAAGCACTATGAAATTAGCCTCACCAATGTTGCGTTGGCTGTTATCAATTTGGGTTAGGGTGAAAATTTTACCCAAAGACGATACCTTGCTTGAAAGTTTAAAAGATAAAAGGGTTTGTTATGTTTTTCCAAGCGACATTCGTTCGAAGATAGCCATTGCAGAATGGATTTGTACTCAGCAAGGCCTCCCTTTACCATCAGCTGGTATTGATACAAAAGTATTAAAAGAAACAGAGGCCGCTTTTACCTTAAGCAGTAATAAGGGGCATAAAAGCAATCCAGCACCAGAGCGATTGAGCAAGTTGATTGAGGCGGTTCGAGCAGGTGAAGAGGATATTTTAATTGTTCCTATTTCTGTTTTTTGGGGTAGGGGGCCGACAAAAACAGGTGGGTTATTAGCGAGCTTGTTTAGTGATAGTGGCCCAAGATCAGGCTTTTTATCGCGTACTTTAGCTATTTTATTTAATGGCAAACAAACCCTTATTCAATTCAGTGAACCCGTCTCATTAAAAGAATTTATTGTAGAACAGAAATCAACCGTTTTTCTAACCCGTAAACTAACCCGTGTTTTACGACTGCACTTAGCAAGAACAAGGCTGGCAACCATTGGCCCCAGCCAGCCTTCGCCCAAGAAACTTGCAGATGAGTTAATGCAGCAAAAATTGGTGCAGCAGTCGATTGACCGAGAGGCCAAGAAGAAAAAAATCACCCGGGAAGAGGCAGAAAAGCGAGCACGTGCCTATACCCGTGAAATTGCCGCTGTTATTAATATTCGAGCAGCAATATTGCTTGAGCGAATTCTAAGTAAGCTCTGGAATAAGTTATACGATGGCATTGTATTACACCATTTTGAGCGCTTAGAAAAACTGTCTAGGCAGCATCAGTTAGTGCTTGTGCCAAGCCACCAAAGCCACATTGATTACCTTGTTTTATCTTATGCCTTATTTGGGAAAGGTTTAGCACCACCTCATATTGCCGCCGGTATTAATCTAAATATTCCAATAGTCGGACCATGGTTTAGGCGTTGTGGCGCATTCTTTTTACGTCGTACCTTCAAAGGGAATTTTTTATATGCAGCGGTGTTTGAAGCCTATATGGGGTATTTGGGTCGTCGCGGCACGACGGTTGAATACTTTGTTGAAGGTGGCCGTAGCCGTACCGGTCGCCGCTTAAAAGCAAAGCCTGGTTTACTCGCGATGTCGGTAAGAAGTTATGTGCGAGACCCAAAGCGATCTGTCGCTTTCATACCCATTAATTTCTCGTATGAAAAGTTAATTGAAGGGCAAACGTATGTGAACGAGCTAAGTGGTAAGCCGAAAAAAACAGAATCTATTTTAGGTGTGTTACGAGCGGCTAAAGCATTAAAAGATGACTTTGGACAAGTACATGTGAATTTTGGTGAACCAATTTATATCAATGATCTGTTGGATGCGCAAAAGCCTAACTGGCGACATGAACGAACAGCTGAAAAGCTTGAATGGTTACCGAGTGTTGTCAGTACGCTGGGTGAAAACATCATGTCAGGCATTAATAAAGCAACGCATGTTAATCCAATCGGTTTACTTGCTTTAGTAATGTTGAGTTCACCAAAGCAAGCGATGGGTGAGGCAGATTTAATCGTTCAACTTAATTTATATTTAACGTTGATAAAAGAAACTGATTACTCAAATGATATTAGTTGTACAGAGCTTAGTGCCGAAGAAATAGTCGCTTATGGTGAAAAGTTTGGCACAATTCAACGCCGCAAAAATGAACTAGGTGATGTCCTTTACGTGGAAGGTAATGAGGCGATTTTATTAGCCTATTTTAGAAACAATATAGTACATTTATTTGCATTACCTTCTTTTATCGCTTGTTGCTTCTTGAGTAAACCAACACAAACCAGAAAGCATATTATTCACTGGTTTAAATTGGTCTATCCGTTCCTCAAGTCAGAACTTTCAATGCATTGGACGCAACGGCAAATAAAATTAGTTGCGGATAAAACAATTGATTGTCTAATTGAGCAAGGTTTAATCCAAGAAGACGGTAGTAAGCTTGAATTGATAGGCGAAAAGACTCAACAGATTGCAACCTTATCAAAAGGAGTAACCCTTAGCCTGCAACGTTACTATATGACGTTAGCTATTCTTAAAGAACGAGGTCAAGGTTCTTTGAATCGTATGGGGCTGGAAGGTTTAAGTGTGAAACTAGCTGAGCGAATTTCATTAATATATGAAATGGACTCACCAGAGTTTTTTGATAAGGCGCTATTTAAAGGCTTTATCGAACAGCTATTTAATCACAGAATTATATGGCCAGATGAACAAGGTCAAATAACCTATGGTAAAGCATTAGAAACAATCATTGATGATGCCGGTCTGGTACTAAGTCAGCAGCTAAGGGGCGGTGTAAACCAGTTGGCTAAAGAGCCTTCAAGAACTGTTTAACGTTGTAGGGAGAGGGTTAATTATTTTTCTAACAATTACTTGTTAGTGAGCCTGTTTTAGAATAGATTAAGGGGATATTTTAGAACTAGGAGCAAAGCGTGCTAAGCCCAACTATAAACAATCCCGAAGGCATTAAGAGAAAGGTGAGTATCGTCGCTCGTTTTACGACCATCCCTATACTTATTTTTGCAATGACCCCTGTTATCGCTTATCTAATGGGTGGCGGGCTTTGGTATTGGTCAACACTGATTGCATTTGCTGTCTGCATTATCTTGGACCCTATCGTTGGTGACGACCCTATTAATGCCCCAGCCGAAATGGATCAAGAATTGGAGGCGAGTGTTTTTTACCGTGTGATGTTGTGGCTGTATATTCCGGTACAGTTTTTAATGACGCTGTTTTGTTATTCACTTATTACAAATACACCGATGGATATGTTTACTGTACTTGGCGTAAGCTACCATCCTCTTAGCATGCCTGAGATGATAGGCCTAGCGCTTTCATTAGGTCTTGTCACAGCTTTCGGTGCTACGCCAGGGCATGAGCTTTGTCATCATGGAAATGCATTTGATCGGTTCATGGGGCAAGCTTTGATGACGCCAATTAGTATGGCCGATTTTTACGTATATCATAACTTTCACCATCATCTTCATGTTGCTACACCACTTGACCCTGCAACGTCAGCTTATGGTGAGAATTTCTGGCGTTTCGCACTTCGTAGCACCGTATTAAAGTCTATTGTGGCATGGAAGGTAGAAGCGGAACGTTTAGGTCGAAAAGGTTCAAGCTGGCTTAGTTTGGATAATAAAATGATTAAGATAACCATTGCACAGGTTAGCTGGTTCAGTTTGTTGGCTTATCTGTTTGGTTGGATTGCAGTACCTTTATTCTTCATGCAATACTTTTTCCCAAGGTTGTTGCTAGCAGCGGCTGATTTTGCAGAGCATTATGGCCTAATGCGTAAGCAGTTAGAGGATGGGAGTTATGAAAAAGTTCGCCCCGAACATGCATGGGATGACAGTATGATTATTAGCAGCTTCTTTATGTGCCAAATTGATCGACATTCAGATCACCACACCAACGTGGGTAGGCCCTATCAAATTCTTAGGGTAATGGAGAATGCACCTCGGTTACCTTTGGGCTA
>Ga0209081_1001416_pt1 | contig 14365 bp, 10 predicted proteins | sample GOMGulsemesocosm_4_FD_184636 | JGI IMG/M metagenome (GOLD analysis project Ga0209081, IMG submission 184636) | Methane-oxidizing microbial communities from mesocosms in the Gulf of Mexico - GOM15B Gulf of Mexico (SPAdes) (version 2) | ecosystem: Environmental > Aquatic > Marine > Cold seeps... | reverse complement strand
AGACCTTTACCTTTGGTTCCAAGGGCTCAACGTCTGGCCGGCTGATGCCTGAATACTATATTCGTCTCAATCTATCCCAGCCGCCATCCTCCGCCTTCGCCCGTGTCGGCTACTCGGGCGACCACAGCCGTACCATTGCGCTGGTTCAGTCCGGCAGCTTTGAAGTTGGCGCCGTCAATTACAAGGTCTGGGACAAGGCGCTCGCCGATGGCAAGGTAGACACCAACAACGTGCAGGTCATCTGGCAGACGCCCAGCTACCCAGACTACCAGTGGACCATTCACGGTGATGTCGACAACCGCTTTGGCCCCGGTTTTAAAGGCAAGGTAAAAAGCACCTTACTCAACATCACGGATGCCGATATTCTGGCCGCCTTTCCGCGCCAGTCATTTGTTAACGCCAGCAACCGTGATTACCAGCCAATTAAGGACACTGCGATTGCAATTGGCCTCATTGATGGCTAAATCATCGCCGCTGGCGGATGCTCTTAACCTCACAGAAAAGAGCACGTCAGCACCTGAACCCGCGGCCGAGCCGGTATTTGAACTCACCAATACCGACTTGTTCTACGAAGGCCGCCGGATTATTCAAGACCTGTCGTTGCGTATTGAGCGCGGCGAACGGGTAGCCTTGGTGGGCCAGTCTGGCTCAGGTAAATCGACCCTACTCAAACACTTGCGCAGCCTCACCCCCGCGCAGGCCGCGTGGTGCCCGCAGCACAGTGGTTTAGTGCCCATGCTCAGCGGTTATCACAATATTTTTATGGGCGGACTTGAACGCCACAGCGGTTTTTATAACCTATGTAACCTCCTCAAACCCTTCGCCCAACCCAAAGCGGAAATTCAGCGTCTCGCCGATCAGCTGGAAATAGGGCAGGTACTGCTTAACTCCGTGGACCGACTATCCGGCGGGCAACAACAGCGTGTCGCCATTGGCCGAGCCCTCTACCAGCAGCGCAGCATTTTCTTGGGTGATGAACCCGTGTCGGCGCTCGATGATTTTCAAGCCGACAAACTTCTCAGCTTGGTCACCCATAAGCACGACACGCTAGTGCTCGCCCTGCATGATACTGATCAGGCGCTGAAGGTCTGCACTCGTATCATCGGTTTGAAACACGGTCGCGTCGTTCTCGACGCGCCCTCTGGGCAGGTATCCCCACAGCAACTGCACGAGCTCTACCGCTAATGCGTCTGCTGAGTCAGGTCCGTACATGAGTGTCTGCGGCCCGATAAAACGCCATCAGCCAGTACGGAGCAGCGCGGCGGGTCTTCGTCAAGTGAGTCTATGGCTGGCGCTGTTGAGTCTGCTGTGCCTGTTCGCCGCCGATTTAGATATACGCAGCGCCGACCCCAGCCTTGAGCTATCGCGTATTGGCTTAGGCTTGCTGAGTCCAAATTTTTGGTCGATCAGCGAGATCAGTAGCAGTGCATTCAACACCTTGGCGTTTGCGCTGCAGGGCGTGGCTCTGGCGTCAATTGCAGGTTTCTTATTGGCGCTGGGCTATCGCTTTTTTTGGCTTCGCGCTTTCTGCGCTTTTATCCGCTCGATTCATGAACTCTTTTGGGCGCTGATTTTTATTCAATTATTTGGTCTCTCGCCGCTGACCGGTTTGCTGGCCATCGCGATTCCCTACGCCGGTACACTCGCCAAAATTTATGGTGAACTGTTTGAGGAGACGGACCCCGCACCACGCCAAAACTTATTGACCTCAAAGGGGCTCAGCGCCTTTTTTTACACCACCCTGCCACTCGCTTGGCAGCCACTGACCCAGTACACCAGCTACCGCTTTGAATGCGCCATACGCTCCAGTATTGTGCTGGGCTTTGTCGGCTTGCCCACCCTCGGTTTCCACCTGGAAACAGCCCTCGGTGAGGGGCATTACGAAGACGCCGCCGCCTTGATTTATGTGCTCTTGGCACTGGTGGTGAGTATTCGCTGGTGGCTAAAAAAAGCCCTATTGCCCATCTACCTAGTCGCTGCCATTATTTATTTGCCCCCCAGCGCGCACATTAGCTGGAATAATATTGCGCGCTTTTTCTGCGAGGATATTATCCCAGCGCCCCTGCGCCAAACCGGAGAACTCACCGTTTGGCAACAAATAAGCAGCCTATGGATCTGGTTTGAGTACCTGTGGCGACAACAAATTTGGCCGGGGCTGAGCAGTACCATCGTGCTCAGCCAAATCGCTTTACTGCTGACCGCGCTGCTGACACTGGTGCTTTTCCCACTCAACTCAAAACTGTTTTTCACCCCCAGCAAGCGCAGCCTTGGCGATGGTTTATTAATTATTGCCCGCACGCTGCCGGAGTACCTGCTGGCGTTTATTGGCCTGCTTCTCATCGGTCCCTCCATGCTGCCCGCAATAGCCGCACTGGCTATCCACAACGGCGCCATCATCGCTCACCTGCTCGGTCGCTTTAGCGATGGCATTATTCTCCGAGACGACGCACCCCATGGTATTAATCGCTACTTCTTTGAGGTACTGCCACGGGTTTATCGTCAGTTCTTAGCTTTTCTGCTGTATCGCTGGGAGGTCATCATGCGGGAAACCGCAATACTCGGTATGCTGGGTATTGGCACACTGGGTTTTTATATTGATTCCGCATTTGAAGAGTTTCGCTTTGACCGAGCCATGCTGCTCATCCTCTGTGCCGCACTACTGAATATGGGCGCAGATTTTACCGCGCGTACCCTGCGTCGAAGGCTGCACTTAAAAACGACGCCCGAAACCATATAGCGCTACAAGCATCAGCGTACTTTTTCCCCGAAAAGAGCAGCAATGAGTATGGCCATGAACCCACCCATGATTTACCAAGACTTAGTCCTTATTGGGGGCGGTCATGCCCACGCACAGGTCATTAAAATGTGGGGCATGCAGCCGCTGGCAGGGGTAAGACTCACACTCATTTCTCCGCAGGTGCAAACGCCTTACTCGGGTATGCTGCCAGGTTTAGTGGCTGGTCATTATCAGTTCGATGAGACGCATATAGATCTGATGCGCTTGTGCCAATACGCCGGCGCACGATTTATTCAAGCGAGTGTGCAACGAATTGACCTACATAAAAAAGAAATTATTCTAGCTCCCGGTGAAGATCTACTTAATGCGGCCGCGCCCACTGAACGACCGGCGATCAGTTTTGACCTACTGTCCATCAACAGCGGCATCACACCCGACCTCACCATTGCTGGCGCACGTGAATACGCGACGGCGGTTAAACCCATCAGTGAATTTTACCCGCGCTGGAAGAACACCCTTACACAATTAGAGCGCGCGAGCACGGATACTCAGATTAGCGTCGTCGGTGGCGGGGCAGCGGGTATCGAACTCATATTGGCCATGCAGTATGCGATTGGCAAAAAACCCGAGATAAACAGAAAGGTAACGTTCAATTTAGTCTTTCGTGGCGAACAGCTGGCCGTGAAGTTCTCGCCAACTCTGCGGGGGAAAATAATCCAGCAGTTAAACACCAAAAATATCATCTGCCATAAGCGCAGTGATGTGCTGGCGATCGAAAAACATAAAATCACGTTCACAAACGATAAATCGCCACTTCACAGCGAACATATTTTTCTGTGTACAAACGCCAAGGCGCCTCAGTGGCCGACAAAATCAGGGTTAGCCACCGACAAGAATGGATTTATAGCGATAACCGACACATTGCAATCCAGCAGCCATGATCATGTTTTTGCCGTCGGCGATATCGCCCAACAAATTAACCACCCGCGCCCACACGCGGGAGTTTTTGCGGTGCGGCAGGGGCCAGTGCTTTATAATAATTTAAAGAAAAAACTTCTGGGTCAAACCCTCCAGCAACACATTCCGCAACAGAGCTTCCTCAGTTTATTGGCCTGCGGTGATCAATACGCACTGGGTTACCGACGTTTTTGGCCAAACCTAGCGGGCGCCTGGGTGTGGCGCTGGAAAGATAGAATTGATCGCCGCTTTATGGCAATGCTCTCAGAGCTCAACGCTAAGGGTATGTCGATGAATAGCCCTGCTGGAACCATCGACCCAGCTATCAGCGGTGACGAAACACCGAAAGACCTTTCCGTGCTAGCTATGCGCTGCGGCGGCTGCGGCGCGAAAGTTGGGGCCACCACACTCAGTCGTGTCATTGGTCAGCTAAAACCGGTCAAGCGCGACGATGTCGTGCTGGGGTTAGATTCACCCGATGATGCGGCCGCGATTCGGATCGAAAGTCGTAATGCAGATGGCAGAACACCGCTGCTCATTCAGAGTGTGGACGTCTTTCGCGCATTTATGGATGAGCCCTATTTACTCGGCCAAATCGCCGCTGAACATGCACTTAGCGATTTATTTGCGATGAATGCCGTACCGCAAAGCGCCATGGCAATCGTCACCTTACCCTTTGCCGGTGAGAAAATAACCGAACGTGACCTGCTGCAACTGATGAGCGGTGCATTAAAAGTGCTCAATGAAAACAACTGTGAACTCACCGGTGGGCATACCAGTGAGGGGGCTGAACTAAGTATTGGCTTCTCCGTTAATGGGCTCGCGCATGAAGAGCAGTTATTGAAAAAATCTTCCATTACAGAAGATCAGCTGTTGATATTAACGCAACCCATCGGCACGGGCACGTTGTTTGCTGCCCACAGCCAATTGCAAGCACAAGGACGCTGGATCGAGTCAGCAATCAAAAACATGCTGTTAAGTAACCGTGATGCGGGCGAAATTTTCACACGCCACCAAGCTGGCGCCTGCACCGATGTCACAGGCTTTGGTTTGATCGGACACCTAGTAGAAATGCTCAAACCCAGCGGCCTCACGGCACAATTAAGCATGCAAAGCATTCCTGCACTTGAAGGTGCTCTCACGTGTTTAGAGAACGGTATTACCAGTAGTTTACAGCCGCAAAATATTCGTTTACGGCGAGCCATTAAAAACCCCACACAGTGGGTTGCACTACCCCTCTATCAATTGCTCTTTGATCCACAAACCTCCGGTGGTTTAGTTGCAAGCGTGCCACGTGAACACGCTGAGAGTTGCCTCGGTGAGCTTCACAACCAAGGGTATCCGGACGCCGTTATTATTGGCTCTGTTCGCAGCCAAGGTGATACATCAGAAATTATTGAGCTGATCGACTAGTGTGATTCGATCAGCTTATTTTGACGCAGCCCCGCCTCAATTTTCCCCGTAAACCCTCATGCTGTACGGTCAGGAACGGTCAGGAAGCTATATCGCTAACAGCGATGGCGAGGATATAACAAAGGGGAGGAGGGTTCAGATACCTTGGTAGCATACTGGCACACTACTTAAACGTATTGCTGAAGCCGGCGCGATGATTAGTCAGGCTCATGGCAACACTGATTTTTACCCGCTACCTGAGCATAAGACAGGCATTGGTAACCTCTCTGTAACAGGCTATCAGCAGTATCAGCTGCACGACATTCCACAACACCAAAGCTAGCGGTTAATGAGTGCTCAACCACAGCACTGTCATGCAGGCTAATTAGTTGGCGAAGTTGCTCAGCAATCAAACGTGTTCCTTCGACATCCAAACCAGGTAAAAGTATCACGAACTCCTCACCGTCATAGCGCACCAACACATCGGTATTCCTCAACGGCAGAGCCAACAGCGCTGCTACTTCGCCTAATACTTTATCGCCACAATGATGCCCGAACAGATCATTAACACATTTAAAATCATCTACATCGCAAACGATGAGTCCTAAAGGAATATCTTTACGTCTATCTGAGCGCAATTCACGATTCAAAAAATCACTTAGATACGCCCGATTGTAGACTGAGGTCAGAGGATCTCGGATTACTTCCTCCTGTAGTCTACGGTTACTCTCTTCAAGCTGCTGCGACACCTCAAAAATAGCATACCGCGCCTTCTCACGTGACTGAGACACATACAAAGCAAAGCAGGTGAACGCAAGAATTGGCAAGGAACCCAATAGGTTGAAATCCCCCCCTAGGCCCAGCACTAAAACACACCAGAAAAGCAAAAAACCCAGCACCAATACTACCGAGAACCTTATAAGTTCACCGCGGTATACAAACGCAAGACCCAAGCAGCCAAAAATATACCCCGTAAAATCCAGCCCTTGATAGGAGTCCAGTGCAGATAGCACCACAAGATTTAAAAAGATAAAACCGTAGGTAACAAAAATCAAATCATCCAAAGATTTTGATTCAATTGAATTAACCAAAAGTGAAACCAATAAACGCGAGAAAAGTGACGATGCCATAAGAAACAAGAAGGCCGTGAAGTAGTAGGCATAATGATCCCCCTCTTCACCGTCATAAAGTGATAACAAATTACGGATCGTAAAAAGAGCGCTAAAAAACGCGGCAAACAATGCTGCCTTACAGAACAACATATAGTTATCCTGAAATCGATTCTCGAGATAAGACTCCCGCGCCTCTGTATTCATAATCACCCTTGATACTGTTTTATATCTGCTTTACTTATTCGTCATCCTGGCTGAACATAATCTCCTGACCATGCATACTTGTGCTCTACGGCTCGCTCAGACTGCCACAACACGAGTCTTCTAATGAGCGTCCAGAATAAGTGGACCTTAGAAATTTTGGCTGCAACATCACCCGCCCATCATGCTCATGTGTAACTCGATATCATCTCGATGACCATATCTCATCCTGAAGCATAAGCTCTTTCACAAACATCCTTGAGCCGTATTTACTTAGGTGTCCTGTATCTGAATAAAGTAGACGCAGATCTTCATCTATATTCATACAACGCCCTGCTTTGCAGAAAACATCGAATGGATCAATAAAAATATACGCCTGGCTCTCCTCCGCCCCTTCCCTTAACCTTTTATTAATAGACATCAACTTAGGTAAAGGGCTCGTGTAGAGGTACTGACTCACATCGACATCCGAAAAGACCAACACCCTCGGCCGAGTCAACATGTCGTAAAGATTAATGCCGTTCGTTGTTGGCACATTACCAATAACCACCAAGGTTGCATCACCGACCATTCTCTTAAATTTAAGAATACCTTCGACAAGATCGTCTTCATCGACAAGTTGTCGCTTAGGTTGCATATTTTCTGAGAGGAGGTCAGCTCTGTTTAACTGGTCATACCAGGAATGGGAGAGAATAACCAGCGGAGGCTCTCCAGCAGAGTTAATATATTTAATCGCTTTTTTAAAAGCTGCAGGGCAAAACTTGTCCCAATCATAGCCGTTCGTTGTCCTAGTAAAACCAGGCAAATGAAAGCAACTGGTTCCCGCAGCAATATAGAGGTTCAATTTTTTAGGGTTCGCATACTCAGTATATATGCCGTCAGCGTAATGCCGGCCATGACTATCACCCATCAAAACTATGTCTGGCGTGCCTTGCCCCTCCACGACTGGCCCGTATGAAGGATAGCCCGCGCCGCCATAGTATAAACGATGAAAGCGTGACGCAGATCCTACGTTTTCAAAATTAAGGGGTGAATTAATACGCCAAGCCCATCCATCGTTTGCCTGGATATTATAACCAGCGATCATGCAAAGAAATAATCCCGCGACTGCAGCTTTCGCCCATAAATTTGAGTTCTCTAACTTTACTCTGCTTCGAAACGGCGTTTCAACATAGCGATAACTAAAATATGCGCCCAAGAACGAAAAAAGCACTATTAACACTTGATCAACCGTGTCTAATTCACCAGCTTGGTAACGCCAAAAGACAATCAAAGGCCAATGAATTAAATACAATGAGTAACTTACCTTTCCTATCGAAACCATACCTTTATTGGTCAATAGCCAATGGCTACTGGCTAGTCCACCAGCGTAGATAATCAGCGCTGTCCCCAAACAGGGCAGCAAGGCGTAATAAGATGGGAACAACAAGCTGTCATCAAAATATAGTATTGAGCCGCCAATCATCAACAGCCCCGACCAGAGAACCAAGTTGAGGCTGACATATCCAGGCGCTGTTTTTTTAACCAACCAAACAAGCAGAGCCCCTATCGAGAATTCAAATATTCTAAAGGGTAAGAGGAAAAAAAGTGTGCTTTTAGCATTTTCGACTGGGTATTCAAATATCGGTAGATAGGACGAAATTAAATCAACCGTACCATCAGAAAAGCTGTAGTTGAGATAGAGGCTCCCCCCTATAAAGATCATCAACACCAGAGGAAGAAAGGTTCGCAACCCAAGCTTATACAGGAGCAATAACACACTCGGCCAAATTAAATAGAACTGCTCTTCCACACTCAGACTCCAGGTATGCAGTGCTGGCTTAAGCTGGGACGTGATATCGAAGTAATCTGTTTCCAACCAAAAAAAGTGGTTAGATAAACCCAGAATCGCATAGGGCAAACTGCCGCCAAAACTCATCAATCTCGACGGTGAAAACATTACTAAAGCAACAACCAATGTCACCAATAGCGTAACCAGAAGAGCAGGGAAGAGCCTCCTTATCCTCCCCCGGTAGAATTTTCTCAGATTGATCGTGCCGCTTTCTTCAAGTTCTGAGCACAAGAGCCGAGTAATTAGAAAACCACTAATAACAAAAAATACATCAACCCCAACAAATCCCCCAGAAAAAAAATAAATGTCTAGGTGAAAGAACACAACCGCTATTACAGCGATTGCTCTTAGTCCATCGATATGGGGGTAATAGTTTGGTTTTTCTAAGAAGGGCATTTTAACCAAGACACCTTACAAGATCAGAGAACATCAACACCACAAAAGCCGCCGCATTCCTATTAATACATTTATAAATAACTATGACGAAGTAAGCACTATTTACGATGTTTTCTAATCAGATCATAGGCCACTTGTATTTCCTTCGAACGCTCGGTAGCCTCTTCGATCATGTCTTCCGGCAACCCCTGCCCCATTAATTTATCGGGGTGATATTGGCTCATCAATTTGCGGTACGTTTTCTTCACTTCTTTATCGGTCAGAGACGAATCGACACCCAGTGCTTCGTAAGCCAGAGCCAACTCATCTGCGGTGCTAGTGCCCTTAAAACCACCCTGACCTCCAGAGTACGCGCCACCACCAAATTGATTTTGCGCATTGATCATGCGCATCAATTGTTCGAAGGCAAAATTGGAAAAGCCTAAACGACCAGCAACTTCGCGCAGAACTGACTGTTCCGTCGCATCAATATTGCCATCGGCCAGAGCTATATTAATCAGGTAAACCAATAACATTTGTTTAAGGTTGGCCTGCCGCCCGCAATGTAAATTGAAGTCGGCGAGCAGAGAATCAATATTAAAATCTTGCTGAGAACCTTGTTTGAAACGCTTAATGGCATCACGACGGTGCTCAGCGGTGAGGCCCATCTTGTTCATCACCTGTTCCGTCTGGGAGATTTCCTCCTCAGACACCCGACCATCGGCCTTCGCCAGATAACCCAACAGAGTAAACAAGGTTTTTAGAAAGTGCTCCTGCGCGTGCTGACGCTGATCCGCACTGGGGCCGTGCTTAAATTTGTTGAATGCACGGTCAAAAATACTGCCGACAAACAATCCAAGTAGAGCGCCAAAAAAACCGCCGCTGCTAAAGCCAAAAAAAACACCTAACAACTTACCCATGGTTACAATTACCTTAATTTTTACCCAGTGCGCATGGGCCACTGCACCCGTTGACCCACTCACTTTGAAATACAGAGGCAGACGAGAGCCACCCCAAATGCCTGCCAGTGTACCTCATTAATAATGGCTTAGCGTTCTATGTACTCGTGGTAATAACTCAGAGCTCGCGCCATAAAATCCTTTAAAGCCAAGGGGTCTTTCAGCGTATCCTCCTGTGCGATCGGCAAGTGCGGAAAATGCTCCTGTAATGCCGCCGTAAATAAGCCACTGCTGTGACCAATCAACTTTCGCTGACCCGGTGGCGCGGCACTGTAAAGTGACGTCGAATCTAAGCCGCAACTCGGCGAGCGAGCTTTAACAAGATATCCGCTGAGCTGCCCGAACCACCTCTTCTGCCCCTCGACGCTAGCCCGTAAGCGCTCGCTGACATCCAGCTCCGCGGTTGCGGTACCAACGCAGCGGACGATGCCCTCGTCACTTTTGACCAGCTGAATTGTCTCTCGGGGCACCCCCAAACCGATTGCAACCTCGGGGCAAAAACCGCGCACTTCGAAGCGCGTTTTCAGTACCAAGAGCAACGCCTGCGCGTGCTTATCTGTGCCATCGTAGCGTACCGCTTCGCCCAACAGACAGCTGCTGACACCTAGGATTGGTTTATTATTAATCGTTACTCTCCCCGCAAGGCTCGATCCATGATGGACCAGCACTGCTCACGGTAGTTACTCGTTTCATTGATCAACTGGTGACCTGCGGCATCGATCATATGAACACTCGTGCGGGGGAACTTCGACTCGATAGCGCTCAGGTTATAACCGTGATCCACGGTCTGGTCGTCACTGCCCTGAACAATGGTCAGCTCACGATTTTGTACCGAGAAACCCTTAAAATCACTCACCCACTGGTCCATCGCCGTCAGCCAAGCAACTGGCATGTAGCGCGCTTGAAGTGGATCACGCAACGCCAGAAAATCCAAGAAATCGCGGTCGTGGCTGCTGCGGCTAAACTTGCGTTTAAGGCGATTCATAAACAATCGCAGAATATAAAATCCCCAACGCAGACCACCCCAGCCCTTAGCTCGGATCAATGGCGCCAGTAGCACCACACGGTCGAAGTTCAACGCCTGAGGATAACTTGCCAAGAGGTTTAGAATCACTGCACACCCCGTGCTTTGCCCCACCGCGTGCCAAGGCTTAGGCAGTCCGCCCTCGGCAAGCTTTAAGCTGCCAAGCAACACATCTCGATATTGATCAAAGGACTGAATACTCGCTTCGTCGCCGCTACTGAGGCCGTGCCCCGGAAGATCAAAGCACACCACACCGTAACCTTGCTGCAGTAGCCAGCGGATCGCATGCTGACACAAACCTACGTGATCCGTATAACCATGCTGCAACCACACGGTGCCTTTCGAAAGATCCGCCTGCCGCGGTGTTGTCACTCGCGGCCGCCAAACATGACAAGCCAGCTGAAAGCCAGCCGCACCGAAGCGACCAAACTGGTGGCGGATATTGGGGAGCTCACTGGAGAAATTAATCTGGTAGTGGTTCAGGTAGGCCTGTGTATCCCCACGAGCGAGAAAGCTGTCCCCTTCAGCTCCTAGGTCCAATGGCGGTAAATCCGCCTTTAGCTGCTGCAGCAGCGCCAACGACAACGTCATTCCACCTCCTTGGTCCGGGCCCATTCCCAGCATCCCTTATATCTTGCTATTCAGTGTAGACATTTAGCTCGTCGCTCTCACCTCCTAGCGAGACTCCGCCCTCTCTTTCGAGATGGCCCCTAAACACCGAAAACAAAAAAGGCGACCGAAGCCGCCTTTTTCACCCGACGCCAGTAAAACTGGCCATCAAGTTTTTACAAACCCGAGGCTTACAGCTCGCCGCGGTTGTAGCGCTCATACATGTCGTCGAGGCTGATCGGTTTTATTTTGCTGGCGTTGCCGGCAGTACCAAAGGCTTCGTAGCGATCAATACAGATGTCCTTCATCGCGTCTACCGTGGCAGACAAGAACTTGCGTGGGTCGAACTCAGCTGGGTTCTGCGCCAGGAAGCGACGGGTAGCACCGGTAGAGGCCAAGCGCAGATCAGTATCGATGTTGATCTTGCGTACGCCGTGTTTGATTCCTTCAACGATCTGCTCAACTGGCACACCGTAGGTCTCAGGGATTTCGCCGCCAAACTCGTTAATGATCTTCAACCATTCCTGTGGCACTGAAGACGAACCGTGCATGACCAGATGGGTATTCGGAATGCGCTTGTGAATCTCTTTGATGCGGTTGATCGCCAGCACGTCATCCGTTGGGGGACGGGTGAACTTGTATGCACCGTGTGAGGTACCACAGGCAATCGCCAGTGCATCAACACCGGTCTTGGCAACAAAGTCAGCGGCCTCTTCTGGATCGGTCAGCATCTGCTCCATGGATAATTTGCCCACAGCGCCAATGCCGTCTTCTTCGCCGGCTTCGCCAGTTTCCAAAGAACCCAGACAACCCAGCTCACCTTCAACAGAAACGCCACAAGCGTGGGCCATTTCAACGGTGCGACGGGTAACGTCAACATTGTATTCATAGTCAGCGGGTGTCTTGCCGTCTGCCAGCAGAGAACCGTCCATCATTACTGAGCTGAAGCCCAGTTGGATAGAACGCTGACAAACAGAAGGTGAAGTTCCGTGATCCTGGTGCATACACACTGGGATATGCGGAAACTCTTCGATCGCGGCCAAAATCAGGTGACGCAGGAAGGGTGCACCGGCGTACTTGCGAGCGCCGGCGGAAGCCTGCACGATCACGGGAGAATTGGTCTGATCGGCCGCTTCCATGATGGCGCGCATTTGTTCCAGGTTGTTCACGTTATAAGCTGGAACACCGTAGCCAAACTCGGCGGCGTGGTCCAACATTTGACGCATGCTGATTAGAGCCATGATTCCGTCCTTCTGTTTTTAATAATTGTCTTTTGGGTTGCTTCTCTAATTAAGAAGCTTAATTGCCAGCTGTACTGCAAGCAGTCACCTGGCTTTATAATAATGTGCTTCTAATTTACTTCTTCGCGCGCTGCTCTAGCTCAGCCCTGAGCCCGTTCTTCAAGAATAGCAACGGCTGGAAGCACTTTACCTTCGACAAATTCGAGGAAAGCACCACCACCGGTGGAGATATAAGAAACTTTATCGGCGATGTCGTATTTGTCGACGGCCGCTAAGGTATCACCACCACCGGCAATAGAGAAAGCATCGCTCTCGGCAATTGCCTTAGACAGGGCTTCGGTACCGCCGCCAAACTGATCATATTCGAACACGCCCACAGGGCCGTTCCAGATGATGGTCTTGGCTTCTTTCAAGATGGTCGCCAGCTGCGCGATTGAATCCGGACCTATATCGAAAATGCTGTCATCGGCTTGTACATCAGCCGCATTCTTCAGCTCTGCGACGCCAGCCCACTCTTTACCGGTCACAACATCGGTCGGCACGGGGATGTCGCACTTTTTCATCAACGCCTTGGCGTTCGGGATCAGGTCTTGCTCGTACAGTGACTTGCCCACTGGCTTGCCGCTGGCGGCCAAGAAGGTGTTGGCGATACCGCCACCGACGATCAGCTGATCAACCTTGTCAGACAATGTCTCGAGTACGGTCAGTTTAGTCGAAACTTTCGAACCGCCGACAATCGCCACCATCGGGCGAGCTGGGTTAGCCAGTGCGCTGTCCAACGCGGTCAATTCACCAACCAGCAACGGACCAGCAACGGCAATTGGTGCAAATTGAGCAACGCCGTGGGTAGATGCCTGAGCGCGGTGCGCAGTACCGAAGGCGTCCATGACGAAGACATCGCACAGGGATGCGTAGGCCTTGGCCAGATCGTCCGCGTCCTTCTTCTCGCCGACGTTAAAACGCACGTTTTCCAGCAAGACCAGCTCGCCGCCTGCCACGTCAACACCGGCCTGCCAATCCCTTACCACTTTCACGTCACGCTCGAGCAATTTGCCCAAGTGTGCCGCAACCGGTGCAAGGGAGAACTCGTCATCGAACTCACCTTCAGTCGGGCGGCCGAGGTGAGACATGACAATGACTTTGGCACCGGCGTCCAACGCCAGCTTGAGGGTGGGCAGAGCCGCGCGAATGCGTGCGTCCGAGGTCACCACACCGTCTTTCACAGGTACGTTAAGATCTTCGCGGATCAGCACGCGCTTGCCACTCAGATCCTGTTCGGACATTTTCAAGACATTCAAAGACATGGTGTTTCCCTTCTGTATAAAGCGTTAGAGCCGTGCTACTGCGGCTCTAAAACCGGCCACCAACAGCGTCGGGGCTAATGTTTAAATGACTTAAGTTATAAAACCTTTTGCCAAGCACGAACAACATCAAGCATGCGGTTGGCATAACCCCACTCGTTGTCGAACCAGGTCAATACTTTCACCAACCTTTTGCCCGCTACGCGGGTTTGGCCAGCATCCACGACGCCGGAGCGGGCGTCGTGATTAAAATCGCAGGAAGCTAACAGCTCCTCGGTGTAACCCAGTACGCCATTAAACTGTTCCGCGGCGGCCTTGGCTAACACAGCATTTACCTGTTCAACGCTGACGTCCTGCTGCAACACCACCGACAGGTCAATCACCGATACATTTGCGGTTGGTACACGCATCGCTTGGGCTTCAAAGCGATCCTTCATGTGCGGCATAAAGCGCTCAATGCCCCGCGCCAAACCGGTATCCACTGGAATCATCGAGCCTATCGCCGACCGCGTTTTACGCAGGTCGGTGTGGTGGTAGGCATCAATAACCGGCTGATCGTTCATGGCCGAGTGCAGCGTGGTGATCACACCACTCTCAATGCCGAAGGCATCGTCGAGTGCTTTAAT
>Ga0209081_1001412_pt1 | contig 14383 bp, 15 predicted proteins | sample GOMGulsemesocosm_4_FD_184636 | JGI IMG/M metagenome (GOLD analysis project Ga0209081, IMG submission 184636) | Methane-oxidizing microbial communities from mesocosms in the Gulf of Mexico - GOM15B Gulf of Mexico (SPAdes) (version 2) | ecosystem: Environmental > Aquatic > Marine > Cold seeps... | reverse complement strand
GATCTGGGCTATTGTGGTCGTCAGGGCGAACATATGGTCGCGGTTGAGAACACGCCAACGTTGCATAATATGGTCGTCTGCACCCTGTGCAGCTGCTACCCGTGGCCACTGCTTGGAATACCGCCCGCCTGGTATAAATCTGACGCCTACCGCGCCCGTGTGGTACGCGAGCCGCGCGCTGTACTGGCTGAGTTTGGTGTGACCCTGCCAACCGGCACTACCCTGCGTGTCTGGGATTCGACAGCCGAGATGCGGTATCTGGTTATTCCGATGCGGCCCGAGGGCAGCGAAGGGCTGGACGTCGAGGCGCTGGCAGCACTGGTCAGCCGCGACAGCATGATCGGCACCGCTCTGGTGCAGATGCCAACATGACGCGGGTGCCAACATGACGCGGGTGCATGACATGGGGGGGCGATTTGGCGATGGCCCGGTGGTGCCGGACGCTCCGGTTGCCCCGGGCGCTCCGGACGCCCCGGACGCTCCGGTGTTTGCCACCGAGTGGCACGCCCGTGCACTGGCCTTGACGCTGGCCTGCGGCGCACTGGGCCAATGGAATATCGACATCTCGCGCCACGCACGCGAGCGTTTATCGCCGAAGGACTACACTGACTTTTCCTACTACGAGAAATGGATTGCGGCTCTGGCTGATCTATTGGTCGAACGAGGCGTTCTGACTGAGGATGATCTGACTGGGGCGGATCTGACCAGTCATGGGACAGGGCAGCGGCCAGAGCAAGGCACGCGCGGTGACGCGCCGCATCCGCTGGCTGCGCGGGCGCTACAGGCCGATGCCGTAGCGGCAGTGCTGGCCAAAGGGGCCCCGGCGAATCGTGATTGCGACATTGCGCCTCGGTTCTCACCCGGACAGGCGGTGCGCTGCCGTCACCCATCTGATAATTGCCTGGTGGATGGCGGTCATACCCGGTTGCCTGCCTATGCGGCAGGCGCGCGCGGCTATATTCTGCGCCTGCACGGGGCGCATGTGCTGCCGGACAGCAATGCTCATGAGCAGGGAGAGGCCCCGGAACCGCTCTACGCTGTGCGCTTTGCCGCGTCCGAGCTTTGGGCAAACCCAGCACATCCCGGTGATCAGGTGATCATCGACCTATGGCAAAGCTATATGGCACCGATATGAGTGCGCGTCAGTCCAGCCTGCCACCCGAACCCGTGTTCCAGCAGCCCTGGCATGGCCAGTTGTTTGCTCTTACCGTGTTTCTGACCAACAGCGGTCGCTTCACTTGGCCCCAATGGGTGGCACAGTTCTCGACCGTTTTGGCGCGTCATGGGCTGGATAAGGATCTGGATGGCGGCGACGATTACTTTACCGCCTGGCTGGAAACACTGGAAATAATTCTTGCCGAGGATGGCACCGCACCGGCACCCGAAGTGGACTGCATACGCAATGATTGGGAACGGGCCTATCTGGACACGCCGCATGGCGAGGTGGTCCAGTTGCCCTCGTCGCATTCTGCGTAGGGTGTGTGCTTGCACGCACCATTGTTGGCCCTGTCATATGTGATTGTTCCTCTCAAATGCCCCTGCGACGAATTTGTGGTTCCACTGGCTCCGCTGCACCGCTATAGGGGGTTCGGTTTTAGACAAATACAAAAGGACCGGATATGGCCAATGTCGTCGTAGTCGGCGCCCAGTGGGGCGACGAGGGTAAGGGCAAGATCGTGGACTGGCTCAGCGAACGTGCGGATGTGATCGCGCGTTTTCAGGGCGGTCATAATGCCGGCCATACGCTGGTTATCGACGGCGAGGTGTTCAAGCTCGCCGCGCTGCCGTCGGGTATCGTGCGCGGTGGTAAGCTAAGCGTGATTGGCAATGGTGTGGTGCTGGACCCCTGGCACCTGCTGAAAGAGATTGCCGGTATTCAGAAACAGGGGGTGACGGTCACGCCTGAGACCCTGATGATTGCCGAGAATACACCGCTGATCCTGCCCATTCATGGCGAGCTGGACCGCGCGCGCGAAGAGGCCGCCAGCAAAGGCACCAAGATCGGCACCACCGGTCGTGGCATTGGTCCGGCCTATGAGGACAAAGTGGGGCGTCGCTCCATCCGGGTGGCGGATCTGGCGGATGAGGCCACACTAGAGGCCCGCGTTGATCGCGCGCTGCAGCATCATGACCCCCTGCGCAAAGGTCTGGGAATCGATCCCATCGACCGGGATGCCCTGATCGCGCAACTCAAGGACATCGCACCAAAAATCCTCCGGTTTGCCGCACCGGTCTGGAAGGTGCTGAACGACAAGCGCAAGGCTGGTAAGCGGATCCTGTTTGAAGGCGCACAGGGGGCGCTGCTGGATATCGATTTTGGCACTTATCCCTTTGTAACCTCCTCCAACGTGATCGCCGGTCAGGCCGCGACGGGCACCGGCATGGGGCCAGGCGCCATTGATTTTGTGCTGGGTATCGTCAAAGCCTATACCACCCGCGTCGGCGAAGGGCCGTTCCCAGCTGAACTGAACGACGCCGATGGCCAACGTCTGGGCGAGCGCGGCCATGAATTTGGCACCAATACTGGACGTCAGCGCCGCTGCGGCTGGTTTGATGCTGTGCTGGTGCGCCAGACCTGCGCCACCTCGGGTGTCAACGGCATCGCCTTTACCAAACTGGATGTATTGGACGGGTTCGAGACTCTGAAGATCTGCACCGGCTATGAGCTGGACGGCAAGCCGCTGGACTATCTGCCCACTGCCGCCGATCAACAGGCACGCTGCACCCCGGTCTATGAAGAGATGCCAGGCTGGAGCGAATCAACCGAAGGCGCACGCAGCTGGGCCGATCTGCCTGCCAATGCGATCAAATATGTGCGCCGTGTCGAAGAGCTGATTGGTTGCCCAGTGGCCATGCTGTCGACCTCACCGGAGCGGGAGGACACCATTCTGGTGACCGACCCGTTTGAAGACTGATGGCTGATAAACGCACTCTTAGCTACAAGGCCCGGCGGCGCTGGGTCTTGGTGGTCCTGCTGGTCGGGCTGCCGCTTTATATCATTCTGGCGACCACGCTTGCGGGGCTTTTGAACCTGCAATCGGTGCTGTTGCAGCTTGTGCTCTACATCGTGTTGGGCATCGTCTGGATTGTGCCGTTCAAACCGCTGTTTCGCGGTGTCGGGCAGCCCGACCCAGATGCCACAGATGCCCCCGAGGACAAATGAGCTGACAAAATCGCATCGCCACACTTGGCAGGCGGTTTTGCCCAAGAATTCCTGACTGTTTTGGCCCTGTGATCGGGGCTAACAGGGCCAGGCAAAAAGAAAAGGCAGGCGCCATGCCTGCCTTTATTCGTTTTATTGGGTCGCGGCTTTAGCTTGCGGCGCGCTCGCTGGGGCGAAACCCGATCTGTCCAGAGACGGTGAACCGACCGCTATTGGTCTTTTCAATCTTACCCTCGCGCAGCAATTGACCAAAGGAGCGCAGCCCGTCTTCGCGGTTGAATTCGGCACTGTCCAGCGTTTTGACTTTGTTCATCAACTGCGGACGAGAGAAGTGATCGCGGCCTTCGACAAAGCTCATGTAGGAGGCGGCGGCCTCTAGCAGTTCATGCAATTCAACGGCACCACTTTTAATGGCATAGGCCGCAAATCCACCTTCGTGACCCTTGACGGCGAATGCTGCGTCATCCACCTGAGAGGAAGCAACACGGCGCGGGCGAACCGGGCCTTTTGATTGGACTGGCTCCTCATCTATGCGTTGTTCGGCCACCAATTTCAGTGGCGCGGGGCGTTCGGCCGGGGTAGGGCGCGGCGATCCGGTTTTGGCTGCCGCTGGGCGGCGCGGGCGGACCACGCTGGCAAGATCCTTACGATACACCTCGTCGCTTTGGCCGCTGCCGGTGCTGCCACCTGCCGCGCGATCAGCCTGAGCCGCCGCCATGGCAGCGCGCAAGTGATCATAGGTTTCCCGTGACGAGGACGATTCGGGATCTTCCAGTTTTTCATCAGCGGTGGCCATAAGACGGGTAACGTCGTCGTCCGGGGTTTCGGGCGTCGGGCGTGCTGGTGCGTCTTCGGCGGTCACCTCTTCGTCTTGCGGAGTATCGTCCGTCTCTATCGTGGCCAGGTCCGAAGCCAGAAGTTCGGCCTCGACAGCGGCCAGTTCCCGCAACAGGTCGGCCTCATCCGCATCGGACAATGAGGTTTCTTCTTTGTCTTGGCTGGGCTCGTCCGCAATCTCTTCCAGCGCACCGGATTGGAGCGCATGGTCGATTGCGGCCCGTTTGACGCGGGTGATTTTGGCGCGAAGTGGGGGGCTTGGGGCGTCGGGTTGCTCCGTCTCAACCGCTTCAGGCGCGATGTGTTTGGCGATCTCGGCGAGGATATTGGCGTCTTCACCGGTGACATCGGCGTCGGCACTGTCGTCATCCAGATCATCAAACAGGCTGCTGTCGTCTTCTGCGTTAACGTCAGGAGAGGTCGCGGCCAGGCTGTCGGTGTCAGCCTCGACTTCAGTTTCGACCTCAGCCTCAGCCTCAGTTTCGACTTCAGCCTCAGCCTCAACTTCGGCTTCTACCTGTGCTGGCGCAGCACTGGTGTCAGTCTGGCGCTGGTCAATCCGGTCAAGCGCCAGGGCGATGTCGGCCTGTTCCTGATTGTCCTGGTCGGCGGTTAACTCGGCCTCGTCGTCCATTCGCATCGCGGCGGCGATGTCTACCGCAGACTCCCTGATGAAGTTTACGGCGTGCTGATCTTCGGAGAACTCTTCGTCGCGAGGGGCCTGCGCCACCACGGCGCGGATGCGCTGCAGTTTTGCGGCAATACTGTCGGCGGCTGGTAAGCTGTCATCGCCAGTGGTGGTGTCCTCGTCAACGGGCTCGGCAACGGCAATATCTTGGACTGGGGGGAGGCTGGTCTCGTTGGGGGGGGGCACGGCTGCCGTCACAGCGGCGAGGTCGACGCTATCATCAGCGTCGCTGGTGATGGTTTCTGTGATCTGTGTTTCAGCGATGGCGATTTCAGTGGCTGCGGTTTCCGGGACCACGGTGATTTCAGCGGCTTCGGGCTTGGCTGATGGTTGCGGCGCTTCAGTGGGCTGGTCGGTGATCGGCACATCCACGGTCTCGGCCTTGGCGGCACGTAGGTGGATGGCACCATCGCTGGTGCGGGCCTCGACCTGGCGCGAGATTTCACGCTGGGCAATGCGGGTCAGCATTTCGGCGTCCGGCTGCGGTGGCTCGGCGCCAAAATAGCGATCATCCGAAGCGAGGTCGCGAAAATACTCCGCGATGGCCTTCATGGTATCGAACGAATCTTCGAACCCCTCCAACGTGCAAGAGAAGGTTCCGTAAGAAACGGTTAAAACTTTGTTATTCTGTACCATCGGAATCTTGTCCTCGCCAAAGCTATTGCCGTTTACATAATGGGGGCAGAGCGTCAAATTCTGTCCGAATCCGTGCAATTGATCGTATCATTTTGTGACCAGATTGTGGCTTGTTTCGAAAACTGTATAAATCTGGAGTATATGGCTTGATTGTTGAGCAAAATGACCCTGTAACCCTGATTGGCGGCGGTGCGGTCGCTGATGGGGATCTGGAGCTTGCACTGTCTCTGGCGCCACATTTGGTCGCCGCTGATGGCGGTGCGAATCTGGCTTTTGCCCATGGATATCAGCCTTTGGCAGTGATTGGTGATCTGGACTCTGTTTCGGATGTAGTGCACGGACAATTGAAGCCAAATAGAATTTTTGAGATCCCCGAGCAGACAAGCACTGATTTTCACAAGGCGCTTTCCAATATTAGGGCACCCGTGGTGCTGGCGGTTGGGTTTCTGGGGGCGCGGGTCGATCATCAATTGGCCGCGTTCAACACGCTGGTGCAGGGGCTGGGCAGTCGCTGTATTTTACTGGGCGACCACGAGGTGATTTTCCATGTCCCGCGCCAGATTAGCCTGCCAACCCGGGCCGGCGATGTGGTGTCCCTGTTCCCCATGTGCGAGGTCAAGGGACGCTCAACCGGGCTGCACTGGCCGCTGGACGGGGTGCAGATGTCACCGATGGGGCGCATCGGCACCTCAAACCGGGCCACAGGGCCAGTGTCGCTGACGATGGAGGGGCCGGGGATGTTGGGGATTGTGGCGCGGAAGTATCTGCCACAGCTTATGCCGCTGATTGCGCAGGCGTCGGATTGGTGATCGGGCCCTCTCGGGCGGCGATCCGTTCGCGCAGGATCACATAGAGCCCGGCGGCCATGGTAATGGCAATCCCCATGGAGGCCAGCGTGTTTGGCAGTTGGTCAAAGATCAGCCAGCCAATCAGCGTCGCTACCGGGATTTCCAAATACTGCATCGGGGCCAGGGTTGCTGCTGGGGCATAGCGCAGGCTCCAGGTCATCAATAGATGCGCAACAGTGCCAAGCCCGCCAATGGATGCCAGCAGAAACCAGCCATAGCTATCAGGGGCTTGCACAGTCAGGGCGGGGATTTCCAGCAGGCTGCCAATCAGCAGCATGGGGGCCAGCAGCAGGCAGGCCATCACTCCGGATACGGCTTGCAGGCCAATCGGGTCGGTGTCTTTGGCGATCTGCCGTGTCACCAGCATGAACAAAGAAAAGATCACCGCCACCAGCAGCGGCCACAAGGCGGGCCAGCCGACAGTGGCAAAGCTGGGTTGAATGACCATCAGGGTGCCAATAAATCCAACAATGCAGGCCCCCAGACGGCGCAGGCCAACCTCTTCACCCAGCACATATTTGCCCAGCAACAGCATAAGGAAGGGCATCACAAAGGCGATGGCGACAGCGTCGGCCAGTGGCAGGTGTTTCAGCGCGGTGAACATGGCACCAATGCCGACGATATGCAGCAGAGTGCGTATAAATGTCAGCCGCAACACCCGGCCCTGTATCTGCCATTGGCGGCGCGTGGTCCAGACCAGCGGGGCCAGCAGTACAACCTGCACTGCAAAGCGCAGAAATATCACTTGCCCCAGCGGCACCGTGCCGCCCAGTAGTTTGGCCACCGCATCCCCCAGTGGGGCGATAATACAAAATCCTAACATAAGTAGGATACCAAGAGTGGGACGGTCCTGTGTCATCTTTTTACGCTAGGTTCAGTTTTGAATAATTGCAAGTCATGGTTGCATCCGCCGTTAGGATTTCAGCAATTGGGCACATTGACGGCCAGCCCGCCAAGCGAGGTTTCCTTGTATTTCTCAAGCATATCCTGGCCAGTCTGGCGCATGGTTTCAATCACTGCATCCAGTGGTACAAAGTGCTGACCATCACCACGCAGCGCCAATGAGGCGGCTGATACGGCCTTGATTGCGCCCATCCCGTTGCGTTCGATGCAGGGCACCTGCACCAGTCCATTAACCGGATCGCAGGTCATGCCCAGATGGTGCTCTAGTGCGATTTCAGCGGCATTTTCAACTTGTTCGGGGCTGCCACCCATCACCGCGCACAGACCTGCCGCAGCCATTGCGGCGGCTGATCCAACCTCGGCCTGACAGCCCGCCTCGGCGCCGGAAATAGAGGCATTGTATTTCACCAGCCCGCCGATGGCCGCAGCGGTCAACAGGAAATCCTCGAGATGGGCGGTCGAGGCACCGGGAACATGATCGAGATAATAGCGCAGGGTGGCGGGCAGCACCCCGGCGGCACCGTTGGTCGGGGCGGTGACCACCTGTCCTCCGGCGGCGTTTTCTTCGTTTACGGCCATGGCATAGACGCTCATCCAGTCGTTGATGGTATGCGGCGCGGTCAGATTCAGGCCACGTTCGGCCTGCAATGCATCATGGATACCCTTGGCCCGGCGACGCAGCTTCAGGCCGCCAGGCAAGATGCCGTCACGCACCAATCCGCGCTCAATACAGTCATTCATAACCTGCCACAGGCGCGCTGTGCCTTTGGCCAGGTTTTGCGCGCCGTTGCGCGATACCTCATTGGCGCGCTTCATGGCGGCGATGCTTTTGCCGCTGGATTTGGCCATTTGCAGCATCTCGTCGGCGGACTGGAACGGGTAGGGGACAGGGGCACCTTGGTCAGCGTCCTTGCCCTCGGCCAGTTCCTGTTCGGTCAGCACAAAGCCACCACCGATCGAATAATAGACCTGACTAAGAATGACATCTCCCTGTGGGTCGGTGGCCAAAAGCGTCATGCCATTGGCGTGGCCGGGCAGGGTGTGATCATAGTCAAAAATCATGTCGGTCTTGGGGTCGAACTGCAGGTCCCCCAATCCGTCGGGGCTTACTTTATGGCTGGCGTTGATCTGCGTCAGCGCGGTCTCGGCTTTGGCGTCGTCATAGCTGTCCGGCAGAAATCCAGCCAGACCCAGAATGGTGGCACGATCAGTGGCATGGCCAACCCCGGTAAAGGCCAGCGACCCATGCAGCGAGGCCCTGACCCCGTGAAAATCAAACGGCGAGGCGCGCATCAGGTCCAGGAACCGCGCCGCCGCCAGCATGGGCCCCATAGTATGTGACGACGACGGGCCGATGCCCACTTTGAACATATCAAAAATAGAGAGAAACATCAGGTGGCGGAGCCTTTTGGCAAAGTGGTGGGGGCAGATAAGCGCATATAGTAGGGGATGTTGGGCAGACTTAAACCAATGTTCTCTACTATATGCGCGACAACCAGCGTCGCAGTGTCAGGAGCATAGAGAAGGCGAGAGCGCAGGATCATGGCCACTGTCCTAGATCAGAGACGGGCAAGCTAAGCGCCTGTTTCCGACGTTTCCAATAGGAAACACGTAATTTTGGCTTTTCTAGCGGATCAGTCAGAACCTGTCACGGTGGCATTGGGCTGTGCCGTGATTTGTTGCTCGCAACCTTGGCCCGCTTTGCCTATAACGCCTGCAAACATCACTACGGAGTCACTGCCATGACCGGAGAACTGTCTCCCATCGATAAGGCCAAGTTTGTTGCCGCTAAACGCGCCGCCGATTTTGTCGAGGATGGAATGCGCGTTGGATTGGGCACTGGATCAACAGCCGCTTGGCTGGTCCGCTGTCTGGGCGAAATGGTCCGGGATGAGGGTCTCAAGATCAAGGGCGTGCCCACCTCGACCCGCACCGCTGAACTGGCGCGGGAAGTGGGCATCGAGGTGATCTCGCTGGACGAGGCCAAGTGGCTGGACCTGACCATTGACGGGGCCGATGAATTTGACGGTGACCTGAACCTGATCAAAGGGGGCGGTGGCGCTTTGCTGCAGGAAAAGATTGTCGCCACTGCCAGCGATCAAATGGTGGTGATCGCCGATGTGGGCAAAGAGGTCGAAACGCTGGGGGCTTTTCCGCTGCCGGTTGAGGTCATTCCGTTCGGCTGGCAGACCACCCATGCCCTGATCGAGGAAACCCTTATTTCCATGGATGTTCTGGGGCGTTCTGCGACCCTGCGGATGAACGGTGACCGACCCTTTATCACCGACGAGGGCAACCACATTCTGGACCTCCACCTGACCCGTATCGGCAATCCCCGGCAATTGGCGCTGGTGATGAATCAGATGCCCGGCGTGGTTGAAAATGGCTTGTTCATAGATATCTGTGACACAGTCGTGATCGGCTATGGCGATGGCAAAGTCGAGGTGCGCGACATCAATGCAGGGACTGTGACGCATGATCGGTTGGATTTTGTCGAAACCGACAATCTGTTCACCGATTTGACGGACTGAAGGGTAGACGACCATGAGCTTTGATTATGATCTTTTTGTCATTGGTGGCGGCTCTGGCGGCGTGCGCGCGGCGCGGGTTGCTGCGGGTGAAACCGGGGCTAAGGTGGCGCTGGCCGAGGAAGACCGCTATGGCGGCACCTGTGTGATCCGGGGCTGTGTGCCCAAGAAACTGATGGTGTTCGCGTCTGAGTATGCCACCATGGTCGAGGACGCGCAGGCCTATGGCTGGGACATCCAGCCCGGCGGCTTTGACTGGGGCCGCTTTAAGGTCAAGCTGCATGCTGAACTGGACCGGCTGGAAGGCATCTACCGTAATATCCTGAAAAACAACGGGGTTGAGACATTCGATGCCCGTGCCAAACTGGTGGATGCCCACACGGTTGAGCTGTCGGATGGCACGCGCAAAAGTGCCAAGCACATCCTGATTGCCACCGGAGGTCACCCAGTGAAACCGGACATTCCCGGTGCCGATCTGGCGATCACGTCTAACGAGATCTTCCACCTGGATGAGCTGCCCAAAACGATGCTGATCGTTGGCGGCGGCTATATCGCCAGTGAATTTGCCGGCATCCTGAACGGCTTGGGTGTCAATACCACACAGTTTTATCGCGGTGCGCAGATCTTGCGCGGCTTTGATGACGAGGCGCGCGGCTTGGTCTGCGAAGAGATGTGTCAGGCTGGTATCGACGTGCATCTGGGCACCAATGTGCTGGAGATGCGCAAAGAGGGTGATCAGATCTGGGTCAAGGCCACCAATGGTGACGAGCGGTTGTTTGATCAGGTGATGTTTGCCACCGGTCGGGTGCCCAATGCCGATGATCTGGGGCTTGAGGCGCTGGGCGTCGAGCGGGGCCGCAAGGGGCAGATTGTGGTCGATGGTTACAGCCAGACCGCAGTGCCCTCGATCTATGCCATTGGCGACGTCACGGACCGGGTCAACCTGACCCCGGTGGCAATCCGCGAGGGCATGGCCTTTGTTGAGACCGTGTTCAAAGGCAATCCGACCAAGCCGGATCATGAGCTGATCCCAACGGCCATTTTCACCCAGCCCGAAATGGGCACGGTGGGGTTGAGCGAGGAAGACGCCGCCGAACAGGAACCGATCGAGGTGTATTCGACCAGCTTTAAACCGATGCAACAGTCCTTTGCAGGCCGCGCGCAACGTGTTTTGATGAAACTGGTGGTCAGCAAGGCAACCCGCAAGGTTCTGGGCTGTCACATTGTGGCACCAGGAGCAGGTGAAATGATCCAGCTGGCGGGCATTGCGGTCAAGATGGGCGCGACAAAGGAAGATTTCGACCGGACCGTGGCGGTACATCCGACCATGTCCGAAGAATTGGTGACACTAAAAACACCTGTGCGCAGCGCTTGAATTTTGGCTGCCAAGGCCGCAGGTTAGCACAAACGCCGCATTTGGTGGCAAGTAAGGGATAGGAAGATATGTCGGGCAATAATGGTGGCCCCTGGGGGGGCGGAGGCTCATCCGGAGGCGGAAACCGGGGCGACGGTGGCGACAACAACGGTGGCGGTAAACGCCCCGGTGATGATGGACCGCAGATCCCTGAAATCGACGAGCTGGTCAAAAAGGGCCAAGAGCAACTGCGTGTGCTGATGGGCGGACGTGGCGGCGGCGGCCAGGGCGGCGGCAATCGCAGCGGCGATGGCGGTGGCGCGGGACCGTTGTTCACCAAGGGGACTGTTGGGCTGGGTGTCCTTGCTGCTGCAGTCCTTTGGGGCATGGCCAGCTTTTACACTGTGAAACCCGAAGAACAGTCGGTTGAACTGTTCCTGGGCAAATACTCGTCCACTGGTGAACCCGGTTTGAACTTTGCGCCATGGCCGCTGGTCACGGCCGAGGTGATCCCGGTCAAGGTCGAACAGACCGAGACGATTGGTGCCGGTGCGCGCGGCAATGATGCCGGGCTGATGCTGACGGGTGATGAAAACATCATCGACATCGATTTCCAGGTGGTGTGGAACATCAACGATCCGGCAAACTTCCTGTTCAATCTGCGCGACCCAAAGCAGACCATTCAGGCGGTGTCTGAATCGGCCATGCGTGAGATCATTGCGCAGTCGGAACTGGCGCCTATCCTTAACCGGGACCGGGGTATCATTTCAGACAGCCTGCAAGAGCTGATCCAGTCGACGCTCGACAGCTATGACAGTGGCGTCAATATTATCCGGGTCAACTTTGACCAGGCCGATCCGCCCGAACCCGTCAAAGACGCCTTCCGTGCCGTACAATCGGCTGGTCAGGAACGTGACCGGCTAGAGAAACAAGCCGATGCCTATGCCAACCAGGTTCTGGCAGGGGCGCGTGGTTCATCCGCTCAGACGCTGGAAGAGGCCGAAGGCTATCGCGCCCAGGTGGTGAACGAAGCCGAAGGTGAAGCAAGCCGTTTCACCGCCGTGCTAGAGGAATACGCCAAGGCACCAGAAGTGACGCGCAAGCGTCTGTATCTGGAAACCATGGAAGAAGTTCTGAGCCGGGTCGACAAGGTCATTCTGGATGACACTGCGGGTGGCAATGGTCAGGGTGTCGTGCCTTACCTGCCGCTGAACGAATTACGCCGGACGGAGGGCAACTGATGCGGAAAACTACATTTCTCCTGCCCATAGTGGTGCTTGCCATTGTCGCGAGCCTGTCGGCAATCTTTATCGTGGACGAGCGTGAAAAGGCGCTGGTCTTGCAGTTTGGTCGGGTTGTTTCGGTCAAAGAAGAACCCGGATTGGCGTTCAAAATCCCGCTGATCCAAGAGGTCGTGACTTATGATGACCGTATCCTGAGCCGCGAAGTCGGACCACTAGAGATCACCCCGCTGGATGATCGCCGCCTAGTGGTTGACGCCTTTGCCCGTTATCGCATTGCCAATATCCGTCAGTTCCGCCAGTCGGTCGGCGCCGGTGGTATCGCAGTGGCTGAAAACCGGCTCGATTCGATCCTGCGGGCGGAAATTCGTGAGGTTCTGGGTTCGGTCAGCTCCAATGACATCCTGTCGTCGGATCGTGCGGCGCTAATGCTGCGGATCCGCAATGGTGCGATCACCGAGGCCCGCTCGCTGGGTCTGGAAGTGATTGATGTGCGGCTGAAACGCACCGACTTGCCACAGGCCAACCTGGAAGCGACCTTTGCCCGGATGCGGGCCGAACGGGAACGTGAAGCTGCAGACGAGATCGCCCGCGGTAAAGAAGCCGCGCAGCGGGTTCGGGCGCAGGCCGATCGTACTCAGGTCGAGCTGGTATCCGAGGCGGAACGCGAAGCTGAGATCATTCGCGGTGAGGCAGATGCCCGACGCAACGCAATCTTTGCTGAGGCTTACGGAAAGGACATCGAGTTCTTTGAATTCTACCGGACATTGGCGGCCTATCGCCAGTCGATGCTGGCAGGCAATTCCTCGATGGTGCTGTCACCGGATTCTGAGTTCTTCAATTATCTGAAGTCCTCGACCGGGGCCGACAACAACTGATGGCGATGATATTTCTGGCCCTTGGGCTGGTGTTAATAGTAGAGGGGCTGGCCTATGTGCTGGCCCCTTCGCTTGTTGAGAAACTACTAGAGATGATGCGGCAACTGGCACTGGATGAACGTCGCCGGGTCGGGGCGATGGCGATGGTGCTGGGATTGATCCTGCTGTGGATTGCGCATCAATTGGGCGTCTAGAGACGCCATTTGACTGCAAAATTTTCGTCAAATCTTTGCCATGGGCGGATTTTAGCGCATCTTGTATCCTGATAAGGGGAGGCAAGACGTAATGTTTGCTCACTTCAATTTGAACGCGTGCAACATTTATTGCGACAAGCGCGGAAGTGACTACATTGTTTCTTATGCTTCCTCGGGCGAAATTTTGATTTCGTCGCTTGGCGTGCAGGACGATAACAACAATGATAAGGAGTAGTGACGTGCAGCCTCAGGCAAATGCAATTTCAGTCAGTAAAGACCGATTGGCCGCTGGGACCCGGCTGATGTGGTTGGCGCTGGTAACCATCGTGATGGTATTGACACAGGCACTGGTGGCCCAGGCGCGTCCCGAGAGTCTTGCACCACTGGCCGAAAAGATCAGCCCGGCGGTGGTCAATATTACCACAACGACGGTCATCGAGGGCCGGACTGGTCCCGAGGGCATCGTGCCCGAAGGATCGCCGTTCGAAGACTTCTTTCGCGATTTTCAGGACCGCAATGGCGAAGGCAACGGTGACAGCAACGGTGAAGGCAGCAGGCCGCGCCGCTCGTCAGCGCTGGGGTCGGGGTTTGTGATTTCTGAGGACGGATATATCGTCACCAACAACCACGTGATCGCCGGAGCCGATGAAATCGAGATCGAGTTTTTTCCGGGTGATGGGCAACCCAAAGAATTACTGCCGGCCAAAGTGATCGGCACCGACGAGAAAACCGATATTGCATTACTTAAGGTCGAGGCGGAAATGCCGCTTTCGTTTGTCAATTTTGCCAACAGCGATACCGCTCGCGTTGGTGACTGGGTGGTGGCCATGGGCAATCCGCTGGGGCAGGGGTTTTCGGTCTCGGCTGGGATCGTTTCTGCACGCAACCGCGAATTGAGCGGCTCTTATGATGATTACATCCAGACCGACGCTGCGATCAATCGCGGCAATTCGGGTGGTCCCTTGTTCAACATGGATGGCGAGGTTGTCGGGGTGAATACCGCAATTCTGTCGCCCAATGGCGGCTCGATTGGCATCGGATTTTCGATGGCGTCCAATGTGGTGACCAAAGTGGTTGATCAGCTGAAAGAGTTTGGTGAGACCCGCCGGGGAT
>Ga0209081_1001406_pt1 | contig 14419 bp, 11 predicted proteins | sample GOMGulsemesocosm_4_FD_184636 | JGI IMG/M metagenome (GOLD analysis project Ga0209081, IMG submission 184636) | Methane-oxidizing microbial communities from mesocosms in the Gulf of Mexico - GOM15B Gulf of Mexico (SPAdes) (version 2) | ecosystem: Environmental > Aquatic > Marine > Cold seeps... | reverse complement strand
CGTTGCTCTCAATTCTAATGGTTAGCAATTACTCAATCGAGCGCTTTACCTTGAAATATTTCCCTACGTACAACAAGATCAAAAAGTTAATGAAACTGATATTATTCATTAACTTAAATGGTAATCACCCCCAGCATTAGCAATAAATAATGTTTGGTGTAAACGGCTTGCGTATCCATCGGTCATACCTGCAACATAGTCAGCAATAACTCGATAAGCATTTTCATTATTATCAATAGCATGTTGCCAACGTTTAGCGCTATTACTAGGTAATAGCCTTAATGGATCTGAGGATAATGCTTCAAATAACTCCATTACTATTTGTTGACCTCTATATTCAAGTCGCTGAATACTTGTTTTCTTGATTACAAACTTATAAACAAAGTCTTTGAATATTTGTAGTGCTTGCATGGTGATTTTAGGTAAGGTTGCATTATATCTTAATAGCGGCTCAACAAAGTTAATGTCTTGATATTGTTTGTTTAAGTCGGTTAATTCAATGGCGGTAATTAGGTAGTTAACTAAGCCGCCAATAGCGTCTTTTTGTAAATGGTGCTGTTCACTGAACAGTTTGCTTGTTAATGTTTGGCTATATTGATTAAGCCAATCATCATCAAGTGTTTGAAGTTTTTCAATAACTTCTGATTCAAAGTCGTTTTGATTAACAATACGAGTAACAATGGCATCTTCAAGATCATGAATTCCATAAGCTATATCGTCAGCAAGCTCCATAATAGAGCAATCTAGCGACTTAAAACGAGTTTTGTTATGACAATTTTCTTTTGTGTTTATTTGTTGAAATAGTGTTCTGTCTTTGGCTGATAAAGGCGCTAATACCCAGTCAATAATATTACTGTCATCAAGATATAAACCTTTAGGAGGGTGCCATTCATCGGCTTTAAGTTGTCTGAAATTATTAATATTTGTGTGATTCACTTGGTTATTTAATTTGTCTAAAACTTGTGGGTACTTCATCAAGCCCAGTAAGGTTCTACGACTTAAATTCATACCGTGATATTCACTAAACGGCTCTAAACGGGCGACAACTCTAAAGGTTTGTCCATTACCTTCAAAGCCACCATGTTCGCGCATCATATAATGTAAAGCAACTTCACCACCATGACCGAATGGAGGGTGTCCTATATCGTGAGCTAAACAAATTGCTTCAATTAAACTGTCGGTAGTAGGAAATAAGTCTTGGCAAAGTTCAGGGTATTTGTATCGAAGTTGTGCGCTAATGCCTGAGCCTATTTGTGACGCTTCAAGCGAATGAGTTAAACGAGTGCGATAAAAATCACTTTTTCCGCTGCCCATAACTTGAGTTTTTGATTGCAAACGTCTAAAAGCTGCAGAGTGCAGAATTCGCGCACGATCACGCTGAAAGGGATCTCGATGATCTTGTTGTCTTTTAGATGCATTTTTTAATCGTCTTTCAAGCCAAATACTACTCATATTTACCCTTAATTTTATGATCTTATACCAATTAGATTTATTGATGGTTCAAATTAAAATGAGAAGAAATATTCAAGAACAAGGGCTTGATTGAGTAATAGCTGGCTATTAGGGTTAAAAGCAACGATGTTATTGGAAATTTAAGCTTTTTTAAAAGATCACTTGGTCGCTCTGGTTGCGATTCATTACACTTTAACAGTTTTGTTATTAAAGTAACTAGCTATTGGTCACAAAAAAGAGCATTGTTTCAAATACTAAGTAAAAAACATCGAGAATAAATTATAATGGAAAAAGACCATTTGTCGGCCATAAAGCCTTCTATCGAACATTTTAATGTTAACGGACGAACATACAGCGCTTTAGTTTCTGGAGAAGGTCCTACAGTATTGTGTCTTCATGGGTTTCCAGATACTTATCATTCATTTAGGTATCAAATACCTGAGTTAGTAGCACAAGGCTATCGGGTCGTTTGTCCCGTAATGCCAGGTTATGAAGAAAGTAGCCTTAAATCTGATAACCAATACAGCATTGACTATGTTAGTGATGAAATTATCGCCCTTGCACGAGCCGTTAGCCATGAACCAGTACATTTAATTGGACATGACTGGGGAGCCATTGCCGCTTATGCAGCTGCTACAAAATCACCTGAATTATTTGCTTCTTTAAGTGCTTTAACCATACCTCATAATATGCTGGGCTTTAATATTGTATTACAAGCACCGAGACAAGCGAGTTACTCGTGGTATATAGCTTTTTTTCAACTTAGAGGTCTTAGCGAACGAATTTTATCACGTAATAATTTCGCATTAATTGATAAGCTTTACCGAGATTGGAGCCCAAGTTGGTCAGCACCTACAGAGCAATTGTTAGCGATTAAAGAGGTGTTGGCTAAGCCACAACTTAAAGCTGCTGCATTGGGTTATTATCGCTCTATATTTTCACTAAAAGGGATTAAGCTATTAGGTGGAACTATCAAGGTGCCGTCTTTATTGATACAAGGAAATGAAGATGGCTGTATTCATCAAAAAAGTTGGTCTATGGTTCAGCACGATGCTTTTAAAAAAGGTGTTGAAGTGCGTCAAGTGAATGCAGGACATTTTTTACATATAGAAAAACCTGATGAAGTTAATGCCTTATTAATGACTCATTTAAAAAATAATTAAAAAGAGTGTTTGATAAAGCCGCCAAGTTTAAGCGGCAATTATCTTGAAAACACTAGGAGCTTAGGCGTTAGCAATAAAAATAGCACGTTGTGGGGCAGGGTAACCCTCTATTGTTTTGCTATTGTCTTGAGGATCTAAAAAATCAGAGAGAGATTCCGTATCAATCCAGTCAGTTTTTCGTTGTTCATCTAACGAAGTAATATCATTATTTACTACGCGAATATTACTAAAGCCACAACGAGCTAACCAAGCGCACATTGCTTTAGCGCTGGGTAAAAACCAAACGTTACGCATTTTTGCATAGCGTTCCCCTGGCACTAATACGGTATTTTCATCACCATCTACAATTAAGGTTTCTAATACTAATTCGCCACCTTTGACTAATTGAGATTTTAATTGATACAAAAAGTCGATAGGTGAGCGTCTATGGTATAAAACACCCATAGCAAAAACAGTATCAAACGCTTTTAGCTCGGGTAATTGTTCAACACCTAAGGGTAATAAATTAACACTATCATCTTGAATGAAGTGCTGTATGGCATTAAATTGCATTAAAAATAATTGTGTTGGGTCTATGCCGACAACAAACTTTGCTTTTGCGCCACGCATTCGCCATAAGTGATAACCGCTACCACAACCAATATCTAAAACATAGCGGCCTGATAAGTCACTGATATGTTCAGCTAACCTGTCCCATTTAAAATCACTGCGCCATTCGGTGTCTATATGCAAACCGTGAATATGATATGGGCCTTTGCGCCAAGGTTTGAATTTTTTTAATAAATTTTCTAAGCGTTTATGTTCACCATCATTAAAGTCTTCTTTGCTACCAACCGTAACACTGTTAGATAAATTAACGGTTGGTGAGTTAGCTTTAGGTAAAGCGCTCAAGGTTTTTTGCCAATGCTTATATTCACCATGTAATTCATTATGTTGCCATTGGTGAAGTTGTGCGGGTAATACATTTAACCAATGGCTTAAACGGTTGGTGGCTATTTGTTGGTAAAATTTATTGAAATTAGTCATATGTTTTTAAATTATTAATGATTGTATTAGCTATTTTTTTCTTATTTTATTGCAATAAAAGAAATAAAATTAAAGCACTGGAACCAAGGTGAAACACGACTAAAGCCTGCTTTAGTTAAGCGTTCTATATGTTGCTCTATTGTATCCGTGCGCATTACATTTTCTAACGCGGTACGTTTTTGTGCAACTTCGAGTTCGCTATAACCGTTGGCTCGTTTAAAATCGTGATGTAGATCGATTAAATGTTTATCAATAACTGAGTCGCCATGTGATATTTTTTCGGAGACAATAAGAATACCTCCAGAGTTTATACCCTTTGCAATGTTATTTATTAATGCTTGGCGTTGTGTTTTGTCAATAAATTGCAAGGTAAAATTAAGTACCACCATAGAAGCATTTTGAATTTTTATATCTTGAATATTCCCTTCAATGATTTCAACAGGGGTCTCACCTTTAAATGCATTAATATGCATTTTGCAGCGTTCAACCATAGCAGAAGAGTTATCTACTGAAATAATTTTACAACCTTTAACATTAATACCTTTGCGTACAGCTAATGTAGCGGCTCCTAACGAGCACCCTAAATCATATATGTGGGTGTTATCTTGCACAAAACATTGGCTAAGGCGGCCAATGGTGTCAATAATAGTATTATAACCTGGCACAGAACGTGAAATCATGTCAGGAAAAACCTCAACAACTTGAGCATCAAAAGCGAAGTCTTTCACTTGAGTTTGAGGGTTTGAATAAATTAGATCGGTATCAGAATGTCTCATGATAAATAGCGATTATATGTCGTTTATATGTATTGTTTAGATAACGCTTATTTTAACTGATATTGAAGCAGATAAATAACTCTATTTTAAACGAGCACTTTGATCATGAAATACTCATAAGCTCATTTCACGTTAGAAATAGGCAATTAGTTCAGACTCATTTCATATTGGACAAGGCTCTAGGGTGACTTTAATAATCTTTGCTTTATAATATGCGGCATTTATAGCTTGCACTAACTTTTTTGATAAAAAGTGTGGGTAGGTAACAGTTCATATTATTATCAAGGCAAAAACTATGCGTAGTCTTTATTGTGGTGAGGTTAACGAATCTCATATTGGTCAAGAAGTCACACTTTGTGGCTGGGTAAACCGTCGTCGTGACTTAGGTGCGGTGATCTTTTTGGATCTTCGAGACCGTGAAGGCTTAGTGCAAGTTGTTTATGATCCAGACTTACCTGAAGTACTTGCTACCGCTAATACTTTGCGTAATGAGTTTTGTGTACAGTTAAAAGGTAAAGTGCGCGCTCGCCCAGAAGGTCAAGTAAATAAAGACATGAAAACGGGAGCCATTGAAATTTTAGGTTTAGAACTTACCATTTTAAATAAGTCGGCGCCATTACCGCTTGATTCAAACCAAGTAAATTCAGAAGAACAACGTTTGAAATACCGTTATTTAGATTTACGCCGCGTTGAAATGACTGAACGTATGCGTTTTCGCGCTAAAGTGACGTCAAAAGTACGTAGCTCGTTAGAAGCTCTCGGCTTTTTAGATATTGAAACGCCTATTCTTACTGCGGCAACCCCAGAAGGCGCCCGTGATTATTTAGTGCCAAGTCGTACGCATAAAGGCAAGTTTTTTGCTTTGCCACAATCGCCTCAATTATTTAAACAATTGTTAATGATGTCAGGTATGGAGCGTTATTATCAAATCGTTAAATGTTTCCGTGATGAAGATTTACGTGCTGACAGACAACCAGAGTTTACTCAAATAGATATTGAAACCTCATTTATGTCTAGCGAGCAAGTTATGGAAGTAACTGAAACCATGATCCGTGAGCTATTCAAAGAAATGCTTGATGTAGATTTAGGTGATTTCCCTCGTATGCCATTCTCTGAAGCAATGAAGCGTTTTGGCTCAGACAAGCCTGATTTACGAAATCCATTAGAATTGGTAGATGTTGCTGATTTATTAAAAAATGTAGAATTTAAAGTATTCGCTGGTCCTGCTAATGATGAAAATGGCCGCGTTGCGGTTATTTGTGCGCCGGGTGGTGCTAAAGCATACTCACGTAAAGGGCTTGATGAATTAACGAAATTTGTTGGTATCTATGGTGCTAAAGGCATGCCGTGGTTAAAAGTAAATGATATTGATAAAGGCATGGAAGGTTTACAATCGCCTATCTTAAAGTTTTTGACTGAAGATGTTGTTAGCGAATTACTTAAACGTGTTAATGCTAAAACGGGTGATATTATCTTCTTTGGTTCAGATACGAATACTGTTGTTACTGAATCACTAGGCGCATTACGCTTAAAACTAGGCGAAGATTTAGACTTACTCAAAGGCGAATGGAAACCATTATGGGTTGTTGATTTCCCTATGTTTGAAGAAATTGATGGCAACATGCATGCACTGCATCATCCGTTTACTGCACCTACTGATTTAACGCCAGAGCAACTTGAAGCTAATCCATTAGGCGCATTATCTGATGCTTACGACATGGTTTTAAATGGTTGTGAATTAGGTGGTGGTTCGGTTCGTATCCATAAACAAGATATGCAATCAGCGGCTTTTAGAATTTTAGGTATTGAAGAAGAAGAAGCTCAAGAGAAGTTTGGTTTCTTACTTGAAGCACTACAATACGGTGCTCCACCACATGCAGGTCTTGCTTTTGGTTTAGACCGATTAGTAATGTTAATGACCGGCGCTAGTTCAATTCGTGAAGTAATGGCTTTCCCTAAAACTACTACAGCAGCTTGTCCATTAACCAATGCGCCAGGCAATGCTAATGCTGCTCAGTTAGCTGAGTTGGGTGTAGCCATAGCTCCTCAGCAAAAAGACGCTGAGTAATTAGTAGCGAGTATCGAGTTGAATAGTTACGAAGACACAGGCAATTCTTTTCTTCGTAACTCTAAACTAATAACTCGTAACTATAACTGATGTCCATAATTCTAGGTATTGACCCTGGCTCGCGTTTTACGGGCTATGGCGTTATTAAATATCAAGGTCGCAGCTTTACCTATCTTGGTAGTGGTTGTATCAAAGCGCTTAGCCAAGGTGAAGATCTTGGTTCGCGCTTGCAAACCATTTTTGCAGGTGTGTCTGAAATAATCTTACAGTTCAAGCCTGATATGTTTGCTATTGAGCAAGTCTTTATGGCGAAAAATCCCGATTCAGCTTTAAAACTTGGTCAAGCACGAGGTGCCGCTATTGTTGCGGCTACTAATAATGATTTAATTATTGCTGAATACTCTGCTCGGCAAATCAAACAAGCTGTTGTTGGCACAGGTGGAGCCGATAAAGCCCAAGTTCAACATATGGTAAAAACCATACTTAAATTACCTGGTACACCACAAGCTGATGCGGCTGATGCTTTAGCAGTTGCAATGTGTCATGCCAATAGTCATGAAAGTTTAGAAAAGCTTGCTGGACAAGCACGAAAAACGGTACGCAGAAGACTTAGGTAAATTTGGGGTAAGCTTTGGGGATAATAAGCCTTTAACCTTTAATCTATTCTTCGTAACTTTTAATACTCGCAATTTTTCTTACCCGTAATTTGAAACCGTCCTTTACTGTATAAATATCTAGTGGTATGATTTTATCATCTTAATTATTTTATTTAGGTTTATTCCGTGATTGGTCGTTTATCTGGCACTTTAGCTGAGAAGTTTCCCCCTGAAATCCTAATTGAATGTGCGGGTGTTGGTTATGAAGTTACCATGCCAATGACGAGCATTTACGCACTACCAGAGCTTAACGAACACGTTATTATCTATACGCATTTTGTGGTGCGCGAAGATGCGCAACTGCTTTATGGGTTCGCAAATACTACTGAACGAAAACTGTTTCGTTTATTGATAAAAGTTAATGGTGTTGGCCCTAAATTAGCTTTGGCTGTGTTGTCAGCTATGTCGGCCGATCAATTTGTTAGTTGCGTTTCACATGATGATGTTTCAGGTATTGTTAAAATTCCTGGTGTAGGGAAAAAAACAGCAGAACGATTATTAATTGAAATGCGAGATCGTTTAAAAGACTGGCAAATAACCACATTAACACCTGTAACTGATGCTATGCCAGTTCAATTAAGTACCGAACAAACCTTTGTTCGTGCATTTAATGATCATAAAGGTGATGCAATTAACGCGCTTATTTCTTTAGGATATAAACAAATGCAAGCGGATAAAGCTGTTAAACAAGTTTATACTGATGGCATGACCAGTGAAGATATTATTCGTTATGCACTAAAGTCAATGTTATAAATCGGCAGTGAATAAATAAATTGTAGGTCAGGCTTTAGCCTGTCAAATAAGTGAATATACTCAGGAATAAAAATGATAGAAGCAGATCGTTTGATTGAACCCATAGCCACAATTGAAGACGAAAGTGTTGATCGCGCGATTCGTCCAAAAATGTTGGTGGATTACACGGGTCAAGCTCATGTCAAAATACAGATGGAAATATTCATTCCTGCGGCAAAAAAACGTGGTGAGCCACTCGATCATTTACTTATTTTTGGTCCTCCTGGCTTAGGTAAAACAACTTTGGCTAATATTGTTGCTAATGAAATGGGTGTTAATATTCGTACCACATCAGGACCCGTTTTAGAAAAAGCGGGTGATTTAGCTGCGCTACTAACAAACTTAGAAGAAAATGATATTTTATTTATTGATGAAATACATCGTTTAAGCCCTGTCGTTGAGGAAATACTTTACCCTGCAATGGAAGATTATCAATTAGATATTATGATTGGTGAAGGCCCCGCAGCACGCTCTATTAAATTAGACTTACCTCCTTTTACCTTAATTGGCGCAACTACACGTGCTGGCGCATTAACATCACCTTTGAGAGATCGATTTGGTATTGTACAGCGCTTAGAGTTTTATAACGTGCAAGATTTAACAACGATTGTTAAACGCTCAGCCCACTTTTTGAATTTAACCATTGATGAACAGGGCGCGTTTGAAGTAGCTAAACGTTCTCGTGGTACACCGCGCATTGCCAATAGGTTATTACGACGTGTGCGTGACTACGCTGATATTAAAACTCATGGATTTGTAAATCAAGAAACTGCTGCCGCAGCTCTTGATATGCTGGAAGTAGATAGTGAAGGTTTCGATATTATGGATAGAAAGTTATTACATGCCATTATAGATAAATTTATGGGTGGGCCTGTAGGGCTTGATAATGTTGCAGCTGCCATTGGCGAAGAGCGAGAAACAATAGAGGATGTATTAGAGCCATTTTTAATTCAGCAGGGTTTTTTACAGAGAACACCTAGAGGACGAATAGTTACCGATAGGGCTTATCAGCATTTTTCTATTATACGTCCTAAAAATGATTAAAATGTTTATTGTCTATTTTTGCGATTTTGCCACGCTTTAATTATGCCGTAACGCCATAAACCTTGAATACTAAAATAACCAATAATGGCAAAAACTACTGATAAAACGCCACAGCCTACTAAAAATGTTGGACCTATAGTTGATAAACTATCAACTACCCATTGCCAGCTCGCTTCAAAATTAAATTCTTGTGCTGGATCACCTATAACCCATGCACCAACAATATAACAAGCATAAAATATAGCGGGCATGGTAAGTGGATTTGTTATCCATACTAAGGCGATTGAAATGGGAAGATTAGAGTGAACTAATATAGAAGCGCCTGCTGCTAATACCATTTGAAAAGGAACAGGGATAAAAGCAAAAAACAACCCTACCGCAAAAGCCTTTGCTACAGAATGGCGATTCATGTGCCACAAGTGAGGGTTGTGTAATAATTTACCAAAAATTTTCAAATGTTTATTGTCTTTAATGCGTTGAGGATCTGGCATTAAGCGCTTAATTAGTTTTTTTGGCATATACTTAGTACTATCCGAATTTAGGTACAGATTTAATTATTACAAACTAACACAGGAAGTATTTCATTCACTATGGATTGGTGGCTAATTAGTTTTTTTCTTGGCGCTATATTGTCACTATTCTTACCAATAGTGCCAGAACTTTTTGTGCTATTTTTACTTCTATTGCTCTCTATCATATTTTTTTATTATCGCTTTAATTTAACTAAACCCCTACGTTTGAGTTCTGGCTTACTTTTTGGTGCAAGCTGGATGCTGTTTAATGCTTTAAATTTTCAGCATATATGGCAAGACAACAATTTAGCCGCTGTTGAATTATCCTCTAAGGCTCATTGGGTGCAAGGGCAAGTGTTGAGTTTATCTTCTCATCAAAATGTATCGACTAATAAACCTTTTCGCTTCAATTTTAATGTTACTCATCTCGATAATATTAAATTAAATAAAGCGATACAGCTTCGCTTGAATTGGAAAAATGCCACGCTATTGTTACAGCAAGGGCAAAGTGCTTTATTAAAAGTAAAATTTAAACCTGCTCATGGCTTGGCTAATCTGGGCGGATTTAACTATAAAAGTTGGCTTAATAGCAAAGCGATTAGTGCCACAGGTTACGTTATTACACATAAAAATAATCGATTATTGAGTCATAAAAGTTCGATAAGGCAGCAACTTTTTAATGATTATAAAAAATTGTTATCCAATTATAAGCCTGAGCATAAATTAACGCCGCTATTATTAGCATTAGGTTTTGGCTCTCGTGCTGATCTAAACACTGATTTATGGCAGATATTACAAACAACGGGGACAGGTCATCTTATTGCTATTTCTGGATTGCATATAGGATTAGTCGCGACAGGTTGTTATTTTATCATCATGCTGTTTGTTCGTATGCTGCCCTTGCACTTTATTGCACGTCGTTATCCATTTCAAAGAGTGAATGTACGCTATTATGCTATTGGTTTAAGTATTATTGCAGCATTGAGTTATGGCTATTTAGCGGGTTTTTCTTTGCCGACAATTCGTGCCTTAGTTATGTTGAGTTTTTACTGGTGTATGCGTTTACTTGCCATAAAAATATCGATAAAACGTTGGTTATTACTTACGTTGTTTTTATTAACGTTAACTACGCCCTTTAGCTTGTTTACGGCTAGTTTTTGGTTGTCAGTTTATGCTGTTACTATTATTTTTCTAACCCTTTGGCGCTTTCAACATGTTATTTCAACAGGTAATCAGTTCTGGCGATTTGTTAAAGGTTTAATCATTATTCAGTTCAGTTTAACGTTAATGTTATTGCCTATTAGTGCGATATTTTTTCAGCAAACATCCTTAGTTGCCTTATTTGCTAATATAATTGCTGTGCCTTGGATGAGTTTTTTAAGTATTCCTTCATGTTTATTGTCGGTACTTTTGATGCCCATATCAGCAACGTTATCTCAACTTTTAATTATGTTTTGTTTGGAAACCGTACAGTTTCTTTGGTATTACCTAACTTATTTATCAACTCAGTCATGGGCAATAGTTACGCTTTCAAGTGTCAATGTGCAGTTACTCGTTTTAACTGGCTTGTTTAGTGCTTTTATTTTATTTGTTCAACCTAGGTTTAACTTTCGCTATAAATACATGGCCTTTCTGGTGTGTTGTTTAGTCGTTATGGTTAGTGCATTACCACTTAGTGAGCAATTAAATAAAAAAAACAAAGATTGGCAACTCGTTATTTTTGATGTTGGTCAAGGTCTTTCTGTCTTGATTCAACGCGAAGGTAACGCTATTTTATATGATACAGGGGCATCCTATACCAGCGGTTTTAATATGGTAGATGCTGTTGTTTTACCGTATTTACAATATGCAGGGATAAAGCAGTTAGATAAAGTTATTATTAGTCATAGCGATAACGATCATGCTGGTGGTTTAGAGCTTTTACAACAATCAATTGTTGTATCAGAACTGATTTTTAATGCCAGTGAAGATGAAACGAATAGAACCTGTATACAAGGAGAGATGCTTAATTGGCAAGGGATAACGATTGAAATGTTATGGCCTGAAAAAATACGCGGTAAAAAGAATGATGACTCTTGTGTGCTGCTTATTTCAGATGGAAAACATAAAGTGTTACTGACAGGGGATATTTCAAAAAAAGTAGAAGCTAAGTTAATTCAGCAATATCCTCAGTTGCAGGCTGATATTTTAATGGTGCCACATCACGGTTCAAAAACCTCATCAAGTAATGCTTTTATTACACGATTAAAACCCAAGTTAGCCATTGTTAGTGCTGGCTTCTTAAATCGCTGGCGTATGCCTGTTAGTGAGGTTGTTAACCGTTATCAAAATAACAATATTCAGTTACTTAATAGTGCAGAATCAGGGCAAATAACGCTTAATTTTTCTGATAAAGGCATAAACCTACAAACTTACCATGATGATTTTTGGCCGTTTTGGTTTGTGAAGTGATGTTGATATGGATATTTAGTTGGCTGTTTAAGTAAATCACGTTAAAATCAAGCCATTGTAATAATATTTATATGCAGCGAACGATTTATCTTATGGTTAAACCCTTAACACCTACCACATGGCAAAACTTTAAACGCTTACTTAGTTATGCTAAACCTTATAAGTTAGGCTTTATTACCGCGGTTATAGGCATGTTGGGTTATGCTGCTATAGATGTTTATTTTTTGTCAAAACTACAGCCATTAATTGATGAAGGCTTAGAAGGCTCTAACCCTGACTTTATGAAATGGGCTCCTATATTTGTTGTGGTCGCTTTTATTTTTAGGGGGGCTTTTCATTTTATTGCTAATTATTGTTTAGCATGGGTAGGTAATCATGTAGTTACTGATTTAAAACAGAAACTATTTGAACATATTATGGCTATGCCAGTGTCTTTTCATGATAAAGAATCAACGGGTGGGTTAATTTCTAAGCTTACCTTTGATACAGAACAAGTACTCAACTCAGTAAGTAAATCTATTCTAGTTATCGTACAGCAAAGTGCCTTTATTCTTGGTTTAATTGGTTTAATGTTTTATATCAGTTGGCAACTATCCGTTATTTTTTTACTGATCACGCCGCTTATTGCCATTATTGTGACTATCGTTTCAAAACGTTTCCGAAAGATAAGTAACAGTATTCAAGGTGCAATGGGAGAGATAACAACCGCTATTGAACAAACATTTAATGGCCATAAAGTCGTATTAACATTTAGCGGTCAAGAAAAAGAGTTTAAACGTTTTAAGCAAATAAATAATAATAATCGCCAACAACGAATGAAGTTAGTTGCAGCAAAAGCGGGCAGTGTGCCTATTATTCAAATTATCGCTTCTTTTGCTTTAGCTTTTGTTTTTTATGCTGTTAATTCTGACACTTTACGCGATGGTATTTCAGCGGGTAGTTTTGTCAGTGTTATCACTTATATGACCATGTTGTTAAGACCCTTGAAAATGCTCACTAATGTAAATAGTGAATTTCAAAAAGGGATGGCAGCTTGCGTCAGTATTTTTTCAATATTAGATCAACAGACAGAAAAAGATAAAGGTGATACGCACCTTGATAAAGCTCAAGGAAAGATGACTTTTAAAAAGGTTAATTTTGCTTATGACTTTAATACTAAAGGCTCTTCTAATAAAGATATTTCAGTTGAAAACAAGTGGGCACTTGAAAACCTTTCGTTTGAGTTAAAACCAGGTGAAACTTTAGCGTTTGTAGGACGTTCAGGTAGTGGTAAGTCAACCGCTAGTGCTTTGATGTTGCGATTTTATGATGCTAGCCAAGGTGAGATATTAATTGATGATGTTAATATTGAGCACTATATTTTGAAAGATTTACGCCATCAGTTTGCTTACGTTTCACAGCAAGTTGTTTTGTTCAATGATAGCCTTGCTAATAACATTGCTTATGGCAAACCTGACGCGAGTATGGATGAAATTATTGCCGCGGCTAAAAGCGCTCACGTAATGGAATTTGCACAAAATATGGCAGAAGGTTTAGACACTAATATAGGCGAAAATGGCTCATTATTATCTGGTGGTCAAAGACAACGAGTTGCTATTGCACGTGCGTTATTATGTGACGCACCATTCTTAATTCTTGATGAAGCAACGTCCGCGTTAGACACTGAGTCAGAGCGTCATATTCAAGACGCTTTACAAACATTACAACAAAATAGAACGTCTATTGTTATTGCGCACCGTTTATCGACGATAGAAAATGCCGATAAAATTATTGTGATGGATCAAGGTAAAGTCGTCGAACAAGGTAATCATCAAACCTTACTAGAAAAAAATGGGGCTTATGCTCAGTTACATAATTTTCAGTTTGAATCATAAGTTGATGACGCTCTTATCTTCTAAAGCTAATAGGGAGTTAGTGTGCGCTTAATTGAAAAAGTATGGTTTTATAATCACCCTGCTAAATATTGGTTAGTACCTTTGTTGTTACCTGTTACGGGCTTATTCTTCCTACTTAGTTTAGTTAGGCGGTTAGCCTTTAGTTTTGGTTTGTTAACGTCATATAAAGTAGATAAACCTGTTGTTGTTGTTGGTAATATTGGAGTTGGTGGTAATGGTAAAACACCAGTTGTTATTCATCTAGTTGAATTGGCTAAAAAATTAGGCTTGAAACCAGGGGTTATTTCTCGTGGTTATGGTGGTTCGGCTGAGGTTTATCCTTATTTACTCAATAAAAAAAGCACCAGCACCCAATCAGGTGATGAGCCTATTTTAATTTACCAACGCTGCCATGTACCTGTTGTTGTTGGCTCAGACCGTGTTGCTAATGCACAATTATTAATAGCGCAAGGTTGCGATTTAATTATCAGTGATGATGGTTTACAGCATTATCGTTTGCAACGAGATTTAGAACTTATCATTATTGACGGTAAACGTCTTTTTGGTAATGGTATGTTATTACCTGCTGGGCCGTTACGAGAAGG
>Ga0209081_1001404_pt1 | contig 14421 bp, 9 predicted proteins | sample GOMGulsemesocosm_4_FD_184636 | JGI IMG/M metagenome (GOLD analysis project Ga0209081, IMG submission 184636) | Methane-oxidizing microbial communities from mesocosms in the Gulf of Mexico - GOM15B Gulf of Mexico (SPAdes) (version 2) | ecosystem: Environmental > Aquatic > Marine > Cold seeps... | reverse complement strand
GAAATGGATACTGATAAAAAACTTTAGTGGTTACCTTTCTAGTCAGGGGGATTATCTTATCACCTCAAAGTTAGCGCCAATGGCAGAGATTGGTCAGTTCCGTTGGGCGAGAGAGCTAAACTCATTAGTGAGTTCTGAGTTAATGCAGCCGATCGCGCGAGTGGCGACACCTGGTTTTGCAAAAATTGAACATGATAGCGCTAGACTGCTTCATGTTTATCGACGCTCTCTTAACATTATTTCTTCGATTTCTGCACCGTTGGTACTTGGTGTAGGGGCAGTGGCGAAAGAGGTTGTTCCATTATTTTTGGGTGGTGGAGACAAGTGGGCTCCAGTGATTCCTGTTTTGGAATTGCTTTGTTTTGCTGCATTTTTTTCGTGTTTTTATCGTATGTCTAATACCTATTTTGTGGTCGTAGGGAAGGTTAAGTACACCGCCTATATTGATGTCGTGAGATCCATTGTGTCTGTGGCATTGGTCTACCCAGCGTATGTCTATGGAGGATTTATCGGTGTTGCCTTTACCAGTATCGTGATTACTTTTTTGGTGATGGTTGCTTATCATTTTCTACTTTGTTTTTTGACCGACATTACCGCGTCAGATATCGTTAAAGACGTCGGCCGCTCTGCGTTAGCGAGCCTAATTATGTATACGGTCCTCGGTGGCCTAGAGTCTCAACTTTCGATTGGGCTATTGCCTATGCTGTTGATGAAGGTTTCTGTTGGCGCTCTTGTCTACACTTCCAGTTTGTATCTTCTTTGGTTCGCGTCTGGGAGGCCTGACTCTCTCGAGTCTGAACTTGTAACAACGATCAAAAAACTCTGGGGTAAACTCCATGCCTGATAACCCGAAGGTACTTTTTACCTCGATAGGTCTGGGCGATAACGGAGTAAGAGATAGCTACACCTATAATTTTGTCACCAAAGAGATGGAGGCGCTGGTCGAAAGAGGCGTCGATGTATATTTCTTTCATGAGAAATATACATCGATGGAACGTATAAACGGCGTAAAATGTATCGGCGGTAAGTGGTATTCAAACGTGGGAAAGTTACGAGTTATATGGACACTAATTCAGTCTATTCGGCTCTTTTTAAAGCCGCTTTCTATCGATCTTAGACGTACTTTTTGGGCCGTGAAAATAAACCTAGCTATATCTGACCTGGCGAACGATGTTGGTATCGATATAATCCACACCCACTTTATGTACCCCATCGGCCTAAACTGCTCTGTAACGACCAAAATCTCCTCAATACCGGTCGTTAGTACGCTACGCGGTGCCGAGCTTCACGACAGAGATGATTTAGATTACGGTGCCTGTCGAGATCCTCTGTATCGAAACTTTCTACGTATGGGGTTAAAAAGTGCTGACTACATGACCGCGCCAAATCCAGAGTTGGTTCGAAAGCTTATTGGCGAGCTAAATGTGAGTAGCGATCAAGTAGGTTTGGTCCCCAACGGTTTCGAGTTACTTGATTACCAAGATATAGAACACGATTTTTTTGAGAGCGACGCTCTTAATATACTATCCGTTGGAAACCTTATTAAACTCAAAAATCATCGGCTACTGGTCGAGGCAGTAAACACGATTGTTTCGAAATACCAGCTAAAACTGCGAGTAGTTATTGTCGGTAAGGGCCCGCTATTGAGAGATCTTGAAGCAATGATTGGGGACGCGCCGATAAAAATAGTCCCGGAAATGAAGAAATTTGCATTGGCGTCATACATGAGGCGCGCAGATGCACTGGTTCATGCCAGTCTTCTGGAGGGTATGCCCAATGTAATATTAGAAGCGCTATCATTCGGAACACCCTGCATTGTATCGGATATATCACCCCATAGGATGTTGATCAAAGATTCAGTTAACGGCTATATCTTCGATCCTACGAAAGTTGAGTCGCTAGTGTTGGGGATTGTAAAATTCTCGAAAAAACGAGGTGAAATCGAGTCAATGTCGAACGACTGTATCGAACGGTCTAAGCAGTACTCGCTGAATCGAAAAATTTCCAAGTATTTGAAGATCTACAAAACACTATTGTCAGGTGTACAAAATAGGAGTGTTACTCGTGAACAATAGTCCGTTGGTCAGCATTTGCATGCCAGTGCATAACGCTGAAGATTACCTCGCATTCGCGCTCGATAGTGTGTTCTCTCAAACATACCAAAATTATGAAGTTATTTGCGTCGATGACGGATCAAGCGACGATAGCTTGGACATTCTGAGGGGTTATGGTGAAAGAGTATCGATTATTGAGTCGACAAACAAAGGCGCGCCACACGCTCGAAATTTGGCCTTCCAACACTCTAAAGGGGATGTGATCCAGTTCTTCGACGCTGATGATATTCTGGCCCCCGAGAAAATAGAACGACAGTTGACGCTAATGAAACGCTCGGGAGCCGATTTGGTGTTTTGTAACAAACGCGTTCTTAGAGCAAACGATACCTTGACCGACCTTTCTTCGCTTCCACCGATCGATGGTTTGGATCCGTTTTTGTATTGTCTTCGCTATAACTTGCCCGGTGGTCGAGCTGCGATTGATACCGAGGTTCCGCTCCACCGAAGAGAAATACTTCAGCGGATTGGCGGTTTTCGTTTAGGTGTGGTTCGAGCGCAAGACAAGGACCTCGCGTTGCGCCTTGCAGCAGCGGGGGCAAGGTTCGAGTATTTAGACGAGATTTTGGTGACTTGCCGAGACCACGATGGACCCAGAATTAGTAATCTAGTGAAGTCGCCGCGCTTTCATGTTGATTATTTTGTCTCCCTTATCGACACGTTACTGGACGATAGTTTGTATGATCTACCTCTGACACGACGCAAGGAACTGTCAATTGTCTTGTCGAGGTTCTCAAAATACGCCTATCGCTGTGGTGATCGGGATGGCGCGAAAGACGGGTTTTTGGCTGCTGCGGAGCTCTGTGATTACTCTGATCCCCAAGAAGGCGTTTTATATTCGGCGTTACAGAAGATAATAGGTTATTCGTCTGTTGAAAGACTGCGTCAACTCACTCATCGTTAGATCAAGGTAGCGTCGTATGAATAGCTTTACCGATATTGAACTGACAGAAACAAGTTTGGATAGATTCTATATTCGAACTTCGATATTTTCGGCGCTTAAGTGCTGTTCGGTACAATTCGCTGGACGGTTTCTTGACGTTGGCTGTGGTAAAATGCCGTATCGTGATTACATCCAAAAAAACTCTAACGTTGATGACTATGTAGGGCTTGATATTGAAAGCGCTATCGAATATTCGAACGAGGTCAAACCAGATTACACATGGGATGGAAGAGTAATGCCATTTTTAGACGCTGAGTTTGACAGCGTTATGGCGACAGAGGTGTTGGAGCACTGCCCAACTCCAGATGCATTTTTACGAGAAGTCTCTCGTGTACTAAAGCCGCAAGGAACACTATTCATGACGGTTCCATTCCTCTGGCCGTTACATGAAATCCCCTATGATATGTATCGCTATACCCCTTGGTCATTGAGTAATCTACTTGAAGACGCTGACTTCGAGAATATCGAAATCAGAGCGCTTGGCGGTTGGAACGCGAGTATGGCGCAGATGTTGGGCCTATGGATTCGAAGAAGTGGTATGAGTGATCGAAAACGCGAGATGTTGAGTGTACTGATGAAACCGGTGATCTCATATTTGATAAAACGAGACACCATACCGGAGAAATTTTCTGACAATACAATGGTTACCGGATTTTCGGTTAACGCCTCGCGGAAGTAATATCTACCAAAGAACTGTAAGCTGCGCATCAAAATTCACAATGTGGAAATATCTCCAATTCTATTCGTTAGCTAATCGATTGATCGTTGTACGATCTACAAAGGGAATGTTGTATTTTTAGAACTCGGTACTTTTGGCTTTGAATTCGGCTCGTTTGTACAATTGATTGTTACTACTACTGCCGTTGGGAGACGCCGTAAATTATTCCGTTGAGTTCTTTTTTGTAGGTGTCAGGGGCTAGGTGGCTCTTAATGTGATCTCTTCCCCTACGGCCCATAAGATTGGCGTTTTCGGGTGAATTCAGGAGTAGGGTAATATTCTCTGCCATTGCGTCTGTATCGAACTCTTCGGACAGTAAGCCTCCCTCACCATTGATGATGACGTCGGGGATGCCTGCATGGAGGGTGCTGACAACTGGAATGCCAGCGGCATTCGCCTCCATCACAGAAACAGGGGTTCCTTCCTTATTCCCATTTTCATCGGTGACAGAATGTTGCACAAAAATGGTAGCATGTTTGAAGTGGTTCAAAACTTCACTGTGATCGATAGCACCTGTGAAGACAACATTGCTAATGTTAAGCGACTTGGCAATGTTCTTACAGCAGGTTAGCAGTGGGCCATCACCGATCATTGTAAGTGAGGCATCTGGATGATCCTTGAGGACTTTCTTAAAACTAAGCAGAGTTAGGTAGGGTGCCTTTTTGTCGATAAAGCGACCCACTGCTAGTAGTGATTTAGGTCGTGTTTTTAGTCTCAGATTGAAAAACTTGTCGTCGGGAGCACAAGGTAGGTAGTGAATTTTGTCACTGTCACAGCCTAGGGAGATTAGCTTTTTCTCCATCTCCCTCGATACCGCAACCACCGCGCCTGCGATTTCGAATAGTCGTTGGTATCGGGTTTTGTAACTGTTCACTACGCCGGTTTTGTGAATGTCATAGCCATGGAAGTTCACAATGAGTGGGATCTTTAATTTGTCGCAAGCGTTCATGACACCTACTCCGTTGGGGCCAAACTCTGCGTAGCATAGATCGATTGCGTTTGTCTTTAATGATCGCGTCAAGGCCCTTTCCTTTACGCTAATATTGAGTCCTAGCTTACTGGCAAGTGTGTCGAGGTAAAATTGCCATTGTCTTAGGCCAAAACGGCCGTCTTTTACGTTATGGGTACTCGGATATCCCCCGTAGTAGGTAATGACCTCAGCGTCCATTAAATCCCTATGACGGCGAATAAATGTCTCTGAGGTGCTTTCTAGTGTTGTACTAATGAGAGCGATTTTCATAGGTGAGACCTTGAGCTAATAGTTATTTAGTTCATTGAACGGATGTAGGTTGCCAATGATCGAATTTCATTGTCGTTCAAAACCACATTCCAAGGCGGCATCATTGGGCTTAGTCCGTTGCCGCTGCCACCCTCAGCAATAATTGATTCAATTTCGAGCTGTGAGCGGCGTTGGCCATAATTGGGGTTTGTAAAGTCTGCGATGCTAACGTTGAGTAACTTTTGATCCGGACCATCTCCCTTGCCACTTGCACCGTGGCAACGGGCGCAATTCGTCGCGTAAATTTCCGACACGTCTGCGCTCGTCAATGATTCTAAATTGGAGTCTTTGTCGGCGGCTTCGGTAACCGATCCGCGGACCAGCTTTAGTACCTTCCCCGTTTTACCGGAAGCCTTACCCAAAGTTGTCACGTAGATCTCCCCCGACGGGTGTTGTGTGACCGAGGATATTCCGCGCTGTGCGTAGTCGTTGGATGCAGCCAGTGTGACTTTCTCGGTAACTGTAGCGTTTCTCTCCAGCCGGTATAGGTTGCCAGAGTAGTTGTCTGCGAATAGGTAGTAGCCGTTAAGTTCTTGAAACTTGTTACCGCGGTAAACAACCCCGCCAATGACCGCACGCTCGGTGGCTGTATGGAAATAGGCGTAAACTGGTGTTTTTTGCAGGCCTAGTAGGACGCTCGGACGCTCTGAACCTGTTTCTTCAGAGCCTTCTATAAATGGAAATTGATAGTGTCTGCCAGCCTCGAGGATGTTGATTTCCTCCCACTTTGTCGAGCCAACGTCGCCTCCCCACCATTGTTGTTGGTGCGAATCGAAAGATATTCTGAATGGATTTCTCAGTCCGACGGCCCAATACTCCTCGAGTATCTCTGGGTTATTCAAAAAGGGGTTGTCGAGCGGGATATAGTAGTTCTTAGTATGACCATTCTCAGGTGAACGCTGAATGGGTTTACTGATTTCCCCGCCTTGCTGATCAACGTCGATTCTCAATACACCCATTCGTAGCGTATTGGAGAAATGCTTTTGAGTTGGGGTTCTAACACCTTCACCGATAGCTAGATAGAGAAAGCCGTCGTCACCGAATTCTACCGAGCCGCCATTGTGAAAACCGCTCGACTCACGATTGAGCTCCATCAATACCATTTCACTGTTGTTGGTTTTTTTTACGTCCGCTTTACTCAAATCAAATCGGGATAAATAGTTCTTTTGACGGCCGTCATGTACTGAGGTGTAGTAAACGTATAGATACGGAAAATTCGCTTCTTTGTATGAGAACTTCGGGTGAAAATCGAATCCCAATGCACCATTTTCCATTTCGATAAAACCAACCTTCTGGGTGAGGTCAATAATAAGGTCCGGAGTCGAGTTTTGCTGGCGCGACAGCCGAAAAATCTGGCCGTTACGTTGTAATATATAAAGCGAGTTTGAGTCTGTCTCAGGGCTTTTCACCAACATAGGTTGTTTGAAGCGCAAATCGCCAACAGCGCTCACTAAACCGTACTGAACGGAATCTGTGTTAGAGAACTGCATTCTCAATTGGGTTATCGTGTTGGCAAAATCGCGATCTTTTACAAACGCACCAGCGAGTATTGCAGGAGTCAGGGTCAGAAAAATGATTAATACGCCAGAAATTGTAAAGGCTCTTTTGATGATGTTCTCTAGAAGGTTCTTGATGCTCGTTACTGGACCGAGTTTAAGGCCGCCGAGAACCCCGATTAGCAGGTAAAACATACCACTAAACAGGGCAATTCCAACGACTAAGTTTGGGTCGAAATTACTGGAACTCGTTAGAAATAGTAACAGGGTCGATAGTGAGTAACCGAGCATCAACACAAAGATTCTACCAGCGCTGCTGGAGGCTGAAGAAATGGCCCAAGTTCCAGAAACTATATTCGACAGAAAAAACACAATAGCGTGAACGACGATGAAATAGACATAGAGGGTGATGAGGTCGGAGCTGGAGTAGTCAACCTGGGGGAGCGAAATTAGGCCTTTTGGGATGTACTGAATTGAATTCTCAAAGCTGTGCGCCAACCCTATGGCGGAGGCTATAATGACGAGCTCAAAGAGGAAGAATATCAATTTTCGCATGTGACTAATGTCGATCCGTGTCAAAAGTTGAAAATAGCATAAGCTTTAATAGAGATTTATTAAAGATAGTCACTACGAGAATAATCGGGTGTTTTTTATGATATGTCGCACGTTGGGGTTGCTGCTGTTGGGGTTATCGACTAGCTGTCTTGGCTACACTGGCTGGCATGACGACGAAGGCGGTGCTACCAGAGAGTTTTACAATTCGAAATATCGGCTTCAATGGCGTCATCCGCTAGGCGATTGGCAGGATGCCGACGGTGTACTCAACGGCGATAAACCCTATATATCATTGCCACTAACCACGTCTCACGCCGGTAGTTATGTGGAGTTGGATGTTACGAACATGCTGCGGTCAACATCGGGCGATGGAGAAAACGTCGACTTTTTCTTCAAATCCAAAGGCGACTTTAAGTTCTCGAGTCGAGAATCCGAACAGTTCTCGCCTTCGATCGAGCTCTACATTGCTGATCATTTAAGACAGTTCTTTTCGATACGCGACACGCAGTTGGATATATCCACCAACAAGAATCTTGGTAATAGCGGCAGCGTTAAGGTCGGAAGGCGGTCAAATGGCCTTGTCGGCTTCTCGATTCCGGAGGTATTGGTAAGTGCACCGGAGCTAAAGAAGATCATTCTTCGGCTCCATATAGCCAAAATCTACGGGCGTGGCGCAACGCTGCATGTCTATCGTGTCGCAGCTGGGACGAGTGCTAGCGCGCGAGTTGACTCGGTGCCTACCCATACGGCTATCGCTGCGGCCTATCCGGGTGATCTAGGCATAGGCTCAGACAAGCGGGTTTTGTTTTTCGACGATTTTGATGGACCGAAAAAGATTGAGCTATGGGGAAAGAGATCGCAACGTATTGAGGCGCAAGCACGGTTTGACGAGTCGGCGATGGATTCAGAGGATTCTCACTTAACTTCGGGCAAGGCACTTGAAGTTACCATTAAAAAGGGCAATAACCGAGGTATGAATCGACGTTACAAATTCAAAGATAATGGTTTTGACGAGCCGGAGGAGGCATATTTTCGGTACTATTTACGTCTGTCGAACGACTGGAATAGTGACCTCAGTGGTGGAAAGTTGCCCGGATTCGCAGGCACTTATGGTCGTTCTGGCTGGGGGGGAAGAAAAACGTCTGCTAGCGGAGGGTGGTCGGCAAGGGGCTTCTTTTTCTTAACCTCAGAAGATGAGTCTGGGATACCGTTGACGCCGTTGGGAAACTACGTCTATCACTTAGACCAAGTTAACCGCTATGGCAGTGATTGGATCTGGAGTCAAAACGGTGGCGCATTACTCAAGAACAATCGTTGGTATAGCATTGAGCAACATGTCAAATTGAATTCCCCTGGAAAGAGTGACGGAATCTTACGTGGTTGGTTAGATGGTCGATTGGTTTTTGAGAAACTAGATCTTCGATTTCGTGGCGATACAGCGTTGAAAATTGAAGAAATCTGGTTCAATGTATACCACGGTGGTGGTGATTCGGCACCTCGAGATCTTGTGCTCTATTTGGACAACGTCGTTATCGCCCGAGACTATATTGGCCCTATTCACTCGAACGGCCCGCCGTGAGGCACTGATCAGTGTTCAGGTGCGAACACATATCAGCAACGCACCTATTTGAGCTGCCGGCTCAATCACCATTGAGATCGCTTCAACTAACGGATCATTGAACTTTAGGAAACAAGGATAGTGACTGAGCAATTGCCTGTACCTCCGATAGCTCTAGTGGTTGGTTTATGCAGCCATGGTCTGGCAATGGTTAGAGCCTTGGATCAATGCGGTGCTGAAGTTCATGCCTTTGAGACCAAGAAGAATATCCCTGGTGTTTCTACGAAACTAGCTCGTATCCACTACGTTGAGAGTATCAAGAGCCAAGAACTTATCGCTGACTTGTTGGCGTTTCGAGCGACAATCTCAAAAGAGATTGCTGTTGTCTTGTTTTGCACAAATGACGACAATGTCGCGATAGTGGGGCGTGGCATAGAACAACTGAAATCGCATTTCGAGATAAGTTGGGCCCACTGCCAGCAGGATGTGTTGTCGCTGTTGTTGAAGAGTAACATCGAAAGGCAATGTCAAAATCAGCGGTTGCGTTACCCGAAATCGAAAACACTGCAATCGCCGTCGGATATCCGCGCCATTTCAAACGAGTTGTCTTATCCCTTTATCGTCAAGCCAATAAGACCTCAGTCTGGTTTCAAAGTGGTTAAAGTGAACTCTGAATACGAGCTTGAAGCCGTCGTGAATCGATTTGAAATGGATCTCCCATTTTTGGCTCAAGAGTGGATCGCTGGTGGTGACGAGAGTCTCTTTTTTGGTGCCCTTTATCTTGATCATGGCAGAGTCATTACTTCTTTTGTAGGGCAAAAGTTGGCATCTCACCCTCCGGCGATGGGGCAAACAACTGTGGCAGTGAGCTGTGACAACGATGCCGTTATCGCCGCCACCACCCGTTTTTTCACGGGGCTTGGTTTGTCGGGTCCAGTCTCTCTGGAGTTAAAACGAGATAGAGAAGGGCAGCTATGGGTGATCGAGCCCACCGTCGGACGCACCGATTTTTGGGTGGGGCTCTGTGTTGTTGGGGGTTGTAATCTTCTCGAGCTTGAGTTTCAACATGGCGCTAAACAGCGGTTTTCGAGTCAACAACAACGGCCCGCAATTTGGTTTGATAGTGCCCGTGACGCTCAAGCATTCTTCCGGTACTTTCATCTGCTGGCGCCTTGGTCTAGACAGCGAAAAGTCGCAAGCTACTCCTATTGGCATCGACGTGATTGGATACCGTTTATTATATCCGCCAACAAAACGGCATTACGGGTATGGAATAAGCTGGCTAGAGGGGTTCGACGCTCAGCTGAAACCGTCGTCGACGATGAACGTTATCGTGTAAGAGTTTTTGCGGATATACAATCAATCCCCAATGCCTACCACGACTTATTCCCCAAGGCCGGAGAAGAGGCGCTATTCTTAGGCCACTATTGGTTCTCTAAGATGGTTGAGCATATTGGCGAAACTGCGGGAAAGATATCTGTCTACGGCATTGAATCGGCCAGTGCAAAGCCCGTAGCTCTGTTGCCACTGTGGATGAAATCCAGTCAGAGTGAGACGAATAAGGTGCATTCCCGAAGACGCGTAGTCTCGGGCATGACCAATTATTATTCTCCGCTGTTTGACGCGGTTTATGACGTCTCTGAAATAGATCGGTCAAGAGTTTTTTATCTCATACTTAAGCATGTGTTTGCGCACAAAAGTGGTTGTGATGCGCTGGAGTTTACGCCGGTTCATGGCGCTGTTAAGAGTGATCTTGAACTCGCTGCCCAGTGGGTTGGCTTGCCATCGCTTTCACGTGAGACGACACAAAATTATTATTTGGCTCGTATTACGTCTTATGATGACTTTCGTCGAAATTTGCCGAGTAAATTACTGCACACTATTCGGCGAAAAGCCAATAAGATCAAACAGTCTTCGACGCTTGAGATCTCGGTTTCGGATGGCCGAGACGACTTGACGGCGCTGCTTGAGGAATATCATCACGTCTATCAAAAAAGCTGGAAAATCGACGAGCCTTTCCCAGAGTTTATCAGCGAGCTAGCACTGCATTGTGCCAATAAGGGCTGGTTGAGAATAGGAGTTCTTCGAATTGATGAGGTGGCGGTTGCCGCGCAGATTTGGTTTGTGGTCGGAAACACGGCCTGTATCTACAAGCTTGCCTATCGCGAAGATTATCGATCATTTTCTCCTGGTACACTGCTCACGGACAAGATGATGCAATACGTAATAGATGTTGATCGAGTTAGAAAAGTTGATTTCTTAACCGGCAGCGATCCTTACAAAGAGGATTGGATGGACTCCAGTCGCTTTATGTATAACGTGGTTATCCCAAATGTGAAAAATTTGTCTGGGCTTGCGATGTTCGTCAGATATAGGTTGGCGGTGATTCGTGATCGATATTTCTCGTAAATCTTTAGCCTACCGCCAAGATCGGTTGGCTCTGAGGGCGAGTTATCTCGAAATACGCTTATCCTGCTGATCAAGGTTTGGCACGGCTGAGTGGGGTATTGCGTTAAAGCGTGACTGCTGATCCGCTCGATACGGATTCACTTAGGGTTTCGCTCTTTGCAGTTCCCAAGAAGTGAGCCATTGCAAAATCCTAGGTTCACATTGACGTTGATATTCGTGCTGCTGATGTATCAGCCAGTCAAAATCCATGTTCTTGGAGCCACAGCTCCAACGTCATCAGTAGCCAAATGAGCTCGCCATAATAGGCTGCGTGGCCATCGCGATGCTGGCGCAGTGTATTATCGATAAAGTGTGGCTTGAAGAAACCACGTTTTTTTAATTGCTCTAGAGCTTCGTAGGCCATGTCTCTAAGCGGTTGATAGTCTCGCATCCAGACGCCGAAGGGCAGCCCAAACCCATGTTTGCTCTTGTTTATAGTGCTGTCGGGGAGCCAGCCGGTAAGCGCAGCTTTAAAAAAATGACGCAACTGGTTGTCTTTGAGTTTGATATCGCTGGGGATACGGGTGGAAAATTCGACCAGATCATCGTGGAGTAGTGGGTAGCCAACTTCGACGCCGGCGAGTTCGCACATTCGGCCGACTTTGCGCAGGTCGTTGTCTGCTAGGGTGATTTGCCAGTCCATGAACATCATGCGATTAAGAGCGCTCGCACTTTGCGGGGTGTGGTAGATGGCTCGGAGTAAGTCGAGAGGATAGGCTAAGCAACAGTCGTCCAGAAATTCTTGTTCAAAGACATCTGTCGGCAGATTGCGGTGGAGAAAGTTATAGCTCTGTAATCGATCGGGTAACGGCGTTTTTGCTTGTGCAATGTAACTGCGCGCTTTTGCTACAAGAGGTATTCGCTGCGGCAGTAGCTCAATGGCGGGTTCGAGTAGTCGCTCTCTAAAGGCCTGTGGAGCGCGCTGATAGTGTTCAAATAGTCGCTGTTTGGCGTAGCGCTCATTGCCGGCGAAGAGCTCATCACCACCGTCGCCCGCAAGTAACCGCTCTGTGCCGCGTTCTGACGCGAATTTAGCGCATAAGTAGGTCGGTAGAGCGGAGGAGTTTCCAAACGGCTCATCGAAGGCGGCGGCGACCTTAGGCAGGGCTTCAACGATATCTTTCGGCGTTACATAGTACTCGTGCAGTTCTACACCGAAATGTTTGGCCGTGGCCCTCGCGAACTCAATTTCGTCGTAACCTTGAGCAGAAAAACCCATAGAGTAGGCCGGGCAAGTTTGTTGTTCCGAGAGAACTCCTGTAACGGTTGAACTGTCCAAGCCGCCACTTAGAAATGATCCATTTGAGCGGTCACTTTGGTATTCGTCGGCCACAGCAGTGCGTAAAATCTCTTTAAGCTCTTCGGCCTGTTCGCGCTCGGTTTGTCGATTATCTTCGCTGAATTGCGCCTGCCAGTAGCGATTGGCCTCGAATTTTCCATCACAGCTTTGAATATAGTGACCAGCGGGTAACTTGCGCAGGCCCTCGTAGAGCGTATCGGGGCTTGGGATCATATGGAAATATAGATAGTTATAGATACCCTGCGGCTTGAGTTTTTTCTCAATGACTCCAACTTCAAATAGAGCGTTGGGCGAACTCGCCACAGCCAAGCCATTTTCTGTCGCGCAGTAGTACAGAGGATGACGATTCATGCGGTCTACGCCGGCGAAGAATAGATCTTTCTCGGTATCGATTAAGATAAACGAAAAGCTACCTTGTATCTCGGTCAAGCATTCGGGCCCGGCGTCTTGATAGGCTTGGACTAAGGTCTCGGTGGGCGTGTGGTCATTCGAAAATTCTCGCCATTGAGGGCGTTTCCAGCGGGGGTGACCTACAATAGAAGCAATGATAATCTGTGTTGACTGTGCGATTTTGGCTGTCGAAACTAAACCATATTGCCGTCGCTGAAGTGAATCGATTTTTAAACAAGTGTTTAATGCGCGACTGATACGCTGCAAATGTTCGTCAACTGGTTTTACCGCTTGAACACTGTTTTGCCATCCGCATTGTACTTGCGCGAATAGTTGGCCTGACAATGAGGTCATCGGTGATTCCTTTCCAGATGTGTCTGTGGTCGAACTAGAGCCTTTTGATATTGTGGATGAGCTCAGTCCATTATTCAACGCTGCGGTTGAGTAAAGCAGGTGATGGAGAAGACAGTGAATAAAACGTTGACGGATATCGGCAAAAAAATGATAGTGGTTGATATCATCACTAACGCGCAAAGACGAGGATTGGTCGGATGACGCTTGAGGAACTAAAGGATATTGTTGGTGAGGTTTTACAACTAGGTGATCGTGTTGCGAGCTTCGATCGAAACACCGGTTTACTCGGTAATATTCCCGAATTTGACTCTATGGCTGTTGTCGCCGTAATTACTGCACTTGAGGACAGCTACAGCATTGAGTTAGATGATGATGAAATCACAGCCGATATATTCGAAACCCTGGGCAGCCTCTGCGATTTTGTCTCCGAAAAGGTATCTGGCTGACGATTAGTCATGCAGATCTGTCGCTATATTTCCATCGCGGGTATTGCCCAGTTTGGTGTTTTTCACTTACCAGATGATAAGTGCTGGCCCAGTCGCTGGGTGCTGATTTGTCCGCCTTTTGCTGAAGAACTCAACAAAACCAGAAGGCTTATGGCGGAGCAGTCTCGTCAATTGGCGGCGGCGGGCTTTGGCGTGCTGCTGCTCGATCTCGATGGCACCGGTGACAGTCCGCTAGCGTTATATGGCGAAGGCTCTGAAACTCAACTGAGTTGGACGCACTGGGTGCAGCAGCTCTGCGCTGGGCTCGAGTGGCTAGGGCAAAACCGCGTCACTCATGTTCAATTGTTGGGCCTTAGACTCGGCGCATTGCTGGCGCTCGAGCTCTTACAGTCGACTCAAGTTGATGAATCAACGCACCGTTACCCAAAGATTGACCATTTAGTACTGTGGCAACCGGTGACGAGTGGTAAGACGTACATGACGCAGTTTCTTAGGCTAAGAATTGCGGCGACGATGATGTCGAACAATGAAGCCGAAACGGTTTCGAGTCTGCGTAAGCTGGCGGTTGACGACGGTTTTGTTGAGGTGGCGGGTTATCGGTTACCGCGCCAGCTAATTGAACAACTAGACCTCAAAAAAATTGAGAGCTTTAGTCTCCCCGCAGCCCTAAATATTGATTGGTTTGATATCTCCCGTACACCGGCTAAGGCGTTGCCGCCGAATAGCTCTAAGGTAATTCAAACATGGCGCGATACCGAAATCGAAATCGATATCCACCGCATTGATAGTGATGCATTTTGGAGTACGCAAGAGCTGGTCAGCG
>Ga0209081_1001403_pt1 | contig 14424 bp, 7 predicted proteins | sample GOMGulsemesocosm_4_FD_184636 | JGI IMG/M metagenome (GOLD analysis project Ga0209081, IMG submission 184636) | Methane-oxidizing microbial communities from mesocosms in the Gulf of Mexico - GOM15B Gulf of Mexico (SPAdes) (version 2) | ecosystem: Environmental > Aquatic > Marine > Cold seeps... | reverse complement strand
CATCTCTCCCCAACGGCCTCGGGTCTTGGGCGCGCGCAGCGCCTGCACCAGCCTGCGGGTCTCGCCGCCCAGCGCCGCCTGCCCCTCGGTCAGGCTTTTCACCTGTTCGCGGATGGCACCATAAGCCTCGGTGCGGGCCTGCTCGATCTCTTTGATGCGGTCCCCGAACTGGCCCAGTTTCTCGTCCAGCGGCTTGACCAGATTTTCAATCGCCGCGTGGCGCTTGGCCAAATCGGCATCGGCAGTCTGCGAATGGTTTTTGAACCGCTCACTGACCAGAGACAGGAAATTCTCCGAATTCTGTTTCAGCACAGCGGACGCCAGCGATTCGAATTTGTGCTCCAGCTGCTGGTTCATCTTATTCAGCTCTTGCAACCGCGCGACGTGCTCGCTTTTCAGCACTTTCACTTCTGCTTCGGCGTGATGGCGCGCCGCCACTTCGCCATCGCGAAGTTGGCGAAGTGCAGCAAGCTCCCCGGCCAGCTCTGGTACCCGCATCACATCCGTTTGCATCGAAGCACAGGTCTGGCGAAGCTCAATATTCTCGCGTCGCAAACCCTCGATCACCGAGACCTGACTGCGTGCCGAAAGCCAAAGCACCGCAAATAAAACGGTGCCCGCAGCCAAGGCCAGTGCGGCCACCGGCCACAGAGAAGGATCTATCTGCACAGAAGTGCTCCCTGTTTTGTAATCTGGCGCTTAGGTACGGCCAAATAGCCGTTCAATATCGGCCAGTTTCAATTCTACATAGGTGGGGCGGCCATGGTTGCACTGGCCGGAATGCGGCGTCGCCTCCATTTCACGCAGCAGGGCGTTCATCTCTTCGCCGCGCATACGACGCCCCGACCGGATTGATCCATGACAGGCCACCCGACTCAGGATCGCCTCAACCTTGGCCTGCACCAATTGGCTGCTGCCCTGATCATCCAGCTCATCCAGAATATCCTTGATCATCGCCTCGGCGTTGACCTCGCCCAAAATGGCCGGGGTCTGCCGCACTGCAATGGCGCTGCCGCCAAAGGGCTCGATGCCCAGACCAAATTTCTCCAACTCGGTCGCGACCTCCAGCAGTCGCGCGCAGTCATTCTCGCTCAGCTCGACAATCTCGGGGATCAGCAGCGCCTGCGCGGCCACACCGTTTTCCGCCATCTGGCGTTTCAGCCGCTCGTAAACCAGCCGCTCATGCGCGGCGTGCTGATCAACAATCACCATGCCATCGGCGGTCTGGGCAATAATATAGTTTTCATGCACCTGCCCGCGTGCCGCACCCAGCGGCAGATGCTCGGCCCCGGGCACGCTGGCCTCTCCCGCCTCTGACATGGGCCCCGGGGCCTCGACCAGCTGGCCACTATAACTCTCGGCCAATTCAGCAAAGCCCATGCTGGGCGGCATTTCCGCCGGGCGCTGACCGGCATAAGCCGCACCTCGTGCCCCCAGTGACGGACGGTCCATCTGGTAGACACGCGGCGCGCCACTGGCGGTGGGCAGTTCCGGGCGCAGGGCCCCCAATGTGGCACCGCCCACTGTGGATGACGCCCGATGCCCCGCCTCAGCCAGCGCATGGCGCAGCGCCGAGACGATCAGCCCGCGCGCAATACCCGGATCCCGAAACCGCACCTCGGATTTGGCCGGATGCACATTGACGTCCACCAGCTCAGGGTCACAATCCAGAAACAGCGCCGCCGCCGGATGGCGATCCCGGCTCAGAAAGTCAAAATAGGCGCCGCGCAGAGCGCCCTGCAGCATTTTATCCTTCACCGGCCGTGTGTTGACGAACAGGAACTGCGCCACCGCTGCGCCGCGTGAATAGGTCGGCAGTGCCGCATAACCATAGAGCCGGATACCATCACGGGTGGCATCAATCTTTAGCGCGTTCTCCGCAAACTCTCGCCCCAGAACCGAGGCCAGCCGCCCGTGCAGCGCATCAAAAAGATCACCACTCAGCGGATCGGCACGGAATGTGACGCGCCCCTGACCACCCCCCGAGACATCGCGCAGAGTAAATCCAATCGACGGTTCCGCCATTGCCAATCGCTTGATGACATCGGAAATCGCCTGAGATTCAGCGCGGTCGGTGCGCATGAACTTCAACCGGGCCGGCGTGGCATAGAACAGATCAGACAGCTCAACCACGGTGCCGGATCGCAGCGCCGCCGGACGCACAGGTTCCAACTGACCACCGGCCACGCGGATCATCGCCGCCTCATGTCCCTTGGCACGACTGGTAATGCTCAACCGCCCCACCGCGCCCAGACTGGGCAGCGCCTCGCCGCGAAAGCCAAATGTGTGAATATTCAACAGATCCGAGCCGTCAATCTTCGACGTTGCATGACGCGACAGCGCCAATGGCAGATCCTCGGGCGACATGCCATAGCCGTCATCGGTGACGCGGATCAGCGTTTTGCCACCATCTGCGATGTCGATGCCAATACGGGTCGCACCTGCATCAATAGCGTTCTCAACCAATTCCTTGACCGCCGAGGCAGGCCGCTCGACCACCTCTCCCGCAGCAATTCGGTTAATGGCGGCATCGTCCAACTGGCGGATTACCGGGCGCGTGGTGTCGCTGATTTTGGGGTCGGGAACGGTCATACCGCTAAATTTAGCAGAGCACCGCGATTCCACCAGCGCAAAAACCAAAGCGCGCCCTAAATGGCCATGCCCGAAACCAGGCCAATGAAGTTGCCATTGCCATTGCCGCTAATGCGCTATCGAGTGCATTTTTGTCCACTTAGTCAAATTTACAGCTCAGAATGCGCGTCACTCGCTTGCGAAGATGCGGCCCCCATGCCACCGTTGTCCAAACTTTCGAGGACGCATGATGGACAGCCAAACAGCCGAACAAACCGCGCAGATGACACAACTGACACACCCGCGAAATCCCGGCATGGCGCTGGATCTGGACTGGGTTATTGGCGTACAGGCCAATACCTCGGCCATTGAACGCCGCGCCGCCAGCCTGCCGGGACGACGCTGCGTCAAAAAGGATTATCAGGCAGCCTGGCTTCTCAAAGCGATCACCTGCATCGACCTGACCACCCTGTCCGGTGATGACACCGTGGGCCGGGTTCGCCGCCTTTGTGCCAAGGCGCGTCAACCGGTACGCGCCGAACTGCTGGATGCACTGGGGGTTGCGGGCATCACCACCGGTGCAGTCTGCGTCTATCACGATATGGTCGCCCCTGCGGTTCAGGCCCTGCAGGGCACGGGCATTCCAGTGGCCGCAGTCTCGACCGGCTTTCCGGCAGGTCTGTCCCCCTTTCATCTGCGGCTCGCCGAAATCAAAGAGAGCGTCAAAGCAGGCGCCGAAGAAATCGACATCGTAATTTCCCGTCGCCACGTGCTGACCCAAAACTGGCAGGTACTATACGACGAAATGAAGGCCTTTCGAGCGGCCTGCGGCGATGCCCACGTCAAGGCAATCCTCGCCACCGGAGAGCTGGGCACCCTGCGCAACGTCGCCCGAGCCTCGCTGATCTGCATGATGGCGGGTGCTGATTTTATCAAGACCTCGACCGGTAAGGAAAGCATCAATGCCACCCTGCCGGTATCACTGGTGATGATCCGCGCCATCCGCGACTATTATGACCGCACTGGCTACCGCATTGGCTATAAACCAGCAGGTGGCATCTCTAAGGCCAAGGATTCGCTGGTGTATCTGTCGCTGATCAAAGAGGAACTAGGCACCCGCTGGCTCATGCCAGACCTGTTCCGCTTTGGAGCCAGCTCTTTGCTGGGTGATATCGAGCGCCAGTTGGAACATCACGTCACCGGCGCCTATTCGGCCGGCTACCGCCACGCAATGGCATAACGCCGGTTCGGCTCTATCCGGAATTTTCAAAAATTCCGGGCCGTTTTCTGTCAAGAAAACGGATACAGGACAAAAGGTTGATACTATGACCGTACAAGAGATCTTTAAAACCATGGACTATGGCCCCGCCCCCGAAAGCGCAGTCGAGGCACTGGCTTGGCTGGTAGACCAAGGTGACCGTTTTGGCCATTTTATCGACGGCGCTTTCACCGCCCCCGGCGACGGTTTTGACAGCCGCAATCCAGCCACAGGTGAGGTCCTGGCGACCCTGACACAGGCCAGCCAATCGGACGTAGATACAGCCGTTGCCGCCGCCCGCAAAGCGCAACCAAAATGGGAAGCTCTGGGTGGTCCGGGCCGCGCCAAATATCTCTATGCACTTGCCCGGCTGTTGCAAAAACACGCGCGGTTGTTTGCGGTGCTGGAAACACTGGACAACGGCAAACCGATCCGCGAGGCGCGTGACATCGACATCCCGCTGGCACAGCGACATTTCTACTATCACGCCGGCATGGCGCAACTGATGGACGCTGAATTGCCCGAGGCCCAGCCACTGGGGGTTTGCGGCCAGATCATCCCGTGGAATTTCCCGCTGCTGATGCTGTCATGGAAAATCGCCCCGGCGCTGGCCATGGGCAATACCGTGGTACTGAAACCGGCCGAATACACGTCACTGACCGCGCTGCTGTTTGCCGACATCTGCCGCCAGGCCGGGCTTCCGGCGGGCGTGGTCAATATCGTCACCGGCGACGGTGCTGTGGGCGAAATGATCGTCGCGGCTGAGGTCGACAAGATTGCCTTTACCGGCTCCACCTCGGTGGGTCGTCGCATCCGCCAGGCCACTGCCGGGTCGGGCAAGGCACTGACCCTCGAGCTGGGCGGCAAAAGCCCCTATATCGTGTTCGACGACGCCGACATCGACTCGGCTATCGAAGGGCTGGTCGATGCGATCTGGTTCAATCAGGGTCAGGTCTGCTGCGCCGGCTCGCGACTACTGGTACAAGAGGGCATCTCCGAGGTCTTTCACACCAAACTGCGGGCCCGTATGGATAAGCTACGCATCGGCAACCCGCTGGACAAATGCATTGACGTTGGGGCTCTGGTTGACCCGGTGCAGCTGAACACCATCATTGATATGATCGCCGCCAATACCGCTGGCGATATGTATCAGCCCCAGATCGAAATGCCCGAGTTCGGCTGCTTCTATCCCCCCACCCTGATCGAAGGGCTAACCCCTTCCGATACCCTGATGCAGGAAGAAATCTTTGGCCCGGTGCTGGTCTCCAGCACCTTCCGCACCCCGGCCGAGGCCGTCGAGATGGCCAATAACAGCCGCTACGGGCTGGCCGCGACGCTGTGGAGCGAGAACATCAACCTGACGTTGGATATTGCTCCCAAACTGGTGGCTGGCGTGGTCTGGATCAACGGCACCAATATGTTCGACGCCGCCGCCGGCTTTGGCGGCGTTCGCGAAAGCGGCTTTGGCCGCGAAGGTGGCTGGGAGGGTCTGGGCGCCTATACCAAATCCAAAATCAAGACCAAACCACTGGCCCCAATCGAAAACTTTGAGGGTAATGGCACCCCGATTGATACACTACACCGCACCGCAAAAATGTACATCGGCGGCAAACAGTCCCGCCCCGACAGCGGCTATTCTCAAGCCATATATGGTAAAACCGGCACCCTGCTGGGCCATGTCGGTCTGGCCAGCCGCAAGGATGTGCGCAACGCAGTCGAGGCCGCTGCCGGGGCCAAAAGCTGGGCCAAAACCACTGGCCATCTGCGCGCACAGATCCTCTATTACATTGGTGAAAACCTGTCAGCCCGCGCCGAAGAATTCACCCACCGCATTGACACAATGACCGGTAAAAAGGGCGGCGCGGCTGAGGTCGAGACCTCAATTCAGCGCCTGTTCTCTGCCGCCGCCTGGGCCGATAAATACGATGGCCAGGTGCATAGCGTCCCCATTCGCGGAGTCGCACTGGCAATGAAGGAACCGCTTGGCGTCATCGGCGCGCTCTGCGCAGATGAGGCGCCCCTGCTGGGACTGGTCTCCGTTATGGCCCCCGCCATTGCCATGGGCAACCGCGTGGTGCTTGCCGCCTCACAGCCTTTCCCGCTGGCCGCCACCGATTTCTATCAGGTTCTGGATACCTCGGATGTACCTGCCGGGGTGGTCAACATTCTGACTGGCCCCCACACCGAGACGGCCAAACCACTGGCGCTGCACCTGAATGTCGACGCAGTATGGAGCTTCTCCTCCAGCGATCTGTCAGCCACAATCGAGACCGCATCCGCAGGAAATCTAAAACGCACCTGGGTCAACAACAAACAAGCAATCGACTGGTCACAAGACCATTCCAAACGCTTTCTGCAGGCCGCAACCGAAGTCAAAAACATCTGGGTACCCTACGGGGAGTGACCCCGGACACTAGGGGTCCCCTTCATCTGGCTGAAAATATCCCGGGGGTATGGGGGCTGGCCCCCATGCCAACCTATCCCCATGCCAACCTATCAAAAATCGATAGCGATACCCTTTTTCTCCCAATCGCCATAACGCGCCGGGTCCAGCCCATCACGCCCCCCCAACTCTACCGGCGGCGGCGCTTTGGCGGCGGCGATTAAGCGACGCTCTTCGGCCTCAGCCAGAGCGCGAACGGCGGCAGGTGGCAGGTCTTTTATCTGGGATGGGTTCTGGCCGGTCATTACAGGTTCCTTTATGCGGCACCATGCTATCGGGGTAACCCCTTGATAGTGCCATATTCATTACTTGCCGTGAGAATTATATCCGCCCAAATATCTACCTTCTTTGGCTTGAAGTAAATCAGAGAACGGGCTGATCTACGGGTTCTGCTCTGCAGGTATTCAGATCAACAAAAGCGTGACATCGGAGATTTGATCCGGTTGCCGCCGTTTACCAGAGTAGACCAGTCCCCCTCTCAGCTGCTCATGCTGGCCAAGGGGGACCCTTTGTCTTCAGGATGATGCTTCCCGCGATTCAGGCCAGCAGGTCAAACACCTCACCACCGATCTTCAGGTTGATTCCATCTGGCCCTCCGCCATCGACCAGCGCCCAGATAATCTGTTCGGTGGGTCTGTAGATAACAAAGGCCTCCTCTACCGCGTCATCACCCGAGCGTTCACCGGCGTCATTCGCGGTATGGGTCAGATTGACTTGGAAATCATCCGCCGAGGCGGTGGAGTCTCCAAACAGCAGCACATCGCCCTCAGCCGCCGAATAATCCTGCACCCAGTCCGAACCGTGGTCCATGATGCCAAGGTGGTAGAACTTATCGGCACCTGTACCGCCGTTGATCCGATCATAGCCAAAGCCACCGTTGACAAAGTCATCACCCGCGCCGCCAAAAATCAGATCGGAATAGGCCGACCCGGTGATCACGTCATCACCGTTTTGGCCCTGCAAGTCGTCGACGCCAAAGCCACCGGAAATAGTGTCATTGCCATCTTGGCCAAAGACCAGGTCGTTGCCGCCCGCCGCATTGATTATGTCATTACCGGCACCACCAAAGATCACATCGCGCAGATCGCCGCTTTCGGGGCCGCCGTTGATGCTATCATTGCCGTTGCCGCCATTCAGGGTGTCATTGCCGGTGCCACCCAGCAGGGTGTCATCGCCGCCATTGCCGACCAGCCGATCATTGTCAGCCAGACCGGTGATCAAGTCGGCGCCTTCAGCACCAATCAGCACATCAGCTTCTGGTGTTCCGGTTAGTACCAGTCCACTGCTGCCAGCGGCCAGAGCACTCATTTCGGCGGTTGTCAGGGTGCGATCAGCAAATTGGAAACTCTCAAATTCGCCAGCCTGATCAGTTCCCTGGCTCGACACAATAGTGAACACATCTGCAGCCTCGGACACAGTTGCATCACCGATGTTGACGTCGAAACCAACAGTATCATCACCCGTGCCACCGTTCATAGTATCATCACCCAGACCCCCGATGATGAAGTCATCCCCGGCAAGGCCGTTTAACAGGTCATTCTGGGCGGTGGTTGAGCGGTTTTCGAGCAGATTGTTCCCCGACAAATCGAAGTCACGCCATGCATCCAAGGCCGTTACCACGTCAACCGGGTTGTCAAAGATGTATTGCCCCACCAAAACACCTGAACTGAAGAAGGCGACTTCTGACAGAGTACCTTTGACGTCGCTCGCATTGGCCGGTGTGTTCTTGTCAAAAACCCCTGTCAACTGGACCAGATAATCGCTGCCTAGTGTGTTCTCAAAGAACAGCACCGATGATTCATCCGCCGACGTGACGATCCCATCCAGTTTAACCGGAGCAGGCGTTTCTGTCACAGACAGTGATTTGTCCTGAGCGTTGATAAACCGCTGCCCGTTAAAACTTGTTGTGGTAAGGGCGGCGATGATTTCGTGCGAGGCTGCCATCGATACCGATCCAACACTCGAACCCGCAACCGCACCGGCAATCAATGCGCCGGTTCCCGGCAGCGAATAGGGTTCGGCGGCACCGTAGTTCACGACGTAACCCATATCCTGAAGCGAGCCAATTGTCACCCGGCTAAGCGGCATCGGCGGGCTGTTCTCCGCATATCCCGTCATCAGCTCTGTGACAAAAACGGCTTCAGACCAGTGACTGCCTGCAGTGCCCGGTCCACCAGTGGTTTGGAGTGGCACCGAGGTGGCGCTGGACCCCAACAAGGTCGAATACTCGCGGATTGCATTGGCACCGGTGTAGTTAAAACCGGATTTCAGCCCCAACCCTTGCCACAGGGTTCCGATGCCAAGCACATGGCCCATTTCATGCTCAATAACATCCTGCAAAATGCCTTTGGAAACCATTTCAGCCAAATCTGCAGAATCGAATTGCATCATGCCTAGGGTAGGCAAACTTGATCCCGAACGGAACTCTCGCGGACCGGCTTGGCCAAGGATGGAACCGGCACCATCAATATAAGTGACCGAGGCCTCAATGAGAAGGTCGTCGATCAGACCCAAGCGTGCATGGTTCACATCCGGCAGGTCGCCGGTAATGATGCTTTCCCAGGTTGCTGCGGCATTATCAAAATAAGCTTGATACGCAGCGTCCCCCGAATAGGCGATGGTGATTTCGAAACCCGAGGATGGAGCTGGGGCAGTGGTGACATGGGACACTGACAGTTTGTACGTCCCAGTGCCGCCATAGGCACCCGCCGAAATGTAATGCTGGCCTGTACTGCTGGCAGTAAATTCCAGCCGGGAATTCGTCCCGGCACCACCATCGTCATTGAATGCGCCAGGGATTTCGGTGCCTGCGGAGTTGAAGATCCCCCGCAAATACGGGTCCGCTAATGTCCCGACACCGGTTTCAACGCCTTCCAGGTCAAGTCGATATGTCTGCCCCTCAACAAGGTTTACAGCAAACCAATCATTATCGCCAATGGTCTCGATCGACCCGGTTGAAGATCCGCCTACAGGCACGGTTCCGGTTGTTTCGATTGTTTCGGTAAAATCATCCGTCGGGCTGCCGGTGCTGGTTTGGCTCAGCGACAGCTTGTAAGTTCCAACGCCTGCCCCAAATGCCGAGGCCGAGATGAAATAATCGCCAGTGGTTGTCGGCGTGAAATCAATCTGGCTGTTCAGCCCGGTGCCTCCATCATCATTGGTGGTCCCCGATACCAATGTTCCCGAGGCATCATAAACTCCTGCCAGCAATGGATCGCTCAGAGTTTCGCCGGTGGTGGCCGATCCTTCGAGATTGATCTGATAAGTGTCGCCCGCCGTGAGCCGCACCTTGAACCAGTCCTGATCGCTGGCGCTTTCGATATTGCCTGTGGCCGTACCATCTATCGAGATTGCTCCAGTGGTACCGAGGGTTGCGGCGAAGTCATCTGTTCCGCCGGCATCAGCAATCGAGACTTTGTAGGTTCCGGTACCAGCGCCATAGGCTCCTGCTGCCAAATAGAACGTCCCGGTGCTAGCGGCCGTAAAGCTGACCTGACTGTTTAGCCCGGTGCCCCCGTCATCATTGCCTGTCCCCGAGACCAGCGCCCCTGAGCTGTCATAGAGCCCCCGGAAAAACGGATCACTCAGAGTGCCACCACTGGTGGCGGCCCCTTCAAGATCAACTTGGTAGACACGGCCAGCCGTTAGCGAAACGGAGAACCAGTCTTGGTCTTCAGCGGTTTCAATCGAACCGGTGGAAGAACCGCCCAGGCTAACGCTGCCAGAAGTGGAGCTGTCGCCTGCAAAATCATCGCGGCTAACGGCATCTGTCGAGACCGACAGCGTATAAGTACCCTGGTTGTCCGCATAGCCACCAACGCTGACAAAGTAGGTGCCCGCACTTGTTGGCGTAAAGTCGACCAAACTGTTCAGCCCGGCCCCGCCATCATCGTTGGTCGTGCCAGCAATAAGAGCCCCGGAACTGTCATATATCCCGTTCAGGAAGGTATCTGGCAGGGTGCCCATGTCCGTTGGGCTGCCTTCAAGGTCAAAATGGTACGCCCGGCCGGATTCAAGGGAGATAGAGAACCAGTCTTGATCGCCGCTCTCCTCGACACTCCCCGAGACAGACCCATCGACGGAAACCGTTCCGGTCGTCGATCTGTCATCGGCAAAATCGTCGGCCGCGCCCAGATCTTCGAAAGCCAATGTATAGGTTCCGGTACTGTCGCCAAAGGCTCCAGCTGCAATAAAGTGGCGTCCTGTACTCGCCGCAGTGAATTCCAACAAACTGTCAAGACCGCCGCCGCCATCATCGTTTGTCGACCCCGGAAGCAGAGTGCCCGAACTGTCGTGGATGCCGCGAATGAACGGGTCACCAAGCGTGCCACCGCCAGAATAGGATCCGGTCAGAGCCATCCGATAGGTGTGGCCTGCAATCAGATCGGCCCCAAACCAGTCGTTATCGCCGGGCACTTCGATGGAGCCGGTGATGATACCGCTGGCCGACAGGCTGCCGATGGTTGAGATATCGGCCGAAAAGTCATCAGAACTGCCAACATTGGCAACCGCCAGTGTATAGGTTCCGGCGGAATTACCGTATGCCCCAGCCGAAATATAGTACACGCCATCCGCATCGGGGCTAAAGGTCAGCTGACTGTTGAGCCCGGTGCCGCCGTCGTCATTGGTGCTTGAGGCAAGAAGGGTGCCATCGGCAGAGTGAATGCCCCGCAGGAAGGGGTCCGACAAGGTCCCGTCCGAAGTCGGTGCGCCTTTCAGATCGATAACATATTCCCGCCCTGCGACCAGTTCGACCCGGAACCAGTCAGTATCATTGGCCGTCTCAAGGGTGCCCGTGACCGATCCATCCACAGCAACGGTGCCACTGGTATCAACCGTGTCCGTTTGGTCATCGGTCACGCCCAGATCCTGCACTTCTACTTCATAGGTTCCGACCGAGCTGCTATAACCACCCGCCGCGATATAAAAGGTGCCAGATGTGGTTGGGGTGAAACTTAACTGGCTGTTCAGGCCGGTGCCGCCGTCATCATTGGTTGTTCCGTCTAGCAACTCCCCCGAAGAATTATGAATGCCACGCAGATAAGGGTCTGACAATGTTCCGTCACTGGTTGCATTGCCTCTAACGTCGATCTGATATTCGTGTCCGGCGACCAATTCGACCTGGAACCAATCTTGATCATTAGGTTGTTCCAGCGCGCCCGTGGAAACCGCTCCGACCGGAACAAAGCCAGTTGTCGATGTTGTGTTCGAAAAATCGTCATCGAACCCAAGATCGGTGAGAGACAACCGGTAGTCACCCGTATTGCTGCCATAAGCGCCAGCAGCGAGGAAATACCGCCCCGATGTTGGTGCGGTAAATTCCAAAAGACTGTTCAGGCCCGGGCCGTCATCATCATCGGTGGTGCCCGGAATCAGAGTACCACTTGCGTCATAAATCCCACGGAAATACGGATCGGATAAAGCCGTGCCAAAGCCTATACCATCTAGTTCAATACGGTAGGTGCGTCCGGCAACTAGGTCAGCGCCAAACCAGTCCTGATCATTGGCCATTTCGATGGACCCGGCGGAGATTCCCCCAACCGAGATCGCACCCGCAGTTGATACATTTTCTAAGAAGTCATCGGGCATTTCAAGTTCCCCATCATTTGCTTACCGGGCGATATGCGCCCAAAAAGCGGTTCAACAACGTGCAAGTCTGCGACTATACCAGACAGTCCTAATAAATTCCGATTGCCTAATAAATTCCGATTGCGAGTAATCGAACGAAGGTCACTTCGTCAAGATATCCAGTCTCCCGGAAGGACCATGTGTTCTGAAAACTGCGAATGGCAGATCGTGTTTCGTTGTCAAACAAACCGTCAATTTCTCCACAATCATAGCCCAGAGACTCTAACGTTTTTTCAATTCTGAGTTTTGTAGCGAGATCCAGAAACAGATTATTTTCCTGTTCCTTCGCCAATTTTTCTTCGCTTAGTGTCGGGCTCATGACTTGCAGATGACTGTCTGCTTCAACCAGATAAATTTGCCCCGAGTAACCAGCATCCATCCACTGAAAAGAAATTCCATCAGTAGCCAAGATTAGAAAAACCAATGCTGCGGCAAAAGCTTCGTGTCCCAAACCAACTCCGCTCAAGTGGACTTATCAACATACTGAGAATGGTTAACGCAGCTTAAAAAAACTTCAGAGCATTAGTCAACACTTCTCTCAGCATCAGCATCCCAGTGAGCGATACCTATCTTTCGCCAGAGGCAGCGTTTAGAGCCACCCTGCTTACTGCTTACGCGTGTAGAGGTGTCCAACGCGCAAGGCCTAACGACATTGCTCATACTGCGCTCGGCGTGGATTTAAGGGCCTGGCTGGGCATAGAAGAACGGTTAGGGCAATATACAGGTTCCTTTATGCTGCACCCATGATATACGCCGCTGTCGCGCAGGAACACCCCGCGCCTGTCCAGGAGTCGACAATGTCTAAGCCAGCAACCCAGTCAGCAACTCAGGCAGCAACTCAGGCGCGCCGCAGCGCCATATATCTGCTGGATCAGGTGCTGGGCGAGGGTCGGTTGCTACCGGAAATCCTTGCGACCGGAACATTGGACAAACTCCCCCCCGAGGACCGCGCCCGTGCGCAGCGGCTGGCGCTGGAAACCCTGCGCGGGCTGGAACGCGCCGATAGGCTGCTCAAAAAGCACCTGCGCAAATCCACCCCGCTGATGGTGCATAATGTGCTGCGGCTGGGCACAGTCGAGCTGTGCCAGGGGGCTGCGGCACATGGTGTGGTCAATTCGATGGTCGAAATTATCTCCAAACACAAACACCACGGCAAACTCAAAGGTCTGGTCAACGCGGTGCTGCGCAAAATCGCGGCGGATGGACCGGCAGGTTGGGCGGAACTGCGCGTACCACGATTGCCAAAATGGCTGCGCAGCCCGCTGGCACAGGCCTGGGGCAACCCAGAAATGCTGGCGATTGAAAAGGCGCATTTCGCTGGCGCGCCACTGGATATCAGCAGCAAACCCGGCACCGATCTCTCGGCTCTTGGTGGCAATCTACTGCCGACCGGCTCCACCCGCCTGGCCGATCCCGGACAAGTCACCGCGCTGCCGGGCTATAAGGATGGCTCATGGTGGGTGCAGGACGCCGCGGCGGCGCTGCCGGCACAGGTGCTGAACATGCAAGCGGGTGAAACAGTGTTGGACCTTTGCGCCGCACCGGGTGGCAAGACCATGCAAATGGCCGCGACAGGGGCCAAGGTCACCGCCGTGGATCTGTCCAAAGGCCGTATGGCACGGGTAGAGGAAAACCTGTCACGTACGGGGCTAAAGGCAACTCTGGTGGTCGGCGACGCGCTGGAACAGCAGGGACAATACGATGCGGTTCTGCTCGACGCGCCCTGCTCTGCCACCGGCACCATCCGCCGCCACCCCGATCTGCCGCACGCCAAGGATGGCAGCGAATTTGGCCCGCTGATCGAATTACAGGCCCGGATGCTGGCCCATGCCTGGACCCTGGTGAAACCCGGCGGTCGGTTGTTGTTCTGCACTTGCTCGCTCCTGCCTGACGAAGGTGAATGTCAGGTCGAAGAGGCGCTGGAAATGTTCCCCGACATGGCTGTGGACCGCGATGCCCTGGCCCTGCCCGGCGTTGATCCCGCTTGGATCACCGAAGAAGGCGGGATACGCCTGCGTCCCGATTACTGGGCAGATCGCGGCGGTATGGATGGGTTTTACATGGCCTGCCTGCGCAAAGCCGCCTGAGTTTACACCGCCTCGCATTCATCGGTGACTTGCAGCAAAGCCCGCGCTATGCTCCGACCAAAACGCCAACAGAGCGTATGAGGCCGAGAGCATGTCCAGACACGATAGATTGGCGAGTCGAAGCACCCGCTTTATGAACCGCCTGTATGCACGGCTGTCACGCAGACAGCTGGCCGCGACAGGATTCGTGTCGCAACCCGAACCGCGCACCATCGGCAGCTTTGCCCGTGGCCGGCAGCTGGTGGCCGGCAACCTGCTTTTTGCTGGATATCTCGTCGAATCGCCTACCACTGGGTTGTGGGAGGTAGACGCACCGGACGCCGCCTTTGATGCCGAGCGCAATGGTTTTGCATGGCTCGACGATCTGGCCTCGGTGGGGGATCTGAAGGCGCGGGAAAAGGCACAGAAATGGCTCTGGGGCTGGATCAAGACCCATG
>Ga0209081_1001401_pt1 | contig 14433 bp, 13 predicted proteins | sample GOMGulsemesocosm_4_FD_184636 | JGI IMG/M metagenome (GOLD analysis project Ga0209081, IMG submission 184636) | Methane-oxidizing microbial communities from mesocosms in the Gulf of Mexico - GOM15B Gulf of Mexico (SPAdes) (version 2) | ecosystem: Environmental > Aquatic > Marine > Cold seeps... | reverse complement strand
AAAACCATTAAAAGAATAAGTGCTATTACTATTTTTCGCATAATATCTCCTTGTAAAAAATTATAGAAGATTAATATGCAGAAATATTGCAATGTATTTGCACCATTATTTTATAAACTTCTACAATTAAAGGAGTCATTATGAAAAATATATTTGTAAGTGCCTTGGTGTTTGATGAAGGTAAATCAGGAATATCAAACTACATAGAAAATAGTGTTTATCACTTGGCAACTTCTAATAAAATGTATGTGGCAATATTAAAAAGAGACATCCCTCATTTTACGAGAAAACATAAAAATATCCACTTTATTGTTTTTCCTAATATATTAAGACATGCCATACTAAATCTTATTTTTCATTTTTTCATTTTGCCTTTTTTACTCTCAAGTAAATATGATTTTTTATTTTTACCTGCAGCAAACAGAAGACTGATGCTGTTTTATCCTGTATATACCATTGCCACTTTTCATGACCTATCACAATTTTATATCCAAGGAAAATATGATTTATTTAGAATGATCTATATAAAGTATGTTATTCCACTTTTTTTAAGAGGAGTTAGTAAAATTATAGCTGTAAGCAATAATACAAAACAAGATATGTTGAAATACTTGAAGTTAAAAGATGAAGACATTTTTGTTAATCCAAATGGTTACGATAAAGACTTGTACCTAAATGAACAATTAGATTTAACTTCATCCTCTAATATCAATCTTTTTAAAAAATATATTTTATATATTTCTCGAATTGAACACCCAGGAAAAAATCACCTTAACCTAATAAAAGCTTATGAGCTCTTACCTCTACATATTAAGCAAAACTATCCTTTAGTATTAGTTGGAAATGATTGTGAAAACGCACACATAGTGCATGAATATGTTCAGAAGTCAAAATATAAAAAATTTATTAAGTTCTTGGGTTTTGTTGAAAATAAAAAAATGCCCGCTCTTATATCCAATGCAAAACTATTTGTATTTCCTTCTTTATATGAAGGTTTTGGAATACCTTTAATTGAGGCAATGGCAATGAATGTGCCAACCCTTAGTGCCTCAAATTCATCTTTATTGGAAATCGGAAAAGATGTTTCATTGTTTTTCAATGAGTACGATGAACTAAATATTAAAGAATCTATGATGAGAGTACTAGAAAGTCAAACACTACAAGATTCTATGAAAAGAAATGGTTTACACAAAGTTAAACAATATGATTGGAGTTATCATGCAAATAATATCATTAAAATCTATGAAAAAGATCAATTGGTACAAACCTCAAAAACGCTTTGTTGAGATAATACTCTCAATTTTAGTTCTAAGTTTTGGACTAGTCATGTTATTGTATTATTTAATACAAAATAAGCTTCTTCTAAAACAAAATATCTTTATTAAAATACCAATACATAGAAATAAAAACTTATACCAATTTAATACTCAAATACTGTTTTTTAAAAATATTCCTCTGTTTTACAATATTTTAAAAGGAGAACTAGCCCTTGTTGGAATTGCTTCCAAAAAACTAGAGATTTCTCCCAACTTAAACAAAGAGAAAATTGGCCTCTGTTCTCTTTGGTTTGTTCGAAAAAACAGTAAGATGTCCAATGTTTCTGCGTATAAATGTAATAAAGAATATTTGAAAACTCGGAGTTTAGTTTCTGATTTTGCAATACTATTTAAATCGTTTATTTCTTGTTTGTATTATAAAAAAATTAAAAATTTCAATGACAAAGTTGTTTTACTAGATATTAAATTCGACAATCTTCGTTTGGCTCAAATTTTAAAAAACTTTATTATTACTATGGAAACAAAATCAAAAAAAACAGTGAGTTTTATCAATGCAGATTGTTTAAATAAAACAGTAGTTAATCCTAATTATAAAAAAACACTCCAACAAAGTGACTACATCTTACCAGATGGTAGTGGCATCAATATGGCTTGCAACATCATCAATAATCCTTTACGAGAGAATTTAAATGGAACAGACCTCTTTCCTAGTATTTGTAGTTTAGCTCAACAACACAGCTATTCTATATATTTACTGGGAGCAAAAGAAGGTGTGGCCAAAAAAGTCAAAGAAGAGCTTTTATTAAAATATAGTTCACTTAATATTGTAGGTTACCATGATGGATATACCCCCTATAAAGATATGCAAACTCTAATTGAAGATATTAATAATTCTGGGGCAAATATTCTATTGGTTGCTTTGGGTGCTCCTATGCAAGAGGTCTTCATACAAAAATATAAAAATAAAATAAATGTCAACTTGTTTCTGGGAGTGGGAGGTCTCTTTGATTTTTACTCCAATAGAATAAAAAGAGCCCCACTATTTTTACGAGAACTTGGCTTTGAGTGGGTATATAGAATGATGCAAGAGCCACAAAGAATGTGGAAGAGATATATACTTGGGAATCCTCTATTTTTATATAGAGTTTATCAATATAAAAATAGTTTGTCTTCTCAAAAACTCATCGACACATATTTACAAACATATGAAAGCTCAATATTTGACTTTAAATATAAAAATGTTTTATGGAACTTTCAATTACTATGTTCCTCATTTTTCAAAAGACTACTTGATATTTTTGTTTCATCCATAATGCTTGTTTTACTTAGCCCCCTATTTTGTGTCGTCGCACTTCTCATTAAAAAGGAATCAAAAGGGGATGTGATTTTTTCTCAAAATAGAGTGGGTTTAAGAGGAAAAGAATTTAAAATGTACAAATTTAGATCTATGGTTCTAGAGGCTTCTACTTTACAAAAATCCCTAGAAGAAAAAAATGAATCAAAAGATGGAGTGGTTTTTAAAATAAAAGATGACCCCAGAGTGACAAAAGTAGGGAGAGTTATCAGAAAAACAAGCATTGACGAATTACCCCAGTTATTAAATGTACTAAAAGGTGAAATGAGTTTAGTAGGTCCAAGACCGCCCCTACCTTCCGAAGTTACCTTGTACGAGATTGAAGAAAGAAAACGTTTAGATATGAAACCTGGGATTACCTGTATTTGGCAAGTATCAGGAAGAAGTGATATACCCTTTAAACAACAAGTTATTTTGGATAAGAAGTACATAAAAGAACATGGCTTCGTATATGACATTGTGCTCTTACTCAAAACCATTCCTGCTGTTTTATTTTCAAAAGGATCTTATTAATTGCAAAGTTTTTGCACTTTGTTATTTTATAATTTCTAATGAATGAAAGGAATTGATATGTTGACTTATACCCACACCAACAGTTCAGAAGGAACACTAAAAAATCTTGGTGATTTTATTTTTGATTTAAAACAACTTGAGTCAGTCAGAGTTTCAAAATACACCTATCTTATCAATTGCCTTAAATTAAGTATTTCCAGTAAAAACAATCTGGAAATAGCGAACAAAAAGAGTTCCAGAAATATTATGTTTCAAATTGCAAGAGTAAATTCTCTAAAGGAGTTATTATGTTTAAAATAAACCATGAAACAAAAAAAGGCATTAAAGTTATTCGATTTTGGGGAGACCTAACTTCAGATAATATGAAAATAATCGATAAAGATTTAATCGTAGATACAGAAGATATAGGCAACTTTATTTTTGATTTAAAAGAATTAGAACTTATTGATTCCACAGGACTTAGTTATATTATCAATTGTTTGAAAACATGTATGAAATACAATACCGAAATCAAGTTATTAAACTTACAAAACCAACCCAAGGTGATTTTTGAAATCACACGAGTCAATACCTTATTTAAGGTCTATGAAAATGAAACAGAAGCACTAAATAGTTTTAAAAATAAGGGGTCTTTTTATGAAAGCGATACTACAATTAAACAACAATCCGCATAAAAAAAATGGCTTAGAATTCATAGATGATTTAGCTTTTGTAAAAATATGCGGAAAAATGCTTATCAGTTATTATTTTGATTTTTTATATCAAGTAGGTGTTAACGAAATCTTTATTGCAAGTAATAATGAAAAAAATATTCAACATAGATTACGTTTTATTGATACTTTAAACATTGGTATTAAATTCATCCATAGCTCAAATAGCAAACATAGCTATTTGGCTCTATTTGATCAAGTGAAAAATGAAGATTTACTTATTATTGATGGATATGGTTTTATAAAAAAGGATTTAAGCTTAATAAATAAAACCTTTTTTGATACTTTTTACAATACTTTATTTATGAACAAAGGCTTTCAACTTATTTATATTAGCAAACATTTTACAGATATAGATTTTGAAAAGCTTGAGTTGAATTTCAACTTAGATTTAAAAGAGATCAATAGTATAAGTGATTATTTTTTTATCTCAGACCACATAATTGAAGATTTAGATTCACACTATGTTTTACCTGGATACTCCAATGAAGAGGGTATTATTATAGGTAAAAATGTCGAAATAGACAAAGAATGTAAACTAATAGCACCTGTCATTATAATGGATAATGTCAAGATTTGTGGGAACTCACAAATTGGACCAAAGGCGGTCATTAATCAAAATGTTTTTATAGAACCTTCTTGCGAGATTATAAATTCAATTGTCTATGACAACACGTATTTAAATACAAATTTAAAGTTAGATTATAAATTTATTTTATCAAATATAATCGTGGATAGAAATAATATAAAAGTATATAATATTGATAAAAAGTTCGCGTTTACGAATACTTACGGCTCTCAAGAATATTAATTTAGCTCATTTTCACCATGTTAGGATTTATTATGAATTATGAACATTTGACAAAAGAAGAACTTATTTCACTTATTAGGGATTTGAAAAAACACTCCCATGATAATTCTAGAGACTTATTTATATCCAATATATCTCACGATGTAAGAACACTTTTAAACTCAATTTATGGGCATACGCAAGTTTTATCAAAAGATGATTCTTTAAATCAACATCATCAAGATTTGATTAACAAAATTCTAGATGCAAGTTCCCACATGATTGATCTAATCAATGAAATTATAAATATCAGCAAAAATGTTGGAAGTGGGAAGTTAAACCTTTGCACCTTTGACTTAAATACATTGGTTGAAAATATTTACAGTATTTTTGAGTCTATTGCACTTTCAAAAGGTATAAAAATAATACTTAGCAATAACATACCAGAAGGTTTTATCATAAAAAGCGACAAAAATAAATTGTTTTATATTTTGTTAAATATCATTGGTAATGCCATTAAGTTTACAGCCAAAGGGAGTGTCACATTAAACTGTCAAAAAAATGAAAACAACAGTATTTTATTTGAAATCATTGATACAGGTATTGGTATTGAGGACTCCTTACAAAAAGAAATTTTGGAAAGTTATGTGAGAGTTGAGGAAAATAGTGGTTATGAGGGGAACGGTTTAGGTTTGGCCATTGCAAATAAAAATATCAAAGCCCTTGGAAGTGAGTTACAAATAAGCTCAAAAAAAAATCAAGGTAGCTCTTTTTCCTTTGTAATTAAATGTGAATCTGCAAGAGAGGATTTTCTCACTTTAAACAAAAGCGTTTTTGAATTAAAAAAAATCAAAAGACTTAAAAAAGGTCATGAGCTTTTTGTTTTAATTGGCGAAAAAATCGATAAAGAAAAGTCAATTTTAGAAGCTTATTTAAAATCTAAGAATATTAACTATGCAATTTTTGATACAGAACAAGAATTATTAAGTTATTTTCAAAGTAATGCCGTTGATTTAATCTTTTTAGATACAAACGTAGGAAGAGATAACTCGTTTGAATTGGTCAAGGAAATTAGAAAAAATAATATCACTATTCCTATTATTGCACTCACTGCTTCAGCTATGAGTGAGGAGATTAAAACAGTCAGCCAAAACTTTACAAACTACATCATAAAACCCTACAGTTTCAGTAATATTGATCAAGCATTGATATTTTTCACCAATACGCAGTTTGAATTTGAAGAAGAATCAAATGACAATGAATTTATTTCCATTAACAATGAAGTATTAAAAAATGATATTCTTGAATATGCAAAACTGGGTCAATACAAAAAACTATCCGAATTAATTGAACAGGTTACTCCTAAAAACTCTAAAGAAGTATTAACCATCCACTTAAATAACTATAATTTTGATGAAATCATCAACAAAATTGAAATGACAAAATCATGAAAAAATCACTTCACAAAAAAATACTCATCATAGATGATGTATCAGAAAATATTAATGTATTAAGACATATTCTTGATAACTTTGGTTATGAATTATATATGGCAAAAGATGGAATAAAAGGTATTGAAATCGCATCAAATGTAAAACCAGACTTAATTTTACTGGATATTATGATGCCCAATATTGATGGTTATGAAACCTGTAAAAGGTTAAAATCCAATATCAAGTTAAAAGATATACCGGTGATATTTTTATCAGCCTTATCAAATGTGGAGGATAAAGTCAAAGCCTTTGATGTAGGTGGAATTGATTATATTCCAAAACCTTTCAATGAAAAAGAAGTTTTACTTAGAGTTAAAGTTCACCTTCAAACAAGTACCTTAATAAGTTCACTAAACTCATTAATTGAAAAATCTTTTCACGAAATATATACCCCTTTAAGTGTCATGAGAACAGGCATAGAGATGCAACGATTAGAACATGGGAGTAGTGAATATATTGAAAGTATTGAATCAGCCATGATTAATCTAAATCTTGTCTCTGATGATATATATTATGCTATTAAAAAAGAAATCACTCCCTATCCTCCCCAATGGATAGAATTAGATTTATTTATGAAAAATCAAATTAAATATTTTAAACCCCTAGCTCATACAAAATTTATTCAATTTAATTTTATATGTGAGATTGAAAACCCTATGATTTATATAAATGAGTCTCAATTAAAAAGATTACTTTCAAATATCTTGTCCAATGCCATTAAATATTCAAGTGTTCATACAGTGGTACAAATAAAAATAAAAAGTAAAGAAGATAAAATTATATTTTCAATTGAAAACCAAGGAAGAGTAATTCATAATACAGATAAGATATTTGATAATCTTTTTCAAGAAGACAATACTCACTTAGGTTTAGGGATTGGATTAGATATCGTCGCACATGTATGTCAAAAAAATAATATTGAAGTTAATGTTCGCTCTATTAATAACTTTACTAAATTTAGCTTCTCTTATAAAGAGTCCAAATGAAAATTCTACTTCTAGAAGATGATTTTTTACTAAAAAAACATATAGAAAAATATTTTTTAATCAAAGGCCATGAGATTGTTGGTTTTGAGGATGGATTAAACCTGCTTGATAATGTAAATTTATATGAATTTGATTTTTTTATCTTTGATATTAATGTTCCAAATATTGATGGATTTGAAGTGCTCCAATTTTTAAGAGATAAGAAAATAGCTTTTCCCGTTATCATCATCAGCGCAATGGTTGACATCGAAAAAGTAAAACGAGCATATGAACTGGGATGTAGCGACTATTTGAAAAAACCCTTTGAACTTGCAGAATTAGAATTAAGAATGGAAGCTATACTTAAAAGTTTTCATTTTAAAGACTATATAGAATTCGAAAATGATTATAAATATGATTTGAATGAAAAACAATTATTTAAAGGAAATGAAGCTCTTATATTATCAAAAAAACAAAATGAGATTTTATACTTATTGATCAAAAATCAAGGGCGTGTTTTATCCTTTGATACCATTGCAGATTTTATATATGAAGATGCATTTAAAGACATGCATACTATTTCAAGTCATATAAGAGATATTAGAAAACAAATTGATTTTGATTTAATCAAAAATGTCCGAGGTGTGGGATACATAATAAAAAAGTAGGTGATACAAATGAATCAGGTATTTACAATTTTACTAGTAGATGATATTGAACAAAACCTAGACTCTTTATCCATGATGATTTTAGATGAATTTGATATCGAAATCATTTCTTCTAAAAGTGCAGAAGAAGCCATGTCTCAATTAATGAAAAAAGATGTCAATTTAATTCTAACCGATATTCAAATGCCTAATATTGATGGTTTTGAATTTGCAGAGTATGTAAAAGGTATTGATAGAATTAAGGATATTCCGGTGATTTTAATCACAGGTATCTATGATAAAACAGAATATATTCAAAAAGGATATGACTTAGGTGCAGTTGATTATATCACCAAGCCCATAAATAACGGCCTTTTAACTTCAAAACTGCGTGTATATATAAACTTATTTGAAGAAAAACTCAACAACCAAAAAGAGCTCAAACAAAAAAATGAAATCATAATTTATCAATCCAAAATGGCAGCCATGGGTGAAATGGTTGGAGTCATTGCTCATCAACTAAAACAGCCATTGAATATTTTATCTTTGTTTTGTCATGATGTAAAAAATTCCTTTGATTATGGGGAGATTAATAAAGATTTCATTGATGATTTTGACGAAAACACTAAAAATCAAATTCGTTTTTTAAGTAAAACCATTGATGATTTTAGAGATTTTTTTAATCCCAATAAGGTCAAAAAAGAATTCTGCATTGAAAAATCTGTCAACAAAATTCTCTCTTTGTTCAGTAAGCAACTACAACTACATGAAGTTTCAATTATCACAGATTTACAAGTAAAAGAACTTTATGGCGTTGAATCTGAGTTTGAACAAGTTATTTTGAACCTTCTCTCCAATGCACAAGATGCATTAATTGAAAATAATATTGAAAATAAAATCATTAAAATTGATAGTATTAAAAATGCAGAGGGTTTTACCTTTAGTATTGAAGACAATGCAGGAGGAGTTGCAAATAATTTAAAAGATAATATATTTAATCCTTACTTTACCACAAAAGCACAAGGCACTGGGATAGGGTTATATATGGTTAAACTCGTCATTGAAGCAAGTTTTCGGTCAAACATAAATTTAGTAGATGGAGTAAGTGGAGCAAAATTCAGCATCAATTTCAAAGGGACAAAGTAAAGTAAACACTATTTTGCCACAATTTTTTACTATTATATCTATATATAGAAAAGGTGAATCATGACCCAAGAAGAATTAGAGATAGAAAATAAAAAACTCAAATATTTGGTAGCAAAACTAACTCAACAGAACCGTAATTTAATTAATTTAAACAAGTCTAAAGATGTTTTTTTTGCTAACATGAGCCACGAACTTAAAACACCACTTAATTCTATTTTAGTTATCTCTTCTGTGATGGCAAACAATAAAAATAAAAAACTAGATGCAGAACAAATAAAAAATATGCGAATTATCAAAGAAAGTGGAAGTGATTTACTTTACTTAATCAATGATGTTTTAGATATTTCTAAACTTGAATCAGGAGAGATGTTATTGGAACTTGAAGATGTACCTATTATTGATACATTATATGGTTTAAAAGATATGTTTGAGCCATTAATAAAGAGTAAAGGACTTGAGTTTGTTTGTGAATTTGAAGATAATATTAAAATGATTCATACGGATAGACACAAGCTTCGACAAATTTTAAAAAACCTTTTAAGTAATGCTTTAAAATTTGTCAGTATTGGTAAAGTTAGATTACGACTAGAAAGTAATAAAGACTATATATTATTTACTGTTAAAGATGATGGTATTGGTATTGAAAAAGATAAACTAGAACATATATTTAATAGATTTAAACAAGCTGAAGACAACACCAGAGTAAAATTTGGAGGTTCAGGTTTGGGATTGACTATCTGCCGAGAACTAGCTCAACTTTTAGGTGGTAACATCACTGTACGAAGTACAATAAATAAAGGAACAACCTTTATTTTATCTTTACCTCACTATTTAAAAAAAGAACAGATTCAAACACAAAAAGAACATCTTTTGATTAAAGATTCTATTATAGAAAATGGAATGGAGCCCTATAATCTACAAAGTACAATAAAAGATATTTTAGTGGTAACCCAAGATCATTTAAATCTATTTAACTCTTTTGTTAAACTAAAAAAAATTGGATTAAATATCAAACAGTTTGATTTACCACAAGATGCCGCATATGAGCTCAACGATGAATCCTTTGACCTTCTACTTATCAATTTAACTAATCTAAAAGAAGAGACATCCACTTTAATATTACAAGCAAAAGAGTTAAAGATGAAAATCGTTATAATTACCCAGAATTTTGATAAATTATTTGATGTTGATTTGGTGATACATAATGAGCAAATTGAGGAACGTTTGATTCCTGAATTATTACAATTATAAAGGATAACTTATGAAAAAAATAGTTTTGTCACTGTTGGTTGGTTTTGTTGTTTTATTTGGAGCTCAAGAAATAAGTGTGTATACCTATCATAACCATGCTCCCTTTATAGTTGGTCAAAAATCAGGTTTGTCTTATAATTTAATTCAATATCTCAACAATAATTCAAATGGAGACTACACTTTTAAATTAAAAGTGCTTCCAAGAAGTAGATTAAATTACATCTTAAAACCGTGGATAAATAAAGAATGTGGAGTATCAAAAGAATGTGACTCCAATTGGCTAGTTTTATGGGTAAATCAAAAATGGGGATTTGGGAAAGACTCTCTAACAAATTTTTCTTGGACAAGTCTTTTTGAAGATTCTAATGCAATTATTTATTCTAAAAATAGAGCAATTGAGTATACTTCGCCTAAATCTTTAGTGGGCAAAAAGCTTGCTGGTATTGCGGGGCATAGATATGTGGGAATTGATGATTTGGTTGCAGAGGGGAAAATTCAAAGAATAGATGGGAATAGCGAAGAAATAAATTTACAAAAAGTATTATCAAGTAGAGTTGATGTTACTTTACTTCCAACCTCATCTTTTAATTATTATGTAAATAATAATAGTAACCTTCAAGAGTTAGAAAAATCCAAAGTGGCCCATCAGGTGTATATGAGAAATATTATGACTACTTCTAATAATACTTCTCTTATTAAGTTTTTAGAAAAACAAAATTTTGAAGGAGTTGTACAAAAATATGCAAAATAGCAAACAAATAGGACATATCTTATTTAATAAAATTTTTCTAGGATATGTTTTAATTGCCATTATTTTCACCTCTTATCATATCTATGTACAATATTCTTTAGCAAAAGATACTGTTTTAAAAGACATGAAAACAATTGAAAAAGCTTTTTATAATGGAATTGCTAACAGTGTTTGGCACTTGGATGAAAAACAAATCAATTCAAATGCTCAAGCAATTACATCTATTCAAGGAATAGTAGGTATTTCCATCATCAGTGAAAACAATGAAGTACTTTCACAATATGGAAATCTCTCACTTGAAGATAAAAGACACAGCAATTTTCTTTACTCACAAAATAAAAATGTCTCATTTATGAATGGCTTAATTAAACATTCCTTTAAGATTACTAATGAAGATTTTTCTCCAGGAGAAATCCTTGCACATGTGAATCTTTATACCTCTGAAAATGCAATATATTCCATTGTCAAAGATAGTTTGATTTTTATTCTAATTTATACTTTAATTATTGTAATAGTTTTATGGGTTTTATTTAATCATTTTTCAAAAAAACTTTTAACAAACCCTTTGCAACAAATAATCCAAGCAACTAAAGACTTAAATATCAAAGAGTACACGGCAATTAGCTTAACACACAATGACAAAAATAGAAGTGAATTGGATATCTTGGTGGATACCTTTAATACCATGTCCCAAAGGATTACTGAGTCCTTTTCTAAACTTAAAGAACAAAAACAAGATTTAATAGAAGCCAATAAATATCAAACTGACTTTCTAGCGAACATGAGTCATGAACTCAAAACACCTTTAAATTCTATCAATATTATCTCCTCAGTCATGTCAAAAAACAATCAAAATGACTTAAGTGATAAACAAGTAAAAAATGTTGAAATTATCAATAAAGCAGGAAATGATTTACTCAACCTAATTAATGATATATTAGATATCTCAAAATTAGAAGCAGGTGAATTATTTGTATTTTTTGAGAAGTTATCTCTTCCAGATCTTCTAGATGAATTATATGAAAGCATGGAACCTCTTGCAAAAAATAAATCAATTACACTTAAAAAAAACATTAACATACAAAATAATATTGTCATATCAGATCTCAAAAAAATCAAACAAGTTATTCAAAACCTTCTAAGTAATGCCATAAAATTTACTGATATAGGAGAAGTACTCTTAAATGTTAGTGAAAATGATGAAGACATAATCGTAAATGTTATTGACACTGGAATCGGCATCCAAAAAGATAAGCTTGAGAATGTTTTTGATCGATTTAAACAAGTTGATGGCAGTATTACAAGAACATATGGAGGTACGGGATTAGGTTTAGCAATATCTAAAGAATTTGCAAGTTTTTTAGATGGAGAATTATCAGTAAGTAGTGAATTAAAAAAAGGAAGCAATTTTCAATTTACCTTTCCAAAAAACTCCAATATGACGATTGAACAGATATCACTTCAAAATAATACAAACTCATTCCAAAATAATAGAAAAAAAACTGAGATAGAGAAAATTCTTGAAAAAGATGAAATAATTGAGAAAGAATTTAAAAAGAAAGTCGTGTTGTTTAACAGTAATCCTGTTGCTTTTTTTAGCTTAATTGTGGCACTTAAAAAGCAAAATGAATTAGACTGTCTTACTTTAAAAAGTACCAACGAAGTAATAGAAGAACTTGAATTAGATCAAACAAGTATATTAATCGTTGATAGAGACTCTCTAGATATTAAATTGGAGGAGTACATTAAAAACAGTGTGGATATAAAAATTATCGCGATTAGTACTACGCAAGACAAATCTGCATACATTGATACAGTAGTTTCTAAACCCGTGGATGTTAAAAAACTATTGGCTCTATTACTTACAAAGGTGGAAGATTATGAATAAATTTAGTATTTTGTTAGTAGATGATATAAAAGAAAATCTCTATGCTCTTCAATTATTGATTGAAGACAATTTTGATAATATACATATATTAAGTGCTTTAAGTGCCGAAGAAGCTGTTCTAAAAATAATGAAATATGACATTGATCTCATTTTAAGTGATGTTCAAATGCCAAATATAGATGGTTTTGAATTAATTGAATACTTAAAAACAATTGATGAAACGAAAAATATACCAATTATATTAATAACTGGTATCTATCAAGATGAAGAGTATATAAAAAAAGGATATAAAAGTGGTGCGGTAGAGTACATTTCCAAACCCATTGACAATGAACTTTTGTGTTCTAAGTTGAGTGTTTTTTTAAGTATTTATGCAGAAAAAAAATTGGATAAGAAACAACTACAATTGGATAAAAAAAAGATTGACTCAATGATTAAGGAGCTTGATAATGTTTCTCCCAGTATTAAAAAATCGTTATATTCTTTAAATACAAACAAGACGATAGAACAAACACATGAGAATGAAATTGATATTATAAATATTCTTAAAAATATTTAGAGAGGTTTATTATGAATAAGTTTACTGTTTTATTGGTTGATGATGTAGAACAAAATCTTCACTCTTTAAAACTGATGATAGAAGATTCTTTTGACGTTAGAATTCTTTCAGCCTTAAGTGCCCAAGAAGGAATGTCTTTTTTAATGAAAGAAGAAATCAATTTAATCTTAACAGATGTACAAATGCCTGATATTGATGGTTTTGAATTTGCAGAATATCTTAATGGAATAGAGAGAACAAAAAATATTCCACTTATTTTTATTACTGGGATTTATGACAAAGATGAGTACCAAAAAAAAGGTTATAACCTAGGAGCCATTGAATATATCACAAAACCCATTGACGATATTTTATTAAATGCAAAATTAAATATATATATTGATCTATTTGATAATCAACGAAAAAAAGTTGATGAATTAATAAAAAAAGATGATGTTTTAAAACATCAAGCAAAAATGGCAAGTATGGGAGAAATGATTGGAGTTATTTCCCATCAAATGAAACAACCTTTAAATGTATTATCTTTATATTGTGATGATGTTAAAGAGTCTCATAAATATGGAGAAATTGATGATGCGTTTATAGAAGATTTTTCGAAAAATACAAAAACCCAAATCAAATATTTAAGTGATACCATTGATGGATTTAGAAATTTTTTTAGTCCCGATAAAAACAAAAGATCTTTTCTTCTAAAAGATTCGGTAAATCAAGGACTCAAACTCATAGACAAGCAATTAACGTTAAATAATATTACAATAAATGTCAATGTAGACGAGGAAACTGTTTATGGTGTGCTCACAGAACTGGTTCAAGTGGTGTTAAACCTTATTAATAATTCTAAAGATGCTTTTATTGAAAGAGATATTAAAAATAGGGAAATCAATATCAGTGCAGGTTCCAATGAAGAACATACTCTTTTAGTCATAGAAGATAATGCAGGAGGTATAAAAGAAAAACATATAGATGAAATTTTTAACCCTTACTATACCACCAAAGAAGAAGGTACGGGAACAGGACTTTATATGGTCAACCTTGTGGTTAAAACAAGTTTTAACGGAGAATTAAAACTTGAAAACAGTACCCAGGGGC